>Ga0335078_10008709_pt1 | contig 15072 bp, 12 predicted proteins | sample Lox_Sample_32_FD_206711 | JGI IMG/M metagenome (GOLD analysis project Ga0335078, IMG submission 206711) | Soil microbial communities from Loxahatchee National Wildlife Refuge, Florida, United States - Lox_Sample_3.2 | ecosystem: Environmental > Terrestrial > Soil > Wetlands | place: USA...
GACATCGAGTCGGTCGCCGGAGCCGACTGGCCCGACCTTGACGGCTACCGCAGCGCCGTGCAGCGGGCCGGCTTCGCCTGCAACGCGATCGCGCTGATCGGCCACAATACGATCCGCGGGATCACCATCGGCCGCGAGGAGCCACGCCCGGCCACGGCCGCCGAGCTCACTGCGATGCGCGGTCAGGTGAGCCGCGCGATGGAGCAGGGCGCGTGCGGACTTTCCACCGGCCTGATCTACAGGCCGGGGAAATGGGCGCCGACCGAGGAGATCGCGCAGATCGCCTCGGCGGCGGGCGAGGTCGGCGGCCTGTACGCCTCGCACATACGCAACGAGGGCGACCTGCTGCTCGAATCGGTCGCCGAGGCAATGCGGATCGGGCGGGACTCGGGCTGCCGGGTGCACATCTCGCACCACAAGGCGGGCGGCAGGCAGAACTGGGGCAAGGTGGCCGACTCGCTGGCTGCCATCGACCAGGCGAACGCGGCTGGCGCCGACGTGACGCTCGACTTCTACCCGTACACGGCGAGCAGCGGCCCGATGGCCGAGTACGTCAGCCCGGAGTCCGTCACCGACGACTGGGCGAAGGCAAACCAGTTCGCGACCTGCCCGCCATTTCCCGCCTACAGCGGCCGGCGGGTCAGCGCGGTCGCCGCCGACCTCGGCCTGAGCGTCGCGGATCTGCTGCGGCAGATCCTGCAGGCGCCGGACGGGCGGCGGACGATCACGATCGGCTTCGGCATGTCCGAGGACGACCTGCTCGCCAACGTGCGGCATCCGCTGATGATGATCGGCTCCGACGGAATCCCCGATCTCGACGGCCTGCCGCATCCCCGGCTGTACGGCACGTTCCCGCGGATCTTCGCCCGGTACGTGCGGGAGCGGCAGGCGCTGTCCCTGCCCGAGGCGGTCCGGCGGATGACCAGCCTGCCTGCCGACAGATTCGGCCTGGCGGGCCGCGGCAGGCTGGAACCCGGAGCCTGCGCGGACCTGGCGCTGTTCGATCCGGCGGCGCTGCGCGACACCGCCACCTACGCCGATCCCCAGCGTGAGCCCGACGGCATGCACCTGGTCGTGGTCAACGGCCAGGTCAGCTACGACCACGGCCGCCACACCGGCGTCCGGGCCGGCCGCCTGCTGTCGTTCGCCGCCCCGCGCTCCGAGCCGCCCACGCCGCCACGGCGCCGCCGCTGTTCGTGACCAGGTGCAGCGCCATGGGCGCGGCGAGGCCGCCCGAGCGCTCCCGCAGCCATGACAGGAGTGCCCCGCCGGCGGCCGTCAGCGCGACCCCCGCGCCCGCACCCGCGACGGCCCGCCGGCGGCCGGCCGCCAGGTCGTTGGCCCGCAGCGCCTGCAGGGTAGGCCGAATGTGCCACAGCCCGAAGGCGCCGCTGGTCAGCGCGATGGCGGCGGGCGTGGGCAGGATGCGCCGCAGGCTCGCCTGCAAGACGCCGCGGAAGGCGACCTCTTCCCACAGCACCGTGCCGACCGGGATGCGCACGGCGGCCTGGTACGCGACCTTGCGGCCATCGAGTCCGGCGGACCTCTGGTCCCGCAGGACGGGCCTGGTCGCCGGCACCGCGGCGACGATCAGCCACGCCGCCCCCGCCGCGCCGACCGACCACGCCCCGGAGCGGCCGGGCCGCCAGGAACCGCGGGCGATGCCCATGTCGGCGGTGGTCAGGCCGCGCGCCGCCGCCGCCGCAAGGGCGGCTCGCTGCTCGGCCAGCTTCCCGGCCTGCATATCGCCCCGTCCAGCCTGACATGGGTCGCAGAGCGCCTCGCCTGGCTGCCGGCCTTCGCTGTCGTGCTCGCCTTCTTGTGGTTCGCGGCCCGCCGAGCCGAGTCGCCGGTCAGGCGACCACGTAGGAAGTGACCTCGAAGCCGACGACCCGCGAGGGGCCCGGCACCGACGCGGCGGCGAGCGCGAGGGCGCTCTGCTCGGGCGGTCAAGAGTCACGCCTGGCCCTGAGCGCCTCGATCAGGGCAGGGAGCACCTCGTGCAGGTCGCCGATGACCGCGTAGTCCGCCTTCGCCACAATGGGCGCGCCAGGGTCGGTGTTGATCGCCACGATGGTCTTCGCGCCCTGACAGCCCGCCATGTGCTGGATCGCTCCGCTGATCCCGCAGGCCAGGTAGAGCTCCGGGGTGATCTTGGTACCGGTCTGGCCGACCTGCTGCTTGTGCGGCCGCCACCCCTGGCTGGTCACCACCCGAGACACGCCGACCGCCGCGCCGAGCAGCCCGGCGAGTTCCTCGAGCACCGCGAAGCCCTCGGGCCCGCCCACGCCCCGGCCGCCGCCCACCACGACCCTGGCGGTAGCCAGCGAGACTCCGGCCCGCCGGTCGGCCGACTCGGTGGCCACGACGACCAGGTCACCGTCGCAGAGCTCCGGCTGGTAGGTCAGGACGGCTACCTCGGCTCCCCGGGCAGCCGACTCCGGAGTGGCCACGCCGGGGGTGACGGCGTCGGCGGCGACGGTGAGCAGCGCCGTCGGGGCGTTGAGCACGGCGTCCTCGGTCAGGCTGCCCGCCCAGCGCTGGCGCACCAGCCGACACTCGCCGGGCGCCGTGCGGACCGCGGAGACGCAGTTCGCCGCCATCGGCAGCCCGGTGATCGCGCCGAGGTGGGCGAGCACCTCGCTGCCGCGATCGGTCGCCGCCGCCACGACCGCGGAGGCGGACCCGGGTCCGCCGGGCGGCTCGGCGGCCAGCCCGGCCAGCGCCCGCGCCCAGGCCAGCGGTGCGTAGCCGACCAGCTGAGCCGATCCGATCGCGTACCCGAGCGCGAACCCGGCGCTGGCCAGCTCGTCGCTGCCGACCGCCTCCGGGGGGCCAAACCAGGCGGCGGCCAGGTCCTCGCCCGCCGAGCCGGCCAGCTCGGCGGCGACGAGCGCGGCCCGCATCGAGGCGTCGGAGACGCCGCCGCCCGCGTCGGTCTCGATCAGGCAGAGCACGGTCACGGCAGCACCCCGAGCTCCTCGAGCAGGCCGACCAGGGCGGGGACGGCGTTGGGACCGCTGCCGAGCAGCTTCGTCTGCTTGCTCGCCGCCTGCGGAACCCGCAGGGCCAGCTTGGCCAGGTCGTCAGCAGTGCCGGCCACCTCCGTGATCTCGATGGTCGCGCGCTTGGCCCGCAGCCTGCCGGGCAGCGAGGGATAGCGCGGCAGGTTGATCCCCTCCCTGACGCTGACGACCGCGGGCAGGGGCACGTCGAAGACCTCCTCGGCGCCGCGGTACTCGCGGCTGGCGGTGATCCGCAAGCCGGGACCCCCCGCCGCGACCGCTCCGTCGCCGCCGGTCACCTCAAGTCGCTTGATGCCGGTTACGCACGGCAGCCCCAGCGCGTGCGCCACCCGCACCGGCACCTGGTAGCCGCCGGTATCGGCCGACTCGTTGCCGAACAGCAGCAGGTCGTACCCGCGGCCGGCCACGGCCGCCGCGATCGCGCCGGCCGTTGCGACTGGCCCCCACTCTGCGCCGTCGGTCTGCAGCAGCACGCCACGGCTGGCTCCGAGCGCCAGCATGTCGCGCAGCTGGTCGGCCGCCTGGGGCGGGCCGAGCGTGAGCACGGTGACCGAGCCGCCGAGCCGCTCGGTGATCCGCACCGCCTCCTCGACCCCGCACTCCTCGTGCGGGCTGACCGTGAAGCCCGACATGGAGACGTCCACGTCAAGCCCGTCCGGTGTGACCGCGATGGCACCGCCGACCATCGGCACCCGCTTCACGCAGACGCAGATCTCCACGCCGTCACCCCCTGCCCGCCGAGCCCGCGCGCCCCGGCGGCGCTCAGCGCCTGATCCGGTCGTTCGCCGGGTCGAACAGCGGCGTCGAGCCGGCCACGGCGACGGTGACCGGGTAGCGCTCGCCCAGGTACTCGACCGCGAGCCTGCTGCCCTCGACGGCCTGCCCGGCCGGCAGGTACGACATCAGGATGTGCTTGCCGACCGACGGGCCGGACCCGGCGCTTGTCACGTACGAGGTCCGGCCGCGGACGTCGGTCAGCACGGCGCCGTCCTGCCCAAGCACAGGCTCGCCGCCCATCATGTAGCGAAGCTCACCCGAACCCGAGGCGTGATCGTAGACGGTGAGCGTGCACAGCACCGCGGCGGGCGGCTGCTCGCGCTGCGCCAGGTAAGCGGCCTTGCCGACGAAGTCGGCCGCCTTGACCTTAGGCCTGGTCATTCCGGCCTCGACCAGGTTGAACTCCGGCGTCAGCTCGTTGCCGAACGCCCGGTAGCCCTTCTCCAGCCTGCCGGTGGTGCCGTAGACGCCGATCCCCGCGGCGACCAGGCCGGACGGCTGGCCGGCCGCCCAGATCGCGTCCCAGAGCTTGGCACCCTGCTCCATCGGCACGTAAAGCTCCCAGCCGAGCTCGCCGGTGTAGGAGATCCTGGACGCGAGCACGGTCAGCCCGGCGGCCTCGATCTCCTTGCACGTGCCGAACGGCATGCCAGGATGCGACACGTCGTCGCTGGTGACCCGCTCGAGCACCTCCCTGGCGGCCGGCCCCCACAGGCCGAGCGTGGTCCATGCCGACGTCACGTCGGTGACGCAGACCTCGACCCCTGGCGGCAGGTGATCGGTGATCCACTTGAGATCCATCATGCCGGTGGCGCCGCCGGTGACCACGCGGAACCTGTCGGTGCCGAGCCGCATGATCGTCAGGTCGCCGCGGAAGCCGCCGCGGTCGTCGAGCAGCGAGGTGTAGACCACCCGGCCCGGTGCGACATCCATCTGGGCCACCGCGAGGTACTGCACGGCGGCCAGCGCGCCGGGACCGGCGATCTCGATCACGGCAAACGCGGTGAGGTCGATCAGCGCGGCGTGGTCCCGCATGGCGAGATGCTCGGCGTTGATGATCGGCGACCACCAGCGCGACTCCCATTCGCCGGTCCGCTGCATCAGCCGGCCGGCGTACCGCTCAAGCAGCGGCGCGTTGGACGCGTACCAGTGCGGCCGCTCCCAGCCCGCCGTTTCGTAGAACACCGCGCCGAGGTCGCGCTCACGCTCATACATCGGGCTGAGCCTGGTCGGCCTGCCCGACTCCCACTGCTCGGCGGGGTGCACGATGCCGTACATCTTGTTGAAGGCCTCGGCGGCCCTCGCGGTCACGTGCGCGGTCGTCCGCTGGTGCGGGTAGAAGCGGGAGATGTCCGCCTCGTGGATGTCGATCTCCGGCTCGCTGCCCGTCATCCACTCGGCCGCGGCGCGGCCGATCCCGGGTCCCTCCTTGATCCAGCTCGCCGCGACCGACCAGAGGCCGGCAACCTCCGGCGTCTCGCCGATGGCCGGGTGCCCGTCCGGCGTCATCGAGATCAGCCCGTTGATCGCGTAGCGAATGCCCGCCCGTTCGTCGCCGAGCAGCTCGGGCATCAGCTCGAGAGCCTGGAGCAGCTGGGGGTCGAAGTCGTCCTGGGTGAACGGCAGCTCGGTGGGCGACAGCACGGCCTGCTCGATCGACGGAATCGAGTCAGGGTCGACGATGATCGGCCGGTGCGCGTAGGAGCCGACCTCCATGTCGCCGCCGTGCTGCCGCTCGTACATGTTGACGTCCACGTCGCGCACGATCGGGTAGCTGATCTCGCCCGGGGTGTCGGCGAACAGCGCGATCGGCCCGACGCTGATCATCTGGTGCACGACCGGGGTCAGCGGGATCCTGGCGCCTGCCATCCTGGCCAGCCGCGACGACCAGACGCCGCAGCAGACCACGCACACCTCGGTCTGGATCTCGCCCTGGGTGGTGTGCACGCTGGTGATCCGGCCGCCCGGCCTGGCCGCGCCGGCGCCGTCGCGGGCGGTGCCGATGCCGAGGATCTCGGTGTTCGCCAGCACAGTGAGCGCCCCGGCGGCCTGAGCGCGCTCGCGCATCAGGGTTCCGGCCCGCAGCGAGTCGACCACGCCGACGGTCGGGAAGTGCGCGCCGCCGAGTATCACCGAGTCGTCGAGGAACGGCACGAGCTCGCGCACCTGCGCAGGGGTGAGCAGCTCGCCGGGGATCTCCCAGGCCCTGGCCTGGGTGGTCCGCCGTGCCAGCTCGACCATCCGCTCCGGGGTGCGGGCCACCTCGATGCCGCCCGACTGCGTGAACACCCCGAGCTGCTTGTACTGCTCGGTACTGTCGCGGGTCAGTTCCATCATCATCTTGTTGTATTCGATCGGGAAGATGAAGTTGGAGGCGTGCCCGGTCGAGCCGCCGGGGTTGGGCATCGGCCCCTTGTCGATCAGGACGAGGTCCCGCCAGCCGAGCTCGGCCAGGTGATAGGCAATGCTGTTGCCGACGATGCCGGCGCCGATGATGACGGCGCGCGCTCGGCTCGGGATGTCGTTCATGCGTGCGTGTCCCCCATATCCGTGCTGGCCCGCACGTCCGTGCCGGCCCGTATCCGTGCTGGCCCAGTTCGCAGCGGTGGCCCGCCGATGCCGTCAGGGCGGCCCGCCGCCGAGAACGCTGGCCCGGCTACTCGACCGGGATTTCCTTGTTGATCAGGCCGAGGTCGATGCCCTGGCGACGGCGCACGAGCCTGGCCACCACGTAGATCACGATGGCCAGCACGTACATCGCGCCCATGTAGTACAGCGAGTCCCTGCCGTTGACGCCGTAGCTGGCGTTGGTCAGCCACTCGTACAGGTTGTAGCCGAGCAGGCCGATCGTCACCCAGCCTGCCACCGGCACGATCGGGACGCCGAAGAGCTTGATCCTGCTGGCGGGCGACGCCAGCCAGAGCTCCTTCTTGATGAAGGGCAGCAGCACCACGGCGATCGCGGTGAACAGGTAGGTCACAGCAATGACCAGGGTGGCGTCGAGCGTGTAGGTGTAGAACTTCGACCAGTACGCGTACAGCGCCGACAGGCCGACGGCCGGGAGCAGCATCAGGATCAGCGAGTAGAGCGGCACCTTGCGCTTCTCCGAGACCTCCGCGGCGCGGTCGGGGAGGATCCGGTCGAACGCCGCCGCGAAGATCACCCTGGTGGACGACAGGAACAGCGTGCCCACCCAGGCGAGGAACCACAGCAGCATCACGATCAGCAGCACGACCTGGAAGATCTGGTTGTGCACCAGCCAGCCGATGAACATCACCGGGTACGGCCAGATCGGGATCGCCGGCGTGGCGGCGTGCGGGGTCGCGTAATACGAGGTCCAGTAGACGGCGCCGGTGTCGTTGTAGAACGACTGGCCCATGGTCTTGTTCACCAGCAGCAGGAAGAGCACTGACAGGCCGACCGTGATCCACAGCCCCCCGAACATGCCGCTGAACACGCGCTTGAAGTCGCTCGCGCCGCGGATCTCGCCGTACAGCGTCGAGCCCCAGTTCGGCCAGAGCAGGTAGAACATCATCATCGGGACCAGCAGCATGCTGGCGGCGAGCGGGGTGAAGCCGAACGCGGGCGACACGTAGCCGTCGGTCTTGGCACCCGCCGTGGTCTTGCCGTAGGCGTTGCTGACGCCGAAGATCTTGTGGGCCTCCATGTTGAACGAGCTCACGAAGCTGCCGTGACTGTTGACCGCGAGCAGGATGAGGATGACGGCGAAGCCGACCAGGCCGCCGTAGAAGCCCCACTTCTGGATCTTGGCGTATCCCGCCATGCCGAGCGAGACCAGGATTCCGGCCAGCCCGATCGTGATCACCGAGACCAGGAAGATGCCGTTGTGCCCGCCGAACCAGGTCGCGGCGCTCGGATGGCCGAGCGTGGCGAGCAGCGGCTGGAAGAACTCGGCCGACAGCACGTTGCCGTAGATCGGCGCCCACAGCCAGAGGATGAACCACCAGCCGGTGGCGGCCATCACGAAGCCGAGGCCGCTGCCCAGGATGCGGGTCTGCCACACGTAGTCGCCGCCGGCCCGCGGGATCGTCACGATCAGGCCGGCGTAGGCGATGACCAGGAACGAGACCCAGACCGCCGAGATCAGAACCGCTGTCAGCAGCTGGCCCTTCGGGAAGAAGGACTGGTAGGAGAACTCGAAGATGCCGAGCGTGACCACGTTGGTGGACAGGCAGGCGTAGATCATCGAGTCTCGGACGGACCAGCCTCTGACCAGGCCAGTTGCTTTCCTCAGGAAGAGTGTCGGCGTCTCGCCGCCGACGGCTTCAACCGCCATGTACTACTCCGTCTCCGGTTCATGTGTGCGACGACCGCTGCGGGCCACGGGGTCGGCCAGTCAGGTTCCGGCGCACCGCGGCCGGATCCTGACGGAGGGGTGCGTCACTTTGCGTACAACTGTGGCACTTCCGGCACGTCCTGTCACTGACGTTGGGCAAGGATTTGAAAGTCGTTTCGGGCGGTATGACGAACAGTCGATTGCACGTCGAGAGCCGAGCGGCCGCGCGGCAGCCGCCGCGCCGCCGGGCGGTGCCCCCGGGCGCACCGGCCTAGCCGTTCACCAGCAGATACCTGCTGACCTTGGCTTTCTTCGCATCGAGCTCGATCACCGCGCCCTGAAGCACGCCGTCGCCGTAGACGCTGCCGGGGTTCACCGCCAGGGTGCGGCCCATCTTCTTCACCCCGCGGCTCTCGTGGATATGACCGTGTACCGAGAGCAACGGCTGGTGCGCCATGATCGCGTCCCGCACGGCGACCGAGCCGACCGGCTTCATCACCGCGCCGCCGTGCGTGGGCCGCAGGTTCTCATCCAGGGCAGGCGCCTCGTCGAGCCCCGTGCCGTAGGGCGGGGCGTGGAAGTTGAAGATCGTGCGCCCCATGTCAGGCACGTGCCGGGCGACGGCCTCGATCTTCTCGGCGAGCTGGTCCTCGGGCGCCTCGCGGAAGGTGTCCCACGGCGTGGGGTTCGTCCAGCCCATCGAGACCAGGCTGAACCCGCCGAGGTCGAGCACCTTGCCCTCGGCGAACGTCACGCACGGCGAGGACTCGATCATCTCGTCGATCTCGAAGATGTCGTCGTTGCCGCCGTTGAGTATGCAGCCGATCTGCCCGCCGCGCAGCTTGGTGTCGGCCATGTCGAGCCAGCGGTCGAGCGAGTGCATCATCTCGGCGCTGAACCGCTGGTCGACCGCCTCCTCGGTCTCGCTCAGATGGGTGAGCTCGTCGGGGCTGACGATCGCCGGATAGGAGCCGCGGTTGCGGATCTGGGTCATCACGTTCTCGAGCACCTCGCGGGACTCAATGCGCTGCGTCTCGCCCCGGACGGTGACCTGCCAGTAGCCGTTGTGCGCGACGACGGGGATCATCACCTTTCCCGTGACGTCCCCGCCGAGTATGACCATGTCGGCCTTGTAGAAGGCGGCGGCGTTCAGGAACTTGCGCCAGCAGATCTCCGATCCATGGATATCGGTGGCGAAGAAGATCTTCATCTGCCGAGAACGCCCCCCTGCACACGTTTGCCTACGCAACGGTGTAGCAGTTGACATAACCGAGCGTCAAGCATCAGCCACGGCACAATGGCATCACGGCGCACCGGCCTGGCAGTCAGCGCGTGCCGGGCCGGCCGGTCAGTGCGCGACCTCCTCGGGCAGCTCGTACCAGCGCACCTTGTCGCCGACGCTGGCGCGCATCTTCCACTTCATGCCCTTAGGCGTCTCGTCGGCGAGCGCGCGCAGCCGGGCGGCCTGCTCCGCAGGGTCGAACGGCATGCCGGGCTGGCTCAGGTGCTCGCGCTCGCTGAGCAGCGCGGGCATCCGGTCCAGGTTGCCGGTGACGGTGCGCCACCAGCCCCAGTCGCTGGCGAGCACGTGGCAGAACCGCTCGGAGTCGATGCCGAGCTCGCCGCTCGGCCGACTGCCGGTGATCGGCATGCAGGACAGCAGCTGGACGATGTCCCTGGCGTCCTTCTCGTTCAGCTCCACGATCTGGAGCTTGGACAGCAGCAGGTCAACCACGTCGACGGTGTAGGGCAGCTTGCCAAACGACGGCCGGAAGTCCAGCGTGTGGCACATGGTGAGCCGGTCCACCATGACGTCGATCGGGCGTCCCGACGGCGCGGTGAAGTACATCTGCCGGTCGCCGTTGAGGTTGTTGAACCTGCGGTCCGGCTGGCAGCCTGCCTGCTCCAGGTGGACGGCCACCGACTTGCGCTCCTTGGACAGGCAGGCGAAGTCGATGTCCTGGTCGCGGCGCAGCCGAGGCGGGTAGTCGGGGCAGACCACCCGGACGGCGAGGCCGCCGAGCAGCTTGAGCCCGACCCTGGCCTCCAGCGCACCGTGCGCGATGCGCATCGCGTCGGTCAGCGGGTCGTGCTCGGAGCCCGGCACCGGATGTGCATCGGCGGCGGGGCCCGATCCTGTGATGTCCACGTGCGAACTCCCTAGCGACGCGGCGGTGTCCCAGTCTATGCCGAAGCGTGCCGGTCCGGGTGCCCGCAATCGCGGCTCAGGTCGCGATCTCGAACCAGACGGTGCGCGCGCCGTCGTCGCCGTCGATGCCCCACCGGCTCGCCAGCGCGGCGACGATGGCCAGGCCGTGCCCCGGCTCGACGCCGGGCTCCGGCTCGCCAGGCCACGGCCCGCCAGCGTCGCTGACCTCGACCCGCAGCCCGCCGCCGACCACCGTGGCCCGCACCTCGAAGGTGCCGCCCGGGTGTCGCGATGCGCTGTGCCTGACCGCGTTGGTGGCGATCTCGGACAGGCAGAGCACCGCGTCGTCCCGCAGCGCCGACGTCCCGAGCAGGCTGGCCAGGAAGTGGCGCGCCTGCGCCACCTGGGCCGGGGCGGCGCTGAAGGTGCGGACCTGCCACGCCACCTGCGGCGTGGCGAGCGCTGGCGTGGTTCCGGCTCCGGGCATCAAGTACGCCCCCCCTGTCTGCGCCACGATCTAGCCGCGATCTGGTCCGCTGGGCTGCCGGACCAATCCAGAATGACATCCGCGAGTGCATGCATGCAAGATTTCTAGCGACTCTTTGTGCGCTTTCGGTTGCTCCAGGTAGCCAGATGGGGCAGGATGACTGGCAGCAGACCGGAAGAGGCGGATGCAATGGCAGATAAACGGGCGCCTTCGGTGCGGTCCCGGCAACTTGCCACCGTGCTGCGGCGCCTCAGGGACGCGGCAACCATGACGGGCGAGGAGGCGGCGGGCCACCTCGGCTGGTCGCCATCGAAGATCTCCAGGATCGAGACTGCCCAGACCGCGCCGAGCCAGGGCGACCTGCGCAGGCTGCTCGACCTGTACGACGTGACCGGCACCCAGCGGAGCCGGCTTGAGCTGCTCGGCCAGACCACCGGACAGCGCGGCTGGTGGGATGCCTACTCAGACGCGCTCGGACCCGAGTACACCGCGCTGATCGCGCTGGAGGACGAGGCCGAGTCGGTGCGGTGCTATGGCGTGCAGAACGTGCCGGGGCTGCTGCAGACCGAGCGGTACGCACACGAGGTGGCCAGGGCGCTCGCGCCGTTCGCGCCGCCCGGCGAGATCGACCGGCGGGTGCAGGTGAAGATGGCGCGGCAGCGGGTGCTGACCAAGGAGCGGCCGCTCACGCTGACCGGTGTGATCGACGAGGCGATGATGCTACGGATGATCGGCGGTCAGGAGGTTATGGCCGAGCAGCTCGAGAAGCTGGCGGAGGTCGGCCAGCGGGACAACGTGAACATTCAGGTCCTGCCGCTCGACATCGGCAGCCATCCCGGCCTGGACGGCGAATTCTCGATCGTCAGCTTCGCCGACCTGATCGCGCCCGACGTGGTCTACATCGAGCACATGACGAGCGAGCTTTACGTGGAGAACGAGGCGGCCGTCTACCGGCACGTGATGGCGTTCGACCGGCTGAGGACGCTGGCTCTCGACATAACGGAGTCTGCCGCCGTCCTCAAGGAGAAGGCCGGTACCCTCAGGTAGCAGGGCAGTTTCGCCCGGACAGTTGCGACGCAAAGAAGCAGAGAGGAGGCGCGGAAGAGCGATGAAGATGTCAGATCTGAGCCGTGCTGAGTGGCGGAAGAGCACATTCAGCGCCAACGGCTCATGCGTTGAGGTCGCTCGGAACCTGCCAGGAATTATCGCAGTGCGTGACTCGAAGGATCCTGATGGGCCCGCGCTGGTCTTCACGCTGGCCGAGTGGGATGCCTTCGCTGCGGGGGTCAGGGCCGGGGAGTTCGACCTCACCTAGCGTGTGCTTCACTGCTCCGCGTGGGGCACGGGGGCATCGCCATCCGCCGACGGTGCCCTCCTGCTTACCTGCCGCCGCCCGGCTGCCGAAACACACAGCCGCCGGAAAATCAGCTGCCGTCGTCACGTCGGCATGCCACGCTTCGGTCGGTGGACAAGGCGGCGATCACTCCTGAGCTCGTATCCCGGCTCGTCACCGCCCAGTTCCCGCACTGGGCAGGCCTGCCCGTCAGGCCGGTGCCGCGCGACGGCTGGGACAACACCACGTTTCGGCTCGGCGACGACATGTCGGTGCGACTGCCGAGCGGCGACTTCTGCGTGCCGCAAGTGGACAAGGAGCAGCGCTGGCTGCCTGTGCTGGCCGACGCGCTTCCGCTGCCGGTCCCGCGGCCGCTCGCGCAGGGCTCGCCGGGCTGCGGGTTCGGCCGACCGTGGTCGGTGTATGAGTGGATAGCTGGCGAGACGGCCCGAATCGCGCCGATCGGCGACCTGACCGCGTTCGCGGCGGACCTGGCCGGCTTCCTGAACGCGCTCTGCCTGGTCGATACGACCGGCGGTCCGGCGGCAGGCACGCACAGCTGCTACCGGGGCGGCCCGCTGACCACGTACGACGGCGAGGCGCGGCGGGCGATCTCCGATCTGACCGGCCGGATCGACACGGACCTTGCGGCGCGAGTCTGGGCGGCGGCCCTCGCGGCGGACTGGCACGGCCGGCCGGTCTGGGTGCACGGCGACGTGAGCCCGGAGAACCTGCTGGTCACCCACGGCCGGCTGAGCGCTGTCATCGACTTCGGCTGCTGCGCCGTCGGCGACCCGGCCTGCGACACGGTCATCGCGTGGACGTTCCTGTCCGGCGCGAGCCGCCAGGAATTCATGGACCGGCTGAATGTGGACCGCGCGACCTGGGCCCGCGGCCGCGGCTGGGCGCTGTGGAAGGCCATGAAGGTCCTGGTGCAGGCGCTTGAGTCGGACCCGGCGGACGCGATCGCGACCAGGCACGTGATCGAGGAGATCCTCGCCAACCACCGTGCCGCCCCCTAACCGGACCGCACGCCGCCGCGCGGAGCCTCACGCCGGCGCGAGATTACAACGGTGGCCCCGCGACGTCGTGAATCGCGGCATCGGCGGGCCGCCGTTATGCGCGCGGGGCGCGGCGGTAGGACCGGGCAGGCTGGGCTGGCTGGGCTGGCTGGGCTAGCGGGGCTAGCGGGCGATGACGCGGAAGGTCTGCAGGGACGGGTCGGCGGCATACGCGATCCTGCCGCCGTCGGCCTTGACCTCGCGCAGCGACTCGATCGCCTCGGCGGTGATCAGCTCGCCCGGCGCCAGCACCGGCACGCCGGGCGGGTAGGGCGCGATCAGCTCCGCGCTGACCCGGCCGACGGCAGCCTGCGCGCTCACGGTCTCGCTGGCGGCGAAGAACGCCTCGCGCGGCGACAGCACGGTCTCGGGCACCACAGTCCACGACGACGCGGGGGCCGGGTGGCGCGGGGTGCCGCGGTGCCGGTCGATCACCTCGATCAGGTAATCGAGGAACGCGTCGACGTGCTTCTGGTCGTCGGCGAGGGTCACGATCGGGATCACGGTGTCCCGGTCCGCGCTCTCCACCGGCATGCCGGCCGCTACCAGGTCGGCCTCGACAGCGTAGCCGTGCGCGCCAGTACCGGCCAGCAGCACGACCAGCTTGGCAGGCTCCACGCCTGGCCCGGCCAGCACGGCGACGCCGGGCACCTCGGACAGCCGCGCCCTGGCCGCCGCGACGCACCGTAGCAGCCTGCCGCACAGCTCGCGGCCGTCCCTGGCAAGCAGCGCGCGTGCGGCGTCGATGCTCGCCATGATCGACCCGGCCGGGCTGGTGGTGTGGGTGGCCTCGAACGCCCGGTTCAGCCGGGCGGCATCCAGCCGCTCGGTCCTGGCCAGCACGATCGCGCCCTGGGAGTAGGCCGGCAGTGCCTTGTGCGCGCTCGTGACCATCGCGTCGGCGCCGGCCGCCAGCGCGTGCGGCGGCAGGTCGGGATGGAAGCCGAGGTGCGCGGCCCAGGCCTGGTCGACAAGCAGCGGCACGCCGGCCTCATGCGCGGCGGCGGCGTGGCCCGCCAGGTCCCCGGTCGTGCCCACGTAGGACGGGTCGCCAAGGTACACGCCGCACGCGTCCGGGTGCTCGCGCAGCGCGGCCCGGACCGTCGAGACCGCGACTGCGGCGGGCAGCCCGGTGGCCCGGTCCACCTCGGGCCTGACCCACACCGGCCGCAGGCCCGCGAGCACCAGCCCGAGCAGCAGCGAGCGGTGCAGGATCCTGGTGACCACGATCTCACGGCCGTCCGAACCGACCGCCAGCGACAGCGCCTGGTTGCCGTGCGTCGAGCCGGCCACCGAGAACCGGCACCAGTCCGCACCCCACAGCGCCGCGGCGCGGCGCTCGGCGTCAGCGAGCGGCACGTCGGCGTGCTTGATCGAGTCCACGCCGCCGTACAGCGGCGCATCGCCGGCCACCACCGCGCCGGTCAGGTCGAGCCGCTGCTTGTGACCGGGGACCGACATGGGCGTGAGCTCGCCGGCCTCGGCCCGGGCGGTGAACGCCAGCCAGCCGTCGAGCAGCGGAGCGTCACCGCGCAGGCCCCGGGGGTCGCGGGGATCGGCCTGGCCGGCCTGGTCAGCTGACGGGTGCTGCTGGGCTTGGGTGGTCACCGCCCCAGTCTGCGGCATGGCCGCCGGCGCAGGTCACCTGGGCTGGCGCCGGGCACCTGGGCTGGCGCCAGGCACCTGGCTGGCACCGGGCACCGCGAGGCCAGGACCTGGCGCGGCCCCACCGCTGGCGCGGCCCCATAATGATGCCGAGTCCGCCGCGACCGACCTGCGCGCCGACGCACCGCACGGACAGCCAACCCCGCAACCCTGGAGGACGCCGTGAACTGGCGCAGTGATTCTGAAGGCCTCGACCCCGAGCTGGCCGAGCTGATGCGGCTCGAGGAGGAGGAGCGGCAGGCAATGGCCACCAGGGCCCCGCTGCCGCCCGGCGAGC
>Ga0335078_10008710_pt1 | contig 15071 bp, 8 predicted proteins | sample Lox_Sample_32_FD_206711 | JGI IMG/M metagenome (GOLD analysis project Ga0335078, IMG submission 206711) | Soil microbial communities from Loxahatchee National Wildlife Refuge, Florida, United States - Lox_Sample_3.2 | ecosystem: Environmental > Terrestrial > Soil > Wetlands | place: USA: Florida...
TACGAGCGCCGCATCTCCTCTTCAATGTTGATAGGCTGCACGTTGGCGGCGCCGGGGCCAATGTTGTCGAGCGGGAGTTGATCTTTTGGATCGTCAGGCATGTTTTAGCACTCAGCTGTCAGCCATCAGCCGTCAGCTTGGTTCCTTCCTATACTTCGTTTGCGGTCGACTTCCCCAACTTGCGCGCTCCACTGATTCGCGATTTTCGAAGCAGTGGAATGAACTCGTGCAAACCTCGTCTTGCAGGCACAAATTGGGCGTTGCCGCGATCGTTTGCGGACCCGCCGAATTCTGCGCAAGTCATTGCAAATTCAGGAGATTATGCACCGTTGAGCACTCTTGATTATAGCACGAAACGAGCCGTCGCTGCGGAGCAGGCTCGAGGTGGTAAAGTCGACAATTTCTTGCAGATACCAGTGGCCAGCCTGGTAGCTGGTCCGCCTTACTCAGGCGCTTCCGCTGACGAAATATTTAAGACACGTTCTCGGATGTCTGGCGGCAGAGCCCTTCCCTTTCGCGTCGTGGTGTCAATACAAACACCGGTCAAGATGGTGCGAGCGGCAAGTTCCTGGGTTTCTTCATTGGTCATTTCATGGACGAAGATGACTGCTTTCTCACGAACTTCTTGTATGAAGGAGCGAATTGTCAGCAAGTCGCCGGCGAGCAACTCACGTTTGTACTCGATGTGTTGATCAACGGCGACCATGCCTATGCCATCCTGGCGGAGACGTGCCGCTGTAAGTCCCAGGGATGCAAGCAAATGCCATGTCGCTTCGTCGAACTTTCCGACGTACCACATCACGTTCATGTGACCCATATGATCGCAATGCCAGGGGTAGACCGCACCGCGATAGGTAATGAGGGACTCAGCCATGGTCTTGCTCCTTCCTTGCTGAGCGCATCATGCGGCGGACGTCATTGTGGAAGCAAGCAGTAATCTGCAAATCTGCATCCACGCAAGAAAGGGGCACAACGTAACCATCACCCGCCCAGGCATGTTCGGGTTGGCCTGATGCAGGGCCTTGGGGTCTTCGAAGAACCTCAACTACTGGCCTTGTGCGTTGGACCCCCGCACCGCCTCCTGACATTCGCGCGCCGCAGTCAGCAGCTTGTCGATGTCGGGATCAGCGCGCAGCTTCGCCAACAGCGGGTCGTTCAGCAGATTGGAATACGAGCAGTAGTTGTTCTGGATAGCGCTCTGCAGCAGATGCAGCGCCGCCGGTTTCTTTCCGCAATAAGCAAACAGCGATCCCTGGATGTACCACGTCTCCGGATCGGGATCGCTGGGATAGCTGGTCTCCGAATCGTGGGCGATGCGGTCGAGGTCCGACGCCGGACGAAGTCCCAGACAGGATTCGAGCAAGTCGCGATGATAACGCGGCGCGGTCGGCATGCGCTTCACGGCCTCACGCGCATCGGTGACTTTGTCCTCGCGCAACAGCAGCGACGGCGTGACGTAATTCGCCCACTCCGATCCGGCGTCCAGGCGAATAAAGTCGGTGGCGCGATCGGTCTTGCCTAGCTCCATGAATGGCCAGGCACACGATCGGAAGATGTAGTTGGCCGGATCCAGCGTCAGCGCCGTGTTGCACTCGTTGGTTGCTTCTTCCAGCATGCCGGCGTAGCGATACACGTAGCTCATCACAAAGTGGGCCTGCGCGCTGTCGGGACGCTGCTTGACCAGCGCCTGCGCCGCTGCATAGGCCTTGCCTAACTCGCCGCGCTCGACGCGGTTGGTGATCAACTGGCCCGCAGCGATCGTCAGGTTGGGATCCAACTGCACCGCGCGTTCGCAAGCCTGATTGGAGAGCTGGAACATGGTCTCGCCGCCATTGGAATAGGTGGCATCGTAGTAGGCACGCAGACCCAGTTCCTGCCACGCCGGAGCGTAGCTCGCGTCCATCTTGACCACGGTCTGCAAAACCGCGATTGCATCTTTGTTCGGACCCGGATCGTGGGGCAGAGCCAGCGCGTGCAGGTACAGGTCGTAAGCTTGCGGATCTTTGGGGCGCGAGCCGCTGGCAACGGTCACGCCGGTAACCCCCAGGCTCGGCAACAGACCCTGCCGCAACTGTGCTGCCATGTTGGATTGCAGCGCGATCAAGTCCTGAGCGGGCGCGGTAAAACTGCTCTGCCAGATCAGACGATTGTCGCGCACGTCAATCGCTTCCAGGGTTACGCGCAGGTTCTCGTCCTGCTTAAGGAAGTGCCCGGTCAGCACCGTAGCCGCGCGCAGCTCGCGGCCGACCTTCTCCGGATCGACGTCCTTGGTTGCATACTTTTGGGTTAGCGAAGAGGGACGAACATCGAGGGCGCGCGAATAGGTGAGCACGTTGGCGATCTCATCAGCCAATGCGAAGCGCAGGAAATCCACGCTAATGTCGCCGTTCACATTCGTCAGCGGCAAAACCGCGATGGTGTTCTTTGCAGCGGTCGCTCCCGGACGATGTTTGTACCACCACAATCCCGCCAGCGTCAGCACCATCGCCAGCACCGCGCTCATCGCCAACAGCAAGTAGGTCTGCCAGCGGCTGGTGGTCTGGAAGGTGGTCGTCGCGATGCGATAAGGAAACGGCGAGCGGATTTTGCCGCTCTTTGTCAGCTCGGGATCAGTCTCTCTCTTGAGGGCCGTGAGATCGGCCTTCATCGCCAACGCATCGGGATAACGGTTGGCGCGATTCTTCTCCATCGTTTTGCCGATGATGCCTTCCAGGTCGGGCGGCAGCTTGGGATTCAGCTTGAGCGGCGAAGGCGGTTTCTTGTTGAGAACAGCTTCCAGCGTGGTAACCGAGTTGTTGCCGGCGAACGGTTTCTGGCCCGTGGCCATCTGATACAACACCACCCCGAGCGAGAACAAATCGGTGCGAGGATCGAGTTCCTCGCCGCGTGCCTGTTCGGGCGACATATAAACGGCGGTGCCGAAGATGTCGCCGGATATGGAAAGGTCCTCTACCGCCCGCGGGTCTCCGTGCCACATATCGGGCGACAGCTTTACCAGGCCGAAGTCCAGGATCTTGACCTGCCCGCTGTTGGTGATGAAGATGTTCGCCGGCTTGATGTCGCGATGGATGATGCCCTTGGCGTGACAGGCGGCGAGCGCGTCGGCCACCTGGATGGCGATGTCGAGGATCTCTTCGATGTCCATCGGCTCGCCGCGCAGGCGATCTTTCAGGCTCATGCCCTCCAGCTTCTCCATCACAATGAAGGGCTGGCCGTTCATCTCCTCGATGTCGTAGATAGTGCAGATGCCGGGATGGTTCAGCTGCGAGGCGGCGCGGGCTTCGCGCTCGAAGCGCTCCAGCGCCTTGCGGTCGTTGACCAAGTTTTCAGGGATGAATTTGAGCGCGACGTGGCGGCCCAGACGCGTATCTTCCGCGTCGTACACCAGCCCCATGCCACCACCGCCCAGCTTCCCTACGACGTGGTAGTGGGAAACGGTCTCGCCGACGAGCATCCGCGAACCTCGGGTCCACTCGCGGTTATGGTAGGCCGCACGCGGACAAGGGTCAACTGCAAGAAAGTGGCCGGTGGTTAGTGGTCAGTGGCCAGAGTGGAGTTGGCGCAAAGTACGGGGAGGCCGGACTCGTCATCGGAACTCAGTTGAACGCGGCGCAAGGTTTAGCTAGCCACTGGTCAGCCACTGGCCACTGAGTTCACTCCTTGCTGGCCTCGCGCGCCGCTTTCATCACCGTCTTCTTCATGCGGTTTTCGCCGGCCCAGTAGAGGCTGATCTCGTGGCCGTCGGGATCGTTGAGGTAGGCGTGGCGCCAGCCCCAGGGCATCATGGTGGGTAGCTGCGTGAAGTAGAAGCCGCGCTTTTGCAGGCCGCGGCAGAAGCCGTCGAGGTCGCGGATTTCGAAGTATAGTCTCACGCCATCGCTGGCGACAGACGCGCCTGGCCCCGCCTGATGGAGTGCAATCGTGCCATCACCGCCAGGGGCGCGCAGCCGGGCGTAGACCGACTTGCCCTCAAACTGGAAGTCCTCGATTAGCTTAAAGCCCAGCCATTCGCGGTAAAACTGCATCCCGCGTCCGACGTCCTTGGTGTAGATCATGGCGTGATTGAAGGTGAGCTTACCTTCGTCCTGCGGCGCGGTCGCGACTTGTTTTGCAGCTGCTGGTGCCGCTTTGGCAGAAGCGCGCTGCGCCGGCTTGGCTGGGCTGGTCTTCTTCTTCGCTGGAGCTTTTTTCTTGGTAGCTGTTGCTTTTTTCTTGGCAGGCTTTTTCTTCATGGATCACCGGCAGTCCTACGGGAACCCTAACGGAAGGCCTTGGGTGGAGCCCGCCTTTAGGCGTGCATCAAGGAGCTCTAGATTCCCGGCGCGCTTTAGCGCCTGAGGGACCTCAGTGGCTAAAGCCAATTCAATATTGAATCGGTAACTGCACCGCTGAAGCGATGCTCCACCCGTTGCCCATCAAATCGAACCGAAGTATGTTCGCGCACGGCTGCGGTTGTCAAGTTTGGGAGCTGTCGAATGGGGCTACAGTGGCAGGCCCATCTTCTGCAGGAACGCCGCGTACCGGGGATCCTTGTACAGGTTCTTCAGCAGGGGATCGCCCTTGATCGCCGCGACTCCTGCGTCTTTGTGCGAGCGCGCGACCTCCAGCCACTGGAAGGCGCGATCAGCTTCCCCGCGGAAGGCGTAGACTTCCCCAATCTGATACGCGGCCTGCTCATGGTAGTCGTTGATGAGCTTCTGCAAGGCGGCGTCTGCATCGGTCTGTCTGCCGAGCGCGCTATAAGCCAAAGCTTCGCCGACGGTGCGTTCGCTGCCCGCGGGGATCTTCTCGAATTCAGTTAGCGCCTGCTGCGGCTGCGAGCGCGAGAGATACACCAGCCCGAGCAAGTAATGCGCCTCCGGTCCCTCGGGAGAAATGGCCAGCGATTTCTGGAAGGCGTCGATCGCCAGGTCGAGGTGACCGGCATAGTAGGCATGCATTCCCAATGAGACGTGCGCCACCACACTCAGGGGATCGATCTCCACTGCGCGGCGATTAAGCGCAACCGCATCATCGAAGTGGCCAAGGCTGGCCTGCAGACTCGAGGCTCCCAGCAGTACCACGGAGTTCTGTGGCTCGAGCGCCAGCGCCTTTTGGAAGGCAGCATCCGCGCCGGCCCAGTCCCAGTCGTAACCGCGCTTGATGCGGCCGATGGCGGCGTGCGCTTCCGCCAGTCCGGGATCCAGCTGAAGCGCTCGCTCCGCCGCCAGTCTGCCGTCGCGATAGCCCTGTTCGAACGAGGCGCCCTCGGCGTTTTCCGCGCGCGCGATCAACACCCACGCCAGCGCCGACCACGCGCGGGCATAGTTCGGATCCAGCTGCACCGCCTGCTGGAAATAATCATAGGCGCGATTGAGGTCGTCGTGGGTGCGCCGTTCGTAGTAATAGCGGCCCTGCAGATAGGCGTTGTAGGCTTCCGCGCTTATCCCACGTTGTGGGGCTTCAGTGGAATGCGCGTTCAGCAGTCGCAACTTAAGCTCGCCGGTAATCGCGCGGGCGATGTCGTCCTGCACCGCGAAAACGTCATTCAGATCGCGATCGTAGGTGTTGGACCACAGTTGGAAGCCGTCATCGGCCTTCACCAGCTCGGCGGAGATGCGCACGCGCTTGCCTTCCTTGCGAACGCTGCCTTCCAGAATGGTCGCTACATCGAGTTGCCGGCCAATGGCTGCGGGATCGGCGCTCTTGTCGCGGAATTGGAACGACGAAGTTCGCGCCGCCACGCGCAAGCCAGGCGTCTTGGCGAGATGATTGAGCAACTCTTCGGCTAAGCCGTCCGAGAAATACTGCTGATTCTTCTCCGGGCTCATATCCGCGAAGGGAAGCACTGCAATCGAAGATGCAATCGGCTTCTGAGAAAAAGTCGAACTGTGGCGCCACCAGAAAACCCCGGTCGCCAGCAGGATCAGAAGCGCCACGACAGGCACGAGCAGCCGCCATAAACTGCGACGAGGCGGTTGCGTCACTGTGGGAGACAGTTCGAGCTCCGCCGCGGACTGCCCTGCGGTAGAAACAAGTTCGGGTCGCAAGGACACCATCGGTGGGACAGGAACCAATTCCACCGTGCCGATGAAACGATATCCGTGCTTGGGCACGGTTTCGATGTAGGTGGGCGCCTGCGCTTCGTCGCTGAGCGCTTCCCGCAGGCGACGGACGGCGACGTTCAGGCTGGCCTCGAACTCCACGAACGTGTTCTCCGGCCAGAGGCGCGTCTTCAGTTCATCGCGCGTCACCATCTCGCCGGGAGCTTCCAGCAAGGCCTGTAAAACCAGAAATGACTTTGGCTGGAGCTTGATGCGATAGCCGAACTTGCGCAGGTCGCCGGACTCGACGTTGACCTCGTAGGGCCCGAAACGAATCACGGGTGCCCCACGGAGCGGGGTGTCGGACGAAATCGGGGAGCGAGCCGAGGCAGCTGGGGCCATGATTGGCTGCAAATGTTATCACAGTTTCGTCAACAAGCCATGTTCGATGAGCAGCTATTTCATGTTTCTGCAATATGTTAGACCGTAAGGTGCAATTAATTTGACTTGCGGCGCAAGGTGGAGGAAAAGGGAACTGCACAGCGGGCGATTTAGACGGGCGCGGCGCGGCTGACGTACAGGCCTGAGTTCGCTCGAAGTTGGAATGGGGGTTGAAATGGAGATCGCGGGCAGCTTTCTGCAGAAGGAAGTTTCGATTCAGCCCAGGATCCATGGCGGCTGGCGCGCCGATCAAAAAAGAAGAAGCATGGGCAGCAGAATCATGATTGTCGCGGCTACCCAAGCGCAGGCCCAGACGTTCACCACACTGCACGACTTCTTTGGGCAGTCGGATGGGGCCTATCCCTATGCCGGCTTAAGCATGGATCGCGCAGGAAATCTCTATGGCACAGCGTCCGGCGGTGGAAACCTCAACGCGTGTTACCACGAGGGCTGCGGCACCGTCTTCAAGTTAGCGCACAAATCCTCCGGCTGGACCTTCTCGGTGCTCTATGCCTTCAGCGGTCCGGATGGGTCCTATCCGGAGGCGCGGGTAATTATCGGACCCGACGGCAGCCTTTATGGCACGACGAGTGCGGGAGGCGCGTCCGGTGACGGGGTGGTCTTCCGGCTGCAACCGCCCGCGACCTTCTGCAAGTCGGTGAATTGCCCCTGGACGGAGACGGTGCTGCACACCTTCACCGGCGGCACTGATGGCGCAAGTCCGATTTATGGCGACTTGACCTTCGATAGCGCAGGCAATATTTACGGAACGACTCCTGCCGGTGGCAGCAACACCAATTGCAGTGGCTATGGTTGTGGTGTCGTCTATGAGCTTTCGCCTTCTAATGGCGGCTGGACAGAGACGATTCTCTACAGCTTCCAGAACGGCACGGACGGGGCAAGCCCGTACGCAGGCGTCATCTTCGACCGCTCCGGGAACCTTTACGGTACCAACGGCTACGGAGCTGTTTACGAGCTATCGCCTTCCGCAGGTGGTTGGGTGGAAACCACCATCGCCAACTTTTACAGTTTTGTTCCCGGCGGACTGATCATCGACTCGGCGGGCAATCTCTACGGCGCTACGTTCATCGACCCCGAGGTCTACGAACTGTCGCCCTCCAACGGCGGTTGGACGCTTCAGACGCTCTACAACTTTAGCGAAGTCTACGAAGGGACGTTAGCCGCGGTGACCATGGATTCAGCCGGCAATCTTTATGGAACCTTAAGCTTCGGACCGCCAGAGGTGTTTCGGCTGACGAAAGAGAGCGGTGAATGGACGCCCACCGGTTTCAACGGAGGAGATGGGGAAAGTCCCTCTGGCAATGTCATTCTCGACGCCGGCGGCAACATCTACACAACCGCAAGCTTCGGGGGCCAGCATAGTGTTGGCACGGTCTTCGAGGTTACGCCGTAACCAGGTTCGTCCCCAAGTGAGCGCCGGCGGTCGAGGTTGATCCCGGCGCTCCGTTTTGTACCACAATGTAGGAGTCCCACGGACGCAGACATTCGGGAAAGGAAAATCATGGTGAAGCGGCTAATGCGGGAGCTGTACCGGATCGGCAGCATCGACTTTTGGATGGCGATTGCAGCATCGGCACTCGCCGCGCTCATGATCTTTGCTGCCACCGAGGCGCCGGCGCAGACGTTCACCGTCCTGCACACCTTCAGCGGCCCGGACGGCGATAATCCGGAAGCCGGCTTAAGCATGGATGCGGCGGGAAATCTCTACGGCACGGCCTACGGCGGCGGAAACACCAGCGGAGTATGTCTGGACGTCGGATGCGGTGTTGTCTTTAAGCTGACACGACACGGATCGAATTGGACTCTGGTTCCGCTGTACAAGTTTTCCGGGCCGGATGGTTCCAATCCCACCGCCCGCGTGATGATTGCTCCCGATGGCAGCCTTTATGGCACAACCGCCTACGGAGGCGCGTCCAATTTCGGGGTGGTTTTCCGGCTACAGCCTTCTCCCACCGTGTGCAAAGCTGTGTTGTGCCCGTGGAAAGAGACTGTCGTGTATTCGTTCACCGGTGGCGCAGATGGTGGCTATCCAGCCTATGGTGACTTGAACTTCGATAAGGCAGGCAATGTTTACGGTACAACCTCTAGCGGAGGATACACCGGCGGTGACTATTGTAGCGACTACGGAGGTTGCGGGGTGGTGTTTGAACTGTCGCCGTCAAACGGCGGATGGACCGAGACTGTTCTTCATACCTTTCAGTGGAGCGATGGCGCCCTTCCCTATGGAGGAGTCATCTTCGACAAGAGCGGCAACATTTATGGGACGGCGTCGTTTGGCGGATCGAGCGTCTACGGGGCGGCTTATGAATTGACGCCCTCTGGCTCCGGCTGGACGGAAACTGTCCTGCACAATTTCACCAGCGGAGAGGATGGCGGCGGTGCTTACGGGGGGCTGATTGCCGATTCATCCGGAAACTTATACGGCACCACGACAGAAGGTGGCCCGAAAAGCGGTGGAACGGCGTATGAACTATCGCCCTCCGATGGCGGCTGGACCTTCAACGTACTGTACGGGTTCGATGCGTACCAAGGTTCGTTTGCGTCGCTAACGATGGACACCTCCAGCAACCTTTATGGAACGATATTTATCGGGACGCCGGAGGTATTTCGCCTGACGCCGTCCGGCGGGCAATGGAACCTGACGGGTTTTAACGGCGGTGTCGGCATCTATCCCTATGGCAACGTGATTGTGGATAGCGCCGGCAATGTTTATGGTACGGCCACTGTGGTTTTCGAGATCACGCCGTAGCTATCGCGAATGGCAACGATTCGGGCTGCTGGCCGAAGCCCTATCCCATGTCCCAGACTGTAAGAGTTGTGTTTGGCGCCTCTTTGCAATAAAGTGCAGGGATCAAGGAGTCAAGAGGATGGCAAGCCTGGATCAGTATTCCCATCGCACAACCATCGACCAGCCAACCGAACTTGCGTTCCAGCAACATCGGGGCAGAGCAGGCGCGCCGTGGCGTTTTCGATACGCATGGAATCGAATGTCTATGCAGACCCCTCGACACGGCCGGTTATTCGCCTGGGCAGCAGCGTTGGCGATTGTCCTCGCACTGGCAGCTGTCATGACGGAATCGGCGCAAGCGCAGACCTATTCGGTGATCTACAACTTTACCGGCGGAGTCGATGGTGCGGCGCCAATGGCGGGCCTTACGCAATTTGGCGTCACCAGTTTTTACGGCACTGCGAACTTTGGCGGAATCAAGGGTGGACCGTGCGGAAACAACGGTTGTGGCGTCGTCTACCGGCTAAACAACGGCCAGTCCGGCTGGACGGTAACCGCACTGTATAGCTTTATGGGCGGCGCCGACGGTCAGAATCCGCAAACCGCCAATGTGGCGTTTGGTCCTGACGGGGCTCTTTATAGCAGCACGTTTCTTGGCGGCGGAGGATGCAGTGGCCCGGGCTGCGGTACGGTCTTCAAGCTCTGGCCTCCGCAAAACCGTTTGTCGACATCCTGGGTCGAGACCATCATTCATCGTTTCAATAACGCTGAGGGTGCCGGACCAGTGGGCGCTCCTGTTTTCGATCACAACGGCAACCTTGATGGCGCCACGAATGCCGGCGGCCTCAAGAATGGTGGAGTCATCTACCAGTTGAATCAGTCCAACGACTGGAATGAGCAGGTGCTTTTCCATCCCTATGGCTATCCCGGCAGCGGTGTGACCATGGATCATGCCGGCAACCTCTATGGCACGACCTTTAACGGCGGCAACAACCTTCATGGATCGGTTTACAGGTTGACGCCCTCGGGATCAGGCTTTACTTCGACCGATCTCTACGACTTCACCGATGGCAACGATGGAGGCTTCCCCAAGGCCGGTGTCATCCTGGATCAGGCAGGCAACATCTACGGCGCGACCACGACGGGAGGATCGGGCAACGGTGGCACGGTATTCGAGCTCAGCTTCCAGAATGGACACTGGGTCAACAACGTGCTGTATAGCTTCGCCAACCACTCGAATGGAAGAGTCATCTCCGGCCCCGTGGGCAACCTGGTGATGGACAGCGCCGGCAATCTTTATGGCACGACCTTCTCCGACGGCGCCCACGGCTTTGGCGCGGTGTTCAAGCTGACTTCGTCGAGTGGCGGCTGGACCTACACCTCGTTGCACGACTTCACGAACGGTAGCGACGGCGGCTTCCCTTACAGCAACCTGGTCATCGATCAGCAAGGTAATCTGTATGGCACCGCTTCCAGCGGTGGCGCAAGCGGCGCGGGAGTGGTGTTCGAGATCACGCCGTAATTTCCGAAGTTTCATTCCGACATCGGATGGGAAAAAGAAGGGCGCTCCTGCGAGCGCCCTTTCTTAGCTTCTGAGGCTCGTTGCGCGGTGCGGCAAGCGCTCAGAAATTCACGATCATGCCGTACTCCATGCTGCGGGGCGCGCCCAGGTTGTAGACGCCGGTACCGGCGCCCACGCGATTGGTAATGCGCGTGGCCTGCGTGGTGCCGTTGACCGCACCCGCCGTGCCGGTTAGTCCACCGACAAGGGTGTTCGGCGGCAGATCGAAATTGGCAAAGTTGAACAGGTTGAAGAAGCCGACACTGGGGGTGAAGGCGATGGTGTGGCTGCGCGCCTCCCACTTGAACGTATAGGCGAGCTTGAGATCGAAGTCCCGCAAGTTGCCCATGTTGACCTGCCCGGAAGGTGCGAATTGCAAGCTGCAGTTCGGACTGTTGACGCTGCCGCCGGAGACGCAGGGAGCGACTGCACCCAGCGCCTGCAGTTGCTGCAGTGTCATCAGCCCGTTGTTGATGAGCACCTGGCCGGCGGGCGTCGGCTTGTTGCCGTAGCTGTTGTTGTAATTGGTAAGCAGACTGTTGATGCTGCTGCCGTTGACCTGCGATCCGAAAGCGCCGTTGACGGTGCCGGGCAACGGATCCTGGGTGGTGCCGTCACCCGTGAAGTCGGTCTGGAAGATCGCCCCAGGACCGCTGCCGGGCACTTCGATCGGCACCGAGAGCGCCGAGTAGAAGTGACCGATGAACGACAGCTGGAAGTTCCAAGGCAGCGATCCGACCACGCCAAACGACAGCTGGTTGGGACGGTTCAGCAGGGAAGGGCCGAAGTACTTATTCGGATCGTTGTTATCCAAAGCCGGAACGATGAAGTCCTGATCGCTGTTGGAGACTCCGCCGAGGATGCCGCTGATGCCGGATCCGCCGCCGGAATTCTTGAAGGAGGAGTAGGAGTAAGCAACCTGGGCGTTCAAGCCGTGAAGTCCTTTGAACGGGTTGGCCTTCTGATAGGTCAGTTTCAAGTCCAGGGCGTTGTACTTGGAGACGCCGGAGGGAGTGAGGAAGGGCATCGAAGGGGCGCTGGGATTGAGGCCGCCGAAGGCGCAGCCGGGCGGCGGGCAGTTTTGGCCAAGGTCTCCCTGACCATCCAGGCCGTTGAGGGCGTAATCGGAGATGGTGGCGCCCCCCTTGATCGCACATTGAGTGGCAGCAGCACTGGTGCTGGCTCCGCAGCCGAATTGGTTGTTGGTTGCCGAGATGGCACCCATTGCGTTTGCTTTGCTGAAGTATCTGGCATCACCGGTGTGGTTCAGGTCGACGCCGAGTAGCAGTCCGGTGGTGACATTACGGACGTAATCGGCGCTGAAGACAACGCCGGGACTGATTTCGCGTTGAATACCTACGTTGATCTGGGTGGAACGCGGGGTTTTGTAGTCAGGTGCGAACAGTCCAAACGGGAAGTTGAACCCGGGCTGAAGATAGCCGGTCAACAGGTAGTTGGGGTTTGGAGCGCTGAGGCTGAACGGCGACAGCGCTTGATATTGCTGCTGCAGGGTTGCGATGGCGCCCGAAGCCTGGCCGATTGGGATCGGAACAGTGGGAGTACCACATTGCGCTTGCGTCGCCATCAGATTGACGCCGCTGATGGGTTGAGGATTGCCGCTGTCGCAAACGGTGGGGTCTTGCAGAAATGCTCCCGTGGGAAGCCGCAGCGGCCGATCAAACAGAACGTTGTTCCAGATCACGTTCTCGTAGTACAAGCCAATGCCGGCGCGAATCACCGTTTTGCCGGTCTTCCATGGATCCCACGCGATTCCCAGCGAGGGTCCAAAGTTCAAGTTGGGATTCGGAATGGGCGCGCCGAGATTGGGGTAATTCGGCAACAGATTGTTGAGGAACGGCAGTCCCGGAAGATCACTGTCGGTGCGGCCGGTATCGCGGTCATAACGCAGTCCGAGGTTCACCGTGAAGTTCGGGAACATCTTCCAGGTGTCGGCGATGTAGAGGCCCAGGCGATTGTCGGGACCAAGTCCACCGGCGGGAAAACCGAAGGCGGGTTGCAGCGTTGAAAACCCCTGGCCGTTACCCAGAACCACCGATTCCACCGGGTAATTCAAGGGATTGCTGGCGCCACCTGGATACGGGCCGACCGCCGCAAGTTGGGCATCGCCGGTACAGGGGTTGGGAGCACCCGAACTGGTTTTGCCGCAAGGGAAGGGCACTCCGGCGTAGCTGGTTACGCTGGAAAACTCGCCCTGGTTGGTGACGATCTGCGGCGCCAGCGCAAAGAAGCTGGCAAAGCCGCCGCCCTGGATGTGGTTGTAGTCCACACCGTAGCGGAGGATGTGCTTGCCGACGGTTTTGGAACCGTCGTACTTGATTTGCTTGTCGCTCTGCGGCGTGCTCTGCGGCGCCAGCAGGTTGGGGCCGGTCGAGGGACCGTTCACCACGGTGAGATTGACATACTGTCCCATGCCTGGAAAGTCCGAGAGAGGCAGGCCGCTGCCAATCACGGCATCGACGATCTCGTTCTGAAATTTCAGATAGCTCAAGCGGAAGCTGTGGGTCCACTGCCCAGTGGTGAAATCGGCTCCGCCAACGAAGTTGCGCGAGTAGTTCTTGGATTGATAAACCTGCAGGCTGTCGGAGAAGAACGTCCCGTCCGCATTGATCTGGGAGTAGCTGTAGCGGAAGAACAGCTTCAGGTTGTGCGGTGCGGCGTAGTCAAGCCGCCCGAGGAAGTTGGGATTCTTGTAGGGCGCGTTGAAGCCGCCGCCAAAGGTGTCAAAGGGTGGAGCGAAAACAACCGGCGTAAACAGGTCCTGATAGGTTGCGTCACCTTCAGCAAAGTAGAACAGCTTGTCTTTGATAAAGTCGCCGCCCAGGGTGCCGCCGTATTGATTGCGGTGATAGTTGGGATCGGGAGACCCCGCCGGCTTGGGCAGCGAGGCGTCACCGTTGCTGTCGCGGTAATACTCATAGGCGCTGCCGTGAATCGTATTCGTGCCTGACTTGGTGGAGACGTTGACCACGCCGGACGAGCTCAGGTCGTTGGACAGATCCATCGTGGATTGCGCGATCTGAAATTCCTGGATCGCACTGGCCGAGATGTTGCCGGTCGTGGTGCCGACGGTTTCGTCGGAGATATCGGTGCCATCGACCTGGATGCGAGCTGTTCGTCCGAAGCGCCCGCCGATAGAGACCGACTGGTAGCCGATCTTGGTGGGATCGAAGTTAGTGCCGTCCTGGATTTGCACGCCGGGCTCAAGCTGCGCCAGATCGAGAAAGTTGCGGCCGTTGACCGGCAGGTTCTCGATCTGGCTGGCGGTGAGGACGCCCTGCACGGATGTTTGCTCAGTATTGACGCCCGCCGCGGTGGCCTCGACGCTCACAGTCGTGGTTTCCGCGCCGACCTTCAGTTTGAAGTTGAGAGCGCTGTTGTTGCCGATCTTGACCGAGACCCGTGCCTCAGAGGTCTCGAAGCCTTTCACTTCAACTTTCACCGAATAGGTGCCCACGGGAAGGGAGCCGGAGTTGTAAAAGCCGCTGCCATTGGTGGCGACGTTGGTGGCAACGCCGGTGTCGAGGCGGGTGATCGTTACTTTTGCGTTGGGAATGGCAGCATCGCTGGCGTCGGTCACGTTGCCGTTGATGTTGCCGGTTGAGATGGTGGCTTGTGCCCACACGCTTGTGGGCAACAGGAGAAGAATCGTCAGTGCCGCAATGAGGGGGAGCGTTGGTTGTTTGCCAAGAGCAGTCAAACGCGTCATGCACCTTCTCCTTTCAAGAAACAGCAGGTTGGCGACTCGCCGATTTCGGCCCATGATCGTGAACCCGGATTAGGCAACGGTCAGGGCCGGAAGAGACGGCGATCGAGATGGCTTATCGATATCGCGTGTGGCCGGACGCGATAGCTCACGTTGCGTGCGTATGCCATGCATTGAGAGGAGAAGGTTGCTCGCGACGGGGAGCAGCCGACGCATCCCGGACGGAAGAGAGAGGAGACAAATTGTGGCGCTACGCCAATCACTCCGCAGTTTGGCACAGCGATTCACCCCAAGAAACTGCAACCGCTCACGGAATTGCGCCGCTTGAACGCATTCCAGTGGCCAGAATTTAATCAGCGCTGGGAGGTTTTTGCAATCAGAATTTTGCGAGAAGAGCGGGTTAGTTTGAAATTGCTCGATTCCCCGTCTTGGGTGGAGCACGCCTTAAGGCGTGCATTAGCGGCAAGTCCTAACGAAACCGGCTTCAGCCGCTGAGGTAAACTCTGCGGACCGTACCGCAGTGGCTAAAGCCGGACGTCTTCTCCGTCCTTAACTGCACCGCTGAAGCGGTGC
>Ga0335078_10008711_pt1 | contig 15071 bp, 14 predicted proteins | sample Lox_Sample_32_FD_206711 | JGI IMG/M metagenome (GOLD analysis project Ga0335078, IMG submission 206711) | Soil microbial communities from Loxahatchee National Wildlife Refuge, Florida, United States - Lox_Sample_3.2 | ecosystem: Environmental > Terrestrial > Soil > Wetlands | place: USA...
AGCCAGAGGCGCAGCGCCTGCAGATAGATGGCGCCGCTCACCCGCGCCGTCATGAGGGGATACCGCCACAGCACGCGCGCCAGATTCCCGCCCGTGAGGGGCCGCCGCTCGAGATCGAGAGTCGCATCGAGCTCCGCCCGTCCGTCGCGGCGCACGCTCATGTGCACCCGCAGCCGCTCACCCGGAGCGGTGAAGCGCCAGATGTATTCGCGCTCGAGCCCGATGAAGGGCGAGACATGAAATCGCTTCGGGAATCGCCATTCCCACTGCCCCCCCGGACGTCGGGCGCCGGCGGCAGGCAGCACGTAGGCGTGACGCTCCCCCCAGGGCGTGTTGGTGATCTCGGCGACGATCGAGTCGAGCGCGACACCGTCGGTCGCGTAGGAGAAATAGAAGCTCACCGGGTTGAACACGTAGCCCGCATAGCGCGGATGAGTGAGGAGACGCACGGGCCCCGCGGGACGCCTGCCGGTGTGTTGCCCGATGAGTTGCCTGACGGCTTCGGCGAGCGGAGTATCGGGCGGCCCGAGGTAATCACTGCGGCGGAATTCCGCGAGATTGCGCGCATCGCGCGACCAGAGCCAGCGGCCGGCGAACACCCGATCGATCTCATCGAGATCGAGATAGAGCTGCATGATGCGGTACGAGAACGCATGCGACCGCGGCGCGTGCCGGTGGTGGCGCACCACACCCTCGTAAAGAGCGCTCCGCAGAGCTGTCGGCTCGGTGCTCATGCGGCCACCGCGCTGCCTTCACCGGCGGTCCAGCGGGCACCGAGACCTGTGGCCACTTCCACCGCGCTGCGCATGCCGTCCTCGTGAAAGCCCCACCCCCAGTAGGCGCCCGCGAACCAGGTGCGATCGATGCCCTGGATCTCGGCTCGGCGGCGCTGCGCGGCAACCGCCGCATGCGTATGGAGCGGATGGTGATAGCGCATACGCCGCAGCACTTTTGCCGGATCGATGGCATCGGTGCGGTTGAGCGTCACGAGGATCGGCTCCGGCGAGGCGATGCCCTGCAGAAGGTTCATGCAGTAGCTCACGGTGCACGGCGCGTCAGGGTCGCGCGGAATGAAGGCGTTCCAGGCCGCCCACGCCTTGCGCTGCCGCGGCAGGAGCGCGCCGTCCGTGTGCAGCACGGCATCGTTCGCCTGATACGCGATCGCACCGAGCACCGAGCGCTCCCGTTCGCTCGCATCTTCGAGCAGCGCGAGCGCCTGATCGGCATGGCAGGCGAGCACGACCTGATCGAAGCTCTCGCACCCGCGCGCATGGCTCAGCAGGACCTCTTTCCCCGATCGCCGGACCCGGTGCACTGGACATTGCAGCCGCTCGCGCACGGGCCAGCGCGCGCGCAGCGCGCGCACATAGCTCGCCGAGCCGCCCCGCACCACCCGCCAGAGCGGCCGACCGCCGAGATCGAGCATCTGATGGTGGGCCATGAACTGCACCAGATAACGGGCGGGAAACTCGAGGATGCGGCCCGGAGGCGAGGACCAGAGCGCCGAAGCCATGGGCACGAGATGCTCGTCGCGGAATGCCGCGCCATAGCGTTGCAGTCTCAGGTACTCACCGAGGCTCGGGCCGTCGCCCGGATGACGCAACAGCAGCGGCGCCTCGCGGTAGAACCGCGCCAGATCGCGAACCATTCCGAGGAATCGCGGCGACAGCAGGTTGCGTCGCTGACAGAAGAGCCCATCGAGCGAGCCGGCGTTGTACTCGAGCCCGCTCGCCTCGCTGCGGACGGAAAAGCTCATCGTGGTCGGCTGGGAGTCGACGCCGAGCTCGGCGAAGAGACGCGTGAGCAGCGGATAGTGCCGCGGGCTGTAGACGATGAATCCCGAGTCGACCGGGTGACGCTCGCCGGCGATCTGCACCTCGTGCGTGTGCGTGTGGCCGCCGAGATAATCGTTGGCCTCGAAGAGGGTTACCTCGTGCACCCGAGAGAGCAGCCAGGATGAGGCGAGGCCGGCTATTCCCGAGCCGACGATGGCAATGCGCACGGCTCAGTGCCTCGCCCGTGCCAACACTCTCGCCGGCAGCGGTTTCAGGCCGGAGACGAGCCCGAGCGCCGCCATCAGGCGCAGACCGTACCAGGTCAGATCGATTTCCCACCAGAGAAACCCCTGACGGGCGCAGCCGGGAAAGCCATGATGATTGTTGTGCCATCCCTCACCGAAGGTGAGCAGGGCGAGCCAGAGATTGTTGCGGCTGTCATCCGGCGTGGCGAACCGACGCGAGCCGTAGCGATGCGCCAGCGAGTTGATCGTGACGGTGGCGTGAAACAGCGCCACGGTGGAGATGAAGAATCCCCATACCAGCATCTGCGAACCGCGGGTGTGCAGGCCGGGAGCCCGCCACTTAAGCAGCGCGCCCAGGCCGTACATCGCCGCCGCCAGCAGCAGCGGCACGGCGATGTCGTAGCGGTCGAGCCAGCGAAGCTCGGGGAATCTTGCAAGATCGGGCACCCGGCGCAGGTCGGTGCGAAACGCGCGCGGTGTCAGGAACCAGCCCATGTGGGCCCAAAGGAACCCGTGAATGCCGGGGGAATGCGGGTCGCGCACGGTATCCGCCGCGCGGTGGTGGTTGCGGTGATGCGCGGCCCACCAGAGCGGACCTCGCTGGACACAGGCCGCGCCGATCAGGGCAAAGATGAACTGCACGGCGCGCCCGGCGCGGAAGCTGCGATGGGAGAAGCCTCGATGATAGAACCCGGTCAGGGCGAACATCCGTATCGCGTAGCAGACGGCCGCCACCGCCAGCGCGGCTGATGAAACGCCGGTCCAGAGCACGCCGAGGCAGCCCACGTGCAGCAGGAGGAAGGGCGTCGCGCGCAGCCAGTCTATGCGGTCGGCCGGAAGGCAATCGAGCGGCTCGCCTGGCTCTCGCGTGTCATACCAGCGGCGCAGCGTTTGCCAGCGCCACCCGCGGACGGATGCCCCACCGGAGGCGTATTTCGAATCTGAATCGAGCATCGCACGGGACCCCTGGGTCGCGACGATGGCTTATACGTTCGCGCCAGCCGAAAGGATGCACGGCGCCCGGCGGGGCCTTCGCAACGGGACGCTCGGTCCTCAGTTCCTCGGCAGAGCGCGATAGGCCTCGAGCGCGGACTCCCGCGAGGCCTTGAGGTCGACCATGGGCTCGGGATAACCACAGCCGGTGAGGGCGGCAGGATCGCGCCACGGCTCGTGCAACAGCCCCGCCGGCAGTGCCGCGAGCTCGGGCAGCCAGCGCTTGAGGTAGACCGCCTCGGGATCGAAGCGGGCGGCCTGGGTGAGGGGATTGAACACCCTGAAGTAGGGCGCCGCATCGGCGCCGCTGCCGGCGACCCATTGCCAGCCCAGGGTGTTGTTGGCCAAGTCCGCATCGACCAGCGTATCCCAGAACCAACGAGCCCCGTGCAGCCAATGCAGCCGCAGGTTCTTGGTGAGGAAGCTCGCCGCGACCATGCGCACGCGGTTGTGCATCCATCCGGTGCGCCAGAGCTCGCGCATGCCGGCATCCACGAGCGGCACACCCGTGAGACCTCGCTGCCAGCGCCGCAAGACGCTCGGCTCGGCCTCGGCCCAGGGGAAGGCGTCGAAGCGACGATCGAAGTTGCGCTCGCTGGTGCCCGGGAAGTGATAGAGCATGTGGTGGGCGAACTCGCGCCATCCGAGCTCGCGCAGATAGGCGTCGATGTGCGCCTTGCGCTGCGGGCTCTCGCGCAGCGCGCGCCGGTGCAGCGCCTGATGGATCTGGCGCGGCGTGATCTCGCCAAAATGCAGATGCGGCGAGAGGCGGGAGGTGCCGGGATCCGCGGGTCGATCGCGGCCGTCCGCATAACCGGCGAGCGCACGCGTGCAGAAGCGTCGCCATAGGGCTCGTGCGCCGTCCTCACCGGGCCGCCAGCTTCGCGCGAGCCCTCCTGCCCAGGGTAACCGCGGCTCGAGCTCCAGGGCCTGCAGCGGCAGGCTGCCCTTGAGGTGCGCCCATCGCCGCGGGTGGGCCTCGGGAAGCGGCGGTACGGGTGTGAGCTGCGAGACGAGCTTGCGCCAGAAGGGAGTGAAGACCCGATAGGGACGGTGCTCTGATCCCGCGATCCGCCAGGGCTCGATGAGCAGGTTGCCGGGAAGGCTCTGCGCGCTGATGCCGCCTTTTCGCAGCTCGGCTTTCACGATCGAGTCGCGCTCGATCCACGCCGGCTCATAAGCGCGCGTCCAGTAAACCGCGCCGGCGCCGCTTTGGGCGCTGAGCCGCTGCAACTCGGTCAGGCTGTCTCCCGAGGCGAGGTGCAGCTGCCCTCCCCGCTCGGATAACTTCTCACCCAGTGCTCGCAGGGATTGGTGCAGCCACCAACGGCTCGCTGCGCCGGATGCCCAACTCCCCTCCTCCCCCGGCGCATGAATGTACACGGGCAACACCTGCTCGTGCGTCGCGCAGGCCGCTGCAAACGCGGGATGGTCCGTGAGACGCAGATCGCGTCTCAGCCATACCAACGCCGTGCTCATCGGCGCTGCTTCAGGCCCCCACGCGAGCGGAGCGCGGCAGCGACCGGGCGGTGGCCGGCAGCGGCGCGTTACCGGCGGCCGCCGCGGCGCCGATCTTGCCCTGGGCGATGACGGGCCCTGTCGGCTGGCCGGTCGGTGAGCCGCCCGAAGGCTCCACCGAGACCGCGAGGGTCGCGGTCGGTCCGAGTTGCGCGAGGAGCGTGGGCGTCAGTGGGATGGCGATGGGTGCTGTCGCGGAGATGACCCCGACGGCGAGCGGCTTGCCGCCGGCGGGGATCAGCCAGAGCTCGGCAGAGCGTCCGGCGCCGATCGACTGGGGCGATGCCGGCACCACGATCATGCGCGCCTTGCCGAGGTCCATGGTGGCGGTCCAGCCGACTCGGCCGCCGGTCTCGCTGATCGTCGCGGCCATGTAGGGAGCGGCCGGCGGCGCCGGTCGGCGCAGGACGAGGACCACGAGGGCGAGGCAGGCGGCCGCGAACAGCATCCCCGTCGCGAGACTCAACCGGCGCCAGAACCTCGAGCTCTCCCAAACACCTCGCCGCCCCTCTTGCGCCCGCGAGCGCTGCGATCCGTCGATCTGCAACTCATCCCGGATGCGTTGCCACACGTACGCCGCGGGCGATTCAGGCGTGGCCTCTTCGGCCAGCGGCAGCAGTCGTCTTCGCCAGCGCTCCACGGCCGCCGCGGCCGACTCGCTCGTGGCCATCTCCCGCTCGACCTGCGCCCGCTCGTCTGCATCGAGCACGCCGAGTACGTACTCCGCGTAGCGCAGCTGGGGATCGCCATCGTCGGAGGGAGTACTCATCGCAAGAGCATCAGGGTTCCAGGCAGGTGCGCAATTGCGCCAGGGCGCGACGGATCCGGCTCTTCAGGGTGCCGAGCGGCACCTGGGAGCGATCCGCCAGCTCCTTGTACGTAGCGCCGGAGAAGAAAGCTTCACGAATCGAATGCCGGTCCTTGGCCTCGAGGGTTTCCAGACATCTCTGCAAGCGCGTGTACTCCTGGCTCGCCTCGGCGGCCAGCGGGGGCGTCGGCCGCTCATCGCTCAGCGTATCAAAATCGACCGATTCGAGCGGCAGGCGCGCGCGGCGCTGACGCAAGCGATCGATGGCCTTGTTGCGCGCCAGTGTGACCAGCCAGGTGGTCGGGGCCGAGAGAGCCGCGTCGAACTGCGGGGCACGCCGCCAGACCGTGACGAACACGTCCTGCAGGACTTCCTCGGACGCAGGCCGATCCCGCAGCATCCGTAGGCAAACACCCAACAGTCGCGCGGACGTTCGCTCGTAGAGCTCCGCGAAGGCGCGCGCGTCACCCTGGCCGGTTCGCAACAGCAGCCGCGCGAGCTGCCCGGATTGTTCGGTTTGCTCGTTCATGCACGAGCCCGGGAGCCGCCCGTGTGGGCTGCACGCGATTCGCGATGCTCGGCCACGATTACCGGTATTTGCGTGAGCTGCGTGACGAAGCGAACACCGTGCAGCGGGCGACGCGCGCGCATCCACAACTTACCGCCGGCCCATAGATCGACATCCGCCGGCAGCCGGCCTCGCAGATCCTCGACCATATCGTAGGCGGCCCTGAGCTTGAGCGCTTCGCTGAAGGACAGCCCGATCGCATCGACCGGTTGCTGCCGCGCAGCGTGGACGATATCGGAGACCGGAGTCTGAACGCCAAGAGAGATGCAGCGCGCGCCCTCCGTGGCAAGGCACACCTGCGCCATGAGGAGCCCCAGCTGATGCTCCTCTCCCGGCAGGGTCGTGAGCATCACGGTCGGTCGTTGCGTGCTCGGTGGGATCGAGTGAATCCCGTGGCGAAGGAGGTACTGCATCTGCTCCGTGTAGAGATGCTCGTGACTCACGGCAATCTCGCCGCTCGACCAGGCTCCCCCGACGAGCTCGTTGAGAGGCGCCGCGAATTCGGTGGCGAACCGCTGCAGCCCGAGCCGCAACAACACCCGCGAGAGGTGTACCCGAAGTGCCGCCTCGTCATAGCGCTGCAGGAGTTGAAGCACCTCGGCCATCATCGCTCTCGAGGCGACGGCGGCCTCCTCAGCCGCATCAGAATCGGGCTCGCGCGCTTTGAATCGCTCGATGAGCTCGGGCAGAGGGACGCTCATCAACCTTCCCGGGCGCAACCCCCGATCGAGCAGGCGGCTGATGACGCGCAGCTTTTCCACCTGCTCGAGCGGATAGACCCGCTCGCCGCGGCTGTCCCGTGCCGGGATGGGAAAACCGTAACGACGCTCCCACACCCGCAGGGTGTCCTTCGACAGGCCCGTCTCGCGCTCGACGCCGGCGATGGTGACTGCCGCGGCGCTGCTACCGTCTTCTAGCCACTCTGTCCTGGACATATATACCGATATCTGCCACCGATCTGGCAGTTTACCACGTCAAATGGCATATTTGTCCAAGACGAATAGGCGCAAGACCAGGACCCTAACCGGCTCAAGTCCCCGCTACCCCTCCGGCAGTGCTTTGGCCCCACGGGTGAGGGCGCCCATGCTGGAAGCGGTTCCCCTGGGCAAGGCGCACTCCGCCGGCAGGCCGCCGTGCAAAGAACCGATAGAACGCCCCCGTACAGGTACGTAAATCCGAGGGAGACTTGCAATGGCCCTTTTCGATTCGTCGGCGGCCGCTTCTCCATCAGAGAACGCCTGCGCGACCGGCCCCATTAGCAATGTCGCTCTTCAGGAACGCAGCGAACTCATCTGCTCCCGCCGGCAGAGCTCGGTCCCGAGCCCGCTATAACGCGTCTGGTTGGCGCGCTGCTGCTCGAGCAGAGCGACGAGTGGCAACTGCAGCGCCGCTACATGCGGCTTGAAGGATTACAGACGCTCGCCGACAATCAGCCCGCTCGGCTGTCCGCCGTGGTCAGTTGAGCACGAGTCCAACTCAACCGGAGCTCGCGACTCGTACACCACGACCGGGGACACGATCCTAAGCTCGGCGTCTTCGGGTTCAACAGCAGGCTAATTCCTGATGAGCATCTCAAAAGAGTTTTTGGAGAAGGAGGATCTCCGCTCACGTCTGTTCGGCGATACCTGGCGGACTTTGATACCGGAAGTCTTTCGAGACGTGCCGACCTATTATGACAAAGGCAATGCGGTCGCATCGCTCGGGACTTGTTCCCGATGGAGCAATACGTTTGTTACTGCGATCCACAGGCATCTGCCCCGCAGATCGAAAATACTCGACGTTTGTTCGGGCACGCACGACATCCCGCTGAGGTTACTGGCAACGGACCCAACGCTTGAGATCGACGCAGTCGATCTCAGCTCGCACATGACAGCCGAGGGTCAGCGCCGCGCTCGTGAGCGCAATCTGACGATCCGTGCCCATGTCTGCGATGCTCGTGCACTGCCGTTCGCCGATGACTCGTTTGATGCCGTCACACTCCAGTTCGCGTCGCGCCATCTCGAGATCGTCAGAACGTTCAAGGAGATCTATAGAGTTCTCAAGCCGGGTGGCATCTTCTGCCACAACGATATGCTTCGCCCGACGTTGAGAGTCGTCGAGGTGCCGTACCTCGTCTATTTGCGCTGCTCGGTATGGTTGACCGCCAAGCTTTTCGGGAGTTCCGCCGACAGCATGAAGTGTGTTGGCTACTTCGCGGATGCTATACGCCACTTCTACACGCCACACGAATTGACCGAACTTCTCCAGGAAGTCGGCTTTGTCGGTACAGAAAGTCTGAGCTTTTTCACGGGCATCATGTCCTATCACATTTCGCATAAACCGCCGTATCATTAGCGGTGGTCTGCGGTTCTTGCACCCAAGCGATTAACCCCGTCGTAATTGCGCGCCGCTCCCTCGTGACGGACGAGGGCTATCATGGCGATCAAAGCCCGAAAGGATACGTATCGGGCAGACCCTCGAGTTCCTCGCTTCGCAGCGGAGTCACCGCGCAGGTCTCGTCGAACCAGACGTACTCATCGAACTGGCGCGGAAGAACGGCCTCGAAATAATGACTCTGAAGCTCGGTCTCCGGACGATAAATGACACCGATCGCCCGCTCGAGCTTAGGTTGCATCAATCCCGCGATCTGCGACGAATGCGAAAGGCCCCGCAGCGGCAGCAAGAAGCGCGGGTCGCCGGTATCGTGGCAAAGCCGCTCGTAGCTTCCGGCGAGCGAGGCGCGCACGGTTTTCACTTGCATCGGCTCCTCCCAGTTCGATGCCGCAGCAACCGTTCCGCTGTGCGTGCCGAAGCCGATCGAGTAGCAGGCATTGCCATATTCATCACGGCAGAGGTGGCCGATGTTGTATTCCTCGCGTGTGGACATCTCGGTCGCGGCGGAATCGCCGACATGCGAATTGTGCGCCCAGATGATCGCCTTGCTTCGCGGGCCGTGATAGCTCAGCAGGTTCTTCAGGGTCTCGAACATGTGGCTGTCGCGCAAATTCCAGGAGGAGCGTGAGCCGTAGTACATAATGCGATAGTAGCGTTCGGCGTTCGCGACCAGCCGCGCGTTCTGCACAGCGTCCATGAATCGCTCGCCGTCGTGCTCCGCGTAGGCGCCGCGCTTTCTCAAGAGATCGGTCAGCATCGAGGTGACTTCCTTCTCGCACGTCTGGTACTGGCCGGTGAGGGTCGCATGGCCGTACACGGCGGGATCCGACTGCCACGGAGTGAGGCAGCCATAGCGTTGACGGGCCACCTCGGCGGTCTTGGGGTCGACGCTCTCAAGATAGTCCAGGATCACCTGAATCGAGTTGTATAGGCTGTAGAGATCGAGGCCGTGAAAGGCCACCCGGGCGGCAGGTTTTGACTGCGCATTGTGCTCGCGCAGCCAATCGACGAACTCGCGGACCTCGCGATTTCTCCACATCCACATCGGAAACCGTGCGAATGCTGTCCACTCGGTGCGCGGCACCTTGTTGTGGCGGACATAGTTGTCGATGCGCGCGGCATCGGGCCAATCCCCCTCGATGGCGACGAATGAGAAGCCCTTCTTCTCGATCAGCGCGCGAGTAATCCGTGCGCGCATGCGATAGAACTCCGAAGTGCCGTGGGACGCCTCGCCGAGGAGAACCACCCGGGAATCGCCGATCCTCTCGAGCATGGGCGCGACATGTGCCGATTCAATCGAGGCGAATTTCTCGCTCGATCTGGAGATCGCTGCCGCTAACGCTCCGTCCATCGGCTTGGCGGCCCGCTGCCGCTGTGCGGCCCACCCTTCAGCGCCCACCAGCGGCACGAAGCGCACGTCCGCGAGTTCCTCCGTCGTGTACCCATGCTCGCTCACCCGCCTAACGCGCACAAGTTCCTGGAGGCGGCGATCTGCAGCCACAGGAATCACCAGCCGGCCGCCAATCTTGAGTTGTGCCTTGAGGGATTCGGGGACTTGAGGGCCGCCCGCCGCGACCACGATCGCATCATAGGGGGCGTGATCGGGCCAGCCGAGCGTTCCATCGGCGTGCAGCACGTGCACGTTGTGATACCCGAGCGCGCTCAGTGCGGCCGCCGCCTTCTCCGCCAGCTGGCCGATGCGCTCCACGGTATACACAGTCTTTGCGATTCGTGACAGCACTGCTGCGGCGTAGCCCGAGCCGGTGCCGATCTCGAGCACCTTCTCGCCACCCTCGAGCTCCATAGCATCGGTCATCATCGCGACGATGTACGGCTGCGAGATCGTTTGCCCTTCGGCGATGGGAAGAGGCGAGTCCTCGTACGCGAACTCCTGCAGTTCCTCGGGCAGGAAGGCTTCGCGCGGCACGCTGCGCATGGCCGTCAGAACCGGCTCGGACCGTATGCCGCGATGCCGAATATGATGCTCGACCATCTCTGCGCGTCGCTTGTGCATGTCGATGTCGTTCATAGAGCCTCCGCTAGATCACGAGCCCGCACCGGATGACTGCGAAATCTCCCGGATTATTGGCCGCGAGAACATCCGGACTTCCACGAACCCTCGAAGGGCTTCGTCCTCCAGCCCCTCAACCCTTGACAGAGGTACGCGGTCGCGACAGAATCTCTCGCGTAAAGACATATAGCTGTATTTATGCGTACCACATTCGACCTTCCGGATGATCTGATGAAGCGCGCCAAGATCGCGGCCGTAAAGCGCGGTTCTACGCTTCGAGATCTGGTTGCCGAGGCTTTGAGGAGATTGCTGGCAGAGCAGGGTCCGCGGGAGCGTACACGGATGAACGAGGCTCCGATCAAGCTGCCGCCTGGACACACGATCCCGATTCGGTCCAATGCCGAAATCGCCGAGCTGTTCGAGCACGAAGACGTGGCGCATCTGAATGACGTGTATCGCGGACGCTAACGTCCTTTTCCCGCTGCTGGTTCAGGGACACTCTACGCATGACGTGGCCCTGGAATGGTGGCAGGAGCAAGCGGACGGAACTGTGGGCACTTGCCTTCTCACGCGCCTTGCGGTGCTGCGCCTGTTGAGCAACCGCGTCGCCATGAACGGTTATCCCGTCAAGCCAAAAGAAGCTTTGGCCGCTTGGCAACAGCTTGCACACGATCCACGCTCGATCCACATCGATTCCGAGCCGGCGACTCACGAGCATCGGTTCGCCTCCCTGGTCACGGGGCGCGAACCGACGCCTAACCTCTGGACGGATGCCTGGCTAGCGGCGCTGGCGCTGTCGTTGGATTACGAGGTGACGACCTTCGACCGTGGGTTCAAGTCGTTTCGTGGTCTACGGGTGAAACTCCTTACGGAGGGCTGAGGCTCTCGGCTCAGCACCTACAGCTCCCTCAACGCGTCGGTCACCGGTATGCGAGCGGCGCGCAGCACCGGGAACAGTCCGCCGAGAACCTGATGACGAGCCACCACTTCAATCCTCCCCCATCAAGTGGGTGCCACACCGAAGTCGAACACCACCGCGCCCTTTGCTTCGCCCTCGGATAGCGGGAACTGAGCTAACGACCTTCTGTTAGTCGCTGCATCGTGTACAGCTGCCAGCGCACTCCCGCAGATGTTGCATTGCCCGTAGAGCGGCCCGCACGTGGTGATTCAACCCAAACACGCCTCACCTGGGAATCATGACCGCCTTGCGTATCCATCAGGGTGCTGGCGGGCTCGAACCGCCGACATTCGGCGCGCAGGGCGACCGTCCCAAGCTCTCGCCGATTCTCCGATCGCGGCGAGTTTCTCTGCTTCTCCCGCTGAGGTGTCCGACGTCGGGCATGTATTGCCCAGAGCACCTCGTGCGCCTGTGCGCAAGGAAGGTTATGACTCCGGTGACGTCGGGCGGGATGTGATCCCGCGCCTGGGGCCCTGCTTTCTCGCGTCCGAACCATTTATCTGCATCCATGCGCGTTTTTCTTATGGTTTTGATAGTGCCTAAAGCGGCACTTTCAGGAACGATCACGGAAGTGCTTGATTCTGGCGGAGAGAGAGGGATTCGAACCCTCGAAGGGCTTTTGACCCTTACACCCTTAGCAGGGATGTATTCTGCTCCACTCCTGTCTATCGCCATTCTGGCAATTGCTGCATTTATAGGCCTTTTTCCCATGCGCGTCTATGGCCATCTCCGGTATACTTTTCATATGGTTTCATATGATGAGGGAGACAGGCCGTGGATCTGTCGCGCAAACGGGAACGGGATCGACTGACGCCGCGTCCGGATTGCTACTGGCAACGGCTTGCGGAGGGCGCTTATTTGGGCTTTCGGCGTGGGCCTGACACCTGGCACGCCCGCTTTCGGGATAGAGACGGGAAGCAGCAATACGAGCCCCTCGGCGAAGCACTCGATTACGATAATGCTAAAAGTCGAGCGGAGGCTTGGCTCTCGCAGTTCTCGGGCTCACCCGTCCGAAGCGCCAGAAGGGATACCGTAGTTGCTGCGCTCGAGAGCTACTTGGCCGATCTGCGGCGACACGGCCGCGCGGACGCAGCGAAGAAGGCCGAGGGAGAGTTTAAGACCGCGCTCGGCTTTCAACGCAAGACCAAGCACTACTCCGACCCTCTCGCATCATTACAGCTCGAAGACGCAACCAAGGATGACTTCGCGGACTGGCGTGATCGGCTGTTACCCGGCCGACTACCCCGCACTGTAAATCGATACGTGCGGGCGGTCACCGCTGGCCTGAATCGGGCGCATCAGCTTGGGCACGTCGGGAATCCAGCTTCGTGGCGGATGCAGGCCTTGAGTGATGACGAGGAATCGGAAACGGCAGTATTCCTCACCCCCGCGCAGCGGAAGGGATTGATAGACGCCGCTTCTTCACACGCCGCTGCCTTCCTCCGGGGTCTCGAGCTGTCCGGTGCTCGCCCCAAAGAGCTCGCCGAGGCAGCGGTTTCCGATTTTGATGGAGAGCGTTTGAAGCTCTCGCATCGGAAAGGGCGACCGCCAAAGCTGCGGTCTCGGTACGTGGTACTCGACATCGACGGGGTCGCGTTCTTCAAGTCCCAGGCGGCCGGCAAATCGCCTAGCGATCGTTTGTTCATCATGGCGGATGGTAGGGGTTGGCGTCGCGATATGTGGGCCGCAGAGGTTCGTTCGGCAATCGCTCGCCACAACAGGACAGCTCAAGGGTCGGCACGCGTACCTTCCGGTGCCTCGGCTTACAGCTTCCGGCATGCGCGGATCAGCGAGCTGTTGCAGGTCTACGGAGTCGATCCGCTCACTGTGGCCGCGCAGACCGGTACCAGTCTTCGCATGATCGAGCGCGCGTACTTCAAATTCATTCGTTCAGCGATGCTGGAAAAGCTCGCCGGCCTGAAGATGAAATCTGTCGGACCGTAGCTGTTTGATGGTCATTTCCGAGCTCGAAATGGTGTGGTGGCGAGGGGTGGTGTGTTTCAACGGCAGCAGTTACGGAGAATTCGCAAACTGGCACCGCTGGGGCCTTTAAGCTCGTTACGCAGTACATTATTCCGGCGTTGCCGGGCGGCAAGCGTGCGTATGGACTGGGAGACAAAGCCATCTCCGCTACGGCTCACCCTTAAAATTGGTTATGAGCTGACCCTCGCGATTAGTGCCGAATGAGATTGGTCCCGCTTTAGGCCGAGCGAATCGCTCCGTACGAGCGCCGGGCCTACGCCGGGAAACCGCCCGCACGCTCCACGCGGCGCACTCTATTGCTCCAGCAGCGCCACGGCTGAGATCTCGCCAAAATGATATCCAACAGCCACTTCGCGCGCCTTTCGTAGCTACCCAGCATCCTCCGATAGCCCTCCATTTCTTCCCGATACATGCAGTCTCCGCGGTCGTCTCGAGGTCGCCTGACGTCCAGGAATAGTTCTATCAGAAAGATCTCGCATTGCTCCAGCTCCTTCTTGTGTCGCGGCTTCAACATGAGACTTACCTTGTCAAACCTGTCGCGATCCGCGAAGGACAGGCTTTTGCCGACACCGTGTTCGGCAATCGGCCGCATAAGGTCAATTACGACTGCATCCCCCATGCAGTGTTTAGCTACCCGCCTCTGGCCGGGGTTGGCTTGACGGAAGACCAGGCGCGTGAGCGGCTGGGTTCCATCAAAGTTTATACGTCGGATTTTCGCCCGATGAAGAACGTCTTGGCAGGCCGCGACGAACGCGCTTTATACAAACTCGTATGCGACGGCGACTCTGATAAAGTTGTCGGCCTCCACATGATCGGTCCAGACGCTCCGGAGATCCTCCAGGCCGGAGCCATTGCAGTCAGAGCTGGCCTTACCAAGGCGCAATTTGACGATACCGTGGCACTCCATCCATCGACGGCCGAAGAACTCGTGCTGATGCGCTAACGCCCTCAACCGGGAATTCGTTGGGCGTATATGCGCCCTCGATGTCCAAGGTAGACTGGATTTCGAGGGAGATGCGATCCGTCGTGGTCCAAACTCGACGCCATTCTGGTTTAAGCCAGCGTCCGCTTGCGGAACACGACTGCAGACTCTCCAGCAAGCTTGCGGAAGAATCGCGAAAAATAGGCGGGATCGCTGAATCCCAGGGAGTAGGCGGTCTCGGTGATCGTCATGGGGGTGTACGTAAGCATGCGCTTAGCCTCGAGCAGCACCCGCTCCTCGAGCACCCGGACCGGCGGCTTGCCTGCGACCTCCAGACAGGCAGCCCGCAATTGCGCCGGTGTTGCGTTCAGTGCTTTCGCGTACTGCGAGATCGTCAGCCCCATCCGCAGGTGCGCTTCGATCTTTTCCCGAAATCGCGCCACCAGGGCGGCCCTAGCATTCCCGGCTGCCGACATGGCGATCGCGGGTTGATGGAGCGCGCGGACGGCACTTACTAGAATTGTCGTCAACCGAGCTGTGATGGCAGCGGTGCTCGCCGGAGCCTGCCACATGAGCTCACGTCGCAGTCGCGGCAAAGCGTCTGCGAGCTCCAGGCATTCCGCAGGGTCACCGGCAAGCGAGGCGCAACTTGCGCCGCCAAAGAGGGGCCGGAACGCGGGCTCCTGCCGTGCGAGATCGCGAAAAAGCGCCTCTGCAAATGTAAGGACATACCCTTCAGTCTCGGGATAGAAGCCGAAACCGTGCACCACCCCGGCGGGCACCGTAAGGAGCGCGGGAGCCTTGAAGGGCTGGCGCTGCGTCTCGGCCTGCATCTCGCCGCCGCCGCTGAAAATCACCAGAATCTGATGGAGGGCCCGATGCCCGTGCGGCCGGATGTGCCAGTCGTAGAGCCTGCT
>Ga0335078_10008712_pt1 | contig 15070 bp, 8 predicted proteins | sample Lox_Sample_32_FD_206711 | JGI IMG/M metagenome (GOLD analysis project Ga0335078, IMG submission 206711) | Soil microbial communities from Loxahatchee National Wildlife Refuge, Florida, United States - Lox_Sample_3.2 | ecosystem: Environmental > Terrestrial > Soil > Wetlands | place: USA: Florida...
GGCGTCGTTGCCGACCTCACGCCGGGCCAGGCCGTCACCAGCCTCAATGGCTTGAGCGACGCCGTCAACTTGCAGGCCGGCAGCGGTATCATTCTGGGCACCAACGGCAACACATTAACCATCTCCGCGCAACCGGGCGTGCCTTCCGATCGAAACATCAAAACCGATTTCGGGGCGGTGAATCCGGAGAACATTTTGGCCAAACTCGCCGCGTTGCCGATTCAAAGCTGGCGTTACACCAATGAAATGGGTGACATCCGCCACGTCGGCCCGATGGCACAGGATTTCAAGGCGACGTTTGGCCTTGGGAACAACGACAAAATAATTGGTTTTGTGGACGAGGAAGGCGTCGCGCTGGCGGCGATTCAAGGGTTGAATCAGAAGCTCAATGAGAAGGATACGGAGATTCAAGACCTGAAACAGCAAAACGAAACCCTGGAAAAGCGATTGGAAAATCTTGAACAAATGGTAAAATTACTTGGCGACAAAAATTGAGGCGATTATGAAGAAACTTATTCTGTTCTCCCTTCTGGCTTCTGGCTTCTGCCTTCCGGCATTGGCGCAACAATATTCCATTGACTGGTACAAAGTCGCCGGAGGTGGCGGCACCAGCACCGGCGGGACTTACTCCGTCAGCGGCACCATCGGCCAGCACGACGCCGGCGGGCCGATGACCGGCGGCAATTATTCGCTCACCGGCGGATTCTGGGCGCTGATTTCGGTGGTGCAGACGCCAGGTGCGCCGGCACTGTACATCAGCCATTCGGGAAATACGGTGACGGTGTATTGGCAGAATGTTTCGGGTTGGACCTTGCACCAGAATGGCAACCTGGCGAACCCCGGCGGCTGGCTGCTCAACAGCAGTTGGACCACCTCGAACGGCACGAATTATCTCAACCTCACGTCCCCCACAGGGAATCTTTTCTACCGGCTGAGCAACCCTTGAAACCGCGATAGGCTGAACTGGAGGTCACTCTTGAAGATCTCAATGCCATTGGCATTTTGCATCGTCCTCGTTCGACCGTATAACGCAGCCCCGGCTGCGACCGTTTCCAAACGGCGCTTCAATCGTCTGGCCGTCGGTGCGCTGGCGTTGGTTTTGACGTTGGCTCCATTATTACCGGCGCGTGCCGTGTCGTATAGCACGAATCTGCTGGTCAATGGCAATGCCGAGGCCGGGCCGAATTCTCAGGCCGGCGCCCCCGTCAGCGTGCCAGGATGGACCACGAGCAGCGCGTTCACTGTCGTTCCGTATGGGGCCATGGGCGGTTTCCCCCAAGCCACTGATCCCGGCCCGCCGAGCCGGGGCGTCCAGTTTTTTGCCGGCGGCAACGCGGCCAGCAGCAGCGCGACGCAGGACATCGATGTCTCGGCCAACTCGGCCGATATCAACAACGGTATGGTCCGTTACAACCTTTCCGGCTGGCTCGGCGGCTATCTCACCGATGGCGATAATGCGCAAGTCACGACCACTTTCTACGACAGCACCAGCAATGTCCTCGGCACAGCCACTATTGGACCCATCACGGCCGCCAACCGGAACAACGTCACCGGGCTGTTTTACACCCAGGCCAAGGGCCTGGTGCCGGTGAACACATCGCGCATTCACGTTGCGCTGACCATGACCCGTCTGGCCGGCACATTTAACGACGGCTACGCCGACAATCTTTCACTGATCCTGTCGCTTCCCTCGGCCATTCTCGTCACCAATCTGAACGATAGCGGTGCCGGATCGCTTCGCGGGGCCATTGCCGCCGCGCTGCCGACCGAGACGATCAATTTTGCCACGAATGTTGCCGGCACGATCACGCTGACGAGCGGCGAATTGCTGATCGCCGACAGCATGACCATCGCCGGGCCGGGGGCGAATCTCCTGAATATCAACGGAAACAACTCCGGTCACGTGTTTCGCTTAAGCAGTTTCAACAACGTCACCGACGTGATCTCCGGTTTGACGATCACGCGGGGCAATGCCAACGGCAGCGGGCTGGCGGGATACGGCGGCGGTATTTACCAGGATAACGGCACAATTCTGACCGTATCGGGTTGCACGATTTCCAGCAACAACGCCAGCTCCGGAGGCGGAGGTGTGTATGAAAGCTATGGCACGGTGACGTTGATCAATTGTCTGATCTCGCACAATACAACTGCGGTTTCCGGCGCGGGCGGCGGCATCCTGCATCAAAGCGGCACACTGGTGGTGGTTGCCAGCACTGTTTGCAGCAACACGGCTTTCTTCGGCGGCGGCGTGGCGCTCGGCGCTTACGATCATTTTGTCAATTCCACGATTGCGGCCAACAGCGCACCGACAGGAGGCGGTCTCTATGGCATCGGCTCAATTGTCGCCGTCACCAACTGCACCATTGCGGGAAACAGCACGACCTCCAGCTCCGGCGCCGGGATTTATTTCACGAGCGGAACGTTCGTGATCGGCAACAGCGTCGTTGCCGGAAACACCCGCTCCGGCGGCGAGGCGGACTGTTCCGGCAGTTTCACATCCCTGGGATATAATTTCGTCGGCCTGACCAACGGCAGCACGGGCTGGAACGGGCCCGGTGATATCGCCGGCCGTTCCGGAATCGCGCTTAATCCGGAGTTCAGCGCCCTGCAGGACAATGGAGGACCCACGCCAACCATGGCCCCGCTGTTTTACAGCCCGATCATCGACCAGGGCTATAGCTTCGGAATAACCACCGATCAACGGGGCATGCCCCGGCCCAATGATGATCCTTCCATTCCCAATGCCGCCGGCGGTGACGGCAGTGAAATTGGCGCCTGCGAAACGGGAGCGCGATCGTTCGTTGTCACCAATACCGGCGACAGTGGACCGGGCTCGTTGCGATCGGCACTTGCAATCGCCAACAGCACGGCTGATTTCAGCACGATCACCTTTGCGTCCAATGTGGTTGGCACCATTTATCTGACTTCCGGTGAAGTTCCCATTAATGCCTCGTTGAACCTCGTCGGACCCGGCGCAAATGTTCTCGCCATCAATGGAAATTTTGCCAGCAGCATCCTCGACCTTGGTTCCGGCAGGGTAACAGTCACCGGTTTGACACTGACCGAAGGCGGCGGCATATCCACGATCGACAACAGTGCGGATCTCACTTTGATCGACTGCGCAATCACCGTCGGCAGCAGCATTGGTATAATGAGTGACGGCGAAAATTTGCAACTGTTGAACTGCTCGATCCTGCAAAACAACGACGTCGGCCTGGAAATTTTTCCCGGCGCCAACGCGGCAGTGACTAATTGCACCTTCCTCAGCAACGCCGGCAAGACTTATGGCGGCGGGATCTACAACCAGGGAACGCTCACTTTGCGCAGTTCGACCGTTGCCTACAATTCCGCATCTCAGGACGGCGGAGGCATTTATAATTCCGGAACAGTTGACGTCGGCGACACAATCGTGGCGTTGAACACTGCGCCGAACAACGCGCCTTACGGCCAGGATGTGTCCGGTGATTTTATCTCCTCAGGTTTCAATCTGATCGGTCAGAGCGATGGCAGCGCGAGTTTTGTCAATGGCGTCAACCATGATCTCGTGGGCAACAGTGGCTCGCCCATCAATCCGAAATTTGCCTTTACCTATGACAATTCAGGTCCAACACCGGTTCTCGGGCTGTTGTTCGGTAGCCCGGCGATTGATCAGGGCAATGCGTTCGGAATAACGACCGATCAACGGGGAAAAGTGCGGGCGTTCGATGACCCCGCCGTTCCGAATGCCAGCGGCGGCGACGGCAGCGACATCGGCGCGGTGGAAGTGGGCGCACCGCCTGTTTGCGATGATTGCAGCACGCAGATCCCGGTGGACATCAGCCGGACATTGCGTACGGCGGATGCCCGCTGGTTCGGCGTTAATGCGGCGATCTGGGACAGCCAATTTGACACGACCGACACTCTGTCGGCCTTGACTGAAATGGGTTGCCGGGTCCTGCGTTATCCGGGCGGGTCGCTTTCCGATCAGTATCATTGGGCCACCGACCTGTCTCCGGACGGCAGTTTTTATTGGCCGACTTGGTACACCAATTTCGCCCACATCGCCACCAACCTGGGCGCGCAGGTGTTCATTACCGTCAACTACGGCAGCGGCACCACCAACGAAGCTGCCAACTGGGTGCGCGCGGCGAACATCACCAATCATTTTGGTTTCAAGTTCTGGGAAGTCGGCAATGAATGTTACTACGGCAATGAAACCGACTATAACACCAACAGCCCTTACATTGACCACGACCCCTGGACTTACGCCATGCGGTTCCGGGATTATTATAACGCAATGAAAGCTGTCGACCCGGCCATCCGGATCGGAATCGTGGCTGTGCCGGGCGAGGATTACATCGTAAACAACACGGATCATCCGGTGGTCAATCCGCGCACCGGCGTCACCCATTATGGCTGGACACCGGTGTTGCTGGCCACGCTGAACAGCCTGGGCGTCGTGCCGGATTTCCTCGTCCACCATTTTTATCCGGAACAGGGGCTGGATGATGACGCGGATCTCCTGCAAGCCACCTACAATTGGGCGGGCGCCGCAAGGGATTTACGGCAGCAACTTGATGATTACCTCGGCACCAATGCCGCTAATGTCGAACTCGTTTGCACGGAGAACAATTCCGACGGCGGGCCGGTCGGCCGGCAATCCACCAGCCTCGTCAACGCGCTTTATCTGGCGGACAGCGTGTGTCAACTCATGAAGACCGAATTCAACAGTTACCTCTGGTGGGACCTGCGGAACGGAACCGATACCCCAGCCGACGGAGGTGATTTCGATCCGTCCCTCTACGGCTGGCGAAGCTATGGCGATTTCGGACTGATCAACTCCGGCAACCGGCATCCGACTTTTTATGCCTTGAAACTGATGCAATATTTCGCCCAGGCCGGCGACACGGTGCTGGACGCCGCCAACGCGGATCCCCTGCTCTCCACCTATGCCGTGCGCCGGGCCAACGGCGCCGTTAATTTGCTGGCCATCAACAAGGACCCGGCCAACACCATTACTCATCAGATCACGCTGACGGGTCTTGTTCCGAACGGGACGGCAACGATCCGCTCCTATGGCATCCCCCAGGACGAGGCGACCCGTACCAACGGACCCGCGGCGGCACAGGATATTGCGACCGGCACTTTCACGGGCGTGGCTCCCACATTTTCATATTCCTTCCCTCCCTACTCAATAACCCTGTTCACATTCGAACCGCCCGGAGAGCCCTGGTTGACCGTCACGCGTGTCAGTCCCAACAGCGTAACGGTTTCGTGGGCGAACCTGGGAAGCTATACCTTGCAGACCAATGGTAATCTGACCGCGCCGGGCTGGAATGCTTATGGCGGAACCTTAACCACGAGCAACGGCACCAACAGCGTCACTATCACGCCACCGACGGGCAGTCTGTTCTTCCGACTGAGCAACCCGTGAGGAAAAGATACCGGGTTAAATCAGCCGCTGCTGATTTCCAGCGGCGGGCTTCAATCCCAGTTTCTTATAACTGGATTCCGTCGCCACGCGGCCCTGCGGGGTACGGTTCAAGTAGCCTTCCATGATGAGGTACGGCTCGTAAACCTCCTCAATCGTGTCCGGTTCCTCGCCCACAGCCACGGCGAGTGAATTCACGCCCACCGGCCCGCCGCCGAATTTCACGATGACCGCCTCCAGGATGCGTTTGTCCATTTCGTCGAGGCCGCTTTGGTCAATTTCCAGCATCGCCAGCGCCTTGTCGGCGACCTCGGCGGTGATGCGGCCGTCGTGCCGGACCTCCGCATAATCGCGGACGCGGCGCAGCAGGTTATTCGCAATGCGCGGCGTGCCGCGGCTGCGCCGGGCGATTTCATGTGCGCCGGCCGGTTCAATTTCCACCTTTAACAGCCGCGCCGACCGGACGATGATTTTGTCCAAATCCTCCGCGACATAATAATCCAGCCGTTCGCGCACGGCAAAACGCGTGAGCAGCGGCGCGGTGAGCAGGCCGCTGCGCGTGGTCGCGCCGATGAGCGTAAAGCGCGGCAGGTTCAGCCGCACGCTGCGCGCGTTCGGCCCGGTATCGATGATAATGTCCAGTTTGAAATCCTCCATCGCCGGATAGAGATATTCCTCGATGGTTTTTTGCAGTCGATGGATTTCGTCAATGAACAGCACGTCGCCCTCTTCGAGATTCGTGAGCAGGCCGGCAAGGTCACCGGCCTTTTCGATCGTCGGACCGCTGGTGCTTTTCAAATTCGCGCCCATGGCTTTGGCGAGGATGTTGGCGAGCGTGGTCTTGCCCAGGCCGGGCGGGCCGTTGAGCAGAATGTGGTCGAGCGCTTCCTTGCGTTTCTTGGCGGCAGCCACGGCGATTTCCAGCCGCTCCTTGACCCTGGGCTGGCCGGTGAATTCGGAAAAGAGCGACGGGCGCAGCGTCAACTCCAAAGCCGCGTCGGGTTTGTTCAAGGTGGAAACCGGCCGTTCAGACATCGGGTTGAGCATGGAAAATGCGCCGCCCGGCAGCAAGCGCGAAGCGAGCGTGAAAAAATCCTGCATCGCGGCTTTCCGCAGAAAACCGCTTGCCTTGCAGTCGGATTTGCGGCGCTCTTCCGAAGCGCCGCTACGTCATTGCCGCAGCACGAGGGAGCCATTGGTGCTCAAGACGCATCGGGTTTCGATTTCTTTCCGCGGATCGAACAAAACCACGTGCAGGTTTTGGAATACATCCGGACCGGCGTAGGGCCCTTCTCTTTGCCAACTCAACCGGCGGGCTTTGTCCTGCCACGTAAACGTGGTGCGGCGGACCCGGCCCTGCAGATAGTCCGTAGTCACGCCGTCGTCTTCAAGCAGGGTGAAGGTCGCATCCCGGCCGGGATAAATTTGCAATTCGAGCGGGCCGCCGGGAAGCTGACTGGTATGCAGAATGACCGGGCCGAGTGGCAGAATGGACCCGGCCCGAACATAGACGGGAATTTCATCCAGCCCGGCCGCCACCGTGATCGCCCGTTTTCCTTTCAAGAGCCGGTTGGAACCGAACTCGTACCAGTGACCGGCGGGAAGATAAACCGAACGTTTGCCGCCGGGCTGAAGCATCGGCGCCACCAGAAGCGACCCGCCCATCATCCATTGATCGGACAGGTTGGCGGTTCGAGGATCATTGGGAAATTCCATCAGCAACGGCCGCATGAGCGGCAGACCCGTCTGAAAAGTTTCATGCGCCAGGCTGTAATAATACGGAATGAGCTGATAACGCAGGTCGAGGGCTTTGCGAATGGCCGTCAACGCATTGGAACCGTAAAGCCAGGGAAAACGGGGTGTGGCGATGCGCTCCGAATGCGAGCGCATGACCGGAAAGAAAACCCCCGCTTCCATCCACCGGGACAATAACTCCGGCGTCGGATTGCCCTTGTAACCGCCGATGTCGCAGGTTTCATAAGGCATTCCGGCCAGGCTCCAGTTCAGCAAACTGCAGGGCGTCTCGGCCAGCATCACCCAGGAACTTTGAATGTCACCCGTCCACGCCGCGGCGCCCAGCCGCTGCAATCCGGGCGAGAAGGCGCGATTGAGCGTCCACAATCGCATGCCGGGCCGGTATCGGGCCAGGGCTTCCGTCTCGGTCAGGTTCCAATAATAATAGGTGGTGAAGGTGGACTCACCTTCGTCATTCCACCAACCGTCAATTCCCGCCCGGAGCAGACCGGCGGACTGCCCGGTGTACCACTCCCGCAATTGGGGTTTGCCAAAATTGAGATCACGGGAATGGTAATTTTCACCATTCTCGACCGGCAGGGTCCAGCCCTTCGCCCGGGCCATGGCGAGGGAATCGCGATTGCCCAAACGCGGCTTGCGAATGCCGACAAAGTGCACCCCCTGGCTTTTATAATCGCGGATTTGGGCGACGGGATCGGGGAAGAGATTGGTGTTCCAGCCGAAATCCTGGAAACCCGCCATACCATCCTCAGGCAGGGTGTAGTCGGGACTGGTTGTGTACCATTCAAAATCGTAGATGAACGCATCCACGGGAATTTTCAGATTCTGAAATTGTTTCAGCGTGTCTTCAATGTAAGCCCGATTCGTCCAGCCCCACCGGCTCTGGAGATAACCAAAGGTCCAGCGCGGCGGAACGGGAGAGAATCCGGTCAAACGGGCATAGGCCACGGCGGCCTCCTTGAGCGTGGCCGCCGGCATGAGATAAAGTTCCGCTTCCCGCCCCGGGAAAGTCCAGGTGAGATAATCTCCGTTGGCCGCGCCCCGCCAGCGAGCCGGATGATTGTCATTCTCCGTCACGGCCAGGACGGCATAACCGCCCGGCGCCCAATAGTACGGGAGGACCGCCCGACCATTGGATACTCCAGTGGTCACGGTGGATTGTTCCAGCGAGTTCACGCCATTGCCGCACCCATAAACACGAATGGGTTCGTGGCGGTCCCAACCGAGCGTGATGGCAATATTGTTCGTATCCGCGGAGGTCTCCAGACCCCAGTCGCCCGGCTCGTGAGGGGGAATCAGCACCTTGCCCGCCGCACTCCACAACGTCCATTCCCCGGTACCGGGGTTGATGGACAAGGTGCCCGCCTTCGTCCGGATGCCAATCATCCCGTGTTTTTCAACCAGTTGCCAGGGAACCGGTACGGCGGCATTAGTCCCGGCCAAAAAAGAGGAAGGAAGGAAATGAAGCGGTCCATCGCAGGCAACCCTCAAACACAAGACGTCGGGAGAGGTCGCCGCCAATTCCACCTCGGCCCGGCCAAGCTTGAACAGCAGACCGTCCCGGTTTGTCTCGAAATCCCCCTGTGCCAGGAGGGAACTTGATCCAATCGAAACGAACAGCCCTAGCAGCAGGATTTGCGGGAACGACGAAGAGCAACCGGCAAACGACTTGAACGTTTTTATCATGGAATATTCACGTAATTTATTTCAGCGCCGGCACCATATCCGGAATTCCCGGGCGGCGTCAGGTCTATTCTCCACGAGGGAAACCGGCTGTTCCCTTTCACCCGGGAAACGGAAAACCCGCCGCCGGACAACGCGTACGATTCCGGGTACTCCCCAATCGCCATGGGCTGGACAATACACTTTTTGTCATATTTTTGGCAAAAAATGCTGGATAGTCAGGCTTGCCTGCGGCAAGCTGCGGCGATTTTATGGGAAGTTACAAATCACCCTTGCGCATCGCCACGCTGGCCGGGCTGTTATACGCGACCAATGCCTGCGCCGGAGACGCCGACATCAATCTGCCGCCGTTGCAGGACGTGTCGTTTTGCGGCGGCGCCTTGAGCGGCCACGCCATTCTGTTTTTCGGCCTGGCGGTCTGTGTGATTGGCGCGTTGTTCGGGCTTTTCCAATACCACCAGACGCGCGCGCTGCCGGTCCACCCGGCCATGGGCAATGTGTCCCACATCATCTGGGAAACCTGCAAAACCTACCTGCTGCAACAGGGAAAGTTTCTGGTGGCGCTCTGGATTTTGATTGCCCTGTGCATGCTTTATTACTTCATCGGGCTGCAACACAAATCCGTCGGTGACGTGCTCATCGTTCTCGCCTGCTCGGTGCTCGGCATCCTCGGCAGCTACGGCGTGGCCTGGTTCGGCATCCGCATCAACACGACGGCCAACAGCCGCGCCGCCTTCGCCGCGCTCAAAGGCAACGGGCTCAAAACTCTTTCCATTCCGCTGCGGTCGGGCATGAGCATCGGCCTGCTGCTGGTGTGCGTCGAATTGTTCTGCATGCTGGGTATCCTCCTGTTTTTGCCGCGTGAACTGGCCGGGCCCTGCTTCATCGGCTTCGCCATCGGCGAATCCCTGGGGGCCGCGGCGTTGCGCATCGGCGGCGGCATCTTCACCAAAATCGCCGACATCGGCGCCGATCTGATGAAGATCGTCTTTAATCTGCCTGAAGATGACCCCAAAAACCCCGGGGTCATCGCTGACTGTACCGGTGACAACGCCGGGGATTCCGTCGGCCCGACCGCGGATGGTTTTGAGACGTACGGTGTGACGAGCGTGGCGTTGATCGCGTTCCTGGCCCTGGCCCTGGCAGCGGCGCCGGCGCTGTGCGGCAAGCTCATCATCTGGATTTTCGCGATTCAAAGCCTGATGGTGCTCGCCTCGCTGGTTTCGTTTTATGTGAACCGGTTCACCAACGGCGCGCGTTATGCCGGCAAAAAGGATTTCAACTGGGAATCGCCGCTCACGGACCTGGTCTGGCTCACGTCCATCCTTTCCATCCTTACCACTTTTGCCGCCAGCAAACTGTTGTTGGGAGATTTTCACGACGGGGCCGGCGCGGCGCTGCCCAACTTGTGGTGGGTGCTGGCCGGCATCATGTCCTGCGGCGTGCTCGCGGGAGCGCTCATCATGGAGTTCACCAAGATTTTTGTCAGCACCAACTCGCGCCACGTCCGCGAGGTGGTCAATGCCTCCGGCCACGGCGGGGCGTCGTTGAACATCCTGTCGGGCTTCGTGGCCGGCAATTTCTGCGCGTTTTGGATGGGGCTGGTCATCCTGGCGTTGATGTTCATCGCCTATTTGTTCTCCCAGAACGCCGATTTGCTCGCGTTGATGCCGGCGCAATTCCAGTTTGCCGCGCCGATTTTTGCGTTCGGCCTCGTGGCCTTCGGTTTCCTGGCCATGGCGCCGGTCATTATTGCCGTGGACAGTTTCGGGCCGGTGACCGACAACGCGCAGTCCGTCTATGAATTGAGCCGGATTGAAGCAGCGCCGAACGTGGCTGCGGAAATTGAAAAGGATTTCGGATTCAAACCCGACTTTGCCAATGCCAAGCTCGAATTGGAAAAGGGTGACGGCGCGGGCAATACTTTCAAGGCCACCGCCAAACCGGTGCTCATCGGCACCGCCGTCGTCGGCGCCACGACCATGGTTTTCGGCATCATCCTGTTGCTGAACAATACCGTGGCGCACGGCCAGGTGATCGAGATGCTGAGCCTGGTCCGGCCGGAGATCATTCTGGGCCTGTTGATGGGTGGCGCGGTCATTTACTGGTTCACCGGCGCCAGCACGCAAGCGGTGGTCACCGGCGCCTATCGCGCCGTCGTTTTTATCAAGGAACATCTCAACCTGAACAAGGCCGAAGCCTCCATCGCCGACAGCAAACGCGTCGTCGAAATCTGCACCATCTACGCCCAGAAAGGCATGATCAACATCTTCATCGTCGTCTTTTCCTTCGCCCTCGCCCTGCCCTTCTTTAATCCGTATTTCTTTATCGGCTACCTCGTGGGCATCGCCTTTTTCGGCCTGTTCCAGGCCATCTTCATGGCCAACGCCGGCGGCGCTTGGGACAATGCGAAAAAAATTGTGGAAGTGGATTTGAAGCAGAAAGGCACGGCGCTTCACGCCGCCACCGTGGTGGGCGACACCGTGGGTGATCCGTTCAAGGACACCAGTTCGGTGGCGATGAATCCCATCATCAAATTCACCACGCTGTTCGGCCTGCTCGCCACGGAAATCGCCGTCACCATGACCAACCAGAGTCTGAAAACAGCCATCGGCGTGTTTTTCTTCATCGTCGCCCTCGTCTTTGTTTATCGCTCGTTCTATTGCATGCGCATTCCCGCGGATAAAAAGGGCGGCAACTGATTCTGGCGCATGGCCGTGCGCGCCCGCGGGCCAATTTGCTTCAAATAAAACTCGAAAATCTTTGTCCAAGCTTTCAGATTGGCGGTCATGTCGGTCATTCAGCGCTCCATCCAGGTCGGCTGGCCATTGCGCGTCTTTTTCACCGAAGACGCCTTCGCGCGCACCAATCTTGTCCTAAAAAATGCGCTGGCGGATGCCGGTCGTTCTCCCACCGGCAGTGCCCCGCCCAAGGCGCTCGTCGTTCTCGACGAATCCCTGGCCCGGGCGCAACCCGATCTTGTGCGCCGGATTGAAAATTATTTCTCCACCCACGCCCATGGTGTCAAACTGGCCGGTCCGCCGATGGTCATGGAGGGCGGTGAACGAGTTAAAAATTCCCCCATCCACGTCGCCGAAATCCACTCACAGATTGACCGGCACCACATTGACCGGCATTCATATCTGATTGCCGTCGGGGGTGGCGCATTGCTCGACGTGGCCGGTTTCGCCGCCGCCACCGCGCATCGCGGCGTGCGCCACGTGCGCCTGCCCACGACCACCCTGAGCCAGGCCGATTCCGGCATCGGCGTAAAAAACGGCATCAACGCCTTCGGCAAAAAGAATTTCATCGGCGCGTTTGCGCCACCCCACGCCGTCATCAACGATTTTAACCTGCTCGCCACACTCGAACGGCGCGATAAACGCGCCGGTTACGTCGAGGCAGTGAAAGTGGCTTGCATCCGCGATGCGAAATTTTTTGACGAAATCGAACGCGATGCCGAAAAGCTCGCCGCGTTTGAACCGACCACCATGAAACGGCTGATTCACCGCTGCGCCGAGTTGCATCTCGACCACATTGCCTCGGGCGGCGACCCGTTTGAGCTGGGTTCAGCACGCCCGCTCGATTTCGGCCATTGGGCGGCGCATAAACTGGAGCCGCTGTCCGACTTCCAAATCCGGCACGGCGAGGCCGTGGCCATCGGCATCGCGCTCGACGTGATTTATTCGCGCCAGACCGGTCTGCTCGGGGCGCCATCCGCCGGGCGCGTGCTCGCCCTGCTCGAACGGCTCGGATTCGACCTGTTCGCCAATGAATTGTTGAATGTCGGCTCCGACGGCAATCTGCAGGTGCTCGGTGGTTTAAATGAGTTTCGCGAACATCTCGGCGGTGAATTGACGATCACTTTACTGAGCGAAATCGGCCGGGGGATGGAGGTCCATGAAATGAACCTGCCCAAGGTCGTCGAAGCGATTCACGAACTTCAAGCGCGTAAAGCCTCCCGCACACAAAACGAAATTCGCCTGGCATGAATCACCGCGAAACATGCGACGTGCGCCAACGGACACCCAAAACCGTCATTTTTCTGATATTTCCCGTTGAGGCTTTTGCGTGTTTTGTGCATTTCGGGGTTGAATTTCCGGCATGAACCGGCTGGCCGTCATCAATGTCGTCGGGCTGACGGAATCGCTCATCGGCGAACACACGCCGCGCATTGCGGAATTCCGCCAACGCGGCGCGCTGGCCCGGATCGCGCCGGCTTTCCCGGCAGTCACCTGCACCGCGCAGTCGAATTATCTCACCGGCGCAACGCCGACGCAGCACGGCATCGTCGGCAACGGCTGGTACAATCGCGAGCTGTCCGAAATCCAATTCTGGAAGCAATCCAACCACCTCGTTCAATCCCCCAAAATTTGGGATGAACTCCGAAAACAATCTGAAATCGTAAATCGTAAATCATCAATCGTAAATCTGTTCTGGTGGTTCAACCTGCATTCCGGGGCGGATTATTCCATCACGCCGCGTCCGATGTATCCCGCCGATGGCCGGAAGATTTTCGATGTTTATACCTGGCCGTATTCCATCCGCACGGAAATCAAGCGCGACCTCGGAGATTTTCCGTTCTTCGGCTTTTGGGGGCCGGCGGCGGGAATCAAAACGCCGCAAGGCGCTGCCGATGCCGCCACCCGCTGGATTGCCGGGTCCGCAAAATGGATTGAGAACAAATATACCCCGACGCTGAACCTGGTTTACCTGCCGCATCTGGATTACAACCTGCAACGGTATGGGCCTTACGCGATGGAGCGCGGCTGTTCCCAGCCGCAGCATTCACAAACCAGCGGGTGCGCTGCGGGTGAGGACACCCGCACTCCACAAATTAATCCCGCCATTATTCCCGATTTACAGGCCATTGACGCCATCGTCGGCGACCTCATCCAATTTTTCAGCCGGCGTGGCGTGCGGGTCGCGCTGCTTTCCGAATACAGCATCACGAACGTGGACACACCGGTTCACCTCAACCGGATTTTCAGGCAGCACGGCTGGCTGACGGTGAAGGACGAACTCGGTTTGGAAATCCTTGACGCCGGCGCCAGCCGGGTTTTCGCCGTAGCCGACCATCAAGTCGCACATATCTACCTGAAGGACGCGTCTCTGGAGAAATCCGTGCGTGAGATTCTGGGAAAAACCGACGGCGTGGAAAGCGTGCTGGGCAAGACGGAAAAGATTGCAGCGGGCATTGATCATCCGCGCGCCGGCGATTTGATTGCCGTGGCGCCGGAAAATGCGTGGTTCTCCTATTATTACTGGCTCGACGATACGCGCGCGCCGGATTTTGCGCGGACGGTGGACATCCACCGCAAGCCGGGCTACGACCCGGTGGAATTGTTTCTCGACCCGAACATTCCGTTGCCGAAACTGAAAATCGCCTGGCGCCTGTTGCAGAAGCAACTCGGCTTTCGGATGTTGATGGACGTGGTTCCGCTCGACGCGACACTGGTGAAAGGCTCGCACGGCCGGCGGCCGGCGGACAAAAAAGACTGGCCGGTGTTCATCACCGAACGGCCGGAGCTCCTCGGTGCTCAGGAAATCGAGTCCACGGATGTTTATCACGCCCTGTTGCGGCATTTGAAATAACCTGCAGTTGAAACTGCGGGTTATTTTCAAAGGCCGGTCTGCAACAATTTACCTTCTCCGTCTGGCCATGCCGAAGTGGTAGCCGCCATGGACGCGCGCGCCGCGGGCTTTGCCGGGGAAGCCCCCGGGTTTCTGGCCCGGTTTGCCTTCCTCGAACAGCGCCGTGTAACGGTAATCAAAATTTTCCAGTTTTACGCGCGGGATTTTCTGGCTGATGAAGCGTTCGATGGCGAACACGTGACTGGCGTCCTCGGCGGTCATGATGGTGAAGGCATCGCCGCTCGCCTCGGCACGGCCGGTGCGTCCGATGCGATGGATGTAATCCTCCGGATGCTGTGGCACGTCGTAGTTGATCACGTGACTCACGTCGGCAATGTCGAGCCCGCGCGCGGCGATGTCGGTGGCCACGAGCACTTCAAACCGGCCGTCGCGAAAGCCGCGCAAGGCCTGCTCGCGCTCGCGTTGGGTACGATTCGAATGCAGCACCGCCACGGCGTGGTTGTGCTTTTTCAGCAATCCCGCGATGCGATCCGCCCCGTATTTGGTGCGGCAGAAGACGAGCACCGAGTTGTAATTCACGCGTTTGAGCAGTTCCAGCAGCAGGTCGGATTTTTGCGAATCGGCCAC
>Ga0335078_10008714_pt1 | contig 15066 bp, 14 predicted proteins | sample Lox_Sample_32_FD_206711 | JGI IMG/M metagenome (GOLD analysis project Ga0335078, IMG submission 206711) | Soil microbial communities from Loxahatchee National Wildlife Refuge, Florida, United States - Lox_Sample_3.2 | ecosystem: Environmental > Terrestrial > Soil > Wetlands | place: USA...
CGCACGTACTCTTCGTCGGCGGGCGGCGTTTCGCTCGGCGGCGGCGAACCGCCGCTCCGCCGTTCCGGAGCGCTCACGCGGGAGCCCGCGGCGCGTTCGGGGTCTCCTTCGCGGGGACGGGACCGACCGGCCCCCGGGCGGCGGGCAGGATCCCCGTCTCGTCGAGCGGGGTGAACTTGTAGCCGTAGTGGATGACGCCCGATTCGCCCTCTTCCCGCAGTTTACGGAAGGTCGCTCGGACCTTGAGTCCGATCGCCACCGCGCTCGGCTCGATGTCGACGATCTGTCCGGTCAGGATGGGACCCTCGGGCGTCCGCACGAGCCCGAGCGCGTACGGGACCTGCATCTCGAACCCTTCGGCCGCGTCGTGGACCACGGTGTACGAGATCACCTCGCCCTCGCCGGAGAGCTGGAACGGCACCATCTTCTCGATCGATTGGCGGTGGTGCGTGCATTCGGGACAGACCGCGCGCGGCGGGAAGTAGACGGTGCCGCAGACCGTGCACTTCGAGCCGCCGAGATTGTACCGCCGGGGGGTCTCGCGCCAGAACCTTGCTACCGACATGTTTGCTGCCTCCTTCTCCTACGTCGCCCGCTCGAGCAGGGTCACCACCGAGGTCGCTCCCGTGCCTCCGACGTCCTGGGCCAATCCGAGCGTTGCGCCCGAGACCTGTCGCTCCTTCGCCTCGCCGCGCAGCTGACGGACGAGCTCGACCACCTGCGCCACGCCGACCGCGCCGAACGGACGGCCCTGGGCCTTGAGCCCGCCCGAGGTGTTCACCACGGTCTTTCCGCCGGGCCCGAACCGACCGCTCGCGAACTCCGGGCCGGCGCGTCCTTTCTCGACGAACCCGAGGTCCTCGAGGGAGACGAGGGCACTGATCGTGTAGGCATCGTGGATCTCGGCGACCTGTACGTCGGCCGGGGTCCGACGCGCCTGGTCGAACGCGCGCCGTCCCGCGACCACGGTCGACTCGAGGCGGGTGACCTCCCTCCGGTGCTGGACCGCCATCGTGTCGCAGGCGATCTGGCTCGCCGCGATGCGGACCGGCGTGTCGGTGTGCTTGCGCGCGAGCTCGAGCGGCCCGAGGACCACCGCCGCCGCACCGTCCGAGAGCGGGGCGCAATCGAGGACGCCGAGCGGTTCCGCGACCGGTCCCGCGTCCATCACCTGGGCGAGCGAGAGCTTGTTGCGGTAGTGGGCGAGCGGGTTCTTCGACCCCATCTCGTGGGCGTGCACGGCCACTCGGGCCAGGTCCTCGCGGGTCGTGCCGAAGTCGTTCATGTGGCGCCGGGCGATGAGCGCCCAGAGCGCCGGGAGCGTCGCCCCGAACACGACCTCCCATTCCTGGTCGGCTGCCGAACTGGTGATCTCGGCCGCGGTGGCGTCGGGAACGTCGGTGAGTTTCTCGGCACCGCCGACGACGACGTAGTCGTAGAGCCCGCTCGCGACCGCCAGGTAGCCCGCGTGGAGCGCGAGGGCTCCCGAGGCCCCGCCGCCCTCGACCCGCACGGCGGGCAGGTGGCGGCCGCCCAGACCGGCCACGTCCAGCATCAGCGGAGCGATCTGCTCCTGGTCGATGAGTGCGCCCGATGCCATGTTCCCGAGGAACAGTCCATCGAGGTCCTGCGAGGAGAGCTTCGCGTCGACGAGCGCCTGCAAGCCGGCCTCGATGCCGATCTCGCGGAACGAACGGTCCCAGAGCTCGCCGAACTTCGTCTGCCCGACGCCGAGGACCGCGACGTCCCGCATGGCTAGCCGCCTCCCATGTTGATCTTGCCGCGGAATTTCGCGTAGACGGCGTAACTGATCTCGACGCCCTTCTCGAGATAATGTTCGACCGGACGACCGTAGGCCTTCTCGTAGGTGGCGATCGCTTCCGTCGTCTCGAGGTCGAACGCGTCGGAGCCGGCGCCCGAACCGTACCCCACCACTAGGATCTTCTCGTGGGGTCCCGCGTGGTCGAGGACGTTCGCGAGCCCGATGAGCGCCGCGCCGGAGTACGTGTTGCCGATCGACGGGGTGACGAGGCCATAGCGCATCTGCTGGTCGGTGAAACCGAGCTGCTTTCCGACCCGCTGCGGGAACTTCCCGTTCGGCTGGTGGAAGACGACGTGCTGGTAGTCCTTCGGCGTTGTGCCGCTCTTCTCCATGATGCGGTGGGCGCACTCCGTGACGTGGCGGAAGTAGGCGGGCTCGCCGGTGAACCGTCCTCCGTGGCTGGGGTAGCGCTGGCCCTCGCGGCGCCAGAAGTCGGGCGTATCCGTCGTGTAGGAGGCCGTCTGGTTGACGCGGCAGATGACGCGGTCGCGGCCGACGACGAACGCCGCTCCGCCCGCGCTCGCGGAGTACTCGAGGGCGTCCCCCGGGGCGCCCTGGGAGGTATCCGTCCCGATCGCGACGCCGTACTTGATCATCCCCGCCCCCACGAGGCCGAGACAGGTCTGGATCGCGGCCGTTCCGGCCTTGCACGCGAACTCGAAATCCGCCGCGGTGAGGTTCGGAGTCGCGCCGACGGCCTGGGCGACCACCGTGGCCGTGGGTTTCACCGCGTAGGGGTGGGATTCCGACCCGACGTAGAGCGCCCCGATCTGTTGCGGGTCGATCGCGCCGCGCACGAGGGCCACCCGAAGCGCTTCGGTCGAGATCGTGATCGTATCCTCGTCCGGGGCGGGCACGCTCTTTCGCCGGACGTTGAGGCCCTGGCCCATCGCCTCTCCGTCCACCCCCCAGACCCGACCGATCTCCGCGGGCGTGATCCGGTACCGGGGCACGTACGCTCCGTAGCTCACGATGCCTGCTTCCATCGTTGATTCCTTCCCTCTCACAGTTCTTCGAGTTTCTCGAGCACCGACGGCGCGTTCAGCGTCGTCGTGAGGAGCGGGATGTTCTCGACCTCGGACAGTCGGACCGCGAGCGGGTCGACCCGGCCCGGGTTCGCGAAGAAGACCGCCGCCGGCTTGAGCGGATGGGCCCGGATCGCCACCATCGGCGAGCGGCCGTACTTTACGTTCGAGAAGATCAACGCCCGCTGGGTCGTCCAGCCGTAGACCTCGACAAAGTGCGACGCGTCGATCGAGAGGATCGCCCGCGGGGCGTCGAGGACGGTGAATCCGTGGATGTCACGGTGCAGATCGACGCGGCTCACCGGCTTCGCCTCCAGGCGGTCGGCGAGCGTCTTCAGCGGGATCGCGACCGTGAACTCGCGCATCCCGAGGATGCCCTCCGAATGGGGGCGGATCCCGAGCCGTTCTCCGACCTTGCCCCCGTTCGCGGAGTCGACGGCGAGCAGGGCCTCCACGTACCGTCGGATGAAGCCGGCCCCCGGGCTCTGGCGCCGCTCCGATTCGTAGTCGCTGATCACCGACGGAACGGTCGCGAGCCGGCGGGCGAGGTCGCGCTGGGAGATGCCGAAATCCTCCCGCCATTTGCGCAAGGTGCGCCCGGGATGCGGAGAGAGGACGACCTCGCCCGCGATCTTCTCGCGGATCTCGGCTTCCACGGGCCCGCCTACCAACCTCCGGTATAAATCGCTGCTCTTCCTGTCGGTGCAGGGGGTCGACAGCTGCCGATAGCGAAGGGGAGAAACCCGAGGAGTGGACCGGGCGAGATTCTCCGACCGGGCCGCTTCGAACGGCCCGGCCCTTTGAACTCGCGACCTCTACCTTGCCAAGGTAGCGATCTTCCGCTGATCTACCGGCCCACGCCGGCGGAGCCGAGGTCCGCGTCAGGATAAACCCTTCTCCGACGGGGACCTCCAAACGCTTATGCCTCGGACCCGACTCCGCGGACCGATGGCCGAAGGGTCGTCCTCCGGAGAACCGATCGACGTGCTCTTGCAGAGCACCCGCGACCTCCTCCGACCCGAGGAGCTCGTGCGCGAAGCCACGCGCGACATCGTCAAGGACGAGATCCGTAAGCATCTCGAAAAGACGCTGCACGACGACCCGAAGCTCGCCGCCGACCTCAAGGACGCCGTCCGCGACCTGCTCGCGGCCCGCGCGACCGAGTACGCGGCCCTCGTTCGCGTGGGGACCGCCGCCGCGCGCTTGGGACTCTCCGCCCTTCCCCCCGAGGTCCGCCGGGTGCTGACGAAGGATATCGTCGACATGATCTCGAAGGAACTCGGCCAGATCGTCGAGAGGTCCCTGTAACTCCATGCCGATGGCGCCGGACCAGGTCCGGATCTACGAGATCAAGCGCGTCGACGTGGAGGGCGCGATCGTCATCGACGGGTTCCCGTCGGTCGGGCTCGTGAGCTCGATCGTCGCGAACTACCTCATCGACACCCTCGAGATGGAGCAGATCGGTATCGTCGAGTCGCCCGCCTTCCCGACGGTCTCGCTCGTGCGCAACGGGGTCCCGCAGCATCCGGTGCGGATCTACGCGGGTCACCCGCCCGCGGACCGGGCCGGCCGCGGCGCCGATAAGCTGGTCGCGTTCGTCTCGGAGTTCCATCCCGCGCCCACGATCATCCACCCGCTCGCGACCGCGATCCTCGACTGGGTGCAGGAGCAGCGCTGCTCGCTGCTGGTCTCCCCCGAGGGCCTGGTCGTCGAAGCGGTGCCCAACTCCCCGCGGATGAATCGCGCGCCCCGTCTCACCGACGTCAAGGTTTACGGGGTCGCGAGCACGCGCAAGGCCCGCGAGCTCTACATCGAACCGAATATGATCCCGTTCGCGGAAGGGGTCATCACGGGGATCGCCGGCGTGCTCCTCAACGAAGGGCGCCGCCGGGGCTTTGACGTCCTGACGTTCCTCGCCGAGGCCCAGGCCGACTACCCGGACGCCCGCGCCGCGGCGAAGGTGATCGAGACGATCAACCGGATCCTGTTGCGGACGCCGCTCGACGCCGTGCCGCTCTACGCCGAGGCCGAGCGGATCGAGCAGCAGCTCTTGTCGATCCAGAAGCACGCCGCCGACCGGAGCCGCTCCGAGAGCTCGACGCAGCCGTCCCAGCCGATGTACCGCTGAGCGCGCCCGCCGGCACCTTTTCGAGGAGCTCTCGGAGGCCGCCGATCAACCGGTCCGCATCGCTGCGGTCGTTGTAGAAGTAGAACGACGCCCGGACGTTCCCGGGGAGACCACGTCGGGCGTAGAACGAGTGCACGCAATGCATGCCCGAGCGGACCATGACGTCGTGGCCTTCGTCCAGGAAGACCGCCACATCGTGCGGGTCCACGCCGTCCACCGTGAACGAGTAGATGCTCGAGCGGCTCCGCGGGTCCGCGGGGCCGAGGAGATGGACGCGCGGTTCGTCCTCGAACGCGGCGGTGACGCGCGCGTTGAGGGCGTACTGCTGGGATTGCACGTCGTCGAACCCGAGGCGGGTGAGGTAGTCGAGGCCGGCCCGGGCGCCGAGGATGCCCGCGTAGTTCTGCAACCCGGCCTCGAACCGGTAGGGGGGCGGACGGAGCACGTGGCTCTCGAGCGTCGAACCCTCGACGGTTTCGCCCCCGAGGATCAGCGGGCGCAAGTGCGAGAGCGGCTCGGTCGCGCCGGCGAGCACGCCCGTGCCGGTCGGGCCGAGCATCTTGTGGGCGGAGATCGCGTAGAAGTCGACCCCGAGTCGGTCGAGCTCGATCTTCTGGTGCGGAGCCGCCTGGCACCCGTCAAAGAGGACGAGCGCGCCGCGGTCGTGCGCGCGCTCCGTGATCTCGCCGATCGGCAGGGTGTGGCCGTCGAGGTTCGAGGTGTGGAAGAGACTCACGAGGCGCACTCCTTTCGCGAGTCGCTCCTCGAGCGCTTCGGGGTCGAACCCGCCGTCGTCGGGCAACGGCAGGACCTCGATGCGGATCCCGCGCTCGGAAGCGAGTCGCTGCCAGACGATCAGGTTCGAGTTGTGTTCCCGGTCCGACACGAGGACGCGGTCGCCGGCCTTCCAGGGGAGTCCTTGGCCGACGAGGTTCAACGCCTCGGTGGCGTTCCTCAGGAAGACGATCCCGGCGGGGTCCGTCCGGCCGAGGAAGCGCGCGAACGCCGCCCGCGCTCCCTCGTAGCGCCGACCGACCTCCTCGGAGAAACGATGCAAACTGCGGCCCGCGCACCCGGGAAAGTCGCGGTAGTACTCTTCCATCGCTTCGAGCACGGGGGACGGAACGAGCGACATGCACGCGGAGTCGAGATAGGTGGGGGGCCGGCGACCTTCCCTCGGTCGGAGCGCGGGGAAATCGGAGCGCACCTTTTCGACGTTCATGGCGGCGCCCGCTGCAGGCTCTCGGCGGCCGTGACCAGGGCCGCCGCGCCGAAGACGAGCGCCCGCTCGTCCGGGGCGAACGTCGAACTGTGGAGGCTGGCCGGGCGGTCGGGGAGCCCGACCCCGAGGCGAAGGAACGTGCCGGGAACGTGCTCGAGGTACCGAGAGAAATCCTCGGCCCCCATGAGCGGATGGTCGACCTCCACCACGCTGGTTCGCCCGAACTCGACGGCGAGGCCCTCCGCGACGACCTTCGTCGCTTCCGGGGAGTTGATGAGCGGCGGATATCCGCGTCGGTAGACGATGCGGACCCGAGCTCCGTGCCCCGCGGCGATCGCGCGCACCCGGCGCTTCAGACTCTGTTCGATGAGGTCCTGGGTGCTCGCCCGAAGCGTGCGCACCGTGCCTTCGAGCACGACCTCGTTCGGGAGGATGTTGTTCCGGGTGCCTCCGTGGATCGAACCCACGCTGACGACGACCGGGTCGAACGGGGCGCGTACCCGGCTCACGAGCGTCTGGAGACCGGTCACGATCTCGCTGGCGATGACGATCGCGTCGGGACCCTGCTGCGGAGTCGAAGCATGCCCACCCTTGCCGATCACCGTGATCCGGAAGTCATCGGCGGCCGCCATGGCGGGGCCGGATCGCCACCCGAGGGTGCCGAGCGGGAGCGCCGGGTCGACGTGCTGACCGACCGCGTAGCGGACCTTCGGGTCCTCGAGACAGCCGCGTTCGATGAGCGGAAGGGCCCCCCCGCGGTGGCCTTCCTCCTCGGCCGGTTGGAAGATCAGTTTGACGGGACCGCCCGTGGAGCGAGGGCTCCGCACGAGCATCGCGGCCGCTCCGAGCAGCGCCGACATGTGCACGTCGTGGCCGCAGGCGTGCATCTTTCCCGGGTAGCGAGAGGCGAAGGGGAGCCCGGTCTGCTCGGTGACCGGGAGCCCGTCCATGTCGGCCCGAAGAGCGACCACGCGGCCCGAACGGTCGGCGCCGACCATTCCTACGACCCCGAGGAAGTCGTCGTACGTCCGGTAGGGAATGCCGAGCTCCTTCAGGGCGGTAACGATCTTCTCCTGGGTTCGCTCTTCCTCGAGCGACAGTTCGGGTTCGAGGTGGAGGGCCATCCTCCAGGCCCGCATCGCGGGCAGCGCGAGGCGGGCGGCGGAGAGCCACGATTCTCGGGCTTCCCCCATCGCCCGTGCATCGGAGGGTCCGATATAATGCGCGCGATGCCGCCGCTACCCCGGGGGGAGCGCCGCGGGATCGATGCCCGCGAGCACGGCCTCGGCGAGCGCGGGCGACTGAAACGAGTCGATCTGTCGCACGGGCCACGGGTCGGGGGGCGTCAGGTGGAAGCGGTTGAACCAGACGGGGCGGATCCCGACGTTGCGCGCCCCCGTCACATCGCTGCGCCAGGAGTCCCCGATCATCACCGTCTGGCCGGGAGAGGCGTCCGCTTGGGCGAGGGCGACGCGAAAGATGCCGGGGTCCGGTTTCGCGATCCCCACGGCTTCCGAGACGACCATGAAGTCGACCAGCGGCCGAAGTCCCAGATGGTCGAGTTTGCGCTCCTGCTCCTCGACTTCATTGTTGGTCACCACCCCCACGACCGTCCGTCCGCGCAGGCGCTCGAGAAGCCGGCGCACTCCCGGTACAGTCCGCCGAAGCTCCTGGTAATGGACGCGGTACCGACGCGAGAGTTCCGCCGCGTCCGCCGATGAGATCTCGGTCCCGCACAGCCGTGCGAGCTGGCGGAACCGCTCGACCCGAGCTTCTTGGATGTTGAGCCGCCCGGCCAGGATGTCGGGCTGGACCTCCTCGAGCAGGCGGGAATACTCATGCCAGACGTCGTCCAACGGGCGGCGGCGCAGCCGTGCCTCGGTGACCCGGAGGCGGCCGAGCGCGCGACGGCAGGTCAGCGAGTGGTCGAAGATCGTATCGTCCATGTCGAAGAAGATCGCCTTCGGCAGGAGGGGACCGTCGGGGGAAGGGCGGGCGCGACGCGACACGACCGTCGACTGATTCGAGCCTACAAAGCGATGCGCTGCCGGGTCGGGCCGGCCGACCGTCATCGGCTAGACGTCGGAGCCGGGTCCCGGAGCCGCCGTGGTCTCCTCGAACAGCTTCTCGACGCGGATCATTTCGTTGATCTTTCGGAATCCGAGGCTTTGGTTGAGCGTCCACATCGCCACGTTCTTCGAATCGTTCGAGGTCTCGATCCGGGCGAACCCGTGGTTCTTCCCGTATTCGATCAGCTTCAGCTTGAGGGTGAGCGCGATCCCGCGGTGTCGGAATTCGCGCAGGGTCGCGGTGTAGAACTGCAGGAGCACCGCCGGCTGCGCCGGCTCCCGGCCTCCGTAGGAGATCCCAACGTACCGGTCTCCCTGCTTCGCGAGGAACCACGCATCGGCCAGGAGGTTCGGGTCGTCAAGGAAGAACTTCCGGAACTCTTCGAAGGGGACCGCGCGGTAGGTCCCGACGTGGGGAACGTCCCGGGCCGTCCGCTCGCTCATCTCGTAGACTCCCCGCTGAACCGCGGGGTCGTTCGTTCCCTCCCGCGCGAGGGTGGTGACCCTGATGCCGGCCGAATTGAGCGCACGTTCTAGCTCCGGGAGACGGGAGGTGTCCGCCCCGGCGAGCTCCAAGCGCGAACGCCAGGAACGCCGTCGCTCTTCGAAGGAACGTCGCTTCAGGAACGCTTTCCCCGCCGGGGAATTCTCGCGCACCGACGACCGCACCCCGGTGGCCCCCCGGCTTCGGGCTTCGGCGAGCATCGCGTCGTAGAGCAGGGTGCCGATGCCCTGGCCCTGCCGGGCCGGGAGGACTTCGCCCTCGATCCACGGGCGGCCGGGATCGTCCTCGTTCGGCTGGTAGTACAGGAGGGCGTAACCCACAATCTCGCCGGAGTGTACGTCGGTGGCGACGATCGCCCGCGGGTCCTGGCCCGGACGGCGGAGTCCCTCCGACTGGCGGCGCAAGGAGGGGGCGGAGTACGGGCGGTCCGGATCGACGGCATTGTGCAAGCTCGCGATCGACTCGAAGTCGGCGTCGCGTACTTCCCGAAGGGCGTACCGGCTCCCTTCCATGGCCCGTGGGGAGCAACCCGACTCTCGTAAAACCTCATCCGGCCGGCGGAAAGGCCCGCCGGTCCCGCGGTGCACGGAGATCCTACTTCCCTTCCTTCTCTCGATCGATCAGAATGGCGAAGATCAGGGGGCCGAGAGGGTCCGTGGCCCGCACGAGGTCGAGATTGTAGGTGTCCCGGATCGAGGCGAACGCCTCGTGGATTCTGGCCACCTCCTGCGAAGATGAGTCCGTGATGGAAAAGTTGCGGTGAATGAGATTCCCCTTGGTCTGAAGGAGGGGTCGGCCGTCCGGAAGACCCGCGGTCGCCTTGAGGCCGCCGACGAGCCCCCGGTCCACGTTGACGACCAGGACCGCGGCCCCCGACGCATCGGTCAGTGTCGAGACGGCGTGATAACCCGAAATCTGGAAGGTGATGTTTCCTTGGACGTTGCCTGCGGCATCGTGAACGGTCCAAGCGACCGTGCGATGTGCGCCGCCCAGCGCGGTCACGCCGGACCCGGACTGTCCGAGGAGTCCGCCCAGGAAGTTCGACCGGATCTCCTGCCGGAGGTTCTCTTGAACGGTGAACAGGTGCCGCTTCTCCGGCGTCAGCACCCGGTAGCTTCGACCGACTCCGGTCAGCTGATGTTGCACGAGGAAATTCCGTCCCCCCCGCAACCCGAGAACGTCGGTGAGGGGCGGCCCGGGCGGGGGCGGCGGAGGTGGCGGGGCGGCGGCTACGCCCGGGGGAGCCGCCATCGGCAGCGGATTTCCGCATCCCGTACAGAACTGAGCACCTTCCGGCAATGCCTTGCCACAAGATGGGCAGAACAGCGCGGCCATGGAGAGGTCACCGGCGTCCGTAGGTAATGGATTTGTCCTCCGCACCCGGTCATTCCAAGGACGGCCGCCGCGAGGCCGGGGACCCCGACTCCAGGACTCTTCGGCGCGCGATTAGATGTTGATATACTGTAGGGGGTCTGGAAACGAGCCTCCCCGGCATCCGACCGTGGACGGTTCGGAAGGAATCCGATGTCCGAGAACGTCAACCGACAATGGCAGCTCCAGAGCAGCGTCGACATGCGACTGAGCGAGGAACATTTTCGTTGGGCCGAGTCCCCGGTGCCGTCCCCCGGAAACGGCCAGGTCGTGGTCCGGAATCTCTGGCTCTCACTCGACCCCACGCAACTTCTCCAGATGTTGTCGGTGGGAGAGGCTCCCGCCACACCGATCGGGAGCGTGCCGACGGCCAACGCGCTCGCTCAGGTCGTGGAATCCCGACTTCCGGGGTACGCCCCCGGGGACCTTGTCGAGGGTTTCTTCGGCTGGGAAGATTACACGGTGACGGACGGCACCGGCTTTCTGCCGATGGCCAAGGTGCCCTCGGGGACCCCGCCCCACCTGGCCCTGGGAGTGTACGGGATCACCGGGATGGTCGCCTACTTCGGGGTCCTCGAGGTCGGCCGTCCCCGTCGCGGCGAAACCTTCGTCGTCTCGGGCGCGGCCGGCGGGGTCGGATATGTCGCGGGCCAGATCGCCAAGATCCGGGGGCTTCGCGTGATCGGGATCGCGGGCGGTCGGTCGAAATGTACCTGGCTCACTCGCGACCTGGGCTTCGACGCCGCCATCGACCGTCATTCCGAGGACGTCGGGGCCCGGCTCACCGAACTCTGCCCCGACGGGATCGACATCTTCTTCGATAATTCGGGCGGTCCTGTCCTCGACCTCGCACTTTCGCGCCTTCGGCAGCGCGGACGCGTCGTGCTTTGCGGAGCGACCGCAATGTACGGGGCGCCGAACAGCTCGCCCGGGCCCTCGAACTACCTATCGCTCGTCATGGTCAACGGCCGGATGGAAGGCATCCTCGCGCGGGATTACGCCGACCGTTACGCCGAGGCCCGGGCCGCGTTGGAGGGATGGATTCGTTCGGGGCAACTCATTACGAAGGAGGACGTGGTCGTCGGGCTCGAGAACGCCCCCCGGGCCCTTGCGCGCCTCTTCTCCGGCGAAAACGTCGGGAAGCAGCTCCTGAAGATCGCCGATCCGTCGCCTGTTCGGGGGTCGTAGACCGTCGCGCGACCGTCGATGCGCCATTCGGGAGCGGACCCTCTGGCCTCTCGAACTGAACCTGCGGCGAAGCGAGCATTTGTTTCCCAAATCCGCCCCCTCGTGCCCATTTCGGCTCGAAACTCGACCTGGAAACAGGTCCGATTTCGTGGAGGACGTCGCAATGTTCCGCGGTGGATCGGATCCAAGGTCTAGCCAGACTCGAATCGTCTTCTCTCTCTTGGCCGGGGAGTTGATGGGAGCCCCTCTCCCCATTCTTTTGGGAGCCGTTCCGGCCACTTCGGGGAAACCGCGGTTGCGCCGGTCGGCGCCGCGCCGTTCTTCCAGGACACCGGAGGCGATCTCCCGATGATCGGGAAGGGCCCTTCGTCCGGCGCGTAGGGGCATTTCGCCTCCTGGGTGGCCCCCGGGAGAGTTCGGTCGCTCCCGCCGGACTAGCTCGGCGGCGGCCCCTACCCTCGAGCCGTCGAGTCGTGCGCGATCAGGTCGAGCACCGCGGGCAGCTCGTTCAGGGTCGTTATCATCGGAGAATCGACCGCGCCGGGCCGGCCGTCCCGATTGATCCAGATCGACTGGATCCCGCTCTTTTGCGCGCCTTCCACGTCCGCTCGGATCGAGTCGCCGATGTGGACGGCCTCGTCCGGAGTGGAGTGAGCCCGAGTCAGGGCGGTCGTGAAGATTTCGGGAGCGGGCTTCTCCGCCCCCACCTCTTGCGAGAACGTGACCGTTTCGAGGAGGTCGCTGAGCCCCAGGTGCTCAAGCACCTTCGGGAGAATGTCGTTGTTGTTCGAGATCAATCCGAGATGGTACCCTTCGGCCCGGAGGTGATCCAGCACCGGACGGGAGTCTGGGTAGAGCTCACGATTCGTCGGGTCACTGAAAACGGCATCGACGGCCCGCCCGATCTGCTCTCGCTTGTCCCGAATCCGTAACCGGCTCATCACCGAGTTGTCGAAGAGCTGCCAGTATTCCCCGGTCCGGCCGAGGTAGCCGTAGATCTGGGACCGAAGTTCCTCGTTCGTGGCCTCGATGGCGTGCTGGACGAGCGTTTCCGAAAGGGTCACGTCGAAACGCCGCGCGACCTCGACCCAGACCTTCCAGGGGCGGTTGATCGCGGTCGGGATCGTGGCCAGCGTTCCGCCGAAATCGAAGAAGATCGTCGAGATGGACCGTCCCACGGTTCGTTGCGAGCTTCTCCCTCCCCAAATAAGTTGGTTCGCGAAGGGAAGCGGGGGAAGGCGACCGGATCCGGATCCGTTTCCGGATCACCCTTCGGGCCGCGGTCGCGGGAGATGGCGGGCGAAGAACGCGGCGGTCCGGCCGAAACTGTCGACCAGGTTCTCGATTCGGGTGAACCCGTGGCCTTCGTTCGCGTAGCGGAGAAACTCCACGGGGACCCCGCGCTTCCGTAGCGCTTCCACGATCTGTTCGGCCTCGCCGACCGCGACCCGGGGGTCATTTTCGCCGTGCGCCACGAGGAGCGGTGTCACGATTCGGTCGACGTGATGAATGGGTGAGATCGCTTCGAGAAGTTCCCGGTCGTGTTCGAGACTTCCGTACTCGCATTCCCGGAGCTTGCGACGCCAGGACGCGGTCCGCTCGAGGAACGTGACGAAATTCGCGATTCCGAACCACTCCACCCCGGCGCCGAAGAGCTCGGGGTAGGTGGTGATCGCGGAGAGGACCATGAACCCCCCGTAACTTCCGCCGAAGACTCCGACCTCGCCGAGGCGGGCCTTCCCTTCGGAGGAGAGTCCTCGAACGAGGTCGCGCAGGTCGCGGACCGAGTCCATGCGCCGGCGGACGTCATCCAGATGCACGTACGTTCGGCCGTACCCTGTGCTCCCCCGAACGTTGGGGTCGACGACCCGCCAGCCTTCGCCGACCAAGAAGGCAAACATTCCGGCGGCGAAGCTCGGGCGGCTTTGGGCTTCGGGTCCGCCGTGGACAACGACCAGAGTTCCTCGGGGCGTTCCCGAATCCGGTGCGTACTCCCAATAGGGGATTTCGAGGCCGTCCTCGGCCCGGGTCGAGTGGAGGGACGGTTCGACGACCGGCCCCGGCATCGGGGCGGGGCTCTTCGTGATCGGCGTGGTCGATCCGCTCCGCAGGTCGCAGCGCCAGATCTCCTGACCCGAGGTGGGCGAATCGAAACCGAACGCAAAGCCGTCACCGCCCGGGATCCAGGCGATCGAGGAGACGAGCCCGGGGCCGGGAGTGGAAAGAACCCGGTCCTCGTTGGTCCGAAGGTCGATCACGTGGAGCTCGCTCCAACCGCCCCGGTTCACGCTGAGCGCCGCGCGGTTCCCGGCGGGCTCCCCCTTGACCAACTCGACATCCGCGCCAAATTCTCGCAGCGCCTCCGGAGCTGCCCCTGGACGATAGCGCATGAGCGCCGCAAACTCCCGATCCGGGTTGGCCCCGGCGAGCACGTCCGGTCCCACCAGGTCGGCCGACCAAACGGTGAGCTCCTCCGTGTGGGGCGTGAGGAGCTGCTCGCGACCGCTCTCGAGGAGGATCAAGTCCGAATCGAGGTTCGTGTTGCTGCGGGTCAGCAGGACCCGCTCGCCGCGCGCGGCCAGGATGGTGATCAGGGCGTCCTCCTGGCGCAGAAGGAGGGGCGCGCCGCCGTTGGCGGCCGCAACCTCGAACACATCGAAGAAGCGCTCGTCTCGGACATTGGCCGAAAAGACGAAGCGCCGGCCGTCCCGCCAGGCTCCCGGTCGGTGGATGTGGCTCGGGTCGTGGGTCAGCGCTCGGAGGGGAGCTTCGCCCTCGGCCCCGCTGCCGTCCCGCACGAACAGCTGCCAATGCTCGTCCCCGCCCCGATCGACGCTGATGACCGCCGCGGAGCCCTCGGGGGAGGCTTCGATCTGGCCGACGTTCTCTCGAGCCGAATAGAGGCAGGAGGGCGCTCCGCCGGTGATGGGACAGCCCCAAGCCTGCGGGATTCCGCCGCGGTTGGAGATGAAGTAGAGCCAATGTCCGTTCCCCGATATCGCCGGGGCGCTCGAGAGCGGGTACTCCAGCCACGCTCGAAGACGCTGAAGCACGTTCGAAGGGAGTCCCATGTTCCGCCCGGGGCGCTAGGTATCCTACCACTTTACGTAATGGCTCTCACATCGAACGGTGGACCGGTGAGCTTGCGGTCACGAGCTGGTGCAGGTTCTCGGGATCGATCGTTTGTGAAGGTCCCGGGTCTCACCGTCGAAGGGTACTGAAAGGAGAGAACTGCGGCGAGTTTCAAAGGCGGCTCGGACTCCAACGGCGAAACGGGCCCAAGTCGGAGGCTCACGCAGGAGTTCGCGGCCCCTGAAGGAGCCGATCGAACCAGGAGAAGAGGTCCCCCGTCACGCGTTTCCAGTCATAGTTCACCGCGAGCAATTGGTGGAGCGCTTGACGCCTCGCGTCATCGAGCGGAGGGGGTCGACTCGCGGGCTCCTCGAGTCGAACCGTGAGATGGGCCGCGGACATGTCCGTGTATTCAAGGTAGCCCGCGGCGCGGAAGTCGTCGAAGACGCCACGAACCGCGGTGCTCGCGACCACATAGAGCCCGCTCGAGAGCGCCTCGAGAACGACCAAGCCCAACGTTTCGAACCGGCTTGGGAAGAGGAAGATGTCGCAGGACCGATATATCTCGGTCAGTGACTCCGGCGCGAGGACACCGTGGTAGTGGACTCGGGGATCGGCTCGGGCGAGTTGTCCCGCCGATCCCCGAAGACTTCCGAATCCGACC
>Ga0335078_10008717_pt1 | contig 15064 bp, 15 predicted proteins | sample Lox_Sample_32_FD_206711 | JGI IMG/M metagenome (GOLD analysis project Ga0335078, IMG submission 206711) | Soil microbial communities from Loxahatchee National Wildlife Refuge, Florida, United States - Lox_Sample_3.2 | ecosystem: Environmental > Terrestrial > Soil > Wetlands | place: USA...
CTCGATGCGGCTACACTGCGGCGGTTTCAGCGGGCGCGCCGTCGGCTGAGCGAGCTGTTCGCCGATCCGCGCTTCGAGCTGCGATTCCCCCTGAAGCCGGGCGAGCTCATGATGTTCGACAACAGCCGGGTGCTCCACGGCCGCACGGCCTACGATCCGAACGAGGGTCGGCGGCATCTGCAGGGCTGTTATATCGATCTCGACGGTCCGAGGAGCCTGTTTCGCACGCTGAGCAGAAGGCTCGAGGCTCGCGTGGCGTCGGACGCGCAGGCAGTCGCTTCGTGAGCCAGGCGCCGGCCGCAGCGAGCCCGGCGGCAACGGCCACGCAGCCCACCGCGCCCGTGCAGACCGCATCGCTGGCGGAGCGCTGGTATGTCGCGAGCATGATGTGCCTCGTGTACACGCTCAGCATCTCCGACCGGTATTCGATCTCGACCGTGCTCGAGCCCATCCGGCGGGAGCTGCATCTCTCCGATGCCAACATCGCGTTCCTTACCGGCGTCTCGCTCGCCTTCTTCTACGTCATCTTCGGCTTTCCCCTGTCGGCACTGATCGACCGCCGCAGCCGCCGCAACATCATCGGGGTCTGCCTCATCGCGTGGTCCGCGCTCACGGTGGCCACCGGGGTGGCGCGCACCTACTGGCAACTGCTCTGGGCGCGCATCGGGGTCGGAGTGGGGGAGGCGGGCGGCACACCGGGCGCCAATTCCCTGCTGTCGGACTTCTTTCCGGCCTCGCGCCGCTCCATGGCGTTGTCGGTCTTTTCCCTGGGCGCCCCGATCGGCGCCTGGCTCGGCTCGCAGGTGGCCGGCGCGATCGCCTATCGGCTCGGGTGGCGCGCGATGTTCCTCGCCCTCGGCATACCGGGGGTGCTGGCGGGGCTTCTGGTGCTGATGAGCATCCGCGAGCCGCGACGCGGATGCCTCGATGAGGGCGGGGATCGGGGAGAGACGCCATCCTTCTTCGAGACCATGGGGTTTCTATCGCGGCAGCGCTCCGCCATGCACTTCATCCTCGCGCAGTCGCTGACCGCGCTCTGGGGTTGGGGGCTCATGTGGTGGACACCTGCGTTTCTGATGCGCAGCTATTCGCTCAACGTGGATCAGGCCGGAGGCATTCTCGGGCCCATCCACCTGATCGGCGGCAGCGCCGCAATGGTCGCGAGCACCTGGTTGCTGTCCCGCCGGTGGTTTTCCGACGAGCCGCGCGTGATGCGCCTCCTCGCCCTCAACATCGCCCTCGCCACCGTCGTCACGGCGATCATTTACTCGACCGGCTCGCTCGCGCTCACGAAGGCGCTTTTCTGGCTCTTCATTCCCTCCATCTACATCTACCTCGGCCCGGGATTCGGGATCCTCAACAACCTCGCGCCGCCGAGAATGCGCGCCATGTACTGCGCGACGCTCCTTTTCCTCGCCAACGTCTGCAACCTCATCATCGCCCCGCAGATGGTGGGTCTGCTGAGCGACTGGTTCGCGCCCCATCACGCCCCCGACGCGCAGTCGCTGCGGCTCGCGATGCTCTGCCTCGTGCCGACCGGCTTCTGGGCGGCATGGCATTACTACCGCGCCGCGCGCGGCGTGCGGGAGGATGAGCAACTGGCGGCGGGAATCGCCGCCGCACCCTAGGCAAGCGGGATGGCTGCGCGCGCGAGCCTGCAAAGTCACGCCGCGACCGAGGGCGTGATTCCGCTGGTCGATGTCGCGCCGCTCTTCGATCCGGATCCCGAGGCCTGGCCGCTCGCCGACCAGGCGCTCATGCGGGCGGCTCGGCACATCGGCTTCGTGTGCATCGCGGGATTGCCGGCTGAGGCGACCCCTGACGCCGCGCATCGGGCGCGTCTGCTCGCTATCTTTCAGTTGCCGGAGGCCGCCCGACACCGCCTCTACCGGCGGAAATTCGCGCCGGAAAATCCCAACGTCTATCGCGGCTGCTTCCCGTTGCAGCCGGGGAACCTGACCTCCAAGGACGGCATCGACATCGGCGGCGACCTGATCCATGGGCCGGGCGCCGTGCTGGCCGGCGATCCCCTGCGCGAGCCGACACCGCTCCCGGATGAGGGGGACCTGCCGGGCTGGCGCGAGACGGTGGCGGCCTATTATCGCCTCATGGAGCGGATCGCCGGGGTGCTGATGAGCTCCCTCGCGCGCGGTCTCGGCGTTCGCCCCGATTACTTCGAACCAGCGTTTCGCGGCGGACTCTCGACCTTGCGGCTGCTGCGCTATCCAGCGCGCGATGCCGCGGAGCTCGCGAGGGTGCAGGATCCGCGGGTCTGGGTCGAATGCCAGGGGGAGCGGCGATATCTCATCGGAGCGCCGCACACCGATTCGGGCTTCGTGACGCTCCTCACGCAGGATGGTATCCCGGGCCTGCAGGCACGCGCGCGCAGCGGCGAGTGGATCGATGTGCCGCCCCTCGAGGGCACGCTCGTCGTCAATTTCGGTCAAGTGCTGGAACGGTGGTCGGCGGCCCGGATCCGGGCGACGGAGCACCGGGTGTTGGGCGTGGATCGCGAGCGCTTCTCCATCCCCTTTTTCTACGAAGCGCGCGCCGATGCCACCATCGCGCCCTTGCCGTGCGATCGGCCCGATCTTTTCGCCCCGTTTCAGTACGGCGATTTTCTCTGGCAGCGAATGACTTCCTTCGTGGAGTTTCGCGGCATGGAGCACGAGCGTCCATGACGGCCCTCAAGATCCGGCAGGCGCTCGTCATCTCGCTGCTCTTTGGCGGCTACGCCTCGCTCTACTTCTGCCGCAGCGATCTCGCGGTGGCGACGCCGCTTCTCGCGAAGGAGCTCGTCAGCCGCGGTCTCTCCTACGACGCCGCGCTCGTGCGCATCGGGGCCATCACCTCGGTCGGGATTCTCGCCTACGCGCTCGGTAAGCCCGTCATCGGCGGGCTGGGCGATTACTGGGGCGGGCGCATCAACTTCCTCCTCGGGCTCGCGGGCGCGACCGTCTGCACCTTGCTCTTCGCCGTCTCCGGCGCGCTGCCGCTATTCACGATGGCCTGGTTCCTGAATCGCCTGGTGCAGTCCGGCGCCTGGGCCGGGCTCATCAAAGTCTCCTCACGCTGGTTCGACTATTCCTCGCACGGCGCGGTCATCGGCGTCCTCAGCTTGAGCTATCTCATCGGCGATGCGGGTGCACGCGAATGGATGGGAGCGCTGATCGCGCGCGGCTACGGCTGGCGGACCCTGTTCGCACTCGCCGCAGCGGTCTGCGGGACGATGCTCATCGCCAATTTCGCGCTCCTGCGCGAGTCGCGGGTTGCGGCCGGCTACAGCGACACGGTCGCCAATCCGCTCAACGTGTTCGCGCGGGCGCCAGCGCCGCCGGCGACGCTCCGAGAGCGGCTCGGACCGCTCATTCGCAGCCCAGCTTTCCTGATGGTGTGCGTGCTGTCGCTCGTCTGCACCATCGTTCGCGAAACCTTCAATGACTGGACGCCGGTGTACATCCGGGATTTCGTCCACCTCAGCCTGAGCCAGGCCGCGGGATTGAGTGCGATCTTCCCCGGCGTCGGCGCGATCTCCGTGCTCCTGACCGGCTGGTTCGGCGATCGACTCGGCTCCAACGGCCGGCCGCTGGTCCTCTTCCTCGGCCTCACCGCGACCGCGGTCGCGCTTTTTCTGCTGACGACCATCCACCGCGGCGGCACGAACGCAGCTCTGCCGATCGCGCTCATCGGAACGGTCGGCTTCTGCCTGCTCGGGCCGTACGCCTACCTCGGCGGGGCGATGGCGCTCGACTTCGGCGGCAAGGCCGCCGGTGCGGTGGCCTCAGGTATCATCGACGGCGTCGGCTACATCGGCGCGGTGTTTGCCGGCGTCGGCGGCGCGAAGCTCGCCGTGGCATTCGGCTGGCGAGGCGTATTCGCGACTCTCGCGGTCATCGGAGCGGTGGGGGCGATCGGCGCCGGGGTGCTTTACGCCATGGAGCTGCGCGCCGTTGCGGCGGCACGGATTGCCGAGGCGGGAGCGGGATCATGACTCAGGCGAGGGCTCATTTCATGAAAGCCGTGCGTGCCATCAACCAGATCGACTGGACCCCATCGGTGCTGACGCTGGAGTGGGCGGACGGCGAGCGGGTCGAGCTGGCGAGTGTCTGGCTGCGCGACAACCTGCGCGAGGATCGCGATCCGCGCAACGGACAGCGTCTCATCGACGTGGTGGATCTGCCCGCGGCACCCCGGATCCGCGAGGCCGTGCTGCAGGGTGGGGCGGTGCGCATCCAGTGGGAGCACGAGGCGGCCGATGCCTCGTTCGACCTCGAGTGGCTCGGCGCCCAGGCGGCGGCGATCACGGGCGAGCGGGCGCTACCCCAGCCCTGGCTCTGGCCCGAAGGCGGCCGGCTCGATGCCACTCGCGATTTCCTCTGGGCGCCGCTCGCGGCGGTGCGCGGCGAGTTGGCCCTTCAGGCGAGTTGGCTCAGGCACCTCGTCACGGACGGTCTCGCATTCCTTTCCGATGTTCCAACGGAACCGGGCGCGATCCTCGCGGCGATGCCGCTCGTGGGCCAGATCGCCGAGACCAACTACGGACTCCTCTTCGACGTGCGCGCGGTGCCCGATCCTGAGAACCTCGCCTACTCCGATCGGGGCTTGGGCCTTCACACCGACAACCCGTATCGTGAGCCGGTGCCGGGCTTTCAGGCCCTGCACGTACTGCTCGCCGCGCCCGATGGGGGCGAGAGCCTGTTCGCCGACGGATTCGCGCTCGCAGAACACCTGCGGCAGGAGGACCCGGCCGCGTTCGAGATTCTGGCGCGAACGCCCGTGCCCTTCGCCTATCGCTCCAAGAATGCGGCGCTCAGCGCCGAACGGCCGCTCATTCAGCTCTCCTGCCGGGGCGAGGTGATCGCGGTCCACTACAACAACCGCTCGATCCAACCGCTGCCGTTCTCGGCCGAGGCGGCGGAGCGCTACTACCGGGCCTATCGGCGGTTCGCGCTGCTGCTGCAGGAGCCGCGCTTCATGCTGCGCTTGATGATGCGAAGCGGGGATCTCGTCGTGTTCGACAACCAGCGTGTCCTGCACGGCCGCACGGGTTTCTCCTCCGCCCGCCATCCGCGCCACCTGCAGGGGTGCTACCTGACACGCGACAGCGTCTTCAGCCGCGCAGCGCTGCTCGCGGACGCATGCCCGTGAGCATCCTCGAGGAGGTGTTCTCGCTCTACGCCGCCCGCGGCTCGGCAGCCTATTTCGGCGAGGCCGTCTCCATGACCGAGCATGGGCTGCAGGCGGCCCATTTCGCCGAGCTTGCCGGCGAGCGCGAGGTCGTAATCGCCGCCGCGCTGCTGCACGACATCGGCCATCTCATCGCGACCGTGCCCGATGACATCGCCGACTGGAAGGTGGACGCGCGTCACGAAGCGACGGGCGCGCGCTGGCTCGGGCAGTGGTTCGGCGCCGAAGTGGCCGAACCGGTTCGCCTGCACGTCAGCGCCAAGCGATATCTCTGCGCGACGGACCCGAGTTACCTTTCGCAGCTGAGTCCCGCCTCCGTTCTCACCTTGCGCCTGCAGGGCGGCGCGATGTCGAGTGATGAGATCGCGAGCTTCGAGACCGAGCCCTGCTTTCGCGATGCGCTCGTGGTCCGCCGCTGCGACGATCGCGGCAAGGTGGCCGGGCTTGCGACCCGCCGGCTCGAGGACTACTCAGCGCTTCTGCGCTCGCTCGCGCACTTCTGATGGTCGGCGCCGCCCGGCTGCGCCTGCTTGCGGTGTTGCTCGGCCAGAACTCCGGACGGCATGAGCGCCGCGGCGGCCGACTGAAGCTTGTTCCTCCGACCGGCCGGCGATGCCCGCCGAGCCCGGGCGGTCCAGGCGCGTGCTAGAGTTCCCCTTCCCGGCGACAGGCTCGAGGCTGCGTTGAACACTCCCCTCTCCGGCATCCGCGTTCTGGAGCTCGCGCGGATTCTCGCGGGTCCGTGGATCGGCCAGATTCTGGCGGACCTCGGCGCCGATGTGGTGAAAGTGGAGTCGCCGGAGGGCGATGACACGCGCAGGTGGGGTCCCCCCTTCGTGCGGGGTCGTGAGGGCGAGGCGCTCGATGCCGCCTACTTCCACGCCTGCAACCGCGGCAAGCGCTCGCTCGTGGCCGATTTCCGCACGGAAGAGGGGCGCGAGGAGGTGCGGGCACTGGCGAGGCGCTCGGATGTGCTGATCGAGAACTTCCAGGTGGGCACGCTCGAGCGCTTCGGGTTGGATCAGGCAAGCCTGGCGAAGCTCAATCCGCGGCTCATCTATTGCTCGGTGACCGGGTTCGGCCAGACCGGCCCCTACGCGCAACGGCCGGGATACGATTTCATCATCCAGGGAATGAGCGGGATCATGGATTTGACCGGCGAGGCGGACGGACCGCCGCAGAAGATCGGCGTCGCTTTCGCCGATCTCTTCACCGGAACTTACGGCGCGATCGCCGTGCTGGCCGCCCTTGCGCATCGGGAGCGCACCGGCAGCGGCCAACACATCGATCTGTCATTGCTCGATTGCATGGTCGGCGTGCTGGCGAATCAGGGGCTCAATTTCCTGGTCCGGGGCCAATCGCCGCGACGTATGGGTAATGCGCATCCCAACATCGTTCCCTACCAGGTGTTCGCCGTGCGCGACGGTCATATCGTTCTCGCGGTGGGCAACGATGCTCAGTTCGAGCGGCTCTGCGCCTGGCTCGAGGAGCCCGCGCTGGCGAGCGATCCGCGGTTTGCGACCAACGCCGCCCGGGTCGAGCATCGGGAGGAGATCGTCGGCCGAATCGCCGCGCGGCTGCAGGGGTCGACCCGTGATGAGCTGCTGCGGGCCATGGAGGAGCGGGGAATCCCGGCCGGACCGATCAACAGCGTGGCCGAGGTGTTCGCCGACCCGCAGGTGCTGCACCGCCAGATGCGTCTCGAGCTGCAAGCGCCCTGGGCGGCAGGGGGCCTCGTGCCCTCCATCCGCATTCCGATTCGATTTTCCGCCGCGCAGCTCGAGCTCACCCGTGCTTCGCCCCGCCTCGGAGAGCATACGGATGAGATACTCTGGGAAATAAAGCAACCGTAAGGGCAAGCAGATCGCGCTCACCTGCACGCTCGGGGCGATGAGGGCAGCTAGGTCGCCGGCCGCAGGTACGAAAATCCCCCTTCCTTCACATAGAGCTCGCACCCGCTCGTGCTTCTCGGGACGTGCCGGAACTGCGCCGGCAGGCGAAGCCAGGTGAGGGCGCCATAACGACCGTGCTCATCCTCCAACGAGCCCTCGAGCACGAGCAACTCGGCGCCCAGGGGATACACCCGCTCGCGAGGCGGGGCATCGGCCCTGCAGCGCTCGAGGTAGGTGCGGTCGGCGTACCCGTCCTGGGAATAGAGTGGCTTCAACTCGCGCCCCGCCTCGCTCTCCCACGGCAGCGCGCGGGTGTCGATGGCGACATGTCTGCGGTCCCGGCCGGGAAACTGTCTGAGCTTCACGAAGAGCAAACAACCGTCGTGAGAGAACGGTCGATGGCGGAAGCCCTCGGGGTTCAATAGATAACTGCCCACGGGCCAGTCGCCATGCTCATCGGAGAAGATGCCCTGAAGAACGAGGATCTCTTCCCCCTCCGGATGATCGTGCGCCGGGAAAGTCGAGCCGCGCTCGTAGCGCACGATCGAGGTGACCTGGCCGGATTCAGGGGGGCCGACGAGATGCAGGCGCCGCCGCCTGACCGTTCGGCTGGGACTCGTCGTCCAGGGCAGAGAGCTCGAATCGACCACCACCCGGGCGGTGAGATCACCGTTGAGGCTTGCAGACATGGCGGCGCTTGCTGGACCGGGTGACCCCGCGCAGCTCACCCGGGATGTGCGGCGAGCGGCACGGCGGTGGTGCGCTTGAGCTCTTCCATGGAGAAAACCGCGCGAACTTCCGCACAGCGGATCGAGCCGATGAGGAGCTTGTAGACCTCATCGTAGCTCGCGACATCGGCGAGCTGCAGCTTGAGGAGGTAATCGACGTCTCCACTGGTGCGATGAAATTCCGTCACCGAAGGAATGGCGCGCACCGCCGCCGCGAAATGCTCGAACCAGGCCTGTGAATGCTCGGCGGCCCGGATGAGCACGAACATGGTGAGTCCGGCGCCTACCTTGGCGGCATCGAGCAGGGCGACGCGCTTCTGAATGATGCCGCCATCCTCCAGGCGCTTGATCCGGTGCCAGCAGGCATTGGTGGAAAGGTGCACTTGCTCGGCAATGGCGGCCACCGACTGCGAGGCATCTTCCTGCAGAAGATCGAGGATGCGTAGATCCGTAGCGTCGAGGTCGGCCATGGGAAAATTTCCCGTGAAAGCCCTGTTGCACAGTGTAAATGGTGAAGATATTCGATGCCAGTTTGGCTATCGTCCTTCGGCAGTGGCGTTAATCCGTAGGGGGCATAGTGTTTACCCGCCTATTCCTCGAGCACCCGCGCTCCGTCGGAGAGTCGTATCTGGAGCATCAGCGCCGCGCTCTCGGATTTGGATGCTCGCTCTTCCTCGCCGCCTTGGCCTGTTTCGTCCATGCGATCGTACCGGGGCTCTTCGTGCGCACCGGCAGCAGCGCCATCGCACGACTGCATGATCGGATGGTCGTCAATCGCGTCGCCCGCGGGAGCGGGCGGGGATTGCCGGTCCAGACTTCACAACCGCTGCGGCCCTAACGCGGCGGCGGCGCCCCGGAGGCGGCGGCGCCCCGGAGGCTGATCGACGCGGGTCCGGCGGCCCGCACAGTGTCAGGTGCCGCGCCCGCGCTCGGCGGGCTCCCTCGTATCCACCACGATTTCGTAATGAGTGACAGTCGGGTCGAATTGCGACAGCGCGGCGCGAGCCGCGGGCTCGACCACGGCCTTCTCAGGCTCCGATCCGGCGAAACGGCGGACCGCATCCATCGATGCCCAGAAGGTCAGCACCAGGAACTCGACGCCACTTTCGACCGAGCGCCTCAGGAGGTAGGCCCCGCGATGTCCGGGAATGGACTCGAGCTGGGGGAGCAGTTTTTCCTGCACGTGCAGGAGATACTCCCCGGCCTTGGCCGCCGTGGCGCGTCCTTTCCAAAGACGCAGAACCGCAGGGCCATCGCGCAGCGCGGATGAGGTGCGGGCCGAGCCTGAATCGAAGTCGGGACGTACCGGCGCGGATGCCTGATCACCGACGACGGTGCTCCACTCGCGCACGTGCCATCGCTTGACCGCACCCCCTGTCACATAGGGATCGGCCCGTGCGAAGTCTTCGGCAACGGTGCGCGATTCGCCTTTGAAAAGCAACACGGCACCGTCGGCCGGGTCCGCGAATGCCCCTCCGAGCAGCAGCTCACCGCGCCGGCTCGCGGCCCACGCCTTGGCGAGATGCTCGGAGCGGAATTTTGCGCGCCGTGCCACATAGTCATCGGCGACTTCATAAAAGAGGAGGTAGTGTTTCATGGACGGCAAGCCTAGAGCGCGCAAACCCGAGGGCCCGTGCCGCCGAGTCGCCGCAGCTCCATGAAGCCTCCCGCGGGTGCGTACGCCAGCGCGCATTCTCGCATGTCAGCGGCCCCGCGATCGAGATCGGCTGTTAGGTCTGCAGCGCTTGCGCTCTGGCAAACCGGGATCGGATCGCCGAAGATACCCGCCTTGGCGCCGTGGATGCCTTCGCATGACCCCATCGACCGCGAGCGATTCGGACTCCGGTCACCCGCTGATGCGGCAGATGCGGCTGCGCGACCTGGTGCTCGCGCAGATCCTGACGGTCGTCGGCAGCTCCTGGGTCGGCATCGCCGCGGGACTCGGCGCGGCGCAATTTCTCGTGTGGCTGCTTGCGTTCACGACCTTCTACGCGCCGATGGCGGTCGCCGTGTACTACCTCAATCGCGAGATGCCGCTCGAAGGCGGACTCTACTCCTGGGCGCGCCGCTCCTTCGGCGATGCGGTCGGATTCATGACCGCATGGAACCTGTGGGCTTACGCGCTCAGCTCGATCGCGACCATACTGTTCCAGGTTCCGAGCGAGATGTCCTACATGATCGGACCGGTGGCGGCTCGGTTACCCGAGAACCATCTCTTCGTCGATCCCTTGCTCGTGATCATCGTGGCGCTGCTCACCTTCACCGCCGTCCGCGGGTTGGGGCTCGGCAAATGGATTCATAACATCAGTGGCGCAGCGGTGCTGGTGGTGTTCGCGCTGCTGATCGCGACGCCGCTTTGGGTGTGGCTCGCGGGCGCGAGACCGCACTATGCGCCGTTCGCGCTGCACCTTCCGCCTACCGACGCCCGGTCGCTGTCGCTCGTCAGTCAGATCCTCTTTGCCGCGGCGGGCCTCGAGTACATCGCGATCATGGCCGGCGAGACCCAGTCTCCCGGCCGGGCCATCGGGCGGTCGGTCGTGATCGCCTCGCCCGTCATCTTGCTCATGTTCGTGCTGGGGACGGCGGCGGTGGTCAGCATTCACGGCGTGCACCCGGAAAGCGTGATCAACTACGTGGCCCCGATCCCGCAGACGCTTTCCCTCGCGCTCGCGGGCAGCGGTCCGGCCGCGGCGCTCGGAAAGCTCGCCATTCTGCTGCTGCAGATCCGCATCCTGGGCGCGGCCAGCTTCCTTTTCACCGGCGCGACACGCCTGCCGATGGCGGCCGGCTGGGATCACCTGATTCCCGCCTGGTTCAATCGGCTTCACCCCGTATACCGCACGCCGGTGAACTCAATCTATGTGACGAGCGCCATCATCCTCGCCATGCTGGTGCTCGGCAGCGCCGGAGTGCGCGCGGCGGAGGCGTTCGGTGTCTTGAACGATGCGAGCGATGAGTTCTACGGGCTCGCCTACGTGGCGATGTTCCTGATCCCGGTCTGTGGCGTGCGCGCCGTTCGCGACCGGCTCCCTGGCGCCGTGGCCGTCAGCTGCGCGATCGGCGTCCTCACGATCGTGTTCATTCTCGTCCTGAACGCGTATCCCTTCATGAGCGCGGTGCAGCCCGGCCGGTTCGCGGCCAAGGTCGTTGGCACGACGCTGCTGGTGAACGCGCTCGGATGGATGTTCTACCGCCTACGCTCCGCTCGCGTGCGCGGGCAAGCCATGCCTGGATGGAGATAAATTTGAATCAGGAGAGCGCACGATGCAGATCCCGGATCGCGCTTTCATCGTTACCGGCGCGGCGCGAATCGGATCGCGACGCCGAAGGCGGACTCGGCCGGAATGCCGAGACCGGTGCGGGTCGCCGCGAAGGCTACCCGGCCCTTCTCGAGCCGATCGGCTTGAGCCAACAGGTCCGGCACGCGGATGGTGACCGAATGAAGCTGCAGATCCGCTTCGACCGGCTCTACGGATGCGACCGTCAGCCGGGCGTCGCGCAGCCTGATCGAGAGGCCGCCGCGGTCGCTCCGCTCGGCGCATGATCGGCTGAGAGCGCAGAGGAAATCCTGGTATCGCTGCGGATGTGCGGCGAGCAAGCCGACCTCGGCGATCGCGCTCGCGCCGTTTTCGTGGCGCTGCAAGAGCGGGTTCCAGAAGTTCTGCGGGAAATGGTGCTGGCAGGTGAAAAAACCGGCCGGCGGTGCTCCGGGGGGCTGCGCAAAAGCCAAGGTGAAGGCGAGAGGAGCTTCGCTGCCATCCGGCCGGTGGCCCGTGCGCTCGAAAGAGAACGGCTCGCAGGCGCCGAGCCCTTCCCGGGCGAATGCGGCGGCATCGGCCTTCGCGTCCTCGCTTTGGAGCGCCAGCATCGCAAATCCCTCGCGCCGGGAGAGGTAATCGCGCACGAAACCGCCGAAGCTGAACCTTCCGGGCTCAAAATCCGATATCGCCTCGGCTTCGGGCCCCATCGTGATCAACTCGATGAAGGAGGTGCCAAACTGGATCAGCCGGTTCTCGGTACCCCAGGGGTGACGGTTCCGCGCCCTGACCTGAAAGCCGAGTCGCCGGTAGAAGAGGGCGGCAGCCTCGAGGTCATGAACGGCGAAAACGGCGTGATCGATCCGCCGTGGCGGGTGGCTCATCGGCCGCGTCTCCCGCGAAATCGGGTTCCGGGCCTTACGTCCCTGCAGGTAGAATTCGTCGCCGTCGGCATGCAAGCGCCATGATGAACCTGCATCTTTTCCTCGCCTACTGCCTGGCTGTCGCGATCCTCGTCCTGCTGCCCGGGCCGATCGTGACGCTCGTCATTGCCAATTCGTTGCGCCATGGCACCCGCTCGGGTTTCGCGACCGTGGCGGGAGCGAGCCTCGGCAATGCCATTCTGCTCGGCGCCACGGCCATCGGACTCCTCGCGTTCTTCGCATTGTTGAGTGAGATCTTCCAGGTCGTGCGCTGGGCGGGGGCCCTGTATCTGATCTGGCTGGGGATCAGAGCGTGGCGGGCCCACGGCGGACCGGGGACGGCCATCGCGGCTGGGGGTGCGCGATCCTTGCGGGCGGTGTTCCTGCAGGGATTTCTGGTGGCGATCACCAATCCGAAGGCGCTCGTCTTCTACATCGCCTTCCTGCCGCAGTTCGTCGATGCCCATCTGCCGGCCGCACCGCAGCTTCTCGTGATGGTCGGGACGATGATGATCATGGCGCTGCTCTCCGATGGCGCCTATGCGCTGCTTGCCGGTCGAGCTCGCGGCTGGTTCTCAGCTCCCGAGCGGCAGCGGCTGCAAAGCCGCATCAGCGGGACGCTGCTGATCGGCGTCGGCTGCGGCCTCCTGCTCGCGCGGCGGGGCAACTGAGCTCAAGGGCGGAATCATGACAGCACCGGATCCTGCAGATCTTGCCGAGGCCGTCATCGCCCGAATGAGCGACTGCGCCGACCCGCGCTTCCGGGAGGTGATGAGCTCTCTGGTCCGGCATCTGCACGCCTTCGCGCGCGAAGTCGATTTGCGGCCGGAAGAATGGCTGGCGGCCATCGAGTTCCTCACCGCCACCGGCCAGGCGTGCGGCGAACGCCGTCAGGAATTCATTCTGCTTTCCGACACCCTCGGCCTGTCGATGGCTGTGGTGGGGCTCGATCAGGCGCGTGCGCTGCGTGCCGATGAGCAGACCGCGCAGCGCGCGACGGAGGCCACCGTCCAGGGTCCATTCTACTGGGAAGGTGCGCCCGATGTGCCCTTGGGGAGCGATCTTCGCGCCGAAGGCGTGGCGGGTGCTCCCGCCTACTACAGCGGCGAAGTCACCGATACGGCCGGTCGGCCGCTCGCCGGGGCATTGCTCGATATCTGGTCCGGAGATGGCGAGGGCGTCTACGACATGCAGGTGGCGGGCCGCGGCATGAAGCTGCGCGGACGGCTGCGCACGGATGGCAACGGACAGTATGGCTTCTGGTCGATCCGCCCCGCCGAATATCCCGTTCCGACCGACGGGCCGGTCGGTGTGATGTTGAAGCGCATGGGGCGCCATCCCATGCGGCCGGGACACATCCACCTGAAGGTATCGGCCGAAGGGCACGTGCCGCTGACGACTCATTTATTCGTCCGCGGCGGCCGCTATCTCGACAGCGATGCCGTGTTCGGTGTCCGGGACAGTCTCGTCGTCGACTACGAGCCGCATGAGCCCGGCATCGCGCCCGACGGACGCCGTCTGATGCAGCCCTACTACACGGCCCGCTACGTTTTCCGTCTCGCGCCGCAGGCAACGCCTCTGACGGCGCAGCGGTAGCCCGATCAGCGCAAACGGAGTCCTGCACGACGGGCGGCCCATTGCAGATGGAGAGAACACTCAGCGTCGCACCGATGATGGGACGGACGGATCGTCATTGCCGTTATTTCCTGCGCGGCTTCTCGAAGCGGATGCTCCTCTACACGGAAATGATCACGGCCGCCGATCTGATGCACGGTGATTGCGCCTCGCTGCTCGAATTCGATTCCGAGGAACACCCCGTTGCGCTGCAGCTCGGCGGCTGTGATCCGCGCGAGCTGGCGGTTGCGGCCGCAAGAGGCGAGCAGGCGGGTTACGATGAGATCAATCTCAACTGCGGTTGCCCGAGTGACCGGGCGACCGGCGGGGTCTTCGGCGCTTACCTGATGCAGCGGCCGCAAGCCGTGGCGGCCTGCGTGGCTGCGATGCGCGCAGCCGTTCGCGTGCCGGTGACCGTGAAAATGCGCATCGGGGTCATCGACGGCCGGGGCAGGGCGGCGATCGAGGCGAGCCAGCGCTTCGATGAAGCGGAGCGGGCGACGCTGCACTGCTTCGTGGGTGCCGTGCGCGATGCCGGCTGCGATGCGGTCATCGTGCATGCGCGCAAAGCGGTGCTCGGCGGACTCTCGGCACAGGACAATCGGGAGATTCCCCCGCTCCGATACGAAGTCGTCCGTCAGGTCAAGAGCGCTTTTCCTGAGTTGCAGGTGGTCGTCAATGGCGGACTACGCGAGCCGAGCGCGATGCTGAGCGGGTTGGAGGGTTTGGATGGCATCATGCTCGGGCGCGAGGCGTATCACCGACCCGTCGTTCTCGCCCGGCTCGATGCACTGATGTTCGGTGCGAAGCCGACCGCAAGCAATCCTGAAGAGGGTCCGGAAGCGCTCGATGCTGCCGTGCGCAGCGGAGCCATCGAGCGCATGCGACGCTATACCGAACGCGAGCTGGCGCGGGGTGAAAAGTTGTCCGCCGTCGTCCGGCACCTGCAGGGTCTGTACGCCGGTGAGCCGGGCGCGGATGTGTTTCGGCGAACATTGAGCGAGGGTGCGCGACGTCCCGGCGCCGGCGCTGAAGTGTTGGCGCAGGCCGCCGCGAGCGTCGCCCAGGTGTGCGGCCATCGGCGCCAAGAGCGTCTCATTCACGGCTGCCATCGGCCGATGGGCCACCGGGGTTGACCGGAGCGCGAAAGAACCGGCTGGCGTCGGCGCGAAAGAGCGCCCACACGATGAAGGCGAGGAAAGCGCCGTGAACAGCCAGTTGGCGCGAGTCGCCGAAGCTCAAGAGGACATGAAACGTCATCCAGGCGATCGCGAGCCAGCGGGCCCAATTCTGCGCGCCCAACAGGAAGAGACCGCAAACGATCGCCAGCAACTCGGTGGCCTCAATCCAGATTCCACCCGGGGCGCGAAGATCCTTGAAGTGAAAGACAAACGTGCCTATGCCTACGGCAAGATAGAGGGCAGCAACCACGATGACGGTGATCGGCATCCGCCTGCGAGCCC
>Ga0335078_10008720_pt1 | contig 15061 bp, 9 predicted proteins | sample Lox_Sample_32_FD_206711 | JGI IMG/M metagenome (GOLD analysis project Ga0335078, IMG submission 206711) | Soil microbial communities from Loxahatchee National Wildlife Refuge, Florida, United States - Lox_Sample_3.2 | ecosystem: Environmental > Terrestrial > Soil > Wetlands | place: USA: Florida...
GTGGGTGCTGGAGGAACTGGCCCGCCGTCCGCTGACGGATTTGCCGCGGGAGATTCTCGACGATCTGGAGTCGAGCCAGGTTTCAATTTTTGCCGTGCAGGCGCAGACGAACGAATTGCGCTCGCGCATTCAGATGACGGATGTCGTGAACCGGAAAAAGATTCGCCATGCGCACATGGTGAACATCAACCGGCAGATCATGCTCGAGGGAATGCGCGCCGATTTTGCCCGCGTCGACCGGCTGAGCCAGAAAGTCGTCGAGATGGTGCGCAAGGCGTCGAATATCCGGGCGAAGACCGCAGCGGGAACGGATCTGACGGCCGACTTGAATCCGAACTACAAGTGGCTGAAAACGAGCGGGATTATTTCTCCTGAGAAGTGGGGGAACCTGCCGGGCGGTGAGATTTTTACGACGCCGGGCGATGTGAATGGGACTTTCGTGATCGACGGCGTAGTGGGCGATTATCTGTGTGCGAAGTTCGGCAACTTGCAGGAGAATCCGCTGACCGTGCGGATGAAGGGGAACCGGCTGACGGAAGCGCACTCGGAAAATCGCGAACTGGAAACTGATTTCTGGAATTACACGCATACCGACGCGAACAGCGACCGGGTGGGTGAGTTTGCGATTGGGACGAACATCGATCTGAAGGAAGTGATTGGGCAGATTTTGCAGGACGAGAAATATCCTGGCGTGCACATTGCGTTTGGAAATCCCTATGGCGCGCACACGGGCGCGGAGTGGGACTCGACGACGCACATTGATGTCGTCGGGAGGAAGTTCAACATCTGGGTCGACGACCAGCAGATCATGCAGGATGGGAAGTTCCTGGTCGAGGCCTGAAGCGATTTTGCAGTTGAGCAATCGGCTGACTTGGTAATCGAGAGTTAAGAAAGGCCTGCCCTGACTTGCGTTACGGGCTGAGTTATGTCGCCGGTCCGCCGCTGGGCTGTGGTTGTACAATCGTCACGCTTGTTACCAAACAATCCCGTTTAGTGACGCGCCCATGATTCCCCCGCTACGCAAGGCTTTCAACGACCGCTTTACACCTGAAAAATACCAGGCATTTCTGCGGCGGATTGATGAGCTGTGCGGAACACATGTGCAGTTCCGGCTGTCGGAGACGCCGTGCTTTTTCCCCAAGCAATTGATCGATCGGATGGCGCGCGATGGTGCGGAATTGATCCGGCAGCTCGTCGACAATCGTGAATATCGCGCGAAGTCGGACGAGGCTGTACCCGCGGAATTCAGGGTCCCACACGAATCGCCGCATCCCATGTTCGTGCAGGTCGACTTCGGGCTCGTGCGTGACGACGCCGGCGAGTTGCAGCCGAAACTAGTGGAGTTGCAGGCCTTCCCTTCTCTCTATGCCTACCAGGGGCCGCTGGCCGAGGCGTATCTCGATATCTACGAGCTGCGCACTTCGCGCGACACGGAGGGCTTGAAGTATTTTCTCGGCGGTCTGGATCAGGCTTCTTATCGCGAGCTGCTACGGCGCGCCATTGTGGGCTCGCACGATCCGGAGAATGTGATTTTGATGGAGATCGACCCGACGCATCAGAAAACCCTGCCGGACTTTCTGCTGACCGAGAAGATGCTGGGCGTGCGGGCAGTCGATATCGCCGGCATCAAGAAGGATGGGGCACGTCTTTATTACGAGCGCGCCGGGAAGCGGGTGCTAATCCAGCGGATTTATAACCGGGCGATTGTGGATGAGCTGGAACGCAAGAACGTGAAATTGAATTTCGACTGGCGCGATGAGCTGGACGTGGAGTGGGCGGGGCATCCCAACTGGTATTTCCGCATCTCGAAATTTTCAATTCCTTATCTGAAGCACGAGTCGGTGCCGAAGACGTGGTTCCTCGACCGGCTCAATGAGATTCCATCCGACCTTGAGAACTATGCCCTCAAGCCCCTGTATTCGTTTGCCGGACTAGGCGTGGTGATCGCGCCGAAGACGGAGGATATTGCCGCGATTCCGGTGGAAAGACGTCCGTATTACATTTTGCAGGAACGACTGCATTTTGAGCCGGTGATCGCGACTCCGTTTGGAGGCACAAAGGCGGAGGTGCGCGTGATGTATATCTGGCTCGAGGAATTGACGCCGGTGCTGACGATTATCCGCATGGGGCGCGGGCTGATGATGGGCGTGGACCACAACAAGAATTTAGAGTGGGTGGGAGCGTCGGCGGGCCTGTACAGGGACGAGTGATATTCTTCAGCCCTACGGATTCGACCTGCGGCCACCGATAGCGGTAATCACTTCACGGAAACCGTCTCCAGCCGGCGGCTGACCAGAATTCCGGCCGCGATCAAAGCCAGGGTGAGTGCGATAAAGAGGGCTAGCCAGCCCCAATATTGCATGGGATGCCTCAGCACGCGCAAAAAATGGCGCCCGTAATAGCCGGCGATGAAAGCGATGCCGAAATAGCGCACGGCCCGGCTCACTGTGACGACGGCAACGAACTGGCTCCTGGGATAGTCGGAAGCTCCAGCCGCCGCGAAGAACATGCTGGTAGGAGTTGGGAGCGGAATCATGGTGGAGGCGACTAAAGTTCCCGTGCCCCACTTCTTAAACAACTTCAGGAACTTTCCTATTTTGCTTTTCTTGAATTTCGCGTCGAGATAAGCAGATCCCGCCTGGCGGGCAATCCGGAAGGTGAGATAGGCGCCGATGACCGAACCAGCGGTTGCGGCGGCGGCGTATTCAAACCATAGATCGCGATGGCCGGCGGCTAAGATGGCCGTAAGGATGTCGGGGCCCCCAAAAGTGGGCAACGGCGAACTGTCGAGTATCGCCAGAAAGAAAAGGCCGGCTGCTCCCAGATGACGGAGGGTGGAAGTGAAGCTTCGCGTCGTTCGTCGCCGCTGAGTCTGAAGGAGCAGATGCAACATGCTCGCAATATATCAAGTTCATTGCAGCGGGCGGGGTGCCGGGAATCGAGTCAAGAATTAGCCGATTTTGTTGACGATGGTAGTTTCCAGTTCGTGGCCGTTGGGGCGCTTCACAAACATTTTGGTGCCGTCGAACCGTACGGGAACCGGCGCGCCGGAGCCAAATTCACCGGGCGTGTAACCACCGGAGGAGGCGGGATCGTACTCGCCCACGTATTTCACCCCGTTCACGGAAATCACGACGGCTTTGCGGCGAGCGGGAACAGCGACGAATTCCCGAAGAATCTCCTCCTCGGCTTGAGACCAGTTTTCGAGGTCGCGGCCGGGAATTCTCCCGCTGCGGATATAGATTTCTTCCGCGCGGCGTCGGATGGCCTCGTGCTGCTCCGGTGAGGGAGTAGGCCAAGGTTTGGGCTTCTGCGTATTGCGATGAGAACTAGTTGCCATAAAGACTCCTGCTGAAGTACTTCCCTTACTCTCCATGGTAGCCGCGAAAATGGCGTTGCCGGAAGAGTGGGCAATGCACGAAGGACGGAGCCAGCACAATTTTGGGAATCGAACCGGCTCCGGGACGGGGGTCAGCCAACCACAACTTGGGGAACTCTTGTGACGGGCGCGACGAAGCGATATCCCTTGCCATGGACGGTCTGCAGAAAGCGGAACTGATCGGGCCTTTCGTTGAGCGCTCTGCGGATTCTGCGCACACTCTCGTTGATGTTGCGGTCGGCATCGATCGAGACTTCCTCGCCCCAAATCTTCTGGGAGATCTCCTGACGCTCGACCACGCAGCCTTGCCGTTCGACCAGAAGGTGGAGAATTTCCATCGGAGTCCGCGATAACTTTCGAGGCTGGCCGAACCGCCGGAGTTCGCAGGCACCAAGGTCCAGTTCGAAATCGTCGCCGAATAGGAACAGGGCGCTTGAGCGCCCGGGGTCCGAGCCCGATAGGTCGAGACTCTTCGCTAAGTGAAGCATGGCGCGTTTCGTTCTGAATTCTTCAGCGATCCGCGCCATGGTTTCAGGAGGCACAGTTCCTCTGCCACGATTTCTCTTTCTCGGCATTGGCACTTGACTCCTTTCGCTCTACAGGGTGAGCAAAACTTTTAGTTCGAGCCCGCCTTTACCGAAATGGCGGCGACGTCGGTAAGCCTCAAACTGACGAACTGGCAGGCCGGTTGTGTGCGAGCAATCTGATTCTGCAAGACAGATGGACGCAGTTGCAGGCCCAGACGCTTGCCCTGTATCCAGATCTCGGAGAGAAACGACTGGTTACCGTAGCGCTGAAATACCAGGCGCGATGCGGCGCGCGGATCCGGGGACGTGATCATTACGCCGGTGACCGCCTGGTAGGCACGGGTTTCCAGACCCCGCACCAGAAGGATGTCCATGTCGGCCGTCGTACCGAGGATCTGCTCGAAGCGATAGAGCCCAGTCGGTAGCACGCGGTTTCCAACAGCGAAGTCAAACGGGATTCGAATGTCGAAGCGCGCGCGGTCGTCTTTTGTCGGCTCCTCGGCTCGACCGAAGGCGGACGCCACCGATAGCGACACCATCAACAGCACCGAAAAGGCCCTGAGATGGGGCGTCATGCTGATCTCCTTAACTTTCTTAACAGCGCACACTGAAGTGGCATCCGGGCCGACCCCTGGCAACAGCTCTTCGCGGCCCGGAGTTTTGCAAGCCAACTTGCCACGGACGCCGCCGACCATCAATGACCGGGAAGTGAAATGGCTATGGATCGTAGGTGAGCGATTAAACAATTGATAACAATTGGCTTAGCGAGATGCTGGAGTGAAAATAGTTCAGCCCGCTGAAACGTCTGGATGGCAAGCCGCACAATTATTGATAGACCAAGCTTGCTGATGTCTTGCTAAAATGGGCGACACTTGGGGGGGTAGTGGGGGTGGCAATGAGCCGGGCTGATTCAGTATTCCGTTTCGGGCCCTACGAAGTACACCCGAATTCTCAGGAATTGCTCAAGCACGGAACGAGAGTCAAGCTGCGGGGTCAGCCGTTTCTCGTTCTGGAAGTACTCCTGGAACACGCCGGGGAAGTGGTCACGCGCGACGAGATCCGGCAGCGGCTTTGGGCGTCGAATACATTCGTCGATTTCGAGCACGGACTGAATACTTCCATCAAGAGAGTCCGCCAGATTCTCTGTGACTCCGCCGTCGAGCCCTGTTACATCGAAACGCTCCCGCGAATCGGTTACCGTTTTATCGCGCCGGTTGAGGTCTCAGCACCGAAAAACGGGATGACTCTCGACCGCGAAGCAGCGGGTAACGGACAGCAAGGGATCGAGTCGGGCGAGCGGAAGACTGAAGTTGCTGCACCTCAGGCTTCCGAGCACATAACCGAGCCGAAGCCAGAGCTGACGGTGTCCGGCAGCACTACTCCACATGCTATTGCTGACCGGATGCTGGCCCCCCGAAATTGGAGAGCGGCGCTAGCCGCTCTGGCGGTGGTGATGGCTGTTGTTCTCGCTGTAAAGGTTGGATCTTCCCTGAATCTGGGGAGCCGATGGAAGGAGTTATTTACTTCTGCGAGAACCTACCATTCGATCGCCGTCTTGCCGTTGCAGAGCCTCTCGACCGATCCAAACCAGGAGTATTTTGCCGACGGGATCACCGACGAGATTATCACGAATTTCGCGCAGGCCGGTGATCTGCGCGTAATTTCCCGCACCTCGGCGATGCGCTACAAGGGCAGCGGGAAGTCGGCGCCACAAATCGGAAAGGAGTTAGGAGTCGACGCCCTGGTGGAAGGAACGGTGGAGCGCGTCGGAACCAGGGTGCGGGTGCGAATCCAGCTGATCGACGCTGCCCGCGACCGCCATCTCTGGGCCAATATCTACGACCGGGAGTTGAGCGATGTGCTGATCCTGGAGAGCTCGGTGGCTCACGACATCGTCGAAGAAGCGCGCGGAGAGATGGAACAACGTGGGGCCCTTCAGAAGGCAACCGCGCCCGGAGTCGTCAAGCCCCAGGCTTATGAGGCCTACTTGCAGGGTCGCTATTTCTGGAATAAGAGATCGTCAGACGCGCTGTCGAAGAGTATCGATTTCTTCCAAGAGGCGGTGGCGCTGGACCCGAAGCTCGCGGTCGCCTATGCAGGTTTGGCGGACTCCTATTCGATTCTGGGATCGGACGTGTTGCCCGTAGCCGTGGCGCAAGGTAAAGCGCGCGCCGCAGCAACCAAGGCGATTGCACTGGATCCCTCGTTGGCAGAGAGCCATGCAGCCATGGCTATGGTGGCGTTTTATTACGACTGGGATTGGAAAAAAGCGGACGGAGAGTTTCAGACGGCGCTACGACTCAATCCTAATTATGCGACCGCGCATCAATGGTACAGCTACTATCTGAGCGCGATGGAGCGGTTCCCGGAGGCGATGATAGAGGCGCAGCGGGCGCGGGAATTGGATCCGCTGTCGCTTTCCATCAACACCACGCTCGCCAATGAGTACCTATCCAACCAGCAATATGACCAGGCCGCGGCGATCGACCAGAGAGTGCTTGAGATTGACCCCAATTTCGTGCCGGCCCATCGATCGATGGCGAAAATCTATGAAGGCAAACAGATGTGGCCGGAGGCGATTGAGGAACTGAAGAAGACGGTCGACCTCTCACAGGATAGTGCCCGGGCCTTGAGCGATTTGGCGTACGGATTAGCGCTGGCTGGGAAGCAAACAGAGGCCCTGCGGATCGTGAAAAGTCTGGAGGAACTGTCGGCTACCCGATACGTATCTCCATTTGAGATAGCGAAGGTGTTTGTCGCCCTTCACGACTATGACAGCGCGATTCGGAATCTGGAAACGTCATATCGGACGCGAGAGAGTCAAGTACCCTTTCTAAACATCACCATCGCGTTGTACCCGCTGCATTCCAATCCGCGCTTCCACGACCTGGTACGAAAAGTAGGGCTACCGGCCGGCTAAACAGCTGCGCGGAACCCGACGCGGGGATGAGGGCCAGACGGGCGGAATGGAGGGTTTCCCGTATCGTGCGGGCGCGACCCTGACCATACAATGGAGTTGACCGGGCTCGCCGCGCAGCCTAACATTACCGCCGAGCAGGGTCGCACGCACTCATGATCGGCCAGCAGGTCTCCCATTACCGCATCCTCGGGAAACTCGGGGGTGGTGGTATGGGCGTCGTTTACGAAGCCGAAGACCTGAAGTTGGGCCGGCATGTTGCACTGAAATTTATCCCCGAAAATCTGGCCGGCGATCCCAAATCGCTGGAGCGGTTCACACGAGAAGCCCGCGCGGCGTCGCTACTGAACCACCCCAATATCTGCACGATCCACGGAATTGAAGATAACAACGGGCATCCCTTCATCGTGATGGAGCGGCTCGAAGGCGAAAGCCTGAAGCAGCACATTTCCGGACACGCCATGGATGTCGAGAAAGTGCTCGATGTCGGAGTGCAGGTCGCCGACGCGCTGGTCGCCTCGCACGCCAAGAACATCGTGCACCGCGACATCAAGCCCGCCAACATCTTCCTTACTCCCAGCGGGCAAGTGAAGGTGCTCGACTTCGGGCTGGCCAAGCTGGTGCACACCGTCGGGGAAGATGAGCACGATCAATCGCTGACGGCAGTCGGAGTGATTCCGGGGACGGCTGTGTATATGTCCCCGGAACAGGCGCGCAGCGAGACCGTCGACGCACGCAGCGATCTGTTCTCATTTGGCGTCGTGCTCTATGAGATGGCCACCGGGAAAAAGCCCTTCACCGGAGCGAATTCTCTAGTCACACTCGATGCGGTGCTGCACGCCAAGCCGGTCCCGCCGCGGGATCTGAACCCCAAGATTCCGATCGAGCTCGAAGGGATCATCGGCAAAGCGATGGAGAAAGACCGCAACCATCGCTACCAAAGCGCGGCCGAGATGAAGTCCGACCTGGCCCTGCTGAAGCGCGAGAGCGAATCCGGACAGATCAAGAGCGGCACGCACACCATGCTGCGGATGGCGACCAAGACGTTTGGCAGAAATAACCGCCTGCAGACGTACTTGTTGCTGGGCATGGCGGCGCTGCTGGTGACCGTGCTGTCGTCGGTGGGCACGTGGTGGTACAAGCATCGCGAAGTGGCGAATGAAGAGGAGCGAAATGCGATCGCCGTGCTGCCTCTGCAAAATATGAATGGCGACTTCAACGTTGACTATCTCCGGTTCGCGCTGGCGGATGAGTTGACGAACGTGCTGACCTACGCGCGGTCGCTCGAGGTCAGGCCGTCCTCCGTCACGCGGAAATATGTGGCGCTCGATCTCGATCCGCACCGGGTTGGGCAGGAACTTCGGGTGGGACGGTTGCTGCAAGGCCACTTCATGAAGCAGGGAGACCAACTGACCGTTACGCTAGAGGCGACCGACGTGCCCACGGACCGGCTGCTGTGGCAGACAACCGTCACGGCGAAGGCCGATGACATGGTTGGGCTGCAGGAGCAGTTGAGCACCCAGGTGCAACGCGGGCTGCTGCCGATCCTGGGCGGGGGCGGCGGCGGAATTGAGGCAGCGGCCCGTCCGAAGAACCAGCAGGCCTATGACTTTTATTTGAGAAGCGTGGCTGTGCCGCACGATCCCGCGCCAAATAAAGAAGCAATCAAAATGCTGGAGTGGGCGGTGGGAATTGACCCAGGTTACGCTCCCGCATGGGAGGCCTTGGGGCAGAGATATTACTACGACTCGCTTTATGGCGGAGGCGGCGAAGAGATGTTCCAGCGGTCAAACGCTGCCTATGAACGGGCCATCTCGCTCGATCCGAACCGCGTGATGGCGTCGAGCAATCTCATCACGAACCGCGTGGAGCGCGGCGAATTGGGCCGGGCGTACGATGCCGCAACGGATCTGGTGCGCCGTCGGCCGCAGAGCGCGGATGCCCATTTCGCACTGAGTTATGTTTACCGGTACGCCGGAATGCTCGAGAAATCGTCCGAACAATGCAACGCGGCGCGCCAGCTGGATCCGGGCAATTTTGCATTCCGGTCATGCGCTTGGTCGTTTGTCGAGATGGGAAAGACCGATCGCGCGATGGACTTTGTTCATCTGGATGCGGGATCGGAGTGGGCGAACTGGGTTACTCCGTACGTGTACCTGGCGGAAGGAAATGTCGCGGAAGCAAGAGAAGCGGCAAGGAATGAGGGGAAGGCGTCCTACTATCACCGCGACTTGATGCAGGCGTGCACGGCACCCCAGCGGCCGGCAGATATGGCAAGGATTGTTCGCGATAACGAGTCGTCGGTAATGATTGAGCCTGATGCCGAGAATTGGTATCACGTGGCCGCTCTGATGGCGGCCTGCGGACAGAATGAACCGGCGCTACGCTTGCTCAAGGCCGCCGTGCAGCAGAATTATTGCGCCTACGAGGCTTTGCTCGATGATCCCCTTCTAAAAGATTTGCGGAAAGACACGGCGTTCAACGAGGTGTTGACCGCCGCGAGCAACTGCCAGACGGTTTTGAAGGAAGGACGGCAATAGCGCGGGACCGTTTGAAAGAATTTGCGTCAAAGCGGGGTTTGGCTCCATCCTTGTAGCGTGAGACATTCCGAACCTGCTACCAGGCCGCGAGCTTCCGCCCGCGGCATTTCAAATATTCTTCACCGTTTGCATTCTTCCGGGTTCACGCTCGTTTGTTTCTTCATCATCTTCGCGCTTGCCGCACCGGCGCAGGCGCCGTCGGCCAAACCTGCACCGGGTCCGAACGGCGAAGAAACCGCATCGGGCTCCGCGGCAAATCTTCCTCACTTTGATGTTCTGGCTGATCCTGCCGGGCTGCTGTATCAGGGCGTTCCCGCGGAGATTCCGCAGAATGAAGGAATGGCCGGTTTGCGGCTCGAACTCCTGCGGCTGGGAACGACCGCACGGCTGATGCAGGTGGTGGCGCATCCGGATGATGAAGACGGCGGAATGCTCACGCTGGAGGCGCGCGGGCATGGAGTCAGCACCCTGCTGATGACGCTGAATCGCGGCGAGGGCGGGCAGAACAAAATCGGCAGCAATTTGTCGGATGTGCTGGGAGTGCTGCGGGCAGAGGAATTGCTGGCCTCGGATCAGTATTACGGCGTGCAGGAACGATTTTCGCGCGTGGCGGATTTTGGATTTTCCAAGAGCGCGGAAGAGACGTTTGCCAAGTGGGGCGGGCACGACACTGCACTCGGCGATATGGTGCGGGTGATTCGCACGTTTCGTCCAGATGTACTGGTGGCGCGGTTTTCCGGGACGCCGCGCGACGGACACGGGCACCATCAGGCCTCGAGCATTCTGGCGAAAGAGGCTTTTCGAGCGGCGGCCGATCCGAAGCGCTTTCCGGAGCAGATCACGGAGGGCCTCGAGCCTTGGCAGGCGAAAAAGTTTTACATCGGAAATGTCTGCGGGTTCGGGGCGATGACCTGTCCGGATGCCGACTGGACGTTAAAGCTGAATACCGGTGAGAAAAGCGCGGAACTGGGCATGGGGTATGCGCAGTTTGCGATGCGGGGATTACGGCATCAGATGTCGCAAGGCGCGGCAAACTGGACGATCGATCCGGGCGATCGGTTTACGTTTTACCGGCTGGTGGATTCGGTCTTGCCGCCGGCGGCAGGCAAGGACGGACACGAGAAAAGTTTCTTCGATGGTATCGACACGGCTTGGGCAGGATTGGCGATTGGACTCGGGACTGACGAGACAAAAGTTCCGCGTCTGCGACAGGAACTGACGGAAATCACAAAGCTGGTTGCTCAAGCCGCAGATGCAGCGAAAGGCGGCGATGCTTCGGCTGCCACCGCGCCGCTCACGAAAATTATCCCCGAGTTGAGCAGAGTGAAAGCCGAGGTCGATGAAAGCGGGCTCAGCGCAGCCACAAAGACCGATCTGCTGGCAACAATCACGGAAAAGCAACAACAGGCCGAAACCGCACTGAACCTCGCGCTTGGGGTAAGCCTTTCGGCGGATGTTTCTTCCGACAGCGTACAAACAGTGCACGTTGCGAAAGAACCGGAAGCCCTGACGACGGTTTCGCCGGGTCAGGAATTCCTCGTCGCCGTTTCATTTCACAACGGCTCCAAACAACCGTTGCTGATCGACCAGATCAAACTCGAAGTTCCGGAGGGATGGAACACGATCAGCGGCAGGACAAAGCCGGAGCACGTGAAGCCGGGAGGGAATCTGCATGCGGATTTCCGTCTGCGCGTGCCGAAAAACGCGGCCTACACGCGTCCCTACTGGCACCGGGACAATCCGGACACGGAGAGCGTGAACCACATTGACAATGAGAAATACGCGACGCTTCCCTTCCCGCCACCAGCCCTGAGAGCGCGAGTGGAATATGCGGTGACGGGCGCGAACGGAGGGAAGACACGCAACGGGATCAACGCCGTCGTTGTCACCCCGTTCATTGATGATACGGGCAAGGAAAGCGCGCGTCCGCTCGCCATTGTGCCGGCATTTTCGGTAATGCTGGAACCGGGCATGCAAGTGATTTCCACGCACAATGGATCGACGTCAACGGTCGCGGTGGGAGTAACGAGCAATCTTTCGCAGGATGCGCACGGCGTATTACGGCTCGAACTGCCCGACGGCTGGCGATCGGAGCCGGCACAGTTCACGGTGGAGTTCAGGAAGCGTGGAGCCAAGCAGGACTTTCAATTCAGGGTTTTTTCCGCCGCGCTGCAAGAAGGACGAACCCAGGTTCACGCAATCCTGGAATCCGATGGCGAGAAGTTCAGCGAGGGCTACACGCTGGTCACGCGCGAAGACCTGGGCAGCTTTTACTATTACCAGCCGGCGCGCCAGCGGGTGAGCATTGTGGATGTGCAGGCGCCTCACGACTTGAAAGTGGGCTACATCATGGGCGCGGGCGATGACATCCCGACCGTGCTGAAGCAGGTGGGCATGGACGTGACCCTCATTCCGCCCGAGCAGTTGGCGACGGAGGATTTGAGCAAATACGGAACGATTGTGGTGGGGATTCGCGCTTACGACACGCAAAAAGATGTGGTCGCGAATAACAAACGGCTGCTTGATTTCGTCTCAGCGGGCGGAACGCTGCTGGTGCAGTACAACACGGGCGTCGCCGACTTCAATAGCGGGAAATTCACTCCTTATTCTGCGGAGCTGAGCCGGGCGCGAGTTTCCGTAGAAGAGGCGCCGGTCGATATTCTGGCGCCGGAGGATTCCGTCTTTCACTATCCGAACACGATCACGGCCCACGACTTCGACGGATGGGTGCAGGAGCGCGGATTGTACTTCATGGATAAGTGGGATGCCCATTTCACTCCTTTGCTGTCGTGTCACGATCCCGGAGAAGACGCGCAAAAGGGCGGACTACTGCGCGCACAGTATGGCAAGGGAACGTACATCTATACCGGATACGCTTTCTTCCGGCAGCTGCCGGCCGGAGTACCGGGAGCTGTGCGGCTGTATGTGAATCTGCTGAGCGCGGGGCATGAAAAACAGTGATCAGGGATTGGCGGCCAGTGTGGATCGCTGATTGCTGATCACGATCCACAGGTCGCTATCCACCTGATCACTCTCACCAAATGTCATCCTCGAAAGATACCGATTCAGGTTCGCATGGCCTAGTCCGCGGAATGGGACTGGGAAGCGCCACTGCGATCAACATGATCGACATGATCGGGGTGGGGCCGTTCATCACCATGCCGCTCGTAGTCAGCGCGATGGGCGGTCCGCAGGCCCTGCTGGGCTGGGTGGCGGGCGCGCTGCTTGCGGTCTGTGACGGTCTGGTATCAGCGGAGTTGGGCGCGGCCTTGCCTGCGTCCGGTGGATCGTACCGTTATTTGCGGGAGATGTACGGGCCGAAAAAATGGGGACGACTCATTTCCTTCTTGTTTATCTGGCAGGTTTCTTTTTCCGCCCCGCTGTCGATCGCGACCGGCTGCATCGGGCTGGCGGGATACGCGGCCTATTACTGGCCGGAGCTGGATGTGGTGTACGCGCATCACGAGGCCGCGTTGCATATTCCCTGGGCGGGAAACCTGCAGGTGAGCTGGATCGTGACGCCGGGAACGGCGGTTGCGGTAGTGGTTTGCCTATTCACGGTGCTGCTGCTTTACCGGAACATCACGGCCATCGGGCGGCTTTCGAAGATTCTGTGGTTTGGCGTGATGGGAACGATTGGCTGGATCATCTTCGCCGGTCTGACGCACTTTAACTCCGCGCGGGCCTTTGACTTTCCGCCTGGCGCCTTCACCCTATCTCACAAGTTCCTGACCGGCCTGGGTGGCGCAATGCTGGTGGCGACTTACGATTATTGGGGATATTACAACGTCGCCTTTCTGGGCGACGAGATCAAAGACCCGGAGAAGAATATTCCGCGGGCCCTGCTGCTTTCCATTCTGCTCGTTGCCTGTCTATATCTAATGATGAACGTGTCGATTCTGGCCGTGGTGCCCTGGCGGGAGATGCTGACGGCCGGACAGAACAACAGCGGCCTGTATGTTGTGTCCCTGTTCATGCAGAGGATCTACGGCGCTTGGGCGGCACGGCTGGTAACAGGACTGGTCATCGTGACGGCGTTTGCATCTGTCTTTTCGCTGATGCTGGGGTATTCGCGGGTTCCTTACGCGGCGGCCAGGGATGGCAACTACTTCAAGTCATTTGCCAAGGTGCATCCCGTGCACCGTTTCCCATACGTCTCTCTCCTGGCACTGGGGGTGGTGGCAGCGGCTTTCTGCTTTCTGAGATTGCAGGATGCGATTGCGGCGCTGGTGGTGATTCGCCTGATTATGCAATTTCTGCTGCAGGCCGTAGGGGTGATTTTGCTGCGGATTTGGCGTCCCGACATGCCTCGGCCCTTCCGCATGTGGCTGTATCCTCTGCCGGCGCTGCTGGCCGCTGCGGGCTTTCTTTTTATTTTGTTTGGTCGCGCGAATTGGCAAAAGGAAGTGCGGTATGCGGCGGTGATTCTGCTGACGGGGGTGGTCATTTATCTGGTTCGCTCCTGGAAGGACGGGGAGTGGCCATTTGCAGCAGCGCTAAGAGCAAAGGCTTAACCAAAGGGACGAAGAAGATCACCCCTGCAGGCGATCAGGTTTACGAAGGCTTCTTCTTGGCAGATCACATTACAGTTCCGGTTGTTTCGGGGACAGGCGCGCGGCATGCCGATGCGGCTTGGGCCCCGTTGCGGGAGCCTCTGTTTCGCTCACTGTGGATTGCCGCCGTCATCTCCTATACCGGAACATGGATGCAGAACGTGGGCGCGGGCTGGCTCATGACCCAGCTGACGACTTCGCCGCTGATGGTGAGCCTGGTGCAGGCCGCGGCGGCGATTCCAGTATTTCTGGTCGTACTGCCCGCAGGAGCGCTCGCAGACATGATCGACCGGCGACGACTCTTGCTGTTCACACAAACATGGATGGTGGCAGCGGCGGCGGCGCTGGGCCTGCTGACACTGCGGAACGCGATCAATCCGTGGGTGCTGCTCGTATTCACGTTTCTGATGGGGATTGGCGCGGTGATGAACGATCCGGCATGGCAGGCGATCACGCCAGAGGTCGTATCTCCGCCGCGGCACGCGTCAGCAGTCGCCCTGAATTCGGCAGGATTCAACGTCGCGCGCGCCGTAGGGCCGGCGCTGGGAGGAATGGTGGTGGCAGCGGCGGGATCGGGATGGTCCTTCCTGCTGAACGCGGCATCGTTTTTCGGCGTCATCTTGTTTTTGTGCAAGTGGCGGCCGGTGTCGCAGGATTCGTTGCCGACGCGCCGGTTACGAGAAGCAATCCTGGAAGGCTTTCGCTACGTGCGGGGCGCACCAGAGGTAAGGTCGGTACTCATTCGCACGGGAGCATTCAGCGTGGGCGCTACTTCTTTGTTGGCCCTTCTGCCCGTCGTCTGCCAGCCGCACGGAGCGCAAGGCTATGGATTTCTATTGACCTGCTTTGGTGTCGGTGCCCTTGCCGGAGCGGCAGTCTTGCCTCGGCTCCGACTGAGATATTCGGTGGATGGATTAGTGGCAGGAGCGACCGTCGTCTTCGCCGCAATGACGTTTCTTGCCGGGCAAGTGCATATCTTTGAATGGCTGTGTCTGGTATTGTTTACGGCGGGAGCCGTATGGATCGGCATTCTGGCATGCTTTAATGTAGTGGCTCAAACCATGTGTCCCTCGTGGATGCGGGCGCGAGCGCTCTCCATGTATTTGCTGGTCTTGCAAGGCGGCATGGCGCTGGGCAGCGCGATC
>Ga0335078_10008721_pt1 | contig 15061 bp, 12 predicted proteins | sample Lox_Sample_32_FD_206711 | JGI IMG/M metagenome (GOLD analysis project Ga0335078, IMG submission 206711) | Soil microbial communities from Loxahatchee National Wildlife Refuge, Florida, United States - Lox_Sample_3.2 | ecosystem: Environmental > Terrestrial > Soil > Wetlands | place: USA...
GCTCTCTTCATCCTCGCGTCGGGCATCACGCTGCTTCAGGTTGCCGTGAACCCATATGTCGCTTCATTGGGCACACCTGAGCACGCGTCGAGCCGATTGAACCTGGGACAGGCGATCAACTCCGTGGCGACCACCGTGGGGCCGCCGCTGGCCGGAGCGCTGATTCTGGGAGCGGTAGCCGCAACGATGACCACCGAGCAGAAACTGTCGTCCATCAAGCTCCCCTACACGATTGTTGCCGTGGTGGTGTTCATCCTGGCCTTCATGATCTCGCGGATCAAGCTGCCCAAGCTCGCTATCGAAAAAACCGATAAGGAGCCGGAACCGCCGCTCTCTCAAGTGTTTCAGTATCGCCATGCGGTCCTGGGGGCGGTGGGTATATTTGCGTACGTTGGCGCAGAAGTGGCCATTGGCGGCAATCTCTACAAGTTCATGACGTTGCCGGAAATCGGCGTCTCCAGCGACACAGCCGCCGCGAACCTGGTCGCATTCTACTGGGGCGGGGCCATGATCGGCCGATTTGTTGGATCCGCAGCGCTGCGAAAAATCTCGCCCTCCAAAGCGTTGATGGCCGTATCGTTGGCGGCGATTCTGGCCGTTGCCGTTGGGATGTTTACAACCGGAGCAGTGGCCATGTGGACGCTGATCGCCGTGGGTTTGTTCAATGCCATCATGTTCCCGACTATTTTTGCGCTCGGTATCGCTGGCATGGGTCATTTGACCGGGAAGACTTCGGCCCTGATCAGCATGGCCATCGTCGGCGGCGCCATCGTACCGCTGGTACTCGGAGCCGTCGCGGATGTGCCATGGATAGGTCTGCAGAAAGCTTTCTTCGTCGCCGCCGTCTGCTATGCGTACATAGCCTACTACGGCGCGAGCGGTTACCGGCCGCTGAAAACGGTGGTGCCGCTCACGGCGTAGCAGGGTCTTTCCAAGCCAGCTCGGCATCGGCACGGCGAACATAATTGGCGTCGAGCAATGCAGGGTCGCCGATTTCTCCTCGTTGGAATCGCCGCCATGCAATCCCGGCAACCGCGCCCGCGAGCGCAAGAGGCGCTTCGCGCAACTCAATGCCGGCGAACCTCTGGTTCGACACGAACTCGATGTTGTCTTTCGGCAGGCTGGCAGTCCAGTCCTCAAGCTTCATGACTACCTGAGGCCTCACAATCTCGAGAGCATCATCGTAGACCGCACCGAAGATATCGCCGCGGCGTGCGTCCAGCAGTGTCGCGCGCAGGGGCGCTTCGCCGAAAAATGCGAGTGCCTGCAGGTTCGAAATCGCCACCGCGGGCCGCGCCGTCGCTTCCGCAAGGCCCTTCACCGCGGCCATGCCTACTCGCACCCCGGTGAATGATCCCGGACCCGCCGCGCAGGCAAAGCACTTGATATCGACCAGCCGCACTGACTGCTTGTCGAGAAAGCCTGACAAATGGTTATACAGCACATGTGAGAAGCCGTCAGACGAGTGCATGGGCAACTCGCCGGCGATCCGCCCTCGCTCATCAACGAGAGCCAGGCTGCCGAATTCCGAGGTTGTGTCGATAGCCAGAATCACCGGGGCAGCTGGAAAACTTTATCAAGAAGGTACGCCTTGCCGTTGGCATTGATCGCGGTGACGCGAACGGTGAGGACGCCCGTCGTGTCTCCGCGGAGGAGCACCGGCGGCACCTGGAACGTTCCGCTGGGCCCGGTACCGAGAACACGAAATCCCTCCGGCCCGCCCGCAATTTCCCCGGTCCAGTAGTACATCATCGAACGCGTGGCGCGAGTTGCCCTGCGAATCTTCACGCTGTAGGGCACCGGCACGCCAGCGGGCAGCGAATCGCCAGGGGGGTCGGTCATTTCGAACGGAATCTTCTCGACATTCTGTTCCACTTCCTGCATGAGCAAAGGGCGCGACTCAAAATACCATGACTTGAGCATCGATTCCTTGCGTCCCTCTCGGGAGATGTGCAGGATCCATGGATGGCTCGTATCGGGCGGAGTGGACGTGAAATGCTCGCCGTGGTATTTCTTCTCCGGAAGCTCCTGGCCGGTGAGCGGATTGAACCACGAGATATCGTAATTGTGTTTTTCGATGTCCACTTCCACGGGTGGCCCCGGCTTTTCGACGTAGACGACGTACTCGACGCCTTCGAGCGCTACCGCGCGGCCGCCGTCCAGATCGAAGAACGGCTCCAGTTCCCAGTGGCGCGTGTCGTTAATGAAATTGAACCAGTTTTTCGCTTCAAATTCGTTACTGCCCTCAAACGTCGCATACTGCCCATCCATTGTCGTGCTCCACGCACGTGCGGCAGTCGTCACACCGACAAACGGGACCGGATAGAGCTGATGTTCCACTGAACCCATTTCGTCGTCGCCCGCTTGCGTGCTGCGGCTGATTACGAAGTTCATCCAGCCATCGCCCAGCATCGGGGCGGAGGTCATGCGAGCGTTGGTGGATCGAGGATGCTGGTAAGGATCTGTCTTCTTCAGTTCCAAGCCGATCTCCTTGAGCAGGGCGCGCGCTCCGCTGTATTCTTCGAACTCGCCGACGCCCTGCCAGGTAATGTTCATTGGTGCGTAACGGGCAACCAGAAACCGCACCAGGTCCTGGCGGGACTGCCAGTCCGGGAACAACGAAGTAATCACACCGGGATTCGAACAGATCACCACATCGGCCACGATGCCTCGCTTGTTGATTTCCCGGATGCGGCGATCCAACTCCGCGAAGTGTCTTTCATTAGGTCTGCCGTTCGGAAACACCTCGCGGGCATCGGTGTCGTCGCCGAGAAGCGACAGACGAAGATGCGTAAACTTGTTCTGCACAGTCGTTTGCAACTTTGTCTCGAAGGCCGCCTCCGGGAGGAACGCGAGGCGGTCGGCCACGTCACCCAGCCACAGATGCGGCTTTTTGTTTTCGGTGGCCCAGTGGTGCACGTTGGCTGGAACAACAAAGCCTGGCGAATCAGACGCGCTCGCGCTGAAATTCCCTTCCTTGCCGTCAAGACCTGGCAGCGTGCTGGTGATCTTGTATACCCACTGGCCGCTCTCGGTGGGCGTGAAGCGAACCACCATCTGATGGCCATCATAAAAGGCCGGCATCAGGAAGGTCCTGAAGTGCGGGGAGCGAAACTCGATCTCGATCAGAGATTTCCTGAACGGGTCGGCGCTGCCGGCGGGAAGATCGAAGCGCATTTCACAGGGCGAATATGCCGGAGTGCCATCGCAGCCGGATTGCGCACGGAGACCAACCAGCGCCGCTGCGGCCATGGCAGCCACGCGGAAAGAGCGGACGAGCATTCTCCTTCAGTATCAACCATGTTGTGCGACACTGGATGCGAAACCGTGCGGGCGACAGTCGTACTTGCAATGCTTGTGTCGGTGGGAACAGCCGACTCATCCTACGAGAAACAGGTCGAACAGTGGCGGGTAAAGCGCGAGGCGCGCCTGAAATCAGAGAACGGCTGGCTCACCCTGGCCGGCTTGTTCTGGCTGAAAGATGGCCAAAACACGGTCGGAACGGCAACCGATTGCTCCATCGTGCTGCCGCTCGATTCTGCTCCTGCGCATCTCGGCACATTCCGTTTCCAAGACGGTAAAACCGCTTTCAAGGCCGCACCGGGCCTCCGCGTGACGATAAATGACAAACCCGCCGAGTCGGCCGATTTACGGGCCGATGACTCAGACGGTGGTCCCGATATAGTTGCTGTCAAGGCCCTGTCTATGTATGTTATTCATCGCGGCGACAAGTACGCAATTCGCCTGAAGGATCGCAACAGCGAGTATCGTCGTAAGTTCACCGGGCTGCATTGGTATCCGATTCGTCCCGAATATCGCGTCACCGCGAAGTTCATCGCTTGGCCGCAGGCGCAGGAAATCCCGATAGCCAATATCCTGGGGCAGACCGAACCCACGCCCAGCCCGGGCTACCTCGAGTTCACGCTGAATGGCGTGGCATTACGGCTTGACGCAGTCACCGAAGACGATACGTTGTTCCTGATCTTTCGGGACAAAACAGCAGGGAAGACCACGTATGGCGCCGGCCGGTTCCTTAACACCGCCATGCCAAAGGATGGCAAGGTAGAACTCGACTTCAACGAGGCATACAATCCTCCCTGCGCCTTCACGCCGTACGCGACGTGCCCGCTCCCTCCGCCTCAGAACCGTCTGGCGGTGGCCGTCGAAGCCGGCGAAAAGAAATACGGCGATCACTGATGGCGCAGCCGAGCCGCAGGCAGTTCGTACTTACCGCGATGTCGGCGGCCGCGGCGGCTAAGCCGCGCCCGCAATTGTCTGTATTCCCATACGGCGCGGTGCAACTGCTCGATAGTCCGCTAAAGCGCCAGTTCGACGAGAATCATGCGTTCTTCCTCAATCTGAACGAGGACCGCATGCTCAAGATTTACCGTCAGCGTGCAGGTTTGCCTGCACCTGGCGAGGATATGGGCGGGTGGTACGACGATTTTTGTCCCGGCGCCCACTTCGGCCAATATCTATCCGCTCTGGCTCGATTCGCGGCAATCACCCGATCCGAGCCGACGGCTGAAAAAGTACGGCGCCTGGTGAAGGATCTCGCGCAGACAATGGATCCTTCAGGCCGTTTCTTTGTCGATCACCGCTATCCTGGGTACACCTACGACAAACTTGTCATCGGGCTGCTCGACGCGCACTCCTGGGTCGGCGATCGCAACGCCCTGCCCACTTTGTACGCCACGACACGGGCAGTGCGACCGCATATGGCCGATCACGCCTTGAATGTCGAGGAACAGCAGCAGCGCCCCCACAAGGATGAGACATATACATGGGATGAAACCTACACCATGGCAGAGAATCTCTTCCTCGCGTGGGAGCGCACGGGCGATCGCATGTTCTTTGACATGGCGAAGCGCTACCTCCTCGATCGGACCTTTTTCGATCCCCTCGCCGAAGGACAAAACATACTGCCAGGTCTCCACGCCTACAGCCACGTGAATGCGCTTAGTTCCGGGATTCAAGGCTACATAAAGACTGGCGATGCCAAATATCGTCGCGCGGTGACTAACGCTGTTGAGCTCATCTGGCAACACCAGAGCTTCGCCACGGGCGGCTGGGGGCCGAATGAGACTTTTGTCGAGCCCGGCAAAGGGCAGCTTGGGGCCAGCCTGAACGGGACACATCGGCACTTTGAAACGCCGTGCGGCGCTTACGCGCATTTCAAAGTGATGCGCTACCTGCTGGCGCTCACTCACGACCCACGTTACGGTGACAGCATGGAGCGCACGCTTTACAACACCGTCCTGGGTGCGTTGCCACTTCGCGAGGACGGCTCGGCGTTTTACTATTCCGACTATCATCCCGACGCCCGCAAGACCTATCGCCAGCCCATCGAAGATTCCAAATACCGCTGGGATCACGATGCGCGGTGGCCGTGTTGCTCAGGCACGCTGCCACAAGTGGTTGCGGACTACGGGATCAGCGCCTATCTCCGCTCCGATGAGGGCGTTTATGTAAACCTCTATGTTCCATCAACGCTGAGGTGGCGCGAAGGCTCCCTCACGGTAAGGACTGACTATCCGAATGCAGATCTTGTCAGCATTGAGCTTCAGCCGCTCTCCCGAATCGAGTTCTCGGTTCACCTCCGCATACCCGCCTGGGCCGGGCCTGCCACTTCTGTCTCCATCAACGGTCGCCGCGAACGGATCGCCCTTCAGCCCGGAACTTTCGTGAGGCTTCGCCGAACCTGGCGGCCCGGCGATCGGCTGGATCTCGATCTCGATCAGCTCATTCGAACCGAGCCGGTGGACGCGCAGACCCCGGATCGGGTCGCGCTCCTTCGCGGGCCCCAGGTTCTCTTTGCCATTTCGGATCGCCAGCCAGAGCTGCGCGGAACCAAGCCGGACCGCAGTATTCCCTTGAAGCCATTCGCCGAGATTCCGGCCGGAATCGCTTACCAGACCTACTGGAAGCCCGTCCTCTGAAGACTGAGGCGACCTTATCCGGCCAATGGAAAAAATCGATTGGCGCACGAAGGGTGGCATCCCTTAGATTAGTGGTTACCCGTAGTGTCCGCGTACGATATGCAAGCGCAAACGCCACAAGCCGTGAGGGATGACCTGTTCCGTGGCTACCAGACCGGCGCATTCTTCGATGAGATGTTCGCCGCCGACGGCCAATTGCGGCCCCACTACAAGCACCTCCACGAAGAGTTAGCGGCCATGCTGCCTTCCGAGTTCGAGGAGCGCCGCCGCCTTGCCGATTCTGCGTTCCTGCTGCAGGGCATCACATTCACCGTCTATAGCGACGGCCAGGGCACAGAGCGCCTCTTCCCTTTCGACCTGGTCCCGCGTGTCCTTCCGTGGCACGAATGGGATCGAATCGAACGCGGTCTCACACAGCGTGTCCTCGCTTTGAATCTCTTCCTACAGGATGTATACGGCGCCCAGCGCATTCTGAAGGACCGCCGGATTCCGCGCTCCCTCGTGTATTCCTGCCGCCACTTCCGCCGCGAAATGATCGGGGTGGAGGTACCGCGCGGAATCTACACGCACATCGCCGGCATTGACCTTATTCGCGATTCCCGGTCCGGTGAGTTTCTGGTACTTGAGGATAATGTGCGCACCCCCAGCGGCGTGTCCTACGTGCTGGAGAACCGGCTGGTGATGACACGGATATTTCCCACGGCCTTCCAGGCGCACGAGGTTCTGCCGGTGGACCACTACCCCGCCGAACTATCGCACATCCTGCGCTCGCTTTCGCCGCGGCCAAAAGACCCGGTAGTCGTTGTGCTCACGCCCGGCATCTACAACAGCGCGTATTTCGAGCACAGCTTCCTCGCGCGGCAAATGGGCGTCGAACTGGTAGAAGGCCGCGATCTTATCGTCGAAGGCGATGTCGTCTACATGAAGACCATCACGGGGCTGACCAGAGTTGACGTGATCTACCGGCGGCTCGATGACGAATTCCTCGATCCGCTTGCCTTTCGCTCCGAATCGCTTCTCGGGGTCCCTGGGCTGATGGGTGCCTATCGGGCTGGCAATGTCGCGCTCGCCAACGCCATAGGCAATGGCGTCGCCGACGATAAGGCCATCTACGCTTATGTTCCTGAGTTCATTCGCTATTATCTCGGCGAGGATCCGATCCTCAGGAATGTCGAAACCCGGATCTGTTCGCGCGCCGATGATCTCGCTTATGTTCTGGACCACCTGGGCGAACTGGTGGTGAAGGCCGTGGGCGAATCCGGCGGCTACGGGATGTTGCTGGGCCCGTACTCCAGCAATGCGATGGTCGAGGATTTCCGCAAACGTCTGATCGCCGATCCGCGTAACTACATCGCGCAGCCGGTGATCTCGCTTTCGCGCTGCCCGGCCTATGACGGAACCGCTTCTCGCATGGCCGGCCGTCACGTGGATCTGCGTCCCTACTGCCTCTTCGATGGCGAGAAGGTAATTATCGTGCCAGGCGGCCTCACCCGTGTTGCGTTGAAGCCGGGTTCGCTGGTGGTGAATTCGTCGCAGGGTGGCGGCAGCAAGGACACCTGGGTCTTGCGGGGAGAGAAATGATGCTATCGCGCATCGCTGAATCGCTCTTCTGGATGGCCCGCTACATGGAGCGGGCGGAGGACACCGCGCGTCTGCTCGATGTTCACTATCACATGCTGCTGGAGCATTCATGGCAAGCGTACGAACTGCGCTGGGAAGCTATTGTCGCCATCGTCGGAGAAACCGATCGCTTTTTCAAGCTCTATCGCGAAGCTACCCCGCACACCGTTTTCGAATTCCTGGGTTTCCGCGAGGACAACCCGAATTCCGTTCTTACGTGCATCAACCGCGTGCGCGAGAACGCGCGCACGATTCGCGATCGCATTTCAAGAGAGATGTGGGAAGACGTCAACAGCCTGTATCATCGAGTGCGCGAGTTTCGCCCGGAAAGCGAGATAGCCGTAGGCCCGCACCGCTTCTGCAACGAGATCAAATTCGCCAGTTATCGGTTTCACGGCGTCTGCGATGACACACTTCCCCATGACGAAGGCTGGCAGTTTCTGCAGGCCGGGCGTTCGCTCGAGCGCGCTGAGACCACCGCGCACATCGTGGACGCAGAATATCACCAGCTGCTGCGGAGTGCATCGTCAGAAGCCGACGTGAACAACCACCAGTGGATGGCGGTTCTGCGGTCGGTTGCCGCGTACGAGATCTACCGGCGCGAATATCACGGGCGCATCGAACCCGAGAAGGTGGCCGAGCTGTTGCTGCTGCACCCGCGACACCCAAGATCGGTTCGCTTCAATATCGCGGCGCTCCATCAATCTCTGCAGGCCATCAGCGGATCGGGCTCCGATTCCTATGGCACCGAAGCGGAGCGTCTCGCAGGCAAGATGCACGAGAGCCTTCTTTACGATCGCATCGAGGACGTCTTCGCGCGCGGCTTGCATCCCTTCCTTACGCACGTTCAAAAGACCTGCCGATCTATTGGCGAACAGATTGCGCACAGCTATTTCTATTACGCGGTGGTCGCCTGATGAATCGTTATCGTCTGGTACACGTTACCGAATTCCGCTATGACGGCGTCGTTTCTGAGAGTTATACCGAGTTGCACCTGCGCCCGAGGCAGGACGAGGACCAGAGCTGCCTCTCATTCCGCATTACCACCGATCCGCCAGCGTCAGTGTCCTTCCACATCGACTATTTCGGCAACTCGGTGCACCGCTTCAACGTGACCGGTCAACACACGAGCCTCAAAATCGAAGCTGACTCGGTGGTGCTGGTTCACCGCCCTAACGAACTTCCCCGAGAGAGCATAACCCTGGCGGCTCTGGACGGCATGGCTGATGAAATGGACGAATACTACGATCTGTTGGCGCCCAGCCCGTACGTCCCTCACGCCGAGCTGCTCAACGAAATAAAGAAGTCCGCCGAGGACCGCAGCGGTGGAAGTTTGGCGGGATTCGTCCTGTCAGCCGCGGAACTGATCTACTCGAGCTTTCGCTATGAAAAGGGTGCGACACACGTCCACTCCTCAATCCTCGATTCACTCGCCAGCGGCGCCGGGGTCTGTCAGGACTTCGCGCATATTCTTCTCGCCGTTACGCGGATGCGAGGCGTCCCTGCGCGATATGTATCGGGCTATATGGTGCCGCGCCGGGCGATCGAGGAGGGCGACAATTTCGAGGAAGTCATTGGCGGCCAGGCCTCGCACGCATGGGCTGAAGTTTACCTGCCTGGCACAGGATGGGTGGGCATGGACCCAACAATGGGAAAGACTGTCGGCCCGCAGCATGTCCGCGTCGCCTATGGCCGCGACTACGGTGATGTGCCGCCCGTGCGCGGAACCTACAAAGGCCATGCCGGGCAGCAGCTTTCGGTGGACGTGCACGTTCGCCCTGCACTGGACGACGAGGGTACCGAGCACCTTGAAAGAACCGCCGCCGCGCCACCCAAGCCGCGCGCCGAAGAACCCGCTCAACAACAACAGCAGCAGCAATAGACTCTGGCTATCCGACGGCTTTCCGCTTTGGCGTGCGTGCGCGCTTGGGCATCTCCACGGTCTGGGAATCGGCTTCCATTGCCGTGGACGCAGGCTTCTTCGCCACGGCCAGGCTCTGCTTCAGGGCTTCCATGATGTCGATGACCCGCGCAGTTTCCGGCTCCGGCGGCGCCACCACTTCCTTGCCCTCGATCTTTGCCTCGATCATGGCGCGCAGATTGTCGCGATAGGTGTCCCGGTATTTCTCAGGCTGAAACTCGGCCGACAGCGACTCGATCAGCATGGTGGCGAGCGCCAGTTCCTTCTCCTTCACCAGCGTTTTGTCCGTGCGAAATTCCTCGGTGGCGCGCACCTCATCGGCGTAGTACATGGTGTGCATCATCAGACCCTTCGGGCCGGGACGGAACAGCGCGATGTGCTCGCGATTGTGCATGGTGATCTTCGCCACGCCCGTGTAGCCGGTCCGTTCCAGCGCCTCGTGCAGCAGCGCGTATGGTCGCTCACCCGCTTCATCCGGCGCCATGTAGTAGGAGCTTTCGAAATAGACCGGGTCAACTTCGGACGACTTGACGAACTCCACGATCTCCATCGTCCGCGCGCTCGGCGGCGCCATCCGCTTGATTTCCTCGTCCTCCACCACCACCCAGCGGCCTTTTTCATATTCGTAGCCCTTGACGAGATCCGTGCGGGCGATGGGTTTGTCTTCAGCCTGGCAGTAGAGCACTTGCTTGACCCGGCTGTGGTCATCGCGGTGTAACTGGTTGAAACTAATGGTTTCGCTGCGGGCGGCAGTGAACAGCTTTACAGGAAACGACACCAGACCGAATGTGACATGACCTTTCCAAACGGTGCTTGCCATGGGATCTCCAGCTCCCGCGACCAGCAGCCGCAAAACCTGCCTGGAACGGCTTTCGGTCGCGCTCGACCAGAATAACCCGCAAGCACAAACATTTTCAAGTAGTTGTGTATTTCCTCGGGCTGAACTCTACTCGACTTCGTCGGGCTTGACTTCCTTCACCGAACCGTTGGAAGCCCACCTCAGGAATGCGATGATGTCAGCCAGTTCCTGCGACGTGTAATCAGCCTTTGTAGGCGGGTGCGCCCATTTCTCGGTGCGCACCATGGAAACAACATCCTTCGCCGCCAGTTTCTTCAGGGCCGGGGGCGTCTGACTCAGGTCGAAGACCTGGATCTCGTCGCCTTCCTTCTGTTTAAGGATTCCGGGGAAGGAGCCGTCTGCCGTCTTGATCTCCTGCACGTTCTCCGTCATATCCATCTTGATGGCCATCACCATTCCCCGCGGCGGCACCACCGAGGCCAGCGGCTTCAGATCGGGCGCCACTGCGTTTCCCAGGCCTGCCATTGCGTGACAGGTCGCGCAAGGCGTGCCCTTCGGAGAGTTAAGGAAAAGTTCGCGTCCCCGCTCCACCTGCTTCGGAACCGGCTTGTTCTGAGCCGCGGCCGTAAACACCATCGCTCCGCATACGAGAGCGATACTGCATCGCTTCAGCATGATCGCCTCCTTAGCCGGACTGATGCTATCAATTGGTCGGAGCTGGTGCAAGGGTGGTCTGTCGGGCCCACAGCGGTCCGCGCGAGGTTCAGTTTTCCTCGCCCCCGCTAACCTTCAGGACGGCGAGAAACGCCTCCTGCGGAATCTCAACGCGGCCCACGCGCTTCATGCGCCGTTTGCCTTCCTTCTGCTTCTCCAGCAGCTTTCGCTTGCGCGTGATGTCGCCGCCGTAGCACTTGGCGAGTACATTCTTGCGCATCGCCGGGATGTTCTCTCGAGCCACGATCTTGCTGCCGATGGCCGCCTGGAGCGCCACTTCGAACATCTGCCGCGGAATCAGCTTGCGGAGCCGCTCAATCAACATCTTGCCGCGTTCATAGGCGTGGTCGCGGTGAACGATCATCGACAGTGCGTCAACCGGATCGCCAGCCACCAACACATCCAGCCGCACCATCGGCGAGACCTGATAGCCGGCCAGGTGATAGTCGAGCGAGGCGTAGCCGCGCGAGGCTGATTTGAGCCGGTCGTAGAAATCGAGCACGATCTCGTTCAGGGGGAGTGTGTAGCCCAGTAACACGCGGCCGGTGCCGATGTACTCGAACTTCTTCTGGGTGCCCCGCTTCTCTTCGAGTAGCTTGAGGATTTCACCGACGTACTCCTCGCGCGTTATGACTGTCGCGTCGATGATCGGCTCTTCGATCTGATGAATCCCGGCGGGGTCAGGAAAGCGCGTGGGGTTGTCCACTTCAACCACTTCACCGCCGATTTTCGTGATGCGGTACCGAACGCCCGGCGCCGTGGTGATCAGATCGATTTCAAACTCGCGTTCGAGGCGCTCCTGCACGATCTCCAGATGCAACAGTCCGAGAAAACCGCAACGGAACCCAAACCCCAGCGCCACTGAATTCTCCGGCTCGAAGTTGAACGCGCTGTCGTTGAGACGGAGCTTTTCGAGGGCGTCCCGCAGCCGCCCGTGCTCGTGCGATTCCACTGGATACAGGCCGGCGAATACCATCGGCTTGATCGGCTCAAAGCCAGGGAGAGGTTCGGCGGCGGGGCGCGCGTCCTCGGTGATCGTGTCACCGATCTGGGCATCCGCGACGGTCTTGATATTCGCGAACAGGAATCCTACTTCGCCCGCCGAAAGCTCGTTGGTTGGCACCGGCTTGGGGGTCTGATAGCCAAGGCCATCCACGTCGAACGTGCGCCCATTGGACCACAGCCTGATCTTCTGACCAATGGCGATGCGCCCATCCACGACGCGCGCCAGAATGATCACACCTCGATACGGGTCAAACCACGAATCGAAGATCAGCGCGCGGAGCGGTGCGTCAGGGCTGCCTTCGGGAGGTGGAACCAGGTGCACCACCGCTTCCAGAACATCGTGAATGCCGACGCCGCTCTTGGCGCTCACCAGCAGCGCATCTGCCGCAGGCAGGCCTATTAGCTGTTCAATCTGCTCGCGAATCCGTTCCGGCTCGGCCGATGGAAGATCGATCTTGTTGATGACCGGTATGATCTCCAGATCGTGGTGCAGCGCCAGGTAAGTGTTCGCCAGTGTTTGCGCTTCCACGCCCTGCGAAGCGTCCACCACCAGCAAGGCGCCGTCACAGGCCTGCAAACTCCGCGAGACCTCATAACTGAAATCGACATGCCCCGGTGTGTCGATCAGATTCAGTTGGTATTTGTTGCCGTCGCTTGCCGTGTACTCCAGCCGCACGGCATGGGCCTTGATGGTGATGCCGCGTTCGCGCTCTAGGTCCATGGAGTCGAGCACCTGCTCCACCATCTCGCGTTGCGAGAGCGCGCCGGTCGCCTCAAGCAGGCGGTCAGCCAGCGTCGACTTGCCGTGATCGATATGCGCAATGATGGAAAAGTTCCGAATGAAGGGAGGATCCATGCGGTAGAATGGGCCTGATTCAACGATTATCCCATGGGCGATGTAATGGAAGGCGTTTTCGACGCGCGCGGGCTGAAGTTCGCCATAGTTGTCGCGCGTTTTAACGGCTTTATCACGGATCGCCTTCTTTCCGGCGCGCTTGACGGGCTGGCCCGCATGGGTGGCAATTCCAATGACATTGACGTCGTGAGGGTCCCGGGCGCATGGGAACTTCCGGTTGCCGTTAAAGCCCTCGCCGAGAGCCGCCGCTACGACGGCATCATTGCGCTGGGGGCCGTGATTCGCGGTGAGACTCCGCACTTCGATTACGTCGCCGGCGAATCGACCGGCGGGCTTGCGCGCGTTGCTACCGAAACCGGCGTACCTGTCGCCATGGGCGTGTTGACCACGAACACAGTGGAACAGGCTATCGATCGCGCGGGAGCAAAAAGCGGGAATAAGGGCTTCGATGCTGCCATGACCGCTGTTGAAATGGTCTCGCTCCTGCGGCGTGTCCGCGAACGGCGGAGCTGATTTATGTCGGCCGGCCGTCATCGCTCGCGCCAGCGCGCCCTGCAGGTGCTCTATCAGTGGGACATGGCGAAGCGGCCGGTCGAGGAAGCAATCGACGGCTGGTATGACAGCATCGGGGCCGGACGCGACGAGCCGCTCGCCCGCGATGCTTTCATGGAGCAGCTGGCCACGGGTACAGCGAGCATGGCGACCGAAATCGATGAGCGCATCACCGCCAAGGCGCAGAATTGGAGCCTCGAACGCATGGCCGTGGTTGATCGCAACATTCTTCGGCTTGCCATCTTCGAGATGACAAAGCAACTCTCACCCCCGGCGGTCGTGATCGATGAGGCCCTCGAACTGGCGCGACGCTACTCGGGCGACGAAGCGGTGCCGTTCATTAACGGCGTCCTCGATGCGGTGAACAAGGATGCTGGCGAGAGCGTGGCGAAGGAAACTCAGAGCTGATGGCACGAGTTCTGATGATTGCTCCCGAAGCCGTGCCCTTCGCAAAGACCGGCGGGCTTGCGGACGTGATCGGCGCTTTGCCTGCCGCACTGCATGCTGCCGGGGAGCAGGTCGCCGTGGTGCTGCCGTGGTATCGCGTCGTTCGGCTGGCGAGTTCGCCTCGCGAAGTCTGGCGTAATCTGCGCATTCCGCTCGGGACGCGCACGTTCACCGCAACCATCTTTGAAACCGTCGAGCGCGGCGTCACATTCTACCTGGTGTCGTGTCCACCTCTGTTCGACCGCCCCGGTCTCTACGGCGAGCGTTCGAAGGACTATTCGGACAATCACATCCGCTTCGGAGCTTTCTGCCGCGCCGCGCTCGATGTGGCTCGCCACCTCTTCCTGCCCGACATTCTGCATTGTCACGATTGGCAATCGGCGCTCGCGCCCATCTATCTCCGCTATGCCCTCTCCGGCGATCCCACGTTCCTCGGCGTTCGTGTTTTGTTCACCATTCACAACCTGGGCTACCAGGGACTTTTCCCCCCCGAGTCCCTCCTGGACCTGGGCATCGGTCACGACATTTTCCGCCCCGATGTTCTGGAGTTCTTCGGACGTGTCAATCTGCTCAAGGGCGCCATATACTTCAGTGATTGCATCAACACAGTTAGTCGTGGTTACGCCCGTGAAATCCAGACGCCGGAACTGGGCTTCGGTTTGGATGGCGTCCTTCGCGCGCGGGCCAATCGACTCAACGGTATCGTGAACGGCGTGGATTACGCCGAGTGGAACCCGGAAACCGATGTCAATCTGGCGCGCACCTACACGGCGGCCGATCTTACGGGCAAAAGTGTATGTAAACGGGCGTTGCTGGAACAGCTCGGGCTCCCCGCTGGCGATCTTTCGCGTCCCCTGATTGGCATGATCTCCCGCATGGTCGATCAGAAAGGCTTCGACCTGCTGATGGATGCAGCCGATGCTCTGCTCGGGGAGGATCTCGCACTCGCCATTCTCGGCAGCGGCGAGCCTGTATACGAACGGTTCTTCCGCGATCTGGCCGCCGCTCACCCGGACAGAGTCGGCGTGCACATTGGCTATGATGAGGCCCTGTCGCATCGCATCGAGGCGGGAGCCGACATGTTCCTTATGCCGAGCCTGTACGAACCGTGCGGCCTTAACCAGATCTATAGTCTGCGGTACGGAACCGTACCCATTGTGCGCGCGGTCGGCGGTCTCGATGACACTATCGATGAGGCCACCGGTTTC
>Ga0335078_10008722_pt1 | contig 15061 bp, 12 predicted proteins | sample Lox_Sample_32_FD_206711 | JGI IMG/M metagenome (GOLD analysis project Ga0335078, IMG submission 206711) | Soil microbial communities from Loxahatchee National Wildlife Refuge, Florida, United States - Lox_Sample_3.2 | ecosystem: Environmental > Terrestrial > Soil > Wetlands | place: USA...
GCGGCTTTGAGCACTACACCAGAGGAGGTGTGATGCTCTGCCGCCTTCGCTCTCTTTTGCGCGTGATCAGGTCCCGGCGTGATTTCGAACGGGGAATGAGCGAGGAGTTGCGGTTTCACATCGAGCGATACACTGACGACCTGGTGCGCTCGGGAGTGCCTCCGCGGGAAGCGGCCCGGCGGGCTCGGATCGAGTTCGGCAGCCTGAGCAGTGTACAGGAGGAGTGTCGCGAAGCACACGGGCTCCGCCCATTCGACGAACTGGTCAGGCAACTGCGACACGCTGCCCGATTGCTGCCGAAAACACCCAGATTTACAGCGACTGCCCTCGTGACACTGGCCGTCTGCATCGGCGCGAACCTGACGATATTCGCGGTGGTTGATTCCATCCTGATCCGCCCCCTGCCGTTTCCCGATGCCGGCCGGCTGGTCACCGTCTTTAATACATATCCCAAAGCCGGCGTCGATCGTGACGGTTCCTCGACAGCCAACTACTACGAACGGCGTGGCAGGATTCCCGCCTTCGCCGGGGTCTCCATCTATTCGTACGGCACGGCAGTCGTCGGCGAGGCCGGCTCCACGGAACTCGAGCAAATCGCGCGAGTGTCCCCGGACTTTTTCGCGACGCTTGGGACGAGTCCGTCCGTGGGGCGCAGTTTCACGGAAGAGGAAACCTCGCTGCAAACCGACAACGTTGTGATTCTCACCGATAGCTACTGGCGGCAGCATTTCGATGCCGACCCCCGCGTAATTGGCGGGCGGCTTCGTGTGAACGGACTCATAAACACGGTGGTCGGTGTCCTGCCGCCCGGTTTCCGTTTCCTCTCATCCGAGGCGCGTCTGTACTTTCCTTTCTCGTCGGGTCCTGAAGATCGTGCTTCCTCGCAGCGGCACTCGGGCGGGAATTCCAAGCATATGATTGCCCGCCTCAAGCCAGGCGCGACCCTGGCACAGGCGCAGGCCGAGATCGACGCGCAGAACGGCACGCTGGAAGCGTATGATCCCGAGGCCAAAATGATGGCCGATGCCGGCTTTCGTTCCGTGGTGGCGCCCCTTCACGCGGACCACGTTCGAACCATCCGCCCCGCCCTGTTGTGGACGCAGGCGGGCGCCTTCGCGTTGTTGCTGATCGGCGCGGTCAACCTCACGAACCTGCTTTTGATCCGGGCGAGTAGTCGTTCGAAAGAAATCGCTGTCCGGCGGGCGTTGGGTGCGAGTCGGTGGCACGTGGTGAGCGAGGCGATTGTCGAGACCACTTTGCTCACGCTGGCCGGAGGCCTGCTCGGGCTCGCCGCCGGGGCCGGCGGAATCCGCCTGCTGAGTGTATTGGCCGTCGACCGTCTACCTTTGGGGAGTCACATGGCGATCGACTCCCGGTTGGCGTCGATCGCGGTTCTCGGAGTCGCCGCCATGGGACTCACGCTCTCGGTGCCGATAGCGTGGTTCAACTTGCGAGGCCATCTGGCAAGCGCGATCCAATCGGAGACCCGCGGCGGAACCGCCAGCCGCGCCGCTCAAAGCCTACGCCACGGCTTTATCGTGGCGCAGATCGCGATGGCAACGGTTCTGCTGAGCGGGGCGGGTCTGCTGGGCCTCAGTCTGGAGCGGGCGATGGCGGTCTCTCCGGGCTTTCGGCCGGACCATGTTCTGTCAGGACAGATCTCGGTGCCGTGGAACCGATACCCGGACTGGCCGACTCGTCTGGCCTTCAATGAGAGGCTGTTGAAGGACCTCGCGCACCAGCCGGGAGTTTCGGCCGCCGGAGTGGTCAACAATGTGCCCTTGAGCGGTAACAGCGGAAAGAGCGCCGCTACGGTAGTGGGCCACGTTCGCCTGCCGGGCGAGTCGGCTCGCGGACATTACTCTTATGGCGTGGATGGCGACTACTTTGCCGCGATGGGCCTCTCCCTGCGGGAAGGACGTTTCCTCACGGCGGACGATTCGCGCCGGTCAACGCGGGTCTGCGTCGTGGACGGAGACTTCGCGCGCTACTACTGGCCGCACTCCAGCGCTCTTGGCCAACACCTTTTCGAGGGCGGCGAAGCGGCCTCTGATGCCCAATCGTTCACTGTGGTTGGTGTGGTCGGTGCTGTGAAACAAGCGGGCCTGACTGACCAGACGGCCCAAGGCGCGGTCTACTATCCTTACGCCTTGCGCACCGACGGCAGTCTTTTTATTGTTGTCCGCACCCGCCTTCGACCGGAATCGCTCGGTGCGGTACTCGAAAAAGTCGTTCGGCAAATCGACCCCGAAGTGCCGGTGAACGACCTCCGGTCCATGGATAGCCGTATCGCCGGCAGCCTCGTGGCGCAACGCTCACCGGCATTGCTTGCGGGCATCTTTTCGCTGATCGCTATACTCCTGGTCGCGGTCGGCACCTACGGTGTCTTGAGCTACGCCGTGGCGCAGCGACGCCGCGAGATCGGTGTGCGAATGGCATTGGGAGCGCGGCCGGGGCAGATACGCAGCCAGTTTCTCGCTCTCGCCCTGCGTCTGCTGGCAGCCGGCGTGATACTGGGCGCCATTGGAGCGTGGCTGACGGGCCGAGCAATGCGGACGCTACTTTTTCAGGTGCCGCCTCTTCACCTTGCGACCCTTACCGCGGCCGCCGGCATCATCGGCGTGGTATCTCTCGTCGCCTGTCTGCTGCCATCTCAGCGCGCCACCCGGATCTCCCCGGCGGAGGCCCTGGCCGACCTGTAGTGAATCGGCTTGAGTCTTCCGCGGAGTCTGCGGTCTTACCCCGGCCGGTGCCAGTCCGCCATCGCGGTTTCCACCTGCTCGGCAAGCTGACGCGACGTGTAGGGCTTCTGCAGATAGGCCGCCACGCGCTTGCGGCCGAAACGGGCGATCGCGTCGCGCCGTTCGTAACCGGTAGAGACGATCACGCGCACGCCCGGCCGCACCTCCAGAATCTTGTCGATGGCTTCTTCGCCGCCCATCACCGGCATGGTGAGGTCGAGCAGCACCACCCCGATATCCGGGTGCTGCCGCGCTTGTTCCACGGCGTCAAGCCCGTCCTTGGCCAGGCGCACCTGGTAGCCCCGGCTCTCCAGCGTGGCGCGCGCGATGCGGCGTACCATCTCCTCATCGTCCACCACGAGCACCGTGGCCCTTTCGGCGGAAGGCTGGCGCTTCGGCGCCGTTGCCGATGGAACCGGCGCGCTCGCGTCGGCCGCAAACGACACGCGAAACGTGCTCCCTTTGCCCGGCGTGCTCAGCACCTGGATGCTCGCCTTGTGGCTGCGCGCGATTCCCGCCACCGCCGCCAGGCCCAGGCCGCGCCCCGTGAATTTGGTGGTGAAGAACGGGTCGAAGATGCGCGCTTTGGTGACCGTGTCCATTCCACAGCCCGTGTCGCACACTTCCAGGTAGACGCGGTTCGGCTCGGCGCCGGTCGAAACCACGATCGAGCCGGCATCTTCGCCGATCGCTTCGGCGGCGTTGCTCACCAGGTTGAGAACCATCTGCTGTACCTGGTTAGGATCGGCGTCGATCCGCGCGAGATTGCGCTCCAGGCGAATCGCCAGGCTGATTTTCTTCGGAACGGTGGCTTCAATTAGCCCTCGGATGCGTTCCACCAGGCCCGAAAGCTCCACCTTCTGCATGAAGTGGCGGCCCTTGCCCGAGTAAGCCAGCAACTGGTGGGTCAGTTCTGCCGCCCGTTGCCCGGCGCGCACCACGTCTTCCAGTTTCTCCCGAAACGAGCTGTCCGGCGGCAGCGCGTCCAGCACCAGGCTGGAGTTTCCCATGATTCCGGTCAGCAGGTTGTTGAAATCGTGCGCCACACCGGCCGCCAGCGTTCCTATGGTTTCGAACTTCTGGCTTTCGCGGAACTGCTCTTCCAGCCGCCGCTTCTCTGTCAGGTCGCGGACAATATGCACCGCCCCGATGATGTTGCCGCCGGCGTCGAACATGGGATCCACCGTGACGCTCAGCAACCTTTCGTCGTACTCCAGTTCGATGCTCTCGCGGCGACGGTTCTGGACCGCCCGCAAGAACGGCTGCCTTTCGGCCGGCAGGTTACCCCACAACCGTTCGCAGGCCATCCCCGCCAATTCCGTCTCCGGACGCCCCAGCAGCCGCACCAGCGCCGCATTAAACCGTTGAATGCGGCCTTCCGCATCCACCACCGCTAGGCCGTCGCTGATTGCGTCCAGCGTGGCCCGCCATTCGATGGCCATGATTCTGGCCAACTCGTCCGACATGAATTCGTCACGCCGGGGCGGCGGCTCAGGCATACCGGATGAAGCGGAACCTCCGTTGGCCATGATAGTACCAGTACTTATGATAACTCTATGAAAGGTATTATTCTACACCCTGGACGTCTGGGTAGGAAAGACCACCTACCGCTCCAAGTCGATACCCAGTTTTTTCAGCTCTTCGGAGTAGTACCGCCGATGCAGCAGGTCCCACTCCTCCGTCCCTTCCGGGATTTCGCGCTTTTGTGAGCGGATCTTCAGGCGGGCGGTGCGGTCCACTTTTTCTTCAGCCATCAGCAGTTCGGTCATGACGCGCACAATTTCCAGCCGCACCGCGTTGGTGTCTTTGTTCCTCATCCGCAGCTCGTGCGACCGGCGCAGCATTTCCACCAGCTTGTGCGACATGTCGGTGACCTTGTCGCGCGAGAGCTTCATGGCATCGCCCGTATCGCGGCCCGAGGCGCGAATCACTTTGCGCTGCGCAATCAGGGTGTTCTTGATTTTACGAAACATGTCCTGATAGCTGACGCCTTCGCGCCGCATGTATTCGCTGTATTGGCTGAGCAGGTCGCGGACTTCGTCGTTCAGACGGTCCTCCACGGCCAGTTCCTCCGAGATGATGTTGGCGACTTTTTCCACCACTAAATCCGGGTTGGAGGTCTCGATGGTTCCGGGAGTCAGCTTCTTAACGAGTTGTCGGGCTAGATACGAGACGAATTCTCTGGCGAGCAGCATTCTAGACTTTAGGGGCGAAAGCGTAGTGTATCACGTGTGGAATCCGAGCGAAAAACGTACGGATTCATCCTCTTATAAAATACCTTGGCCGCGGGAGCTGGCAAAATCTGTGGATAATGGATAGCGCTATGCTCGTACCTGCGAGTGCTTTTGGAGGGGAAGAACCCGCATGCCGCTGTCGTATGAAGATTCGCTGACCTATCTCCCGCGCAAGCCGTTACAGGATTTCGCCAAAGGCCAGACGATTTACGCTTCCGGCCATCCCGTGGACCGGCTTTACCTGGTCATTCTGGGGCGCGTCAAAATTACAGGAGCGGCTGAGGATGGGCAAACCATCGCTCGCATCGTCTGCTCCGAAGGGCTGTTCGGTGAAGGCTGCCTGATCGGCAATGCTACCACCGCGGAAGCCGTAGTGGCTCTCGACAACGTCACGGTCATGTCCTGGACGCGCGCGGAAATCGAAGCTCAAATTGACCGAGAGCCGCGCCTCGGCGTCGCCTTGACGCAATATATGGTGCGTCACTGCCTGGAACTCAAAGACCGCATCGAAAGCATGGCCATGTACAAGACCCCCGAGCGTATGATGCTGGCCTTCATGCAGTTGGCCAATACCTTGGGCAGCCCCATGGCCGATGGGTCCACGCGTGTTGCCTCCCTGACCCACCACACCCTGGCGGAATTCGTAGGCACCTCCCGCGAAATCGTGACCTTTCAGATGAACCGGCTGCGCCGGCAGGGTTTGATCCGTTACTCGCGGCAGTACATCGATATTTACGTCAAGCCAATGGAGCAGGCGTTGCGTGGCCAGGGCATTCATCTGCCGCCTACCGCTCACTACGCGCAGCACGCCGCGGGTTAAGCGGTATCTCAGTCGTAGACGAAGTGCAGCGCTTTCTTCAGGTCTTCCCAGGCTTCGCGTTTGGCGTCCTGGTTATACGGCCGCAGCAGGTAGGAAGGGTGGTACGTCACCATCACCGGAATGTCCCGCCACTTGAACCATCGGCCGCGCATTTTGGTGACGCCCTCTTTATGGCCGGTCAGCGCGCGGGCCGCCGTCCCGCCTAACGCGCAGATGGCTTTCGGCTGGATGGTGGTGAGCTGGCGATAGAGAAACTGGCCGCAGACCTCCATTTCGTCCGGCTCCGGCGTGCGGTTGCCCGGCGGACGGCACTTAACCACATTGCAGATGTAAACATCTTCCCGGCGCAGCGGCATGCCTTCCTTGTGCGCCGTATTCTCGATCATCTGCGTGAGCAATTGCCCGGCGCGCCCCACGAACGGAATCCCTTGCGCGTCTTCATCCGCACCCGGACCTTCACCCACGAAAACCAACGCCGATTTTTCGTTGCCCACGCCGAAGACGATCTTATTGCGGCCTTCATGCAAGCGGCACCGCCGGCAATCGCCGATATCGTCCAGGATTTTGAGCATCGTGTCGCCCGAAGCCCCCTCAGCGCCGCGGTCGTCGGAAAGCGGAGCCCCAGCAGCGCTTGCCGCGGAACCCTGTCCAGCGTCCTTCGCCGCCACCCCCTGCGGAGCCCGCTTATAGATGGTTTTCACACCCAAATCCTGATAGAACTCCAGGTATTGTTTCAGCAGATCGGGGTTCATTGGGCGGCATGCAGGACCAGCCGCAGTTTCAACGCTTCGTCGAAAATGCGGTCGGCGATTTCGCGTTTGGGCGCGCGCTCGAGCGGGATGGTCTCACCGGTTGAAAGCGCGAGCACCACTTCGTTTTCGTCGGATTCAAAGCCCGTCTCGCTGCCGCCCACCAGGTTCCCCACCACCATGTCGCAGTTCTTCGAGACCAGCTTGCGCCGCGCCTCCTGCTGCAGGTGTTGGGTCTCGGCGGCAAAGCCCACCAGCAGGCGGTCGCCTTTTCTCACGCCCAGTTCGGCCAGAATATCGGGCGTCGGGTCGAGTTCCAGCGACACCCGCGCCGCGGTCTTCTTGATCTTCTGGTCGGGCACTTTGCGCACGTGGAAATCGGCCACCGCCGCCGCTTTGATCACGATGGTCGCCGGCTCCAGGTGGTCGAAAACTTTTTCGCGCATCTGCGCAGCCGTGCGCACTGCGATAATTTCCACGCCGCGCGGAGGAGCAAGGTTTACCGGCCCGGAAATCAGGATAACGCGCGCCCCGCGCGCCGCTGCCGCTTCCGCCAGCGCATAGCCCATCTTGCCGCTGGAACGGTTGGAGATGTAGCGCACCGGATCGAGCGGCTCCTGCGTCGGTCCGGCGGTCACCAGCACCACTTCATCCTCGAGGTCGCGCCGCTTGTTGAACTCGCGCTGGATGGCCTCGACGATCTCCTCCGGCTCCGCCATGCGGCCTTTGCCCGTCATGCCGCACGCCAGGTAGCCAACTCCGGGTTCGATCACGGGGTTTCCTCGCCGCCGCAGCGTTTCCAGGTTGGCCTGCGTGGCCGGGTGCTCCAGCATGTTCACGTTCATTGAAGGGGCCAGCATCACCGGTCCCGTGAACCCCAGGTAGAGAGCGGTCAGAAAATCGCCCCCAAGGCCGTGGGCGAACTTGGCGAGCAGATCCGCTGTGGCAGGCGCCACCAGCAGCAGGTCCCCGCGCTGCCCCACCTCGATGTGCTCGATCACGTTCTCCACCGCGAACAGGTCGGTGATGGTCTTGCGGCCGGTCAGCGCTGTGAACGTCAACGGCCGGATGAATTCCTGGGCGGCCGCCGTCATCACCGCCTGCACCTCGTGCCCCTGCTGCATCAGCAGACGCGCCAGGTCGGCGCTCTTATAAACGGCGATGCCGCCGCCCATCCCCAGGATGATGTTCATCGGCTGGAACTTACAGCGCTGGCTCCGGCGCCGGCATCTCCGGCGCCTCGCCCGTCAGGCTGTACTTTACCAACCCGCGCCGCACTTCCTCGGCCGCGATGATGGTCGGTTTCCTCGAGGATGTAGGCAGCACCGGCCGCGCGCCACCCTGCAATTGCCGCGCGCGCTTGGCGGCCACGATGATGAACCGGTAGGTGCTCTGCTCCGGATCGTCCGGAATGGTGCAATGCGCGTTGTTGCGCGGGGGCTTATCTGCCATGTTGTCGATACCTCTTCAAACTCGAAAAGTCTCCAGGATGGGCCGGATCCGGTCCTCGATCCTGGTCCGCCGCACCCGCTCCGCGTAAACAATGGCGCTGAGCACGGCGTCGGATTCGGCCAGGTCCCGATTGATCAACACATAATCGTACTGATCGTAGTTACGGATCTCCTCGGCCGCCACTCCCAGCCGCCTCTCGATCACGTCCTCCCGGTCTTCGCCGCGCGCGCGAAGCCGCTGTTCCAGAATCTGCCTTGAAGGAGCCAGGATAAAGACGGTTACGGCCTCAGGAATCTGCTTTTTCAATTGTCTCGCACCTTGCACGTCGATGTCGAGTACCAAGTCCCGGCCCTTGGCCTGGGCTTCCTCCAGAATCCCCCGGTGTGTTCCGTAATAATTGCCGAAAACGTCGGCACACTCAAGAAATTCGCCGCGCGCCATCATGGCTTCGAAGTCCGCGCGCTCCACGAAACGATAGTCCTCGCCGTCTTTTTCGGCGCCGCGAGGTTTACGGGTGGTATATGAAACGGAAAACATCAGATCCGGCACATGGGTCAGCAGCCGCGCGACCAATGTGGATTTCCCCGAGCCCGAAGGCGCGGAGATGATGAAAACAGTGGTCATAAGATGGGGGGTAGGGGGTGGGGTGTAGGGGGCAGGGAGAGGTCGCGCTTCGCGCATCCTTTCCCTACCTCCACCCCCTACCCACCCACACCCTTTTTTCTCCAATCTTCCATCTCTATTCCAAGTTCAATGACAACTCGCGGATCTTATCGATTTCCGACTTCGCCTCCAGGGCCATATCCGTGATCGTCAGGCCCAGGTCGCCCAGGCCGCCGGTCTTGGAGAGAATCGTATTCGCTTCGCGGTTCATTTCCTGCAGCAGGAAATCCAGGCGCTTGCCCACCTCTCCTGTCTCGTCCAGGATGGCGCTGAGCTGCGTAGCGTGCGTCTTGAGCCGCACCAGTTCCTCGGCCACATCGCTGCGGTCGGCCAGGATCGCCGCTTCCTGCGCCAGTCGCTGCGGATCGATGGCGTTGCCGCCCAGCAGGTCTGCCAGTTTCTCGCGCAGCCGCTTCTGGAAGGCCGGCGTCGCCCCGGCGCGGATTCCCTCAATGCCGGCCGCCAGCCCGGCCACCGCCTGGCAGCGCTGCCGCATTTCCACCGCCATGGCTTCGCCTTCCCGCTCGCGAAACTGGTTCAGCTGGACCAGCGCTTCCCCGACGCTTTCCATCACCGCCTGAACGAACTCTTCGCCCAATTCCCGGTCTTCGCCACCGTTCAGCATCCCTGGAATGCGCAGCGCGGCGTTGAGGTCGGGCTGCTGGTCCGGAAACGGATGGATCTCCATGGCCTCGCGGAAGGCCGCCAGCCACGTCGCCAGCAGCGGTTTGTTCAATCCCACCGTCCCGCCTCCGATGCGCGTCCAGGTCACCTGCACCTGGATGTGGCCCCGCGCGCACGCGCCTTTGATGGCGGTTCGTATGTCGTTCTCGATGGCGTCCAGTTCCGGCGGCAGGTGGAAGTGCAGGTCCAGGCCGCGATGGTTCACGCTCTTCAGGCTGACCGCGATCTCGCCTTGCCCGCTCGCCCTTCGTACCTGGGCGAAGCCCGTCATGCTCCGTATGCTCATAGGTCCATGGCCGCCGCCGCGTCGTCGAACTGCAACTCGTGGAGCCGCTGGTAGACGCCCCCCTGCGCCATCAGCGCCTCGTGTGTGCCCATTTCCGAGACGCACCCTTTTTCGACCACCACGATTTTGCTGGCCCGGCGAATGGTAGAGAGGCGGTGCGCGATCACGATCACCGTGCGGTCCTCCATCAGGTTCGCCAGCGCTCTTTGTACCAGTAGTTCGGATTCCGTGTCCAGGTGCGATGTGGCTTCGTCCAGGATCAGGATGGGCGCATTTTTCACCAGCGCCCGCGCGATAGCGATGCGCTGCCGCTGCCCTCCGCTCAGCCGCACGCCCCGGTCGCCGGTCACCGTCTGGTATCCCTGCGGCAGCCGTTCGATGAATTCGTGCGCCAGGGCCGCTTCCGCCGCCCGCCGGATGACCTCCATGGGCGTGCCCGGTGTCCCGTAGGCAATGTTGTTGGCTACCGTATCGTTGAACAGGAACGTGTCCTGCGCCACGATGCCGATCTGCGCGCGCAGTGACTTCAAATCAAGGTCGCGTACGTCCCGCCCGTCGATGCGAATGGCCCCGCCGGTGACATCGTAAAAGCGCGGGACCAGGTTCGCCAGTGTCGTCTTGCCGCCGCCCGAGGGTCCGACCACGGCCACCACTTCGCCGGCCTTCACTTCCAGGCTCACCTCGCGGAGGCGGAAACCCTCCGGCGCGGCGGGGTAGTGGAAGGAAACGCCGTCGAAAACGATGTCCCTGGCGAACCGGTCGAGTTTCGCCGCCGACGGCCGTTCGCGTACTTCTTCGGTGTGGTCCAGGTATTCGAAAATCTTGTGCGAGGCGCCGATGCCCTGCTGGAAAATGTTGTGGATGCCGACCAGGCGCTTGATCGGCTCAAGCAGCACCAGCAACGCGATCACGAAACTGGCGAAGTCGCCGGCCGTCAGCACTCCCGCCTTGATCTGATAGCGGGCGTAGGTCAACAGCAGCACGATGGTCACCGAGGCCATGATATCGATGACCGGAGAAGAAAGAGCCTGTTGCAGCACGTAGCGAACGTTGGTCTTCAACAGCCGCCGCGCGGCTGCGTGGAAACGCCGGAATTCGTAGTCTTCCGCGCCGAAGGCTTTCACCACCATGTGGCCGCTCAAGGTCTCCTGCAGAATCTGGTTCAGCTCCGCCTGCCGGTCTTGCGTGCCCCGGCTGATGCGCCGGATGCGCCGGCCGATGCGCGTCGTGGGCAGCATCACCGCCGGCAGCACCACCAGGCTGATGGCCGCCAGTTTCCAGTCGTTGGTGATCAGCACGAACAGCAGCGCGACGGCGCTGAAGAACTGGCGCAGAAAATCCGCCAGAATCTGCGACGTGGCCACCTGCACCTTGTCCACGTCGTTCATGATCGAGGACATGAGCTGGCCCGTGGAATGCGACTCGAAGAAGCTTGCGCCGTGCCGCAACACCTTCTTGAAGACCGCGTTGCGCAGGTCGGTGACCGAAGAGAAGCCCGCGTAACTGATCAGGTAGTTGCCCACGTAATCGCAAATTCCCTTGATCAGGAAAACCGCCACGATGGCCACCGCCACCATGGTCCACACCGTGCGGCCGTGCAGCGGTACCACCTGCTCCAGGTAAAGCTGGTGGTTCAGAATGGGGCGCGGCAGCAGCGGTGTCAGACCCGCGGGCGGGCTGGACGTGAGCACGCGGTCAAAGATGGGCCGGATGAGCAGCGTCATCATGCCCTGCGCCGCCCCGGCGATGGCCATCAGCACCATCGACCCAAACAGGTGCGGCCAGTACCGCCGCCCGTAGGAGAGCAGCCGCATGACATTGTTCATGCGTGCACCCGCAACCGCGTCAGCGCCTCCAGCACCTGGCCGGTGGAGACCCGGGCTATGCCGCCCGGCGCGGTTACGATCTCCGCCGCTGTGCGCCACGGCCCCCAAATGGCCGGGTCGGAATTGCCGAAGATCACTACTACGGGGAGCCCGAACGCCGCCGCCATGTGGGCCGGTCCCGAATCGTTGCCTACGAACAGGCACGAGGTGCCGAGCAGCATCTTCACCCCCGCTAGCGGCGCGCCTTCGAGCCTGCGGTACGCGGCAAAGGGCGAGAGGTCGTCGCCGGCCGCGCCGATAAACACCGGCTCGATGCCCGCGCCGCGCAAGTGTTCGGCCACCTCCAGAAAGCCCTCTGCCTTCCAGGTCTTTTCCGCCGTCGCCGCCACCGCGTGAATTACCGCGACACTGTGGGGCACGCGCTTCCGCCTGCCAACCCCGCGTTCAACCGGCAAGTTGGGAGGTGGGGTGCCCTCTGGGCCCGCCTGCCCCACGTAAAGCTTGGCTCGCGGAACTTCTGCCTTCGGCGCGCCCAGATAGAACATGGCGCTGGCCAGATGTTCCGCGGTGTGCATGGTGCGCTCCTCTCGCAGGATCTCCTGCGCCCTGGGAATCCGCACGTTATACACAAACCGGTTACGAAAATGGCCGAAGCCCGCCCGCCATCGCGCGCCGGACGCCATGGTGAGCCACGCGCTGCGCGTGCCACCGTGCAGGTTGAGGCACAGACGCGGCCGGAAGCGCCGCAACGCGCTCCATTCCGGTGGCAGAATTTCGTCCACATTCAGGTTGTCTTCGAAGACGGCCCGAAAACGGTCCTCCACGACGACGCCCACCCGCAGGTCCGGCCGCGCGCGTTTCAGGATTTCGAGCGCGGGAGTAGTAAGAACGCAATCGCCGAGCGATCGGAGCCGCACCACGGCTACACGCCCCAAGCGCGGCAGGTCATCCAAGACGCTTTCCACGGCGGCTCATTCTTCGATTTTCGCCTCGTCGACCATCATTACAGGGACGTCGTCGCGTATTGGATACACGCGATGGCACTCGACGCACTTTAACCCGTTCTGATCGGGCGTGAGTTCCACCTTCGCCTTGCATACGGGGCACGCGAGGATCCCCAGCAGAAATTCGCTGATCGCCATAAGAACTCTAAGTTTAGCAGGCTGAAGCCGCGGGCCGTTCTCCCCGGACTCAGTATCCTGCTTCAGCCATCGCCGGGCGGCTCAACCCGCCCGACCAAGGCGTCGAATCCCGGAGGATCGCCACGGTATCATAATGTAAGAGCCCTCCGCACATGGCAGTGCCTTCCGAAGAGGATATGGGAATCAATAGCTGGCTCGAAGAAGAGCTATATCGACAGTATCTGCGCGACCGCTCCACCGTGGACGAGAGCTGGAAGCAAGTGTTTGACAGGAATGGCGTGGTGGAACCCCCCGCGGCCGCCGCCCAACCTCCCGCCGCCCCTGCCGCCAACGGCGTTCCGGCCCCCGCTCCCGAACTCCTGGCCGGCGAACAGCTCCAGCCATTGCGCGGAGCCGCCGGCCGCATCGCGGAGAACATGAGCGCCAGCCTCGCCATCCCGCTGGCCACTTCCCAGCGCACCATTGCCGTCAAGGTGATGGACGAAAACCGGCGCATCATCAATCAACACCGCACCCTGCTCGCCAAGAGCAAGGTCTCCTACACCCACATCATCGGCTGGGCCGTGGTCAAGGCCCTCGAAGATCTGCCCACGCTGAACCACGCCTATACCGAAAAGGACGGCCAGCCCTGCCGCCTGCAGCGCTCCCACATCAACCTGGGAATCGCCGTCGACGTGGCCGGCAAGGACGGCAGCCGCAGCCTGATGGTGCCCAACATCCGCGACGCCGGAGCGCTCGATTTCCAGCAATACCTTACCGCCTTCGATGGCCTGGTCACCCGCGCCCGCACCGGCAGGCTCACCCCCGCCGACTTCCAGGGCACCACCATTTCGCTCACCAATCCGGGCACCGTGGGCACCATGGCCTCGAATCCGCGGCTGATGCTCGGCCAGGGCGCCATCATCGCCACCGGCGCCATCGACTACCCGGCCGAATATCAGGGTGCCGCCGCCGAAACGCGCGCCACCCTGGGCATCAGCAAGGTGATGACCCTCACCTGCACCTACGATCACCGCATTGTGCAGGGCGCCGAGTCGGGTGCCTTCCTGGGCAAGCTGCAAGACCTGCTCGACGGTAAGGACGGTTTCTACGAGGAGATCTTCGATCATCTGCGTATGCCGCACCAGCCGGTGCACTGGGAAACCGACCGCGAGCCGCTGCTCCCTGGTATCGCCTCCGGGCGCATGGCCGATCCCGCCAAACAGGCCGGCATCATGCAGATGATCAACGCCTATCGCGTGCGCGGCCACCTCATCGCCGACCTCGACCCCCTCGGCCACGAGCCCAGTTATCATCCCGAACTCGCCCCCGAGACCTACGGCCTCACCATTTGGGACCTCGATCGCGAATTCCTCACCGGCAGCCTGGGCGAGTCCGGTGGCGAAGGCCACCCCAAGCCCGTCGCCACCCTGCGCGAGATCCTGGAAACGCTGCGCCAGACCTACTGCGGCAAGATCGGCTGCGAGTACATGAATATCCAGGTGCCGGAGCAGAAGCGCTGGCTGCAAACCCGTATGGAGCCCGAGGCCAACCGCTGGCCGCTCGAGCCGGCCAAGCGCCGCCGCATCCTCCGCGACCTGATCGCCGCCGAGGGTTTCGAACACTTCCTGCATTCCCGCTTCATCGGCCAGAAGCGCTTCGCTCTCGAAGGCGGCGAAACCGCCGTCGCGATTCTCGAAGAACTGTTGGAACGCGCCTCCGCCAACAACGTCCATGAAGCGGTAATGGGCATGGCGCACCGCGGCCGCCTCAACGTCCTGGCCAACGTGGTGGGCAAGGATCTCAAGCAAATCTTTTCCGAGTTCGAGGGCGAAATCGATCCCGCCAGCACCCAGGGTTCGGGTGACGTCAAGTATCACCTCGGCGCGAGCGGCGTGCGCCGGATGGAAAACGGCCGCGACATCGTGGTTTCCGTGGCGCCCAATCCTAGCCACCTGGAAGCTGTCGACCCGGTGGTCGAGGGCATCGTCCGCCCCAAGCAGGATCGGCTCGGCGATGCCGAGCGCGAACGCGTCATTCCGGTCCTCATTCATGGCGACGCTGCGTTCGCCGGCCAGGGTGTGGTGGCCGAAACCCTCAACCTGGCGCAGCTCGACGGCTACTCCACCGGCGGCACTATCCACCTGATCATCAACAACCAGATCGGCTTCACCACCCTGCCCGACGAGTCGCGTTCCACCCCCTATTCCACCGACGTGGCGCGCGGCGTGCAAGCGCCCATCTTCCACGTCAACGGCGACAGCCCGCAAGCCGCCGTCCGCGCTTTGCAGGTGGCTTTCGACTTCCGCCAGAAGTTCAAAAAAGACGTGGTGATCGATATGATCTGCTATCGCCGCCACGGCCACAACGAGGGTGACGACCCCAGCTACACCCAGCCCCTCATGTACCGTAAGATCAAGGACCACCCCTCGGTGGCCACTCTCTATTCCGAACGTCTGGTGCGCGAAGGCCTGGTCACCGAAGC
>Ga0335078_10008723_pt1 | contig 15060 bp, 13 predicted proteins | sample Lox_Sample_32_FD_206711 | JGI IMG/M metagenome (GOLD analysis project Ga0335078, IMG submission 206711) | Soil microbial communities from Loxahatchee National Wildlife Refuge, Florida, United States - Lox_Sample_3.2 | ecosystem: Environmental > Terrestrial > Soil > Wetlands | place: USA...
CTGTGGCGGATGATGGACAAAGGCCTTGTGGTAACCGTCAATTCGGACGATCCCGCCTATTTCGGCGGCTACGTCAATGACAACTTTCGCGCCGTAGCCGACGCCCTCGCGCTCACGCGCGAGGAGATTGCCGCCATTGCGCGAAACAGCTTCCAGGCCTCGCTGACGCCGGCAGCGCAAAAGACCGCCGCGCTCGCCGAGATCGAGCGCGTGCTCGCGGATACAGCCTGACCGCGCCCCGCAACGCCGCCCTCGCCGCCGTCGTCTTTGCGTAAGGGCCGAGCCGACGGCAGCAACGCCGGCGGCGCGATCAGCCTTTCAGCTGGATGCCTTAGCTGGATGCCTTAGCTGGATGCCTTAGCTGGATGCCTTGGCCAGACCTTTTGCTTTGGCAATTGCGCTCAAGCGAACCACCCTGCAGAAAAGCTCCACGTCACCATCGCCAACGTGTCAAGAACCGGCGGAGCCGATGTCACACGTGAAAAGTGAAGCGTCGGCGAGGACGGACAGGCTCGATTGACAACGTTCAAATGGAAAATTCTGCGCCCACGTCAGTCACGCCGAGTGCATCGGTTGGTGGGTTTTAGGAATGATGTCGCCGTTTGCCGGAATCTCATCGCCGCACTATGGCGCTGCCGGCGCGGCGAAGCGTCCGCTGCTCCGACTGCAGTAATGCGCGGGCGCGGTGCGTCAGCCGCTCGATCTGTTCGACGAAGACGGAAAGATCCTTGCCGGAAAAATCCGCCAACAAGCGGTCGTTGGCGGCCTCGCCGGCGCGATGTATGATACGGCTCTGCCGCCGGCCTTCACCCGTCAGCGAGATCAGCACCTCGCGATTGTTTTGCGGATTGATTTTTTTGGAAACAAGGCCGCGCCGCACCAAAGTTGAGACGGTGCGGCTCAACTGGGCTTTCTCCAGTCCCATGCCGGACGCGATCTGGTTGAGCGTTTGCGGCTTCGTTCGGCCAAGGTGCGCGAGAAGCCCCCATTCCACGCCGGCAAGACGCAGAAGCCGCCGGTAGCGCGCCGCCGCGGCGCGCCGCAGCAGGTTGGCGAGGATGAGAATTTTACGTGAAACCAACCGGTCGCCGGGGCTTATGCTGGACCCCTTGCCCAATCCGGACGATGAAGCGCCGCCGCCTGCCATGCCGCGAAAAAAGCAAATGCGATGCGGCAGTGCAACTGTTGACACTGTCAACTGTCGGCGTAGGATTTTCTAAAATCGGCCGGCTGTCGCGCCGGCAACAGGGAGACGCCTTATGCTCACATCGCCGCCGCGTGATGAAGGCAGCGGGTATGAGATGCGCGCCGCGGTCATCAAGACCGATCTCGTCGAAGTTGGCCGCGGCACGCCGATGGGCGAATTGCTGCGCCGCTACTGGCATCCGATCGGACTGGTAAAAGATGCCGGCGGCATTCCGCGCAAGATCCGCGCACTCGGCGAAGATTTGATTCTGTTCCGCGACGGGCAAGGCCGGCCGGGATTGCTGCATGCGCGCTGCGCCCACCGCGGCACCACCCTGTACTACGGCAAAGTCGAGCCGGCCGGCATTCGCTGCTGCTATCACGGCTGGCTGTTCGGCGTAGAGGGGCATTGCCTCGAACAGCCCTGCGAGCCGCAAGGCGGGGCGTTCAAGGACAAGGTGCGGCAGCCTTGGTACCCGGTAGAGGAAAAATACGGGCTGATCTTTGCCTATATGGGCCCACCGGAGCGGAAGCCGGTCCTGCCGTCGTATGAATGCCTGGAGGTCATGGGCGACGGCGAGTTCGTCGACGCCGATGATTCGTCGATCGGCAGCGGCGGACCGGTTATTATTCCGTGCAACTGGCTGCAACATTACGAAAACGTGGTCGACCCGTTCCACGTGCCGGTGCTGCACGCTTCCTTCAGCGGCGCGCAATTCACGACAGCGATGGCGGCGATGCCGAACGTCACCTTTGAAGCCTCGCCGCGCGGCGTGCTTGCCCGCTCGATCCGCAAAATGGAGGACGGCAAGACGTTCTATCGCGTCACCGAGGCGGCGCTGCCGACGCTGCGGGTGGTGCCGAATCCGCGCGTCGCGCAATTCGCCCGCGTCGAGTCGATCGGCTGGGTGCTGCCGATCGACGATACGTCGTTTCGTATCTATGTCGCGGGGCGGGTCAAAGCCAAAGGCGACATCGGGCGCATGCGTTCGAAATTCAATGGGAAGGATTGGCGGGACATGAGCGAAGAGGAGCACCAGCGCCACCCCGGCGATTACGAAGCTCAGGTTGGCCAGGGACCGATCACTATCCATTCCGAAGAGCATTTTGCCCAATCGGACCGCGGCATCGTCATCATGCGGCGCATGTTGCGCGAGCAGCTCGATCGGATAGCCGAAGGGCGCGATCCAATTGGCATCAGCTTCGACCAGAATGCGCCGCCGATCGTGTTTGAAGCGGGCAACTTCATTCGCGAGGCGTAAAGCGAGCAGGGGATTGGTGATGAGCCGGAAATCGTCGATCGGCATTTGCGGGATTGTGCTCGCGGCGCTCGCCGCAGCGCCCGCCTTCAGCCAAAAGCACTACGACCCCGGCGTAACCGACACGGAGATCAAGCTCGGCCAGACCGCGCCCTATAGCGGCCCGGTCTCGGCTTACGGGACATTTGGCAAGGCCTCCCTCGCCTACTTCGCGATGATCAATGACAAAGGCGGGATCAACGGGCGCAAGATCACACTCACCAGCGTCGACGACAGCTTCAGTCCGGGCAAAACCGTCGAGCAGGTGCGCAAGCTCGTCGAAGCCGACGGCGTATTCTTCCTGTACGCGCCGGTGGGCACGGCGCCGAATCTGGCGATCAAGCCGTACATGAACGACAACAAAATTCCGCAACTCTTCCTGCAAAGCGGGATACCGAGCTGGAACGATCCGGCGCACTTTCCGTGGTCCATGTCGGCATTACCGAACTACGCCACCGAAGTTCATGCCTTCGCCGATTACATCCTAAAGACCAAACCGGATGCCAAGGTTGCGATCCTCTATCAGAACGACGATTTCGGCCGCGAATATCTGAACGGTATGCGCTCCGGACTCGGCGCGCACGCCGACAAGATGCTGGTCGCCGCGCAGAGTTTTGAGCTCAGCGATCCCACCGTCGACTCGCAGATCATCAACCTGCACAGCAGCGGCGCCGACGTCCTGCTCGTCACCGCCACCCAAAAGCAGACCATCCAAGCGCTGCGCAAAGCCTACGAGCTGGATTGGCATCCGACGAAGCTGATAGCGTTCCCCGCCGCCATCGTCACCAAGACTTACGTGCCCGCGGGCATCGAGGCATCGAAGGGGGCATTGTCGTCCTCAGTGTTCGTCGACCCGACGGACCCGGCGAGCCAGAACGATCCGGACGTGCAGGGCTATTTCGCCTGGATGGACAAATATTATCCGTCGGGGGACAAATTCGACGGGTTGAACGCGGCAGCGTATGTCGAAGGACAGCTCGCCGCCGACGTGCTCAAACGCTGCGGCGATCTACTCACACGCGAGAACGTCATCAAGCAGGCGGCGAGCTTTAAGGAGTTCAAAGCGGCGATGGTGCGGCACGGAATTACCATCAATACCAGCGCCGATGACTACAACATGTTCAAGACGCTGCAGATGCTGGTCTTCGACGGCAAGCACCTCACTCCAGTGGGCGCGCCAATCGGAAATTGAGAGACGGGTCATCCGCGATGGGCGGCTGCGCCAATCATGCTGCAACCCCGGCAGTCCGATGAGTACTTGCTCACGCCGGCTGCGTGGCCGGGCTCGCTTGCGCCGTCGACATGCGTTCGCGTACGACGAGGAGCTGCGCGGCGAGCGAAGCGGCAATCATCGCCGGCTCTTTGCCTTTGATGTGGGCAATGCCGATCGGACATATCAGCCGGTCGAGCTGCCGCTCGTTTACCCCAACCTGCCGGGCAAAAGTGGCGAAACGCGCGCGCTTGGTGTCCGAGCCGATCAAGCCGACGAACTCAAAAGTCTCGCGCTGCAAAGCCGCCGCCGTGATGTCGAAATCGAGCGGGTGCGAGTGAGTCATGACAATGACGAAGGCATCGGCGGGCGCCTGCGCAACTTCCTGCGCGGGAGTCTCGGTGCGGATGGTCACCACATTGCCGGGCACATGCTGGGGAAATTGATCCGACCTTGGGTCGATCCAGTGCACGGTGAACGGCAGTGGCGCCAATGCCAGCACCACGGCACGGCCGACATGGCCCGCGCCGAACAAGAGGACCGGCGCGGCGACTTCGCCGAATTGCTCGTGGAAGGCCATCTTCGCAAAGGGCATCGGCGCCCTTGCTTGTTCCCAGCCAGCGTCCGCTGCGGCCAGCGTGCGCGCGACGCGGTCCTCGTCGTCGAGGAGGCTTAGGGTGGCAAACGCTCCCGCCTGCTCGGCCGCTTCAAGCCGCCGCACAGCGACGAGATCGCTTGCGTCGAAAGTTTCGGTCAACGTCTTGACCATCCCGCCGCAGCATTGCCCGAGATTTGGCCCGAGCGGCCAATCGCGGAATTCCGCCTTGCCGCGCCCGGCGGCCAGCGCGGTTCGCGCGGCGGCAATAGCCGCGTATTCGAGCTGTCCGCCGCCGATGGTGCCGAAAAAGCCACCGTCCGGCTGTAGCACGATGCGGGCGCCGGTTTCGCGCGGCACCGAGCCAGCGGCACCGACGACGCTGACGAGCGCCGCACTGCCGTGCCGCTCAATCGTGTCGCGGATGCGCGCCCAAACCTTCGCCATTGCTATTCACGTATCTAATTCCTCCGCCTTTTGTGCGGGAGGGCAGCGTCAAACAAATCAGCTTCCGACCAGCGGCGCGAGCGCGGCGACGGCATCAACCGGACCGACCGCCTTGAGTATCGCTTCCGGGGTCGCCGGTGCGTCGAGCGCGACCGGCTTGCCGGGGTTGAGCGAGTGTAGCGCATCGGCGATTGCAGCGAACACGGAAATCGCCAGCATCAGCGGCGGCTCGCCGACGGCTTTCGAGTGGTAGATCGTGTCCTCGCGATTGCTGCCGGCAAACAAGGCGACGCGGAAGTCCGCCGGAACGTCGGACGCCACCGGGATCTTGTAAGTCGACGGCGCATGAGTCAGCAGGCGGCCCTTATTGTCATAGACGAGTTCCTCCGTGGTCAACCAGCCCATGCCTTGCACGAACGCGCCTTCGATCTGGCCGATATCGATCGCCGGATTGATGGATTGGCCGACATCATGGAGGATGTCGACGCGGCGCACCTTCATCTCGCCGCTCAAAATATCAATCGCGACTTCGCTACAGGCCGCGCCGTAGGCGAAATAGAAGAACGGCCGGCCTTTGCCCTTGTCGCGGTCCCAGTGCAGCTTCGGCGTCTTGTAATAGCCGGATGCCGACATCGACACCCGCGCCGCGTAAGCTTTCTTGGTCAGCTCCGCAAACGAGATGCTTTCGTTGCCGAGGAAGACCCGGTCATCGCGGAAGCTGATGCGATCCTCCGAAACGTTCCAGGCTTGGCTCGCGAACTCCGTCAGCCGCCTCTTGATTTTGCGCGCGGCAATTTGTGCGGCCATGCCATTCAAGTCGGTGCCGGACGACGCGGCGGTGGCCGACGTATTCGGCACTTTGTCGGTTGAGGTGGCGGTGATGTGGACGCGTTCCAGCCCGATGCCGAACTCCTCCGCTGCGATCTGCGCCACTTTCTGAAACAGGCCCTGACCCATCTCGGTGCCGCCATGATTGAGTTGAATCGAACCGTCCTGATAAACGTGGATCAGCGCACCGGCCTGATTGAGATGAGTAAGCGTGAATGAGATGCCGAATTTGACCGGCGTCAGCGCGATACCGCGCTTAATGATTGGCGAGAGCTTGTTGAATTGACGGATCTCCTGGCGGCGGGAGCGGTAGCTGGACGACCGTTCAAGCTCGTCGATCAGCGGCGCGGCGACGTCGTAGTCCTCCACAGTCTGGCCGTAGGGCGTGACTTGACGACCAGGGCCGTAGAGATTGGCCTTGCGCACGTCGAGTGGATCGAGCTCGAGGTTCCAGGCAATGGCGTCGATCACGCGCTCGATCGCCAACATGCCCTGCGGGCCACCGAAGCCGCGGAAGGCCGTGTTCGACACCGTATTGGTTTTCACGCGCTCGGTGTGGATTCGGTACGCGGGCAGGAAATAGGCGTTGTCGGCGTGAAACATGGCGCGATCCACCACGCCGATAGACAAATCGGCCGAACAGCCACAGCGCGCATCGAGGTCGAGGTCGACAGCATGGACGCGTCCGTCCTTGTCGTAGCCGACTGCGTATTGCACCGCGAAATCGTGCCGCTTTCCCGTCATCTCCATATCGGCGTCACGATCGAGCCTAAGCTTGCACGGCCGGCCGGTGGCACGCGCCGCTAAGGTGGCGATTACCGCCCATTGCGTCGCCTGCGTCTCCTTGCCGCCGAAGCCGCCGCCCATGCGGCGCACCCGGCAGGTGACGAACGAATCCGGGACCGCGAGAACGCGGGCGACGATGTGCTGCACTTCACTCGGATGCTGCGTGGAGGAATAAACGAGAATCGCGCCGTCCTCGCCCGGCAGAGCGAACGCGACCTGGCCTTCCAAATAAAAATGTTCCTGACCTCCGATACGCAGTGCGCCGCGGGTTTGATATGGCGCAGCGGCGATCGTGTTCGCCACATCGCCGCCGACAAAGGCATAGTCCGGCAAGACCCGCTCACCGGATGCGCGGCCCTGCTCGACGGTCACGTTGGGTTGTTCGGCATCCACCTCAATTTTGCCGCCGAGCGCCGCGCGGCGTGCCGCGTCGCGACTTGTCGCAATCACCGCGAAGACCGGCTGGCTATGAAAGTCGATGCGGTCATGCGCGAAGACCGGCTCGTCGGCGTTTGCCGGCGAGATGTCGTTCCTTCCCGGGACGTGCGCCGCCGTGATCACGGCGACAACACCCGGAAAAGTCTCGACCCCGCTTAAATCGATCCGGCGGATCCTGCCGCGCGCCACCGGCGCGCCGCCGATGGCGACGTGCAAGGTGCCGGCCGGCTCCGCGATATCGTCGATATACTCTGCCGCTCCCTGCACGTGCTTAAAGCCGCTGTCGTGCGGCAGCGCTTTGTGCACGTGGCGCAGCGGCGCCTCGATCGCGGCCTCACCCGGTGGCATGAGCCGGTGTCCGACTATCGGAAATGCGGGTGACATGCGCGGCGGCGCCGGCAATTTCGGCAAGCGCCTTGACGACGAGATTGCCGGCGACGCGGCTGCGGTAATCGGCGCTGGCGCGCAAATCGGTGAGCGGCGTGAAATCGTCCTTCACGGCCTCGGCGGCCGCGCGCCACGCATTCGGTTCCGCGAGCGACAGGCCGTTGAGCTTTGCTTCGACCGCCTTTGCCCTTTTGGGGATCCCGGCCATGCCGCCGAAGGCCACGCGGGCGCCGCCGATCCGTCCGCTCTCCACCTTGAGGCAAAACGCGGCAAGCACCGCGGAAATGTCTTCGTCGAAGCGCTTGGTGATTTTGTAGGCGCGAAAGTGCGAGCCTCCCGCGAGTTTCGGCACCACGAGCCGCCGCACGAATTCGCCCGGTTTGCGGTCCTGCTTGCCGTAGTCGAGAAAAAAATCCTCAAGCGCCAGCCGGCGAATATCTTCGCCGTGACGCAGTTCCAGCTTGGCGCCAAGCGCAATCAGCATCGGCCCCAGATCCCCGATCGGTGAGCCGTTGGCGATATTGCCGCCGACAGTACCGCACGCGCGCACCTGAATGGAGCCGAAGCGCCGTAGCACTTCGGCAATGTCGGGATCGATTGCGCCGAGCACTGGAGCAGCCTGCGCCAGCGAAACGATAGCGCCGAGCGTATAACCTTCCGCAGTCTTTTCGATGTGGGAAAGCTCGCTTACGCGGCCGACGTGGATGATTTTTTCCAGCGGCGTGAGCTTCTTGGTGATCCACAGTCCGACATCGGTTGCGCCCGCGACGATGGTCGCGTCCGGATGTTGCGCATAAAGGCGGGCCAATGCATCCTCGCTCGCCGGCGCGGCAAAGAACGCCGCCTCATCGCCGACAAAGAGATCGGCCTCGTCGTCCAGCGCCGCGATCGCCCGCCGCCGCACCGCCACATTGCGGGTAAACTGATCGTCGGCGCCGTTGCAAACTTCTAGCGCCGCATCAAGGATCGGCCGGTAGCCGGTGCAGCGGCACAGATTTCCCGCTAGCGCGTCGTTGATTCGTTGCCGGCTCGAAGCGCCGTCGCGTTCGTGGTAATGCGCAAACAAGCTCATGACGATGCCGGGCGTGCAAAATCCGCACTGCGAACCGTGCAGACGCGCCATCGCTTCCTGCACGGGATGCAACACGCCGTTGTCGGCGAGATCTTCGACGGTGATCAGCTCGGCGCCATCGAGCTGGCCGAGCAATGCGATGCATGAATTGACCGGCTCGTAAACCAGCCGGTTGTCGCGTTCGCGCACCACCACGACGGCGCAGGCGCCACAATCGCCCTCGGCACAACCTTCCTTGGTGCCGACCGAACGCTCCTGCAAACGCAACCAGTCGAGAACCGTGGCGCGAGGAGAAAATTCAGCGATGCGTACGGCGCGGCCTTGTCGCTGAAATTGCAGGGCATTTCTGGTCATAGCGTCGAGCGTACTCAACTAACACGGCTGCGTTAATGATATGGGCATACCGATTGCGGTCACGCAAGTAATGTGCCATCCGCTCAAAACAAATGTGTGGTTCCGCCTCAACGCATCGGTAAAGGGGCCGGGAGATGAGCAGATTGCCGCCGCTCGACCACGAAAAATTTTTACGCCGCAGCTTCGATGTGGCCAAGCGTGCGTACGCCAACGGCAATCACCCGTTTGGCAGCATCCTGGTGAGCGCGGCCGGCGACGTGTTGCTCGAAGTCGAGAACGGATTTTTGCCGGATCGCGATATGACCGGCCACGCCGAACGCTTGCTCGCCACCCTGGCCTGCACACAATTTGCGGCAGAGCTTCTCCGCGGCAGCACCCTCTACGCCTCGGCCGAGCCGTGCGCCATGTGCGCGGGCGCGATTTATTGGGCGGGCATCGGCCGCGTGATCTATGGCCTCTCGGAGCGCCGCCTCAAGGCGATCACCGGCGCTCACGCAGAAAACCCGACGTTGGATTTGCCCTGCCGCACCGTGTTCGCCGCCGGCCAGCGTCGGGTCGAGGTTATCGGCCCGTTGCTGGAGGGGGAAGCGGCAGCTCTTCATGCCGACTTCTGGCAGGTTCCGCCGCCTGACGCCAAGCCGAGGACCAAGGCAAAGCGAGGCGGTCTTAAGCAGCCGCCTCGACGGTCGAGGTCGGCTTCGTCGCGGTGACAGCGGTATTTCCCGTTGCCGTCTGTGTAATCGCCGGCAAATCCAGCGGTTTGTCGAGCTTTCGCGACATACCCTCGAATTGCACATTTTCTTCCACGGTCAAGGATTTGCTGAAAATCTCGCCGGCAACAATGGCGGTGCCCTTCAGCTTTACACTGTTGCCGTGGATGGTGCCTTTGAAGGCTCCGTTGATGGCCACCTCCAATGCGGTCAAGTTACCCTCGACGCAAGCACCATCGCCAATGAAGATTTGCGCGGCCTGAATGTCACCGGTCACGCGGCCGAAAATCTGCATCGACCCTTCACAGATGATGTTGCCCGTGATGACGATCCCCGGACCGAGGGTGGACACCGAATCGAACGATGACCTCGCCGTTGAAGTCTCGCTCGGCTGCACGTCGCCGGGGGCGCCGTTGCCCGTCGTTTTTTCGCGCCCAGTCTTAGCGGCAGTAAAGTAACTCAAATGTTTCCTCCCCGAGAGCCGCATTACGACCAGCGACTGCCGCCAGCACAGCTTGCTGCAGAGGTAATCAGAAGCCGCCGCCATGGAAAGCAAAACCTGCCGACATCGATAACGCGACGGCGGGCGCCGCCGCAAAAAAATTGAACTTTCGGCGCCTTTAGGCGAAAGCCAACCGCGCAACCGGCTTGCAGACTGCGTGCCGTTAGCATCAACTGTCTTGCAGACGCGCGCCGTTAACTAATGTCTTGTTTTCGGATGGGACAACTTCTTATGATCTACGTCGGCTAGCGAGTCGCGGTTGGGGGTGCGCCATGCGTGACGAGGCGATTGCGGCGGCGGTCGAGCGGTTCGTCAAAAAGATCAGTTTTACCACCCAGCGTGAAGTCGAACGCATCGTTCGCTCGGCGCTTGAAAGCGGGAAGATCCGCGGCCATGAAAGCGTGACCGCCGCGGTGACGCTGTCGAGCGAAAAACTTGGACTGAACACCACGATCTATAGCGAGATCGAGCTTTAAGTCTGCCGCATTACGGCTGGCTTTCCGCTGCGCTGCGGCGCAAAAACACGGCAAGGTCAGTTGGTTTGCGGCCGAGCAATGACGCCAGAATATGCGAATTCCCGATCAGGCCGTGAGCCGCGTAATAGCGGAACATGCCGGCAAGCGTTGCGCATTCGTACTCACCCACGCCCGCGGCGCGCGCCAGCGCCTGCCAGGACTCTAGGGTCTCCGCCTCGGCGCGCACTCCGCGCTCAAGCGCCGCACCGATGGCGGCGGCTACCTCTGTTTGGCTCAGCGGTTCAGTACCGGCCAGTTCGTAGGTGGCGCCGCCATGACCCTCAGCAGTCAGCACTACAGTCGCGGCTTCAGCCACATCCTGTAAGTCAACAAGGCTTAGGCGCGTCGTCACCGGATAAGGCACGCGGAACACGCCTTCGGCGATAACGCCGGGGAAGGCGCCAAGAATATTCTGCATGTAGGCGGTCGGCTGCAGGATAGTCAGATCCAGACCGGCGGCAAACAGCATCTCCTCGCACCGCATCTTCTGCCAGTGATGCGGCATCGCTTCGATTTGCGGGTGCAGCACCGAGTGATAGACGAAACGCCGGACGCCCTGCGCCTGCGCCGCCTCGACAACCGCGCGCGCGTAAGCGACTTCATGCGGGCTGACATTCGGGCAAATGTGATAAATCGCGCTGGCGTCGGCGGTGGCGCGGCGGAGCGCGCCTTTGTCCTCGAAAGTGCCGACGACGCACTCGGCGGCACCCAGCACCTTGAGCACGGCGACATGCTCGACGCGGCGCACAAAAGCGCGCACACGGACGCCTTTTTTCGCCAGCGCCTCCACCACGGCTTTACCAGTCTTGCCGGCGGCGCCGGTCACCAGGATCATTGTCGCCGCGAGGTCAGCTCGAACAGCCGGGCCGGACTCAATGGAATTTCGTTAAGTTCGATCTTCCACTCGGTAAGTCCAAGGGCGTCCTCGATCGCTTGCGCGAAAAGCGGCCCCACCGGAATGGCGCCAGCTTCGCCCGCACCCTTGACGCCGAGCGGATTGAGCGGAGATACGGTTACCGTGTGCCCAATCTGCATGCGCGGCGCCTCCAGCGCCGTCGGCAACAGATAATCGGCCAGCGAGGCGTTGAGCAATTGTCCCTCCTCGTCGAACACAAGCTGCTCGTAGAACGCGTTGCCGACGCCTTGAGTGACGCCGCCGTGAATCTGGCCGGCGAGGATCAGCGGATTGATCACGGTGCCGCAATCGTGCACCACGACGTATTTGAGCACCTCAAGCGTGAAGGTCTGCGGATCGACTTCGACGATCATGGCATGCACGCCGCTGGCAGTAGCGCCGCTCGGCGGTCCGAAATATTGGGTCGACTCGAGTCCGGGCTCGGTGCCCGGGCGCACCGCGCCGCGCATGGGATTGGCTTTGAGTGCCAGCTCGCCGAGCTTGACCGATTGCCCGGGTACGCCGACGACGGTCACTTTGCCGTCGGCGATTTCAAGATCCTCTTCGGCGCACTCAAAATGTTCGGCGGCAAGTCTTAGAATTTTTTGCCGCACGACTTTGGCCGCCTCGTTGACGGCGTTGCCGGCGACGACCGCACCACGACTCGCGAAAGTTCCGGCGCCCCAGTAGAACTGATCGGTATCGCCGGTGACGATGTCGATGTCGCGAACCGATACTCCGAGCTGATCGGCGGCGACCTGGGCAAACACAGTGAAATGCCCCTGCCCTTGCGTGCCGATCCCAGTCGCCACGCTGACTTTACCGTTGCTCTGTACCTGCACCTTGGCGCCTTCATAAGGGCCAATCCCGGTGCCCTCGACATAACAGACGACGCCGATGCCGACGTGGCGGCCTTGCGCGCGCAAGCGCGGCTGCTCCTCGGCGAGGAAGTGACGATAACCGACCATGTCCAGCGCCTTTTCGAGGATCGGCCCGTAATTGCCGCTGTCATAGGAGAGCGGCGCAAAGTCCTGGTAGATGATCTCGTTGTCATAGGGAAAAGCCTCAGGCGGAATGAGATTGCACCGCCTGATCTCGGCACGGTCGATGTTGAGTTCGCGGGCGGCAATGTCGAGGAGCCGCTCGATAACGAAGACGCCGTGTTGGCGCCCAGCGCCGCGGTACGGCGTGACGATCGGCTTGTTGGTGAACACCGCACGGAAGGTGCTGTCGTAGTTCGGGATCACATAGGGACCGAGCAGCGTGCACTGGCTGTTGATCGGAACCGTGAGGCCATAGGGATTGTAGGCGCCGGTGTCATGCAGGAAAGTGTCCTTGACGCCGAGGATACGGCCCTCGGCCGACAACGCGATCTCCGCGTCGTGGATTTGGCCGCGTTCATGCGTGGTGGCGAAGAAGTGCTCCAGCCGATCCTCGATCCACTTCACCGGACGATCGAGTTTTTTCGCCGCCCAGGGGATCACGACCTCTTCCGGATAGAACAGCATGATCTTCGGTCCGAACCCCCCGCCGACGAACGGCGCGATCACGCGTACCTGCCGCTCGCTCAAGCCGAGCATGCCGGCGAGCCCGTTGCGCAGGAACACCGGCGCCTGTGTCGTGTCCCAAATGGTCAGCCGGTTGGCGCGCGCGTCCCAGCAGGCGACGATGCCGCGCGTTTCGATCGGCGAAGACGCACCGTGATCGTAAAAGAAACGGCGGCTAATAATGCGATCCGCGCGGGCGCGGGCGGCGGTATAATTGCCGCGGCTTTGCCGTACGTGGGCGGCGAGATTGCCGCGCACGCCGTCGTGGACGCAAGCCGACGTATCGGCGAGCGCTTTTTCCAGATCGACGACCGCCGGCAGCGGATCGAGATCGACCGCGATATCGGCCAGCGCGTCCTCCGCGACATAGCGGCTTTCCGCCAGCACCACGGCCAAGGGCTCACCGACATGCCGCACTTTGTCCTTGGCGAGCGGAACTTGCGTGCGCTGATTGAAGGTAATGCCCTTGATCGGCGGCGGCGGAACGAGCAGCGGTCCGGGCGCCCAATAATCGCCGAGATCGTCGGCGGTATAAACGGCGACGACGCCCTCGCGCGCTCTTGCAGCCGATACGTCGATCGCCTTGATGCGGGCGTGCGCGACGTTGCTGCGCAGGAACGCCGCATAGAGCATTCCCGGAAGCTCGACATCGTCGACGAACAGGGCGCGACCGCTGAGCAGCCGCGCATCCTCGTTGCGCGTGACCGGAGCGCCGAAAGCCCGCGTCGTCACTCCGGCGGCCTCCGCAACCGCTCGGCGGCCAGCAGCACCGCGTCGACGATGTGCTGATAGCCGGTGCAGCGGCACAGATTACCCGACAGCGCTTCGCGCACCTGCGCCTCATCGGGCGCCTGCGTCTCTTCGAGGAACGCCTTCATCGTCATCAAAATGCCGGGCGTGCAATAGCCGCACTGCAAGCCGTGGCAATCGCGCATGGCTTCTTGCAGTGGATGCAAATGCTCGGTGTCGGGGGCTAAACCCTCGACGGTCTCGATGTTGTGGCCGTCCGCCTGCGCGGCAAACATCAGACAGGAGCGAACAGCGGCTCCGTCGAACAGGATGGTGCAGGCCCCGCAAACGCCGTGTTCGCATCCGACATGGGTACCCGCGAGCAGTAAATCGTGGCGCAGGAAATCTGAGAGCAAGAGCCGCGCCTCGACCGTGCGTTCATAGACCGTGCCGTTGACGGTGACGGCGATGTCGTGAGTTTCAGTGGTCACGCCGTACCCGTTTCTCGGCCGCCGTCAAGGCGCGGCTTACCAGCACGCCGGCCAGGTGGCGCTGAAATTCTTTGCTGGCATGAATACTGCCGCCCGGATCGATCGCCTGCTGCACGAGTTTTGCGGCGTCGGCGATCCGCGCCGCATCGATGGTGCCGCCGACGAGCGAGCCACTCGCCTCCGCGGCGAGAACCGGCCCGTCTCCGGCATTACACAGCGCGATCCGCGCTTGCGTACAACGTCCCTCCGCGTCGAGGCGCACGGTGCAGGCAACTCCCATCATGGCAAAGTCACCGCGGCGGCGCGACACTTCCATAAAGCAGGAGCCCGAGCGCGGCAGCGCCGCCGGCAACTCAACCTCCATCAGCATTTCATCCGCCGCTAGCGCCGTGGTGAGCGCGCCGACGAAAAAGTCTGAGGCGTCGATCCAGCGCTCGCCGCGGACCGACTGCGCCCGCAATCTACCGCCGAGTCCTAACACGATCGCGGGCATTTCCGAGGCCGGGTCGGCGTGCACGAGGTTACCGCCAATGGTTCCACGATTGCGGATTTGCGGGTGCGCAATGTGGGGCAGGGCCTCGGCGACGAGCGGCAGCTGGCCCGAGACCTTGGGATCGCGCTCCAATGTGCGGTAGCGCGTGAGCGCGCCGATGCGCACGCGATTGCCCGCACCGTTCTTTAACCCGGCAAGTTCGGTGAGCGGGTTGATGTCGATGAGCATTGCCGGCTGGGTCAACCGGAAATTCATCGTTGGAACAAGGCTTTGACCGCCGGCCAAAAAGCGTGCTTCGTCGCCATGTTCGGCCTTGAGCGCCAAAGCCTGCTCGACACTGCGAGCGGCGACATAGCGAAAGGGCGCGGGTTTCATGGGTGACGGTTTTCCTAGTGACTTGAAGGTCGCCTGTTCAAAATAGGTAAAAGACCGCGCGCAAGTCAAAATGCCGGTCCTCGGCGGTTGCGGCCCTGCTCTGAGACATCGCGAGAAAACACTTTATAATTGAAATAAATCACCTCGCCCAATATTCTCGCAGCTTGAACAAAGGTTGCGCGCGCCTTCCCGGCGGCGCTCTG
>Ga0335078_10008724_pt1 | contig 15060 bp, 11 predicted proteins | sample Lox_Sample_32_FD_206711 | JGI IMG/M metagenome (GOLD analysis project Ga0335078, IMG submission 206711) | Soil microbial communities from Loxahatchee National Wildlife Refuge, Florida, United States - Lox_Sample_3.2 | ecosystem: Environmental > Terrestrial > Soil > Wetlands | place: USA...
CACGCCCACCTGTTCCGCGATCCGCGCCACTTCCGCCGCAACGATGCTCTTATCATCCCACCCCGCGCGAATTTTTATCGTCAAAGGAATTTTCACCGACGCGCGCACCGTTGTCAGCAGCGACTCGAGACTTTTCAAATCGCGCAGCAGGCCCGACCCGCCGCACTTCACCACTTTTTTCGCCGGACAGCCCAGATTGATGTCCACGAAATCGAATCCCAGATTCTCGACCATCGCCGCCGCGTCCGCGAGCACCTCCGCGTTCGCTCCAAACAGCTGCGCCGTGATCGGCCGCTCGTCCTCCTGGAAATACAAATATCGCAGCACCTTCGACGATTCCCGCGCGATTCCCTCCGCGCTGGTAAACTCCGTCATCAGCAATCCGCATCCGCCCTGCGCGCGAATCACCCGCCGGAAGATCGTGTCCGTCACGCCCGCCATCGGCGCAAGCACGGTCGCGGGACGAATCACCTTGTCTCGCACTCGATATTCAGTTGGAATCACGCGCGTCAATTCATGTCCTTGTTTGACTACAGCAGCGTCCGATCCAATTCCGTCGGCGTCGGAATTTCTTCGTCAGCCGCTTCCTTAACACCTGCTTTCACCATCTCTCTCGGCGGCAAGGCACGATACCGCTCTTTCGTCTCCACGACGGCGTCGCTGTGCGCTTTTCCAGTCAAATGTGCAGTCAGCGCCTCTCTCGATCCTCCGAAAAAACCGTCAACAACGTGCTCGATCGCGCTTTCCTGCGCGTCCGTCGGCTGCAAATTCGCGCGATACAAATATGCGCGCCCCTGCTTGCGGCGTGCCACGATTCCCTTCTGCGCAAGCCGGTCGAGGATCGTCATGATCGTCGTGTACGCACGCGGCCTCTTGGCAGAAATCGCATCCTGCACCTGCTTCACCGTCGCTTCGCCCAGTGGCCATAACGCGTTCATGCAGTCCAGCTCAAACGGCGCCAAATCCAAAATCGATCGTCTGCGCTGGCTGTTCGTCGGAGACATTGCCGGTGACGCCATTACCGTTTCTTCTCCCCCGCAGCTTTGTCGACTGCTGCACCCTCAACGGATCTCGCTCCACCTTCCGCCGCCGCACCGAATGAAAGTTGTTCCTGCGTTGCGACCCCCGCATTTTCCGCGCCGTGGCTCGCCAGATACTGCTCCACGCGCAGCAGCCGCCGCTCCAGCGCCGCGCTTCGGTCCGTCCAATTTGGATCGCCGTTTTCCGACGCAAAGATTCCCCGCATCGCGCCCATCTTGGAATCCAGATCATCCAGATAATGCAGCATCACAGCTTCACGGAACATCGGCAGCTTCGGCGATCCAAATTCGTAATGCCCGTGATGGCTCAAAATCATGTGCCGCACCAGCACCGCCAGCTCTGCCGGAAATCCGGGAATTTCCTTCGTCTTCCGCCCCACAATCTCCGACGCAATCACGATGTGACCCAGCAGCTGACCCTCCACTGTGTATCCCAGCGATCGCTCGTAGGAGAGTTCATAAATTTTCCCGATGTCGTGCAGCATCGCGCCCGTCAACAATAAATCCCGATTCGCTTCCGGATACCTCCCTGCCACCACACAGCACAACTCGCACAGGCTCACCACGTGTTCCAGCAGCCCGCCCAAAAACGCGTGGTGCATGGACTTCGCTGCCGGCGCTCGCCGCAACAGCGGCGCGATCGCCTCATCGTCCAGCACGGAATCCAGCAATTGCCGCAGCCACGGATCCGTCACGCTCGCGCCAAGTTCGCGCAGCCGCGCCCACAACTCATCGACGTTCGCTTCCGTGTGCGCGTAAAAATCCGCGGGTTCGATTTCCTCCGCGTCGGCTTTCCGCAACCGATCCACCGCAAGCTGTTTCTGATTCCGGTAGACCTCCACGCGCGCCTGCACTTTTACAAAATCGTCGCGCGCGATTGCCCCCGCCGCTTCCTCGAAGTGATTCCACATCCGCGCCTCAACCGAACCGGTACGGTCGCCCAGCTCCAGACGCAGATATGGCTTTCCCTCCCGTGTGGATCGCAATTCTTTTTCGATGACGAGGAAAAATGAGGTGATGTTCTGATCTGGCTCCAGATTTCCAACGTACACGGCTTTCATATTTTTCAGGCTGCGCCCGTTAGAAAATCAGAAGTTTCTTGCGCTTTTTCGGTTTTTTCTGCACCTTGTTCACGTCGTCGGTCACCGGCCCCTTCGCCTCTGCAATCGAAGCGTCCGGCCCCACCGCGCCCGTGTCCGTGTATCCTGGCCGGACTTCGACGAAACTATCGCGCCGCAGTTGCGCCAGATATTCGCGGAGCTTCGGCGTCATGGATTGCTGGGCGATCTTGTTCATCACCTGGTTTTCCACTTTTTCAAACGGCTGCACGCCGGCGTCATATCGCTCTTCCACCTGAATGATCAGAAACCCGTTCGCCGTTTGGATCACAGGCGTCATTTCATTCCGGTTCAGTTTGAACACCGCGTCTTCGATTTGCTTGTCCAGCTTTCCACGCTCGAATGCCCCAAGTTCCCCGCCGTCGCGCGCCGTGCTTCCGTTGGAAAACGCCTTGGCCATGTCTCCAAAATCTTCGCCTTTCAGAATGCGCTCCCGGTACGATTCCGCCTTTGCCTTGATGTCCGGCCATTCGGATTCCGGCTTGTTTTCCGTGCTCAGCAAGATCTCTCGAATCCGCACGCCGTCGGTCTGCGCCACAAACTCATCTTTATGCGCTTCATAATACTTCTGCATCTGCTCACGGTCGATGTTCCCCGAAATTTTCGATCCGACTTCCTGGTAGATCACCTGATCCACCAGCAAGTGATCCCGCATGCCGCTCTTGAATTCTTCGTAATCCTGCCCGTCCGCCTCCACCGCCTTCTGCAGGTCTTCCATCGTTTCCAGTTTGTTTTGCGCGCGGATGTCGTCGAGCTCCCGGATCAGATCGCTTTCCACGCTGATGTCCAGATCCTTCGCGCGCTGCACCAGCAGGTCGCGGTCAATTAAATCGCGCAGTGCATTCGCCTGCGCATCCGAGGTCGCCTTTTCGAGTTCCTCCGGACTGCACTTCTTCGTGTCGCAGTCGGACTTGGCCTCTTCCACCACGTCCTGTTGATTCTGCTTCAGCTGCACGTTCGTAATGATGTCGTTGTTCACGCGCGCCACGATTTCTTCCACCACGCGCGGCTTCGGCTCATCGCCGGTGGCTTTGACGGTCTTGGGGGCTGGGGTGGCGGGCTTATCTTCAGTCACTGGCGGCGCTTCGAGCTTGCTTTGCGCGTGGCTCGGCTGGACGGCGCCACAAATGAATACACTCGCAACGATCGCCGTCGCTGTGAAGTAACGCAATTTCATAGATTCCCCCTCGCTTATCCTATCTCTACTTGTGTAGTTCCAGCAATATGTTGCGTATCGCCTGCGCTATCGGCACCACGCTGCGCGGAATATCCATCAACAGCACCCCGCTCGGATCCAGCCTCATTCCCTGCCCTTTGCGCAACATCTCAACCAGTCTTTCCGGTTTCACCGGCGTTTCGGGGTGGAACCTAATTGCAATCTGCGCCGCCCGCCGCTCGATGCTCGCCACCAACATCTTTTCCGCGAGCGCCTTCAGCAGCGCGTAGTCAATCAAGTTGTAGATAGCCACGGGCGGCGGCCCGAACCGGTCTTCCACTTCCTTCAGAACGTCCGCTCGCTGGCTCTCGTCCGTAATTTCGGCCACGCGCTTGTAGGTCCGTAGCCGCAGATTTTCGCTTTCTATGTACTCAGGTGGGATGCGCACATCCACGCCAAGGTTGATTGTGGCTCGCAATTCCGGAGCTGCCGCTTCGCCCCGCTGCTCGGCCACGGCCCGCTCCAGCATCTTCGTGTACAAATCGAATCCCACGGCGTTGATGTGCCCGTGTTGCTGCCGGCCCAGCAGATTCCCCGCGCCGCGCAATTCCAAATCCAGCGCTGCAATTCGGAATCCCGCGCCCAATTCGCTGAATTCCTTCAGCGCGGAAAGCCTGCGCCGCGCCAGCGGGCTTAACGTCGTCTGCGGAGGCACCAGCAAATACGCGTACGCGCGCTGATTCGACCGTCCGACGCGTCCGCGCAATTGATACAACTCGGAAAGCCCCAGCCGGTCCGCCCGATTGATGATGATCGTATTCGCCCGCGGGATATCCATCCCGTTTTCCACGATGGTCGTCGAAATCAGAATGTCCGCTTCGTCGTGCATAAATTTCAGCATCACCGATTCCAGCTCGCGCTCACCCATTTGCCCGTGTCCCACCACAATTCTCGCCGCTGGGGCCAGTTTCTGCACCAGCGCCGCCAGCGAGTAGATGGACTCCACGCGATTGTGGATGAAATACACCTGCCCCTTCCGCGCTAGCTCTTCCTCGATCGCGCGCCGTACCAACCCTTCCTCAAACGGAGCCACCACCGTCTGAATCGCCAGCCGGTCCTTTGGCGGCGTTTCAATCACGCTCAAATCTCGCAGCCCAACCAGAGACATGTGCAACGTACGCGGAATCGGCGTCGCTGAAAGGCTCAGCACGTGCACATCCTTCCGCAGTTCCTTGATTCGCTCCTTGTGCGCCACGCCAAATCTCTGCTCTTCATCAACGATCAGCAATCCCAGATCGTGAAACTTCACGTCCTTTGAAAGCAACCGGTGCGTTCCAATTACCAGATCCGTCTTCCCCGATTCGATTGTCGCCAGTGACTTTTTGATCTCCGCCGCGCTGCGAAAGCGGCTCAACATTTCCATTTGAATCGGAAACGCCGCGAATCTGCGCTTCATCGTCTCGAAGTGCTGAAACACCAGCACCGTCGTCGGCGCCAGCACCGCAACCTGCTTGCCGTCCGTGATCGCCTTGAATGCCGCGCGCATCGCCACTTCCGTTTTCCCGTAGCCGACGTCCCCGCACAGCAGCCGGTCCATCGGCACCGGCCGCTCCATATCGTGTTTCATGTCCGCGATCGCCGTCAGTTGGTCCTTCGTTTCGTCAAACTCGAACGCATCTTCAAATTCTTTCTGCCACTGCGTGTCCGGCGGAAATGCGTGTGCGCCCGTCAATTTTCTCTGCGCGTACAATTTCAATAATTGCTCCGCCATGTCTGCCAGCGATTTCTTCACTCGCGCGCGCCGCGTCTGCCAAGCCGTGCCGCCTAACCTATCCAGCTGCGGTTCGACACCTTCCATTGCGCGATAACCCTGAACCAGGTCCATCCGCGCCAGCGGCACATACAACCGAGCTTCGTCCGCATATCGCAGCAGCATGAATTCGCCGATCGCCGACTCCGTTTCCAGTTGCCGCAATCCCTCGAACTGCCCGATGCCGTGGTCCACGTGCACCACGTAATCCCCCGGCCGCAGCTCCGCGAAGTCGCTGAAGAATTTCGCCGTCTTCGCCTGCGGTTTCGCCCGCGTCGCCGCGCGTGAATCAAATAGATCCGCCGTGCCGTAAATCGTCAGTTGACTTTCCGGAAACGCCACGCCTTCGCTGAGCGGAATTCGCGCCAGCATCAGCGCGGGCACTGAACCAGCCGATGCGTCCTGCACCAGCCGCGCCCCCGCCGCGCTTTCGTCCACCTCCGCAAGCTGGTACGGCAGCTCGTATTCGTGGCACAAATCCGCAAGCCGCTCGATCTCTCCCAGCGTGCTCGCAGACACCACCACTCGCTCGCCCGCTTCTATCCGCGCGCGCGATTCCGCCATGAACGCCGCCACGTTCCCGTGATACTTCTGCGTTGTCTGCGTCAGAATCGAGTTCCGCCCCGCCGCAGCCGCGGCATGATCCACCGAGGGATCAAGCGCCAATTGCTCAAGCGACAATCGCTGCTGACTGGCAATCTCCTCCTGAAAAATCTCCGGCGTTAGCAGGAATCTCTCCGCCGTTTCCTCTCGTCCCTTTGCTGCTCCACTCTCTGTGACGCGCTGCGAAAATTCCTGCGCCGCTTCACCCAGCAGCGGCGGCTCATCCAGAATCACCAGCGGCCTCGCGACAAGGTCGAAGATCGTATGCGCCTCAAATTCAGCCTCGCCGCCCGGTTTCGCTTCTCCGTTGACGTCCGCGCCTGTTCGCTCGGTCTCCACGAGCGGCGGCAGCACCACCCGCGCAACCGGCCGCACCGAACGTTGCGTCTCCGGATCAAATTCGCGAATGGATTCCACCGTGTCACCCAACAACTCAATTCGCACCGGCCTCGGCGCTTCCGGCGGAAATACGTCCACGATTCCGCCTCGATAGGCGAACTGCCCCGGCGTTTCCACCATCTCCGTTCGCTCGTGCCCGGTCGCCTGCAAATGCCGCACCAAATCTTCCAGCGGCAGCACCGTCGCCTGCTCCACCGTACGCGCCAGCGCCGCATAATTTTCCGCTGCGCGATACCGCAGCATCGCCGCGCTCACCGGAGCGAGCAACACCTGCGCCTGGCCCGTGACGAATCTCCACAGCGCCAGCGCGCGTGTTTCCAGAATTTCAGGGTGGATCGGAAGGTCGCTCCACGGTAAACCGCCCAGCCCGGGCAGCAGAACTGCGTGCGCGTCTTCGCTGCCGGACGCCGCCCGCAAAAAATATCGCAGCGGCTCAATCATGGTTTCCGCACGCGCGCCGGAATCCACAATCACAATCGTCTGCCGGCGTAACGCCGCCGCGGCGTTTGCCGCAAGAATCACTCGCGCCGGCTCGATCAGCCCGGCCACACGTGCGTCGCTCCCGCCGCGGCGCAACACATCCAGCGCCGCATCCATTACCGGATGCCGCACCACGCGCGAAAGCAATTCGTCTACGGAAGAAAGGATCATTGAAGGAAATCTACGGCCGCATACCGCTGCACAATCAGTTTATCACGCGCTCACCCGCGCGTTTTGCGCCGCTCTTTTCCTTTGCGGCACGCCAACTGCGCGTCGCAAGCCCGCTCGCGTTTTGGTGTTATACTTCGCGCTTGGCCCATCACCACATCTCAGTTCCACAGGATCGGGACGCCATCCCCTGACAGATGCCTGGAGCTCGTCATATCGCCATTCTCGGCGGAGGCCCGGCCGGCGCCACTTGCGGCGAGCGCCTCGCCCGCGCCGGACTTGACGTAACCATCTACGACGAGCATCTCGCCTGGGAAAAGCCCTGCGGCGGCGGACTCACTCAAAAAGCGCTCGCCGCATTTCCATTTCTGCTCTCCGCACCCGTGCCGAAAAAGCCCGTCCGCGACGTAGAACTCATCTCCACTGATTCGCGCCGCGCGCGTTTCCGTCTCGATTGGCCCATCGTCATTTACACCCGCAAAGTACTCAATGGACTTTTGCTCGATCGCGCCGCGCAGGCCGGCTGCCAGATCGTTCGTGCGCGCGTCACTCGCACCGTCACCGATTTGCCGCGGCCCCGCATCGAAGTCGGCGGTGGCTGGCACGAATTTGATTTTGTCGTCATCGCCGCCGGAGCGCGCAACGCTCTGCTTCCCGGCGCGCAAGCTTTACCTCCGGAAGATTTGGAAATCACCATGGGTTATTACATCCCCGGCGAATCTGATTTGCTCAAGGTGAAGTTCGTCAAAGGACTCGAAGGCTATCTCTGGTCATTCCCGCGCGCAGACCATCTTTCCGTCGGCATTTGCGCCAGCATGGCCAAACACGTCTCGCGCGAAATTCGCGGCTTGCTCGATAAATTTGTCGTTACGGAAAATCTCGAAACGGTGAATGCCGAATTTTACAGTCACATCCTGCCGTCCCCGCGCCGCAAGACGCTCCGCGAAAGATCCGTTGTCGGAGAAAATTGGGCGCTCGTCGGAGACGCCGCCGCTTGGGTCGATCCCGTCACCGGAGAAGGCATTTATTACGCCATGCGCTCCGGCGAAATTCTGGCCGAATCGCTCATCGCGGACGCTCCCACTGAATATCCCGATCGCGTCCAGGCCGCTTTTCGCACTGAGCTCGAACTCGCCGCGAAACTTTCGCCGCTCTTCTATCACGGCACGTTCCTCGGCGGAGCCGTCACCACCCGCATGATCGCCTTCGCGCGCCACAGCCCCACGTTCCGCCACATGCTCGCCGATGTTTTCGCCGGCTCGCAAAGCTACCGCACCTTGAAAGCGCGCCTCTGGGGACAGCTCGGCATCACCCTCACCGAAACCGCGGGCAGCCTGCTGCGCCGCCGCATTCGTGGAACCTCCGAAGCGGAAGCCGAAGCCTGAAAATTACGGACTTGCTCCCCCTTGGCTTCCGTTTGAAAGCGCAACCATTCCTCAATCGGGGCCGTCTACGGAACATAGGAGGTCTTCAGCATGCACGGACGAGCCGCTCTAACACGGAAACGCGCGGGACAATCGCTAATCACAGCAACATTGGTAATCATTGTCTCGGTTTTCGCCCGTGCCCTGCCGCCCGCCACCTCACGGAGGGCGCAACTGCAATCCGATCAAGCGGCAATGCCAGCGTTCGACGTGGCGTCAATCAAGCCCGCGGCACCTGCGGGTGGACGGGGCGGCAGAGGAGGCGGCATCCACTATGACCCGGACATGTTCACGGCTCGAAACGTGTCTCTCCACAGTCTTATTCGAGAAGCCTATCAAGTTTGGAATTACCAGCTATCTGGAGGGCCGGGCTGGATTAACTCTGATGCTTACGACGTCATCGCTAAGACGGACCAACCGGTATCGGACGACCAGCGGAGGCTTATGCTCCAGGCCCTCTTGACCGATCGGTTTAAATTGACTTTTCATCGTGAAACGAAAGAGTTGCCGATTTTTGCGCTGATGGTGGACAAAAATGACCCCAAATTTCACCCTCTCAAGGATGGCGAGCAACCTACTCGGTCACCCCTATCGTTCAAAAATTTGCCGTCCTTGGCCGGAATGCTGTCCAACGTCGCCGGTCGGCCGGTTTTGGATAGGACGGGACTGAGCGGCAACTTTGACCTGGCAATTAACATGCAGAAGGCGGCAGCAGAATGGGAACAGGAGCACGCGGACGCGCCGGCCGCTCCAGGGGAGAGCATGATCGTCGCCGCTGCCGAAGAGCAATTAGGACTGAAGTTGGTTCCGACAAAGGGACCTATCGAGATCCTCGTGATTGATCACGCGGAAAGGCCTTCGGAAAACTAGCGCCTCAATACACCTGCTTGCGCGCCGCTACACCTTTACGCACCGGAGCCGGAGGCGGCACAATCGTGGCCATCTTGCGGATCATCGCCAGCACCAGCCGCTTGTCGCCGTCGGAAAGCGTCGAGCTGTATTTCTTAATCTCCGAAAGGAAGCGGATTTCGTCCTCGGAAAGTTCCCCCAGCATCTTCTGCGTCTCGCGGTCGTGCTGAGTTTCCGCGCCCGGAAAAAATTCCGCCAGCGCGATGTCCATCGCTTCGGCGATTTTCGCCAGCGTTTCCAGCGACGGAACCGTGTGCCCGTTTTCCACGCGCGAAAGGTAGCAGCGCAACAGCCCCGTCCGCCGTTCGATGTCGCCCTGCGAAAGCCCGCGCTGCCCGCGATATGCCCGGATGACCTGTCCGATGTTTACTTTTGGTTTTTCTTTTGGCAAACCCGTCACCCAAAAAAACTGTCGTTATATTAAGGACTCGCCATCATCCGCGCAAGGGGATTGTGCAACTCATTTCGTGCATCTGAGAAAAAGACGTCTTCAGCGAAACGCCGGACCGCCCCAATTCCGTCCAACGTGTGCTCGTCCGCCGAATATGTTAGTGTCTCCGGGCTAAATTATTGGCCGAACGATATGGCGAAAATCGCAAAATCCGCGAAAGCGCAGCAGAAACCCGCCGCGAAACCGCCTGCGTTTAACGCTGCGCCTTACTTGCCGCTGCTCCTGATCCTCTTCGCCGCCAGCGGATGCTCGGCCCTCATCTACGAAATCGTCTGGTATCAGCTTCTTCAGCTCGTCATCGGCTCCACGGCCATCTCGCTCGGCGTTCTTCTTTCCACGTTCATGGGCGGCCTCTGCATCGGCAGCCTCGCGCTCCCCCGCTACCTGGGAAAGCGCCGCTACCATCCGCTTCTGGTCTACGCCGTCATTGAAGCAGGCATCGGCGCCTGCGGAATTCTCGTGCGCATCCTGATGCCGCTGGTGGACTGGATCTACGTCGCGGCCGTCGGTCACGGCATGCCCGCCATCCTTCTGCGCGCGGTGATGTGCGCCATCATTCTTCTTCCGCCGACGATTCTGATGGGCGCTTCTCTTCCCGCCGTTTCGCGCTGGATCCAGGCCACGCCTCGCGGAGTTTCCTGGATGGGTCTTCTCTACGGCTCAAACACCGCCGGCGCCGTCTTCGGCTGCCTCCTGGCCGGATTTTATTTGCTCCGCCAATTCGATATGTCCACCGCGACCTACGTCGCCGTCGCGTTCAACCTCGTCGTCGCGTTCATCAGCTATTCCGTCGCCAAGAGCACGCCCGACCACACCGTCCTCGGCACGGAAGTCGCGCCCGCTGCCGCTTCGCCCACAGCGGAAAACTCGGCGCCGCCAATCGTCGCACGCCGGCGTCCGGCATCCGTCTACATCACCATCGCCCTTTCCGGAGCCTGCGCTCTCGGCGCCGAAGTCGTTTGGACGCGCTTGCTCGGCCTCATGCTCGGCGCAACCGTTTACACATTTTCGATCATCCTCGCCGTTTTTCTCGTCGGACTCGGCCTCGGCAGCGCCGTCGGCTCTCTGCTCACTCGCAGCGTTCGCTCGCGCGTCGCGCTGGGCGTCAGCCAGTTGCTTCTCGCCGCCGCCGTCGCGTGGACGGCGCTCATGCTCGCCAAATCCGTCCCCTACTGGCCCATCAATCCATTGCTCTCCAGCGATCCGTGGTACACGTTTCAGATTGATCTCGTCCGCGTCATCTGGGCCATCTTCCCCGCTACATTATTATGGGGAGCGAGTTTCCCACTTGCTCTCGCCGCCGCCGCATCGCCAGAAGACGATCCCGGCCACCTCGTCGGCGGCATCTACGCGGCAAACACCGGCGGCGCAATTGTGGGAGCCATCGCCTTCAGCATGATTCTGATTCCCGCCATCGGCACACAACATTGCCAACAAACACTCGTCGTTCTCAGCGCGCTTGCAGCGCTTGTTGTGCTCGCTCCGTACATCTGGACGCATCGCGCGCCCGTCGCCGCGGCGTTTCTCATCGCTTCTCTCGCCGGAGCCGGCTGGCTCGCCGCCACCGTCTCTCCCGTTCCGCCGTCGCTCATCGCCTACGGCCGCCGCTTCATGCTCAACCTCAACACTTCTGAGATTCTCTACGTCGGCGAAGGACTGAATTCCTCCATCGCCATCTCGCGCTATCAGGACGGTGCCATCCAGTTCCACGTCAGCGGCAAGGTCGAAGCCAGCACGGAAATGTATGACATGCGCCTGCAACGCACCCTGGGCCATCTCGCCGCGCTCGTGCACCCCGATCCGAAATCCGTGCTCATCGTCGGCTTCGGCGCGGGCGTCACCGCCGGAACTTTCGTCACCTATCCCAGCATCAATCGCATCGTCATCTGCGAAATGGAACCGCTCGTGCCGCCCGCCGCCACCAAATACTTTGGCGAGCAGAATTACAACGTTGCGCACGATCCGCGCACGCAAATCGTTTATGACGATGCGCGCCACTTCGTCCTCACCACGCGCGAAAAATTCGACATCATCACCTCCGACCCGATTCATCCGTGGGTGAAAGGCAGCGCCACTTTGTATTCGCAGGAATATTTTCAGATGGTGAAGGACCATCTGAATCCGGGAGGCGTCGTCACGCAGTGGGTGCCGCTCTACGAAAGTGACGAGCAAACCGTGAAGAGCGAGATCGCTACTTTCCTTTCCGTTTTTCCCGGCGGCACTGTTTGGGCCAACACCGTGGAAGGCCAGGGCTACGATCTTTTTCTGCTCGGCCAGAACGGGCCCACGCACATTGACCTGGATCAGATGCAGGCGCGCCTCGACAGCCCATCCTATGAACGCGTGGCCGCCTCACTTCGCAACGTCGGATTCGCCAGCGCCGTGGATTTGCTTTCGATTTACTCCGGGCAGGATTCCGATTTGCAGCCCTGGCTGCAGGGCGCCGAAATCAATCGCGACGCGAATTTGCGTCTGCAGTATCTGGCGGGCATGGCGCTGAACAACAGCAGCGAAGACGCCATCTATCACGACATCCTTCGTTATCGCCGCTTCCCTTCCAACATTATCACCGGCTCGCCGCAGCGCCTCGACGAGCTCCAGCGCCTCATGCAGTCCGGCCCCGGCGCGCCGTAGTCCGCCGCGGCGGACGAAGGCGGCCGGCTCGCGGTAAACTTTCTACCCGCCGCCCGTCTCCGCGTTCTCCGCGCCTCTGTGGTGAGGCTTTTCATGCCTGATTGAATTGAAAATGGTGCCGGAAGAGGGGGTCGAACCCACACGGCCTTGCGGCCACCGGATTTTGAGTCCGGCGCGTCTGCCAGTTCCGCCATTCCGGCTGTCGGTTATTCTACTGATTCACTTCGCCACGCGCTAGTTTCTGCTCTGTGTCCTCTGCCTGCCGGCCGTAGTCGATCTGCGGCGAAGGCGGGCGTCTCTGTGGTCAGTCGGCTTTTGCGCCGGATGGCGGGCGCCCCACGTTTGTCCGCCGCGGCAGACAAACATGGGGCCGTTGACTTCTGAAATCAGTCGCCTCTCCTACCTACGCCTTCTTGTTCTTCTCGTCCCAGATCTTTGGTTCCCACAATTCCACTTTGTTTCCGTCCGGGTCCACGATCCATGCAAATACGCCGTTCTCGTGGAACTCGGGACCCTTCAAAAGCTCAACGCCGCCGCTCTTTAATTGAGCGATCATTTCGTTCATATTGTCGATTCGATAGTTGACCATGAAACTCGAATCACTCGGGCTGAACCATTTCGTACCCGGCTCCGCGACCATCCACGCCGTAACGCCCTTGTCCTCCGCTTTGTCTTCGGTCCACTCCAGCCCGCAGCCGCCCCAGTCATCAAGCGGCATGCCCAGATGCTTCTTGTACCATTCGCGGAGAGCTTTATTGTCCGTTTTCGCCTTAAAGAATACGCCCCCAATTCCAGTGACTTTTGCCATTTTTTCTCGCTCCCTTGGATGAATTTCAGTCTGGTAATAGCAATACGGAGCTTCAATTTCAAATCGTTGCAGGCCTAGGCCATGGCCTCCTGCGGCCGCGCCTTTTTCCTCAGCACGGCGGCGGAAATCAAAGTGATCAGCAAGCCAACCGGGAACGGCTCAATGAACGTCATCAGCACATTGTAAAGCGGATTCGCGTACAGCTCTTTCTGGTGTTGAATTTCAGCGATTTGCGCCTGCACTGCTTGCGCGCTCCCGCCGGACGCCTGCGCCTTGGCAATCATGGACGCCGAATACTCATCCATGTAGTGCGTCTCGACCGTGTGCGACAGCACTTCCCACGTCCCCACATAGAACACGCACGAAATCAACGTAATGCACAGCCCGATACCAAACGCTTTCCCGAAGGTGATTCGCCCTTCCGCCAAATTATCGCGATACGAGCGGATGCCGAAAAACACCAGCAGGAATGACAGCACAATTGACGTGTACCCGAGGATCAGCGCCTTATCGAAGCTTATTTTGTGGGAAAGCGGAATCGCGCAAACCATCAGCACCGACGAAATTACTCCGGAAATCAACCCGAACGTGATGATTGTCTTCTTCACTTTTGTGTCCTCCGATTTTTGAAGATTGACGGCTCGCGCAATCTAGCTGCGGCCCGAGAAATTGTCATCATTCTTTCGGGTGATTTTAGCCCGGAAGCCCCAAATTCATACTTTCGTATGCGCGCATATCGCGTGCGCGCGGCCGGTCTCGCCTTTGCCAGTAGGCCGCGTTCTGCTGCGGCCCTGCGGCACTCGAACAAGCGCGGACAAGGGTGGGGCTCTTGGGCGGGTGGCCAATTCTTGTCCGCCCCGGACGGCCGAATGTGGGGATTTTTCCTTTTTCTTCTCTTCGTCCTTGCCTTTACGCTGTCATCCCGACGCGTAGCGAACGGAGGGATCTGCTTTTGCTTTTGCCGCCGTGCGGCACTCTTGGCGACTCGACTCCTGTAGAAATACACTACAACACCGGAGCCGCCACCATGACGCAACGCAAAACCATCAGAGTCGCTGAATACATCGCAAAATGTCCAAAAGAAGCGCGAATCAATTTGGCGAAGATCAGATCCGCCATTCGTGCCGCCGCGCCCGGCGCCACCGAACGCACCGATTATTTCAACTGGCCCGGATATTCCTATCCAGGATTCGACTACGACGGGATGTTCGCGTGGTTCAGCTTCAAGAAGCCGCACATCCGCCTGCATGTTCGCCCTCCAGTCATTCAGAATCATCGGAAGGAACTTGCAGGCTACGCCACAACGAAAGCCATCGTCAGCTTCCCCATGGACAAGCCGTTGCGGATCCCCTTGGTGAAGAAACTGGTGAAAGCCAGCATAAAGGTCATGAAGGATAGGACTAAATAGACTTCTTCGTTCTGCCTCGGCCTTTAGTAGCGCCGGCACTCCTGCCGGCGCGCCTTTGCCTTTTTTTACGTTGTCATCCTCGAGGAGTTCACGACCAGTGAACGACGAAGGATCTGCTTCTCTCTTGCCTCACTTCTCTGCGCATCCCTCTGTGCTCTCCGCCTGGCGCGCCGTAGTCGAACTCTGACGGAGGCGGCTGGCTACTTCTCCCAATGCGTCTCATTAAACTGCTTCGCATCAAACGTCCCCGGCTCCAGCTTCACCCCAATCTTGATCTCCGAATAATCCTCCGTGAACACCAATTTATCGTCGCGATAAACCTCCACTCGCGCCGCAATCCATCCCTTTGGCTCTTCGCGGTAGTCCACAAATCGCGTGTCATTCGTTTTGCTCGCATCGCGCGCGTAAGGCGCCAGCAGACGCACAAACAGCAGCCGCTTTTTCTCCACCCAGAATTGCTTCGACTTCAAATCGCCCTTCTCCGCTCCCACCACGTACACCGGCTCGCCGTTCAACGAATCTTCGTGAATCTTCGTCACGTCGATGCCCTCGCCCTTCAATTGCCGCACCGTAATTTCCGGAGCCTGCCGGTAAACGTCAAATCCCAGCGTCAGCAGCAAATTCACCAGTGGACGGGTTGTCGTCTCCTTCC
>Ga0335078_10008726_pt1 | contig 15059 bp, 11 predicted proteins | sample Lox_Sample_32_FD_206711 | JGI IMG/M metagenome (GOLD analysis project Ga0335078, IMG submission 206711) | Soil microbial communities from Loxahatchee National Wildlife Refuge, Florida, United States - Lox_Sample_3.2 | ecosystem: Environmental > Terrestrial > Soil > Wetlands | place: USA...
CCGTTCGCGGTCCAGCCGTTTGGGGCCTCATTTGGGGCGGTAGATCGGGCGCTGCTGCGGGCGTCCGCGTCGCTGGGACAGTCTCCGCTGCAAACCTTCTGGCGCGTCGTACTTCCTCTTTCGAAAGCCGGCCTGGTCACAGGATTCACGTTGAGTTTCGCGCACACGCTGGGAGAGTTTGGCGTGGTGCTGATGGTGGGAGGCAATATTCCCGGGGTGACGCGCACGATCTCGATCGATATCTACGATCAGGTGCAGGCCGCAAATTATGCGAGCGCGAACGCGACGGCGCTGGCATTGCTTCTGATTTCGTTCGTGCTGCTATCCCTGGTCTACGGGTTAAACCGGCGCTCGTCGGTGGTAAGCCCGTGGAGCTGAAATCGGCGTCCCTTTCTCCAGGCGCAGGTTCACGACTGTCGTCTGAACTCGAAGTTCGCATCCGCAAGCGGTTTCCGAATCCCGCAGGCAGTTTTCTTCTGAACGTGCACTTTCGCGCGCTGGCCGGATTCACGATTCTGTTTGGCGCGTCAGGAGCCGGCAAAACCACGTTACTCGATTGCATCGCGGGGCTTACCGAACCGGATGAAGGAAGGATCGCGGCGGGTGGAGATACGCTGTTTGAGTTCGAAGGCGACACGCGAACGCCCCAGCGCAATGTGCCCGCATGGAAGCGAAACATCGGATATGTGCTTCAGGATCTGGCGCTCTTCCCTCATCTGACCGCGGGAGAAAATGTCGAATACGGCTTGCGCGAACTCAGTGCTTCGGAAAGGCAGAACCGAAGCCGTGAAATGCTGAGCGGATTTCGCATTGAGCATTTGCGAGAGCGGAGGCCAGCGCAGATTTCCGGAGGCGAGCGGCAACGGGTAGCGCTGGCTCGCGCGCTGGTGATGGAGCCGAGTGCGCTGCTACTGGATGAGCCGCTGGTGGCTCTGGATCGTCCGACGAAGTCTCTCATTGTGTCGGATCTGAGAAGGTGGAATCAGGATCATCGCATTCCGATTCTCCTGGTGACACATAGCGGCGAGGAAGTGTTTGCTCTCGGCGAAGAGGTGATTGTGCTGGAAGCGGGCAAGATCGTGGCGCAGGGGCGGCCAAAAGATGTGATGCACGCACCGCGACTGGAGACGGTGGCGCAGCTAAGCGGTTTCGAAAACATACTTGGGGCGGAGATTGTGGCGCTGAATGAAGATCGGGGCACGATGACGTGCCGCGTGGGCAAGATCGAGATTGAAACTCCGCTGGTTCGAACCGAGGCGAAAGCGCGGGTGCGAGTTGGAATTCGGGCCGGCGACATCCTGCTGGCGACCGAGAAGCCACGCGGGCTAAGCGCGCGAAATATTCTGCCCGGGACGATTCGGGAACTGGAACAAAGACACGGAATCGTGTCAGCGTACGTCGATTGCAGCGGCACAGAATTCGAAGCGCACCTCACGCTTGCCGCTCGGGAGGATTTGGGGCTGAAGGCGAAGAAGAAAGTGTGGGTGGTGATCAAAACGCATTCGTGCCATTTGCTGGAGGGATAGCCACTCTATGGCATGTCCGGGCGGGGACGTTCGGCGCCCGGTTTATCCACTGCAATCACGGCGATCCAGAGTCCATTTTGCTTTTTCTGAAATGCGATGTCTCCTCCGAGGCGCTGGGCAATCTGTTCGGGCGCTAAGTCGCGGTGATAGCCGAAATATTTTTCTTTGATGTGCTGCCAAGCCGTCCAGTCGTCGAATGGGTTGTGAGGCGGCTGATATTTGGTGGAGAAGACGAACGCAACGTCAAACTGATTGCGTGCTGAGACGGCCACATCAATTTGCGTGGGAGTGAAATCTTCGATGCGGATGACACGCATCGGACGTGACACGTAACCCAGCCAGGGGCGCGTGAGTTCATCGGAGGCCGGCCAAGCCGTGAGAACTGTGGAATTGGGATAGCGCATCGCCATGAATTGGCTGGCCTGGGCCTGCATGACCACAAAATCACGATAGGCAAGATTGTCTTCGAGGGAAAAGCCGTAGGGCGGATTGGTGAATAGTCCGGCAGCGAATGCCACTGCCACCGCGACAACAAGCAGCTTCCAATAACGAAGGCGACGCCACAGGGTTGCCACGAACAACAAAATGATTAGCGGTACTACGGGCAATAGATATCTCGCTAATACTGCGCCGCCGACCGCCGACATGAAGAGCAGGTAGGCAAGAACGATCGCGCCGAATGCTGCCTGAATCCAGAAGGAGATGCGTGGCAGGACCGTGCCGTTTTCCCGGCGGGGCTGGCGAAACATCGCGAGCAGCGCAGCCAGGGTCAGAAGATAAAGACCGAAATAACCGAACACTTGCCAGAGGCGAAGTACGAAAGCGATGGGAATGCGCAGAGGGTTGAGGGTGAAGGCGATGTTGTAACGAAAGAAATCGGGATTGCCAAAGACGAATCCGGTTTTCGCGTGGTGGTAGGCGAACCAGCAGGCGAGAGGAAGGATAGAAAGCAACAGATGCCATACGCTTGTTTTTCGTCCCGATGGTGGAGCGAACTCGGGTCGCCAGCGGCGAACAGCAGGGGCGGCGAACTCCCAGATGAGGAGAGCCAGGGGCGCGAGAATTGCTGTTTCCTTGGCTAGCGATGCGAGACAGAACCAGATTGCCGACGGCCATGGGCGGTCTTCTATATAAGCAGCCAAGGCCCAAAATGTGAGTCCCGCGGCGGGCAGATCGATCTGGGCAAGGGAGCTTTGAGTAAAAAAGACCGGATACATGGCGGTGAGCGCGACGACGGCCAATGCGACCTGGGGATTGGCGGCGGATCGAGCGAGGCGAAATAATCCGAGCAAGGAAAAAGCGGCCAGGGCCAGCATGGCGGCACGCGTGACCAGAGTTGAATAACCGAAGATTCGCCAAGAGAGAGCGAGCCACGCCATCACAAGGGGAGGATGTGCGTTCGAGATGGTAGAGGTCGGGATGGGCGATCCGGAGAGATAGAGGTCATGCGCGACGGGAACGTAGTAGCCGGCCTCATCCCAGAAATAGGGGAGCCGCAGGAGAGGCGCATGCAAGAGCATGAGCCCGGCGAAGAATAAAGCGAACAGCAGGAACTGGGTCGTCCATGCAGGGGCGGCTGGACGCGATCGAGTTTGGTTGCTGAACGATGCCGCCGATGCGGACATCAGTGGACGGGTCCGACGGGAGCGCGAGGATCGAGTTTGATTTCGCCGAAGGCGGCCTCGTAGTTGGAGACATTCTGTTGCAGAAGAGCCATGAGGGCTTTTGCCTGTTGCGGGCTCAAATAGATTCCCTGAAAATTGCGCAGTTCGACCTGAGTTTCGGAGGCCTGCTGCATGGTGCCGAAGACAAGAAAAAAGTCCCAGACGTTGACGCGGACCTGCACGCTGTTGGCGTAGGTCTCGCGATAGTCGTTGGTTTGAACGAACTTTACATTGGGTTGGTTGGGCTGAGTCATAGGAGGAAGTGTATCGCAGCCGGCGTTGGGTCAAAAGAGTGAGCACTTGGTTAGCCAGAAGCAAGTTTCGTAAACCGGGCTCCAGTTCTGGGAAAATCACTGCGCGGGGTGACGGTGGGCCTGGCGGTGCGCGGACGTTCCACCAACTTGCGGTCTCGCTTGGAATGATGGCGACCGGCGGGTTCGGGCGCGCGGGGAGTTTTCAATGCCTGAGGCTTGGAGCCCAATATAAGTCCAGGAGCGGCATTTCCGTGTAGAGGTTATCAATTTCGTGCGGGCTAATGCCGTTTGTACTCAAGAAGTAAGCGTTGTAGGGAATCGGAAGCCTTCCGCCGTAGCTCGAATCGATCTGGCGCTCATCCACCAGAATTCCAGGCGACCTGGTGTTCCTCATGATTAAGTCGCAGAGAGATTGCCAGTGTGTGTTTTCCAAATTTCTGGACGAGAGATGCAGTATCTCAGTCAGGAAGGCGGTAAGAGACCTTCGGCCGAAATCAAGCTTTCGGCGAATGGTCACGGCATACGCGTAGCAGTCTTGACCCTGAACGAGGAAGTGTTCGCAGTTGGGGTAGTCGTCGAGAATCTCCTGGTCCGCGGGCGTAAGATGGGGTCGGACAAGTTCGCTTCCTGCCAACAAGCGCGCACCTCGCCCCTCCAGCGAAGCCAATTTCGGGCCCCGCGCCATATCAAGAGATTTCACCACTGCTGTTTCCGACAGAATCTCCGATAGACGCTGAGCTTTGTAAAACCGCCCATCGCGCCGCGCCTTGATTTTTCTGTCGAATAGCGCACGAAAGAGCGAAGGGCCGAAAAGCACCTTGTTCGTTTCGAGCCGATGAAATCCGAACGCGGTTATCGCCTTGGTAGCGGTCGGGCTCGGCGTCAGCGAAGTGAACGTGTAGCCGCGCTGACTCAGCACCGCCATCAGGAGCTTCAAGCTGTAAGAGCGAAAGTCCGGCAGGGTGTACCAAGACGTGAGATTGCAGAACCGCTCGGTCCGGTGATCCAATGACCGCTCGCTATAGATCGCGCCCAGAAAGCCAACCACGCGCTCACCGCATTCGAGCACAAAGCCAAGGTTCGGGGCATTCGATGCCCCCGGGTACTCGAAAATCCTCCGCCAGATTTCAGCGGACAACCGGGCGTTAATGCCCGCACGCAAAAGCTGGATTATGGCGCCAACATCTGGCGTCGTAGCGGGCCGAACACGGGCTTTGGCAGCTGTTCCGGAGGCCACACCGGCGGGTGAATGAGAGCTAATCAAGGGCGACCCGCTCCCAGGGTTTTATAGGTAAATCTTCTCCGTATAAGCATGCGCGCATCGTGGCTTCCGAAGCATCGTTGTAAAGCAAGAACTTGCGAGGCAAGCTTGACTGATGAGACCTGTGAGCGGGAAAAACGTTGCACCACTTTGATGTCACTGCGGTCTTGAATCTCAATTCCTTGACCAGCCGGAATTCCCGCTGACCACATTTACCGAAAGGATAAGCAAGGTGTGCAACCTGAACTCCGAGCCGTTCCTCCAGGATTTGCTTTGAACGCTCAATTTCATCTCCGGCTTCGTTTTCGCTGAGGTGTGGAAGGCAGGGATGAGTCAGCGTATGGCTACCTATCCGTACGAGCGGGTCTTTAGCAAGTTCCTCGAGTTCCGGCCAACTCATAAAAAGTCCATCAGTTGAGGCTGCGAGATTGATGCCGTTAAGTTCCCAAGACTCTTCGAACGGGATACGTCCCTGATCCACCTCGCGATGAAAAATCACTCTGAATTGACGATAGGCAGCAAGTTTTTCATCCCAGGTTGCCACTTTTAGGCGTTGTATTTTTCCAAAATCGTAGAACTTTATTTCATCTTGAGTTTGAAGCATGACACCCAGAGCATCCCACCAAGCTGGTGCCGTGCGATTCACATAACCCACCGTGACGTTGACGCAAAACGGCGCGGAGTAACGCCGAAAGATGGGGAGCGCCAGCGTCTTATTGTCTGCATATCCATCGTCGAACGTGCAGCACACAAACGGTCGTGTCTTTGAGCCGTTGATGAGACGCTCGCTCAGTTCGTCAACGGTAATAAGATCCCATCCCCGCGCTCGAATGTAACGGAGAATACGATCGAGGCTTTCCGTATCGACAGCGAGCGTCGGGTCGAAGACCTGTGCCCCGGGCTCAACCACACGATGGAACATCAATATCAATCCCATGCCACTCAGCCAAGGTTGCACATAGTCCAGAAGTTTGCAGGAATCCAGCGCGCCGAAGAATCCTTGAATCGCCGCTTGACGCCTGCCCTTCAACACGTGATCCCTCCATCCACGAAGAAGGTTTGGCCAGTGATGAACGAAGCATCGTCGCTCAGAAGAAATCGCACCAACGGCACCACGTCGCAAGCCCGACCGAGGCGATTGAGGGGAGTTCGACGAATGATCTGCGCCCGCTGTTCTGGCGCTAAACGCGCGGACATCTCTGTATCGAGATATCCGGGGGCAATCGAGTTCACCGTGATGTTCCGGCGCCCAACCTCCCGTGCCAAAGCGCGAGTGAAGCCATCCAGCCCGGCTTTGGAGGCGGAATAAGCAGCCAGTCCGGTATAACCACGGCTCCCGATGATGGAGCTGATGTTGATAATCCGTCCGCTACGCCCGGAAGTTAACATGTTCTGCACCGCGAGCCGCGCCATGCGCATAGCGCCGAGAAGATTCACGTTGATGATCTTTGCCGTATCAACGTTGGGGAACGTCGCGAAAATTCCCTCGGCGGCAATGCCGGCATTATTTACCAGCCCGAAAATACCTCTCTCCCCCGCCCATTTCGCGGCTGCATCAAAGAAGGTCCTCTCGCTTTCCTCGTCGCCAACCGCACAACTATGCCAATAGAGGGTCTCGGTATTGCATGGCAACTCCTGCAGAGCTTTTATTTCTGCGGAGATATTTCTTGCGCATGCGGCAACCGAATAGCCTTTACTGAGCAATTCGCTTACGATGGCTAACCCCAAACCGCGACTCCCGCCGGTCACTATGACGGCCGGCGATTGCTCACGTTTCTCCATTGATCCTCTTTTTCTTCCCTGACTGTGAGCCTTCGAGAGAATCAACAAAATTGATGATCCGAGGCACCTTATAGCGCTCGAGCCTCGGCATTAAGGCATCTCTAATTGACTTGCGAAAAGTGTCTAAGTCCTGAGCCTGAGTAACAATGTCGGCGGCAATCACATAGCCCGTGATAACGTTCCGAACTCCAAAGACCCTGCAATCGAGAATACCCGGCATTTCGAGCAAAAAGCCCTCGACTTCTTCCGGAATAACTTTTGCCCCACCGATGCTGATAATTGAATCAGCGCGACCCACAAAATAGACGCGATCGTTTTCCGCTCTTACGATGTCTCCGGTCCGGAGCCAGCCATCCGCCGTGAACGGGTTCTTTGCTTTGCTTTCTACATAGCCTGCCATCACACGCGGACTATGGACCTCGAGTACGCCATCGACGATGCGCAATCTAACTCCATCGATTCCGTTGTTGAGCCATTCGGAAGGAAACCCGGCGCGGCAATCTTTCACCGCAAACAGTGCACCCGCCTCTGTCGTGGCATAAATATGCGTAATTCCGCCAGTTGGAAAAGCCGCTTTCAGTCGATCAAGCGTGGGCTGATCGGCAACTTCACCGCCGAGTGTAAGCTGAACCAATGGCAAGCGGCTAAGAGAGTTTCCTCCGGCAACTAACATGTTGCGCCAGAAGGTTGGTGTGGCACTGATGTGCGTGGGGGGGAATTCGAGGGCCGAGTTTGTTAGCGCCTTCACTGAGAAATCAGAGGACGCGATCAGCTCATCACCCGAAACGAGAGCCGTAAGAAGCACCTGGAGACCCGCAAACGTAGCCGGATGATAGCTAAGCATCCACCGGGCGGGAGGACGATCTTCTGGCCGCGGGCGAATCCTTCCGAGAAGGCCCTCTAGTCTGTGACGCACCAGTTTGGGTTCACCTGTCGTTCCAGAAGTGGTGATTAGAATATTGAAGCCATCTGTGGCAGCCGCTGCATTCTCGGAAACTGGTTGAAGCCCAAGCTCGTCGTCAACCTGTGCCGAGACACCCCACTGTTCCAGGCGGGCCAGATCTCGCGGCATTTCTCGGAGCAGGACAATCTCACAGTGTGCCTGCTTCGAAGCAAGAATGGCTGCCGCGACGGTGTCTGCACGGTTCGATGCGGTCGCAACTCTGCTTCTGCCCTGCGCCGACAGCTGCTTCGCAAGATGAGAGGCGCGATCCAGAAGTCCGGCACGTGTAAGCTGGTTTCCATCTTGCCAGATGGCGGTGGTGCGTCCGTCGAAGTACAGGTCCAACGGCGGTATTTTGCTCGCCAGTCCTTGGGCGTAAACGTCAGTCTGCATAGAGTCGTGCGAGTTCGCCCAGCGTCTGAAACTCGATAAATCCAGAGGCGAACGGGTCCCGGCTGGTCATCTTTGTCATTTCGAGAACAACAACCGCCAATTCGAGAGAGTCAAGCGGAAGCGAGCCGCCTAGCAATGCTGTCGCGTCTTCCAGTGGATGACGCTCGTTGCCGGTTGCGACGAGTCTTGCGTTGATGATTTCGGATAGTTTGTCTTTGGTCTCGGCGTAGTTCATGGAATGAACGGACCCCGCGAAAAATGCCGAGGTTCACGCTTAGGCGAGCCAAGGCATGTCTTAGTCTTCGCAAATTTGTATCAGAAATGCTGGCAATCGGTGCGAACGGAGAAATGAATATTGGGTAAATTTTGTGACGGTATTGTCGTTCTCTTGCTCCAATCGTCCTCGGCGGCAGATCAGAGCGGATTCTCACCGCCTGTACGATCCGCGACCACTACGCCATATCCGAGCCAGTCCAGCCAAAACCGGGAAAGAACATCACAGGCGCGGCGGAAATCGGCCAATCCCTGCGGCCCGATCAGTTTTTCGACCGCTTCAGCGTTCGATTCTGCGTTTGCTCGCCACCGGTCGAACGTCGGTCTTGTCTGCCCGCTGATGTCGAGTGTACGAACATTGCCAAACCCCGCTGCTTGTGCCCATTCAGTGTATTGCTGCGGGGTCGCCATTTGGGCGCGGCCGAAAACCCGATCCAGCGTGTGAACATCCTCTTGAATCTTGAGTATTTCGCTGAAGGGCACCGCGCGACGGAGAATAATGTCACACAATACCAAACGCCCTCCTGGCCGAAGGACGCGCGCACACTCCTTCAATAACAGATCTTTGCGCGCCATGAGGTGGGACGACTCCATGACCCACACGCGATCAAAAAGAGAGTCGTCCAGCGATGTGTTGGTGCCGTCCCGAACCTCAAACTGAATCCTGTGGCTCAAACCGGCGTCCGCGGCCCTCGTATTGGCACGTGCAACGCAAACTTCGCTCGTTGAGATGCCCAGCACGAAGCAGTCCTGCTGCCGGGCCAAGACGAGGGCTGGATTCCCTGTTCCACACCCGACATCGAGCACGCTCATTCGGGGCGCCAGTGCGGCCTCTCCGATCATCAACTTTGTCAAAGCGCGGGTGGCCACCGAAAGGGGGGCATCAGATGCGTCAAAATAACCGTAGTGGAGATCATCTCCCAGCAGATAGGCCCACGCGTCCGTCACCAGATCATAGTGAGATGCCGGTTCTGGACGCGCAGTCGTTTTTATAGTCACAGTTCCCCCGAGACCAGCCGGCTATCGGAATTGGAAAGTACCCCGCCCAAGCCAAGATCAAAGCTTGAGTGGGGCACCTAACTGTTGTTCTCCGCTTTAAATGCGCCGTGCTCGCGCGGAGACTAATAGCTCAAACTGACCGTGAGGCTGCCGGTGCCGAGGCTGATGCCTGGAATCGTCACAATCCCATATTGATCTGGAGTAACTGTTCCGCTCTGCCCAGAAGACGTGGACCAGGATATTGTCTTACCCCCTGCCGGTAAGAACTGTTGTGCATTGCCCACACTCAAGTCGACCGTAGCCGTCGAAGAACACTTTAAGGTTGGGCACGTCCCCGCGGTGACCTGACTGTTAGAAAATGATCCTGACCATGTATGTGCCGTATCGGATGTCACGTTCCACTTCCATCCGTAATTATTGAAGCAAATTGGCGCAGTGGTACCAGTGTCGCAGTCGGTTCCGTTGAAATTGCTATCCAGGCTGAAGTTGGTAAAAACCGGATATGAAACATTTAACACATATGCGGTTTCATATTGCGTCAAAAGAGCTTGTTCGGCCGGGTTGGTGTCAGAGTGACCGCCATTCGTCCATCCGAACGCATACGGTCTATGGCAAGCAATCATTGCGTTTGCCGCAGCTACAGCATTAGTCCACATGCTGTAGTTAGGAAAGGAAATATCATTTCTGCCGTTCGACCAAATCACCGGCGGCGTCTTGAACGAACAGTTCGTCACCATGGAAGGAGTATTTTGATTGTTGTAGTAGGTAACATTCATCGCAGCTATCAATTCGGTTTTTGTCTTGATAGTTTTATGCTGGGTCATGCTAGTAACATTGCCCTCGATCCACCAAACAGGGGCTTCTGCGAATATGGCGGCGAATGGTTGAGCACTCTGTCGAAGACCCCAATAGGTTTGACCCATTGCGCCCATTGATTTGCCATGGCCGTAAATACGATTCGGGTCTAACCCATAGTAAGAGACCCAATAAGACAGCACGGCGTCTAACCAATGCTGGGTATACTGTTGGACCTGCCCGGAGTAGTCAAATCCATTCCAATATGTTTCCAACGAGCTGGTGCCGATGTCGTACCAGGCACGATCTTGAGGAGCCATATACAAGGCGGGCTGGCCAAACCCGGACTTGTTGTAGTAAACGCGGCCGACCTGTTGAACGCCATCGTGAATACCCATCGTCGAATCGCCCCAAAAGGCCCAATAGTCGCCGGTTGAGGGCATGTTCCCGCCCGAACCGTGGAGATAAAACCACCCTGCCAGCCCGGTGGTATTGGAAGGAATATGTTCCACGGGCGGCGTCCCAGATGCGGAGTCAATTGAGGCAATCTGTAAAACAGGTTGAATCGGGGCCACTGTTTCAGTCACAGGAGACGTCAAACTGTTTACGCCCAAAGTAACGGTCGATGGGGCAAGTATTCCGCGGCGGTCCACGGTAACAACCGCGTAGTATTCCACGCCGTTCGTCAGCGTTGTATAGACAGCGAGTCCAGTCCCGAAAGGAAGGGGCGTGCCCAAGGTTGTAATGGTAGACATCCGCGCCCCAGGCGCAGTGCGATTGACCTGAGTGTATGCTGCGGTGCTGTTTAAGTATCCACCGTTATCCAGGATATTGGTTTCCAGGGGCACCATTCCTGCGACCGAAGCAATCGGGGTACTGGCTCCGTATAGTTGAAAGCGGTAAGAGGTCCAATTGGGATCGCTGCTCGGCTCTGTATAGGTGCAAAATGTCTGACCATTCTTGTTAGTGCACGAGAGGTTCGTTACAGCAGGAGCCGACTGAGAAAACGCCGGCATAAAAGTCGATAGAAGTAGCGGTATTAATAGCTTTAGACGACTCATTATCTCTCCTAGCGAAAGGGTTCCAAAATACCGGAGTCGAAAAACTCCGGGTTTCCGGCTATCGAATATTAGACTTCAGTTAACGTAGAGCACCAAGATGAATTGGTGCAGGTCTGCGTCCGGGAAATGTCATTTCAAAACTTGTGAAATGAAGAAAGCTAAGGCTCGTTCGACTAAGTGCGCGCTTTCGCCGCTCGCTTCAATCCGTTTCGTTACCGCCCGAAGACATCCACAATTCGAGAGATGTTGGGCGCCCTACTGAGAGAGAAAGCTTAGATTATATTTGTTATAGAAATGTGACCGCGCCAGTGGAAAACTTGGTGCCTCCCAGCCAGACATCGACCTGTATTGAATTGTGGACAAGACTACCAGTCAGCAAGCAAAATTGGCTGATGGCTCGGGACCTGACGAAGAGCTTGGAGCTGTGGCAGCGCCATGGGAGGCACGTTTTGATGGCGATGCCCTATGCCGATAATCTGATCGGCCGAGCGGACGGGTCTGTCCTCAGGGATGTCGACGGCAATGAAATCCTCGACCTTTCGGCGGGCCAATTCTGCTCGATCCTCGGAAACAATCACCCGAAATTAATTGCCAGATTATCGGCGCAGCTGACAAACATTGTGCATACGGGCACGCAGTTTCTCAGTCCGATCGTGCTCGAGGCCGCCCAGAAGTTGGCTGAGGTTGCTCCGGGGACTCTTTCGAAATCGATATTCTTGTCAACTGGTACCGAGGCGAACGAGTGCGCGATAAGTTTGGCCAAGGCATATACCGGAAGAACTGGCGTCGTTGGCTTCAACCGTGGCTACTACGGGCTATCTCTCGCGACCAAGAGCTTGACGTCGATCTTCTACGATGGCGACCGGCATGGATCGGGTCCAACAGTTCCAGAGAGCTTCCGTTTTTTGGCACCGCACTGTTTTCACTGTCCTGTTAACAACCGTTACCCGGAATGTGATCTCGTCTGTCTTCAGAGTTCGATCGAGACCGCACTGCCGCGCGGGGGCGACCTAGCGGCAGTGATTGTCGAGCCGGTCTTCTCCGCTGGTGGCATGGTCGTTCCCCCTCCCGGATACCTGAAGCTTCTCCGCGACTTCACGCGCCAGGCCGGAGCATTGTTGATTGTGGACGAAGCGCAGACTGGGTTTGGCCGCACCGGAAAATGGTTTGGCTGTGAACACCACGAGGTAGAGCCTGACATTCTCGTGGTATCGAAGGGGGCGGGCGCCGGATTTCCGGTCTCGGCGGTGATTACGAATGATGAAGTGGCTGAGAAGGTGGCTTCCCGAGGCTGGCAGCACCTGGCAAGCCATCAATCCGATCCTCTGCCGGCCGCGGCACTGGCCGCGACGATCGACATCATCCGAGAGGAGAGCTTAGTCGAGAAAGCGGCAAGTAATGGCCAATACTTATTGGAACTCCTGATCGGGCTCAAAACGAAGTACCCGATCATTGCCGATGTGCGCGGGACCGGGCTCATGATCGGCATGGAGATCGGGCAATCGCAGAAGATCTTGGAGCATGAGCTGTGCTCGCTGATTATTGCCCTTTGCGAAGAGAGAGGCGTTCATTTCACGTACACGTACTTCGAGCCTGTGATCCGTTGTTTGCCACCGCTGACGATCAGCCGCGATGAGATTCAACGGGCGGTTTCAGTTCTGGACGAAGCAATTGGCATCGCTTTAAAGGGGGACATCCCGCTCAGTAGGTTTTTGCCATCGAACCGATACTCGCGAGACATCGTTGAACGACAGCTTCAACGGGGAACTTTCAAACGCTTGGCCGCGCGCTTGTATGAAACCAGCCCGAAGTATTGGCTTAAGAAGCTGCGAGAGAAAATGGGGAATTAGTCGGATTGGAAAGTTGCTCGTAATGAAGATTTGCTCGGAAATGCCGCGGTTTTAACGCACCTTAACCTCCAGGTCACCGTCCGTTAACAATCCTGATTTAGTCTCTTGAAACTCCGAAGTTTTGCGCGGCGCGTCGCGGAGTGACGACACCGTCGCATTAGGGGTTGCCCTGCCTGGCTTGCGAGATCGGCGCGGGCGTTGCCCCAAGGTTTTTCCCGATGGAAACGGGGCGTACACAACAGGGTTCCGCGAAGGTTATGCAACCAGACCTCGATTATTTCCAACTTCTGGGAGAAGCAAGGACCCTCCAGCCCTCTACGACGGCCAAGCCGCTACGTGTAGCGGTTATGGCTGATTGCGCGGCGCAATACTTTCAGCCTTTACTTCGTGTCCTGTTTCGCCGCAAAGGGGTGGAAGCAGAGTTGTATGAGGGCGCGTTTGACGCAATCGAGCTTGAGGTGCGGAATCCGCATTCCGGGTTTTACTCGTTTAGTCCCGATGTTGTGGTGATGCTGCGCTCGGTACAAAAGCTACGCGACAGCTTTTATCAGAGCGAGGAAGAGCAAGTATTTTTCGAGGAGCAGCTTCGACAGCTCCGAACGGTTTGGGAGTCGATCGGTACTTCGTCTCATGCTTTGATTTTGCAATCGACCTACGTGGCTCCCATGGAACGTTTCTTCGGCAACTACGACCGCAAAGTGGAAACTTCCTTCGCCTCGATGGTTTCTACGCTGAACTCGCACATCGTGGATGAGTCGCGGAGCCAAGGCAATGTGCTTTTGCTGGATGTTGAGGCGATCGCTTCCTGGGTTGGCCGCCGGAATTGGTTTGACGAGCGGATGTGGGCGATCGGGAAGTCATTGTGTTCTCTGGAATACCTTCCGCTGGTCGCGCAGAATATTGTTGATGTCAGTCTGGCTGCGCAAGGGCGAGGGGTGAAGTGCGTTGTTCTCGATCTGGACAACACGCTGTGGGGAGGAATCGTTGGCGACGATGGACCTCACGGCATCAAGATCAGCGCCCACGGGGATGGAGAGGATTTTTATCGTCTGCAATGCTTTTTTAAGAAGCTGAAGAGCCGCGGCATACTTTTGGCCGTCTGTTCGAAGAATGAGCACTCGAACGCCGTAAAGCCGTTTCACGATAACGGGGAAATGGTTCTTAAGCTCGACGACTTTGTTAGGTTTGTTGCCAGTTGGAATGACAAACCGCAGACGATCAAAACAATCCAGCAAGAGTTAAATATAGGGCTCGATTCCATACTGTTCATTGACGATAACCCCTTCGAGAGAGCGGCGGTTCGCACATTGCTTCCTGACGTTGTCGTGCCCGAATTGCCGGAAGATCCTTCCGATTGGATAAGAACGTTATCCGAACTCAACTTATTCGAGACAGCTTCTTACTCCGCCCAGGATTCGCAACGATCTGAAGCATATCTCCAGGAGGCCCGCAGGAAAGCGGCGTCTGAGGCCGCCACCAGTTTTGAAGAGTTCCTACGCTCTCTTGACACGACGATCGAAGTGAGACGTTTCGCCCCCGAACACTTACCCAGGATCGCCCAGCTTTTTCAACGCAGCAACCAATTCAATCTGACCACACGGCGGCTGAACGAGTCAGAATGCGAAGCCATGATGCACGACGTCAGCAGTTGGATTCCATGGCAGGCAACTCTGAAGGATCGTTTCGGGGATCAAGGCCTGATTTCGCTCGTGATCCTTCAGCCCGGCCTGCAGTCCGGAACAGTGGCAATTACGGATTGGGTTATGAGTTGCCGCGTGTTGGGCCGGGGAGTGGAAGAGCATCTGATGAACCGAGCTGTCAAAGAAGCGCGCGCGATGGGGCTCCACGTAATCAACGGCACTTACGTTCCTACGCTCAAGAATGGAATGGTGAAGGATTTCTATTCCCGGTTCGGCTTTGCGAAGACTCGAGAAGAAGCAGATGGCACAAGCGAGTGGGTGCTTAACGTTTCAGATTATCGGGAACGGCCCGTCTTGATTCGCAGTGTAGACGAGGCGATGGCGGACCAACCAAACCAATACGATCTGAAAGGGAGCCATAGACAATGGAAGGCGTAATCGGGGAAAGACTTACACAAACCTTTCGGTCTACGTTTGGCAAACCAGATATTGCCGTAAGTCGTACCACGACGGCCAGTGACGTTAAGGAATGGGATTCACTCATGCACATCAACCTGATTGTCGCCGTAGAAAAGGAGTTCAAGATCCGGTTTACGACTAAGGAAGTCATGGCGCTGA
>Ga0335078_10008727_pt1 | contig 15058 bp, 10 predicted proteins | sample Lox_Sample_32_FD_206711 | JGI IMG/M metagenome (GOLD analysis project Ga0335078, IMG submission 206711) | Soil microbial communities from Loxahatchee National Wildlife Refuge, Florida, United States - Lox_Sample_3.2 | ecosystem: Environmental > Terrestrial > Soil > Wetlands | place: USA...
GGGTGCTGTGCCGCCGCGTGCCACGTTCCGCGACGTGTTCGCGGTCCCCGAGTTCCGGGCCCTGTGGTTCTCTGAGGTCCTCTCCGTGGCGGGTGACCGTCTCGCGCTGGTGGCCCTCACCCTGCTCGTCTTCCAGCACACGGGGTCGCCGCTGCTCACGGCCCTGGCCTACGCGGCCGGGTACGTGCCATGGGTGATCGGCGGCCTGTTCCTCGCCGACCTGGCGGACCGGCGGTCGCGGCGCTCGGTGATGGTCGTCTGCGACGTCGTCCGCTTCGTCCTGGTCGCGGCCATGGCGATCCCGCACATGCCCATCTGGGTGCTGGTGGCGCTGCTGTTCGCGACCACGATGTTCGCGCCGCCGTTTGAGTCGGCCCGGGCCGCGATCACGCCCGACATCCTGCAGGGCGAGCTCTACCCGCTGGGCACGGCGGTGATCCAGACCACGTTCCTGGCGGGCCAGGTGCTCGGCGCGGTCGGCGGGGGACTCGCGGTCGCCTTCGTCGGCGTCCGGCCCGCGCTCCTGATAGACGCGGTGACGTTCGTGCTCTCCGCCTTGTTCATCGGGCTGGGCATCCGGTCCCGGCCCGCGGCGGCCAAGCCCGCGGCGGCCAAGCCCGCGGCGGCCAAGCCCGGGGCCGAGGCCGAGGCCGAGGCCGCCCAGTCGTCGGTGCTGGCCCGGATGCGGGACGGCTTCCGGCTGCTGTTCCGCAATCAGGCGCTGCGCACCTTGCTGCTGCTGGGCTGGCTGGTGGCGTTCTACACGATTCCGGAGGGAGTGGCGGCCCCGTACGCGGCGAAGCTCGGGGGAGGGCCGGTCGCCACCGGCCTGGTCCTGGCGTCCACGGTGTTCAGCACGATGATCGTCACGCCGCTGTTCACCCGGCTGGTTCGCCCGCGCCGGCGGCTCGCCTGGATGGGGCCGCTGGCCGTGCTCACCTGCGCGACGCTGGTCCTGACCGCCCTCCACCCGGGTCTTGTCGCTTCGCTCGTGATCTTCTCATTGTCGGCCGCGTGTGGTGTCTATCAGATCGCGGCCAACACCGCGTTCGTCGTCAGGGTGCCGAGCGAACGGCGGGCTCAGGCCTTCGGCATCGCCAACATGGGTGTGATCGTTGGCCAGGGGGCCGCTTTCGTCGCGGCTGGCGCCGCCGCGGAGGTGGTCTCTCCGGCGGTGGTCATCGCCGTCGGGGGCGGGATAGGAGCGATAATCGGTTTGGTTCTGATGCTCAGGTGGCGCCACGTGTCACCACCCGGCGGGCGTCATGCGGCGGGTCGGCGTCCCGGTCACGCCGCGGCGAGAAGTAGAAGTTCGGTGCCGCTGCGCGGGTCTCCATAGCGGTGCTTCTCGACAGCGCCATCCCAGCGGTGCGTTCTCAGCAGCGGCTGCGGCCTGGGACTCAAGTCCAGGTGTCGCGCATTGCAAATCCCCTCTCCTGTCGTGATCTTGGATGCGGTGCCAAGCTCAGGACCAGGTGACGCGCATGATCTGCCCTCCCCTTCGCAGCGATATGGAGCTGTGTCGAAGCCGCCCGGCGGCAAGTACGCCGGGTAATCGTGGCTTGTCAATCACCATTTAGCCCCTCTTTGTGGCGCGATACATGCGAATCGGAAGCAATAGTGCCCAAGATGGCTGAGATGAGCTAAGGTAGCTATACGGAGCTAGTCCTTTACGGTGAGCTGCCGACTAGACAGGAGTCTGTGGCATCCCATCAGAAACGGTGGAGCATGGAAGCCTCTCCCGTGTCGCGCCGCCTCATGGCGCGCGTGATGGTCCGGAACTGGGCCTGGTGGGATCTTCCGCTGCCGCTCCGCTGCTACGTGGGCACCGTGGTGCTGGTCGCGGTCGGCTTCACCTGCTTCGCGGCGTCCCAGACCACCTGGTACGCCTCGGACGCGTGGCGGTTCGCCCTGCTGCTCGGCTGCGGCCTGGTCTCGGTGGCGGCCACGCCGCGGATGGCCTACCTGCAGGGCGGCATGACCAGGGACTTCCTCACCGTCTGGGTGCTGCCGATCGCGATCCTGCTGCCGCCCATCTACGCCATGGTGACGCCGATCCCGCTGTACATCCTGACCCAGTGGCGGGTCCACCGGGGCGTGGTTTACCGCCGGGTGTTCAGCGGCGCGGCCATCAGCCTGGGATACGGGGTCGCGTCGCTGGTGTTCCGGGCCATCCCCGATTCCTTCGCCGGCCCGGTGATCGGCACCGGCGTGCACGCCCTCACCTGGACCGCGGCGGTCGCCCTCTGCGAGATCATCGGCGGCCGCGGGCACCACTTCCTCATCGTGGGCGCGATCAAGCTCACCGATCCCAGCATCAAGCTGGCCGAGCTCGAGCTGAACCGGGAGGCCCTGCAAGGCGACTTCGCCGAGTTCGACCTGGGCATCCTGATCACCCTGGTGGTCGCCGTCAACGTGGTGCTGGCCATTTTCGCGGTGCCCACCGTCCTGCTGGCCCGGCGCTTCATCATGCACGCCCAGCTGGTCGCCCAGACCCGCATCGACACCAAGACCGGGCTGCTCAACGCGTCCACCTGGGAGCGGGAGGCGGCGGTCGAGATCGACCGTGCCGTCCGTACCGGCAGCCCGCTGGCGCTCGCGCTGGTGGACATCGATCACTTCAAGGCGGTCAACGACACCTACGGTCACCTGGCCGGGGACAAGGCGCTGCGGGCGGTCACCGACGCGCTGCGCAGCCAGCTGCGTGCCTACGACCTGGCCGGGCGGTTCGGCGGCGAGGAGTTCGTGGTCCTGCTGCCGCAGGCCCGCGAGATGGACGCGATCAACGTGGCCGAGCGGCTGCGCCGGCACATCGCCGCCATGTCCATCCCGGTCGCGGACGACATCGAGACGGGACCGTTCATCAAGCTCACCATCTCGGTCGGGGTCGCGGCCCTGGACGGCGTGGACGGCGCCAGCCGCGAGCTGACCGACCTGATGGCCGCCGCCGACGCGGCCCTGTACTACGCCAAGGAAACCGGCCGCAACAAGACCCACGTGATCACCTCGGCCGCCTCCGCCTCCTGAGACCCCGTGACCAGGTTCTAACCGAAAGCGTCCGAGTCGGCGTGCACGGCCAGCGCGCCGTCGACTTCCTGAAGCCGCGCGGCCAGGTCCGCCAGCGTGCCGCGGCCGTGCAGCACGAGCATGACGGACACCACTCCGCGCCGGGGCCGTCCGCGTTCGCCGACCAGGGCAGCCGGGCCGCCGACGAGCTTTCGGCCGAGCGGCTTCCGGCCGAGCGGTGCCGACCCGGATACCTCTTCCACGGTTCGCGCGGGGTAATCCCGTCGATTGAGCCGATTCCTGCCCGGAAACGGGCAGGAATCTTGCATTACTGCCGCGTCGGCTAGTAAGAAGTAGGCATGCCTGAGCCCGGAGACCCCGGAAACGCCGGAAAGACCGGAAGGGCCGGAGAGCCTGGAAAGACCGGAAGCCCGGGGAAAACCGCAGAGCCCGCAGACCCTTTCCCGCAGGACCTTGCGCGCTACCTGGCGGCCTCCACGGGCCTGCCGCAGTCCACCGTGGTCCGGGTCATCGCCGATGTGGCGACGTACTTCAACGAGACGATCGAGGAGTTCGTCCGCAGGCGCCACGCCGAGCTGCAGCAACGCCAGCGCAGGAACGACGAGATCTGGCCGCTGATCGCGGCCGAGCTCGGGCAGCGCAGGTTCGCCGCGCCGGGTCTTTCTGAGCGCCAGCTGCGGCGCATCGTCTACGGATAGCGGATAGCGGATAGCGATAGCACGGACGGATAGCCGGGAAACCGGACAGATCAGGGGAGCGGAAAATGTGCGGAATCGTGGGATACATCGGCCGCAGGGACGCGGTCCCTGTCCTGCTCGAGGGGCTCAGGAGCCTGGAGTACCGCGGCTACGACTCGGCCGGCCTGGCGGTCATTCACCGGAACCGGCTGCAGGTCACCAAGACCGCGGGCCGGGTCCAGGACCTCAGGGACCGGGTTGGCGACCGTGCCAGGGTCACCAGCACCAGGGCCACCATCGGCATCGGCCACACCAGGTGGGCCACGCACGGTGAGCCGAACGACGTGAACGCCCACCCGCACACCGACACCGAGGGCCGTATCGCCGTCGTGCACAACGGCATCATCGAGAACGCCGAGCAGCTCAGGGACGCACTCACCGGCCGGGGCGTCAAGCTCGTCAGCGACACCGACACCGAGGCGCTCGCCCACATGATCGCCGCCGAGGCGACGGACGGCGTCAGCCTGGAGGACGCGGTCCGCCGCGTACTGCGCCACGTGGAGGGGACGTACGGCCTGGTGGTGCTGGACATCAGGCACCCGAACGAGCTGGTGGTGGCCCGCAACGGCAGCCCCATCGTGCTCGGCATCGGGGAATCCGAGATGTTCGTGGCCTCCGATGTGGCGGCGCTGGTGCGCTATACCAAGCAGGTCGTGTACCTGGACGACGCCGAGGTGGCGACGGTGCACGCCGCCGATTACCGCACCGCGGCCCTGGACGAGCGGGAGCGGCGCGGCGCCGGCAAGACGTCCACCACTAAGGAGCCCACCACCGTAGAGGCCGAGGCCGGGGACTACGAACTCGGTCCGTACGAGGATTACATGCGCAAGGAGATCCACGAGCAGCCGGAGGCGCTGCGCCGGGCGCTGCGCGGCCGGCTTGACGAGCGGTTCGCCACGGCCAAGCTGGGCGGGATCAACCTGGACGCACGCCAGCTCAGGTCGATCAGGCAGGTGAAGTTCCTCGGCTGCGGCTCGGCCTACTACGCCGGCCAGATGGGCGCGGTGCTGATCGAGGAACTGGCCCGCATCCCCTCCGACGCCGAGCCCGCGTCGGAGTTCAGGTACCGGAACCCAGTCGTGGACCCCGACACGCTGTACGTGGCGGTCAGCCAGTCCGGCGAGACGCTGGACACGCTGATGGCCGTCCAGGAACTGCGCCGGAAGGGCGGCCAGGTCATCGGCACGGTCAACGTGGTGGGCAGCGCGATCGGGCGCGAGTGCGGCCACGGGGTCTTCCTGCACGCGGGCCCGGAGATCGCCGTCGCGTCCACCAAGGCGCTGACGAACATGGCGGCCACGTTCGGCATGCTCGCCTTGCTGCTCGGCCGGGTCCGTGACCTGTCCGCGGCCTCCGGGCAGCGGATCGTGGCCGGGCTGCGCGCGCTGCCCGGGCAGATCGAGCAGATCCTGGCGGCCGAGGACGAGATCGCCGAGGTCGCGCGCCGGTTCGCGGGGGCCGAGCACATGTTCTTCATCGGGCGCGTCCGCGGCTGGCCGGTGGCCCGCGAGGGCGCGCAGAAGCTGAAGGAGGTCTCCTACGTCCACGCCGAGGCCTACCAGGCGGCTGAGCTGAAGCACGGCCCGCTCGCCCTGATCAACTCCTCGATGCCGAGCGTGGTCGTGGTGCCCGCGGACGACCTGCTGTCGAAGAACGTCTCCACGATCGAGCAGATCAAGGCCCGCGGCGGTCCCGTCATCGCAGTGACCAGCGCCGACCTGCCTGCCGGCCTCGCCGATGCGGTCATCCGCGTCCCCCAGGGCGAACCGGAACTCGACCCCTTGCTGCTGAACGTCCCGCTGCAGATGCTGGCCTACCATGTGGCGGCCAAGCTGGGCCGGGATATCGACAAGCCCCGGAACCTGGCCAAGAGCGTCACGGTGGAGTAGCGCTCAAATCTCACGATCCCGTAAAACCGCAGACCCATAAGCGCGCAGTGCCGCTAAGCAGGCGGCCTACTGCTAAGCGGGCACGCCTACTGCTAAGCAGGCACGCCTACTGCTAAGCAGGCACGCCTACTGCTAAGCAGGCACGCCTACTGCTAAGCGGCACGCTTGGGCGCGCCTGGTGAGTTCCCCTCCATGATCGTGCTGGCTGGATCGGTAGAGCTCAGCCCCAGGTGGTCAGCATGGTCGCCGCTCCTCTCGCGCCGTGGCGTGCCCGGCGGCTGCTTTTCTTCATAAGCACGCCGGGTAATCGTGGCTAGTCAGTCACCATTTAGCTCCTCCTTAGCGCCACGATGTAGGCGAATCTGCCCTAATGGTTAACCGAATAGACACAGATGGGTTAAGGTAGCTATGCGGAACTAGTTCTTTACGGTGAGCTTCCAACTAAGCTCCAGTTTCGTCGCGTCTCATCCAGAACGGTGGAACATGCGAGTCTCGTCCGTCACACGCCGCCTGCGTGCGACCGTCGCGATCCGCCAGTGGGAGTGGTGGCGGCTGTCCCCGCTGCTTCGCTTCTACGTCGGCATCGTGCCCGCGGTCGCCGTGCTGGCCATCGGCGTGGCGGCGGCGCAGACCACATGGCGGTCGGATGACCTGGTGAAGTTCGTCCTGCTGCTGGGCTGCGGCATGATCTCCGTCGTGGCGACCCCGCGGATTGCCTACGGCCAGGGCGCCATGGTGCGGGACTTCCTCACGGTGTGGGTGCTGCCGGTCGCGGTCCTGCTGCCGCCCGTCTACGCGATGGTGACGCCGGCCCCGCTGCTGGTGATGACCCAGTGGCGGGTGCACCGGGGCGTCGTCTACCGCCGCGTGTTCACCGCCGCCGCCATCGGCCTGGCCTACGGGGTGGCGTCGCTGGTGTTCCACGCCATGCCCGCGTCGTTCGCCGGAGGCACGCTGGGCACCGGCGTGCACGCGCTCACCTGGACCGCGGCCGTCGCCGCCTGCGAGGTCATCGGCTGGCTCGGCCATCATCTCCTGCTGGTCACCGCGGTCAGGCTCTCCGACCCCACGGCCCGGCTGACTGACCTGGTGCTGAACCGGGAGGCGCTGCAGGCCGACTTCGCCCAGATCGACCTGGGCATCGTGGTCACTCTGGTGGTGGCCATCCACCCGGTGCTCGCGGTCTTCGCCGTGCCCACCGTGCTGCTGGCCCGGCGGTTCATGATGCACGCCCAGCTTCTCGCCAGGTCCCGCATCGACCCCAAGACGGGGCTGCTGAACGCGGCGACCTGGGAGAGCGAGGCCGCGGCGGAGATCGCCCGCGCCATCAGGACCCGCAGCCCGCTTTCGGTGGCCCTGATCGACATCGACCACTTCAAGGCGGTCAACGACACCCACGGCCATCTGGCCGGGGACGCGGCGTTGCGGGCGCTGAGCGACGTGCTGCGCGAGCAGTTGCGCGGTTACGACGTGGTGGGGAGGTTCGGCGGCGAGGAGTTCGTCGTCCTGCTGCCCCAGACCGGCGAGGCGGACGCGCTGCTCATCGCCGAGCGGCTGCGGACGCATGTCGCCGCGATGTCCATCCCCATCGGGTCCGGGGCCAGCCCGGAGGCGTGCGTCCGGCTCACCATCTCTATCGGCGTGACCGCGCTGGACGCCGCCGGCGGCGAGCTGACCGACCTGCTGACCGCCGCCGACGCCGCCCTGTACTACGCCAAGCAAACCGGCCGCAACAGGACGCACGTGGCCACCGCTGATGTCCCGCTGGCTCACATCGTCCCGCACGCCCGGCCGGCGCCCGGCCCCTGACATGCGGCCCGCGCGCAACCGCTGACGCGCCGCGCCCGGCTATCAGTGCAGGGGCTGTATGTCGTCCAGCGCGTTCTCGCTGCCGGGCAGCGGCTGCTCGCACCAAACGACCTTGCCGGTCGTGGTCCGGCGGGCGCCCCAGCGCTTGGAGAGCTGGCGCACCACCTGCAGGCCACGGCCGCTCTCGTCGTCGCCGTTCGGCTGGCGGAGCCTCGGCAGCGCGCCGGAGTTGTCCAGGACCTCGCAGACCAGCGCCTTCTCGTTGACGAGCCGGAGCGTGACGTCGCCGCGGGAGTACTTGACCGCGTTGGTCACGAGCTCGGAGACGAGCAGCTCGGTCGTGGGGATCAGGTCCTCCAGGTCCCAGCGCTTCATCGGCTCGGCCAGCACCGAACGTGCCTCCCGCACCGAAGTCAGCTTCGGCGCGAGCGTCCATGAGGCGTAGTTATCCTCCGGCAGCCGGCGCAGCCGGGCGATGAGCACCGCGATGTCGTCGCGCTGGTGGTCGGAGTACACCCCGTCCAGGGTGGCCTTGCACAGGTCCTCGAGCGGCCGCGTCGGCGAGCCCGGGCCGAAGATGCCGCGCAGCCGGGCCAGGCCGTCGCTGATGTCCTGGCCCTTGTTCTCCACCAGGCCGTCGGTGTACAGGACGAACAGGCTGCCGTCCTCCACCTTGAACCGGCGGCTCTCCACGTCGCCGTCACCGATGCCGAGCGGCGGCGCGGGCGGCACGTCGAGCAGCTCGTTGGTGCCGTCGGGGTGCACGAGCAGCGGCGGCAGGTGGCCGGCCACCGCCACCTCGCACTCGCCGCTGACCGCGTCGTAGACGGCGTACGCGCAGGTGGCGAAGTGCGGCTCGCGCTCGCCGAGGGTGTGCATGAGCTCGTCGAGCTGCAGCAGCGAGTCGGCCGGCGGCAGCTCGAGCATGGCCAGGGTGTGGATGGCGGTGCGCAGCCGCCCCATGGTGACGGCGGCGCGCACGCCGTGCCCGGCCACATCGCCGACCACCAGCGCGACCCGGCCGCCCGGCAGCGCGATGGACTCGTACCAGTCGCCGCCGACCTCGATCATCTTGCTGCCAGGCAGGTAGCGGTGCCTGACCTCGACCGAGGACGGCGCCGAGAGCCCGGTCGGCAGCATGCTCCGCTGCAGCGTCAGCGCGGTGGCGTGCTCCCGGCTGTACCGGCGGGCGTTGTCGATGAAGACGGCGGCGCGGGACGCGAACTCCTTGCCGATGTCGACGTCGTACGGGTCGAACCGGCGGAACCCCTCCTGCCGGGTGCAGGCGAAGAAACCCAGCATGGTGCCGCGCGCGATGAGCGGCAGGAGCATCATGGAGGCGCCCGACAGCAGCTTGGCGACCGGCTTGCGCCGCCACGCCTTGGCGATCTCGCCCGCCTGGGCCTTGCTGACCGTCGCCTCGAGCACCGGTTCGGCCGTCTCCATGCACCGGTAGTACGGCGTGCCCGTCGGGTAACGCAGGATCTCGCCGGTCGGGAAGACCGCCTCCCAGGCGGGATCCTTCTGGTCGTGCAGGAGCGCGATCCGGCGCACCGGCAGCGACCCCTCGGGCCCGTGCGCGGGCAGTTCGTCGTCGCCGGCCAGGCTCTCGAACAGCATCAGGCCGGCCACGTTGCAGAAATGCGGCACGAGCGCGTCCAGCAGCTCACGGGCCACGTCATCGATGTCGAGCGTGTCGCCGATCCTGGTGAGGGCGCCGTCGAGCATCTGCCTGCGCATGAGGGCGGGATCGATGAACCGCTCGGAGTTGGGAGCGGGGATGCGCAGCAGGGCCAGCGCGGCCAGGCTGGTCCCGCCGGCCCGCATCGGGTGGACGGTCACGACGGCCTCGGCCGGGTGACCGTCCCGGGTCTCGATCGTCAGCATGGCGCTGCCCTCGCGATCCGAACGGATCGCCTCGAGCAGCCCGGTCACCGCGGCGTCGGCCTGCCGGGCGCCGTGGGCGCTCTCCTGCGAGCCGCCCGAGGTGAGCTCGATGAGCTGCGCGCCGAGCAGATCCTCCGGCTTACGCGCCAGGATCTGGGCCGCGTTCCTGTCGTGCTGCACGATGCGGCCGTCGTAGTCGATCCCGAGGATCAGCGTCCGTACCGATGAGGACAGGGCCAGTGGAGAGGTTTCCGGGGTATCCGGAGTATCCGGGTTGGCGGTGATCCCGGCCTCCTGGGAGTTCGCGCCGGTCTTGGGTCCACGGCTCCGCTTGGTTCCGTTGCCAGCGGCCCGGGGCAACGGGGCGCGGCTAGGCGGGACACCGCCCTCGGTAGCGCCTGCCCCGAGAGCGCTGCCCTTCGCCGACATGCCGGACGTCATGTGCGGGTCTCCTGATTGGCATCGCAAGCTGCGCTCCTGTCAATTATGGGCCACGGACGGCACGTTCAGACAGGAGTTCCGATGACTCACCTTTCTCCGGAAATGTACCTTTCGTCACTCGGTGGTGTAATTCCAGTTAGGAACTGAGCCTCCAGTGACTCTGCTAACCATATGAAACGCTGATCATTTCGTCTCGGGGCCGGTTAACGTCAGGTCAGCCTGGCCACGGCCATCGCGGCGGCGAGCAGGATGATGGCCCAGGAAGCCGCGCGGAGCGCCCGCTCGAGCGGCTGGAGCAGGGCGTCCGCGGTGAGCGGAACGGTGCGGCCGTCGCCGAAGGTGATGCTGCCCTCGACCCGCTGCGCCCGGCGCCGGATGTTCCTGGCCGGGGTGCTCAGCTGGCGCTGGGCCGCGGACAGCGCGAAGGCGCCGACGGCGGCGAGGACCGGCGCCAGGGCCAGCGTGCCGGTCTGCGCCGTGTAGGCGGTCAGCACCGGGAACGCCCCCCAGGCCGCGGCGAACCCGAAATCGGTGTGCATCACTCCGCCGAACAGCTCCGCGTTGTACGCGATCACCAGCACCGGGCCCGCCACCATGTACGGGATCAGCGTCCACCCGACCCGGATCACCCCGAACACGCCCAGCACCAGCGCGCCCAGCAGCCCGACCACGACCACGGCGACCAGCACCGAGGACGGGATGGCGGTCCGCAGCGGACGGCCCCGCAGCTCGTCGAGCGCGTGCGCGGCCAGCCCGACCGCCAGGAAGAACGCCAGCACGGTCGCGATCAGGTAGCTGGCCTTCACCACGGGCGCGAGTGAGGCGCCGATGACCGCGTACGACAGGTGCCAGGCGGTGTACGGCGGATGCAGCAGCGTCCACCAGTCCCGCCACCGGCCCGGCCGGGCCGCGTAGTAAGCAGGCCGCGCCGCCGCCCCGTCCTCAGGCTCACTGTCCGGCACGGGTGCCCCACATGACCAGGCCGCCGCCCAGGCTCATGATCCGGGTTCCCACGTCGGTCAGGCCCGCCTTCTCCCACGCCTGCACCGTCCAGGTGACCGGGTACCTGCGGTAGTGAGCGGAGATGTTGGGGCCGAGGAAGCGGCCTACCTCGTACCACTCACGGCCGCCGAGCAGCAGCCCGCCGGCGGGCAGCGCCAGCCGGGTGTACGCCCACCAGGCCGGATGCCAGAACGACCCGGCCGGCACGCAGAACTCCAGGCTGGCCATGCGCCCCCCCGGTTTGAGCACGCGAGCCAGCTCCGCCAGCGTGGCCTGCGGGTCCCGGACGTACCTGAGCAGGTAGGTGAACGTCAGCGCGTCGAAGCTGGCGTCGGGGAAGGGCAGCTGCTCGGCCCGGCCGGCCGTCAGCCTGACCCGGTCCCGCTGGCCGGCCGCCGTCACCCGGCGCTGTCCCTGGCGCAGCATCTGCTCGGTCAGGTCCACGCCCACGACCCGGGCCCGGCTGCGCGCGGCCAGCTGCAGCGCGACGCCGGCGGTGCCGGACGCGACGTCGAGGATCACGCCGTCCGCCGGGACCACGTGGCCGACCATCTCGGCTCGCCACTGCCCGTTCTGCCCGAGGGAGAGCAGCTCGGCCAGCCGGTCGTACCGGGCGGGCAACCCGTCGAACAGGTCACGCGCGAAGCGGTTGGGGTCGTCGGGCATGGGGGGCCTCCCGGGTTCTCCTGGGGCTCCAGCGTGACACGGTGTTTTATGCAAATGTTCGCGTTATGCAAGAACCCGCTGTGGTTGCTGCCCGTGCTACCTGCACCGTGCTGCCCGATGCTCGCGTTATCCAGGTTCCCGCCGCGGTTCTCACCGTAGCCAGGTCACCGGCCGCTCGCACGGGCTCACAAAGGCCCGTGCTCGCTGGGCCGGTCCTGGATAACGCTCCCGGGCCGCTCGCGCAGGCCCAGGAGGCCTGCACTCGCAGCCGGTTTTGCATAACACTCACGGTGCCTGCCTATCCACCGTAACGCCGGGTGCCCATCCCCGGTTCAGGCTTCCGGCAGCGCCGCCCTGATCTTCTCCGCGTAAGCCTGCGCCGGGTGGGCGTCGTCGTACGGATGCCGCGGCCCGAGCCAGAACCGCAAGCCGTCACGTTTGTTCCGGGGGATCACGTGCAGGTGCAGATGCGGGACGGACTGGCTCACCACGTTGTTGATCAGGATCATCGACCCGTCGGCGCCCAGGCCGTCCTCGATCCCGCGCTCCAGGCGCTGCGCCGTGCTGAAGAACTCGGGCACCTGGCCGGCCGGCAGGTCGCTCAGCAGCCGCACGTGGAGCTTCGGCACGAGCAGCGTGTGACCGTGGAAGAGCGGCCGGTGGTCGAGGAACGCGAGCAGCCGCTCCGTCTCCAGGATGGCCACCGCCTGCTGCTCACCACGGATAATGGCGCAGAAGGCACAGGTTGCTGGCATCAGCGCGAGCCTACCCCCGCCCCCGCCGCTGACCCGCCGTCTGCGGTTCCCGCCCCCAGGCCCGCCGCTGACCCGCCGTCTGCGGTTCCCGCCCCCAGGCCCGCCGCTGACCCGCCGTCTGCGGTTCCCCGTTCTTTATCATCCGAACGGACCGGCCTCCCGCCCCGCCGCCCGCCTCGTCATCATCCCGGCGGGACGCCAGCCCGGCGGACCCATCATGTCGGCCTCCGCGTCCTGCTTTATTACTGTCCGTACTACTATTGTAACTCTCAGCTGACAGTAGGTCACCCAGAGCGCGCGGGTGCCGGCGCCAGAACTCATGGCCCAGCCGCAGACGTATGCCTAAGCCGCGTACCGCCCCGGCCAGCCGGCGGTCCCGATGGCCTCGATCGCCGGTCCCGGCGTGACATCGCGCCGGCCAGAACTAGGCGATATGTGCGCGCATCCGAGCCGGAGCCGGTTTCTGCGGCATCCCCAGCTTCAGCTGTACCACCGGGGTTACTGGCTCAGGGTGGTGTTCTGGCCGGTGACGGTGATCCGGAGCCCTTGCTGGGTGACGTTGATGCTCTGAATCGATACTCCGGCCGGCAGCTTCGGGATGTTGACGTTGAAGTTCAGGTTGCCGAGGATCGCGGACGTTATGCCGCTCGGGTCGACGACCTTGATGTTGATCCGGCCGGGCCCGGTCTTGGTGATCTGAGCGGTGACCGATTCGCTGAGCGGGCCGAGGTCGAGGCTCGCCTTGATCTTGTTCGGGCCGTCGGGGGACAGCGTGATGCCCTGCGGGATGCCGCCCGCGTTGGCCAGCGCGGTGAACGTGACCAGCGCCGAGGCGTTGAACTGGTCGACCGTGGCGCTGTTGGTCCCGTGGATGTGCATCCCGTGCAGCGTGGCGGTCAGGCTGGCGATCTCGAGCTGGCCGCCCGGACCGGCGGTCTCGTTGCTCGCGCTGATGTTCACGGTGCGGAAATCGCGGGACGCGAGCTGGGTCAGGAACGGGAACCCCTCGATGGTCACGTTCGGCTTGCCGGAGAGGGCCAGTGACGACTGTATCTGGCTGGCCATCTGGTCCTCGGCGTACGCGTTGGCAGCCCGGTCACCGACCACGAGCACCACGAGAATCACGATCAACGTGATGAGCGGCCATCTCCTGCGCCGCCGCCGGGCCCGGGGCGCCGGCCCCTGGTAGCCCTGGCCTGCCGGGTATCCCTGGTTTACCGGATACTTCTGAGTCCCCTGAGGTCCTTGGGAACCCTGATAACCCTGGTTCCCCGGATAGTCCTGCCCCGCCTGGTACCCCTGGCCAGCCGGGAACCCCTGGCCAGCCGGAAACCCCTGGCTGGCCGGGTAGTCCTGCTCTGCCTGGTTTCCCTGGCCAGCCGGGAACCCCTGGTCGGCCGGGAACCCCTGGTCGGCCGGGAACCCCTGGTCGGCCGGGAACCCCTGGTCGGCCGGGAGCCGCTGCGTCGCCTGAGGCTCCTGGTACCCCTGGTTCACACGAAAGTCTTGTGTCCTCTGGTAGTCCTGGCTCTCCTGGTAACCCTGATCTCCCTGGTAACCAGCACCTCCCTGGTAACCAGGATCACCTTGGTAACCAGGATCACCTTGGTAACCAGCATCTCCCTGATTGCCCTGGTTTCCCTGCTCTTCTTGGTTCCCCTGGTTCTCCTGCTTCCTCTTGGGATCCTGAGGCTGCTTCCACCACTCCGGAACGGGCTGGGTCTGATCGGAGCTCATGCCGTCCCCCCCAAGGTGCGGGCCATGGTGACCATATCCCCACAATACGTACCTACGGCTATCATTTCCTACCTCTGAGGTGTCGCTTAGTCACGGGGGATAACTTTGAGTCACATTTAGCGTAAGCACCGGTGTGGCTCGGGTTCCGGGCGCCAGGTTTCAGCGCTCGTTAGAGGCGCAGTTTCCGGACGTTCCAGTATCAGGGTGTCCGTCTCCCAATATGTCAAAACGCGCCGTCGAGCTGAATGGTTCTCCCGATTCCCGTTTACGCTCGGTGGCCCTACACTTTGTAAACATGCCACCCGAGCGTTTCGACTGGTCTGATCGCCGTCCGCCGCAGGCCAGTCCCACCCCAGCCGGACTCGCGCCCGCCGGGCTCGCCGAGGCGGCGCCGCCGCAGGGCGGGGCCCCCGGCCCCTCGGCCCTGCCCGATCTCGAGGTACGGACCAGGCGCTCGGTTCACCAGCTGAAGGCCGGGACCATCTACAGCGTCGGCCGCGATCCGAAGTCCGACATCGTCATGACCGACTCACGTGTCTCGTGGAAGCACGGGCAGCTGCGCGTCGACGGGGCCGGCTGGATCATCGAGGACCTCGGCAGCACCAACGGGACGTTCCTCGGGCTGCAGCGGCTGGACCGGATCGAGATCAACGCCGACTCCGTGGTGCGGCTGGGGAATCCTGACGACGGGCCGGTGCTGCGCTGCATGCCCCAGGTGCCTGCGGCCGCCGCCGGCCAGGCCAGTGCGCCCCCGGCCGATCACCCGGGCACCGCCTTGTCGGTCCCGCCCGCCCCGCCCGCACCCGAGGCCGCTCCGGAAGCCGAGCCGCGCCGCGACCCCGAGTCCTGGTGGCGGCCGGGCCAGGAGGCCGAACCGGCGCCGCCGCCCGTCTCGGCCCGGCCGCTCGCTCCCGAGCCCACGCCCACCCCGCCCGAGCCCATGGCCCCGCGCGAGCCCGTCGCGCCGCGCGAGTACGCTCCGCAGCCCGTCCAGCCCGTCCAGCCCGTCCAGCCCGCCGCGCCCGTCCCGCCCCCGGCGCCCGTCCAGCCCGCCGCGGCTGCCGCGCCCGCCGCAGCCGGCCAGCCGGACCTGCTGCCGAGCGTGGAC
>Ga0335078_10008728_pt1 | contig 15057 bp, 12 predicted proteins | sample Lox_Sample_32_FD_206711 | JGI IMG/M metagenome (GOLD analysis project Ga0335078, IMG submission 206711) | Soil microbial communities from Loxahatchee National Wildlife Refuge, Florida, United States - Lox_Sample_3.2 | ecosystem: Environmental > Terrestrial > Soil > Wetlands | place: USA...
TTGGATAGACTATCCGCCCGCTTCTGGTATAGACTATGCTTCGGCAGCCCGGCCGAGCGCTGCCCGAAGCCAGATGATCAAATCCATCGTTTTGGTGTTCTGTCTGGGCTGTCTGGTTGTCTGGGCCGATGGCCACGGACCAGCGTTCGGCTATGGCACGGTTGTCCTGGGCGCCGGCGATGCAAGCATGGGTACGGCATTCATGTGGCGATCCGGGTTGACGATGGGCGGCCCGGTGATGAGCTATGGAGTTACCGGGGACTTACAGATTTCCTTTTCGGCTCCATTGGACATAGGTCAGGGAGAACACCCCGTCGGCCGGTTTACCGCCATGATGCCGGGCCTTCCCGAGGCCGAAATCCTCGGCGCCTGGAGGTTCCATCACCGTCTGACGGGAGTCGGAACGCGGTTCGAAAGCACGCTCTATCTTGGGACTTCGATTGCGACGCAACTCCCCCTGCGCGCGGACGGCCCTCCGATTCGCCGTGCTCCCGGATTCTACGCCGCGGCAGCCACCGGGCACGTTTCACGCAAATACTACGTTTGGGCCGGCGCCGGTTACGAGGGTTACGCCAGCCTCAACGGGCACGATCACCAAAGCAATTCGCTGCTGAGCAGTTTCGTGCTGGGATGGCGGCCTCCCTTTTTGAATGGGGATTATCCAAGACCGGACGTGCGGTTCTATTGGGAGTCGACCGGCGAATGGGTCGGATATGCCTGGCAGGCGGCTCAAGCACCGCTTGGCGCCACGCATAATCTTGCCAGGGCCAACGTTGCGCTCCCTTTCGGACCCGATCTCGACCTTCCGCCGCGGCAACCGGCTAACCCGTTGCCCAATCCCAGCGGAACCGTCCTCTTGCCGGACTCCGGAGGAGAAGGCGTGTATTCGGGTCCGAGCTTTCTGGTCACATACCGCAGCCTGGCCCTCCAGGGCGGTGTCCTGTTTGCTGTCTGGCGTCAGCCAAACGGCATTCAAGCGCCGGACAGGCTCCGGGCGGTGATAGGATTCACCTACTATTTTTTGAAAGGGCGCAGATGAGTAACACGCCGCGACTTGCGCTGCTCAAAGGGCTATTTCTTCTTCTTCTCGCGGCGCCGCCGATGCATGGAGAGTATCTTCGCATTCAATTGAAGGTTTACGGCCTGGATTGCGAGCTTTGCGCGCGCGGAGTGAGCGCGTCGATTGGAAGATTGGCGGGAGTGGAGTCAGTGAACGTCAGTTTGAAGACCGGACTGTTGGATATTGTGCTCGCGCATGGCAACAGTTTCAAGATGAGCGACCTCCGCAAGCGTATCCGGCAAAACGGCTTTCGCTCAATGGATGCCAAAGTCACGGCGATCGGCCGGTTCAACGGGTCCAGTTTTGAGGTCCTCGGCACGGGCGAATCTTACGATCTGGGCAGGCATGATTCGAACGCGGCCAATCCGGTCGAAATGACATTCGACGTCCACTGATTCACGCGATCAAGCGCGCCTCAATTGCCGATCGGAATTACTGTCGAGGAGTTTGTGGAATCCGGCCCGCTGATCGTGAGGTACACGTTCCCCGCGTTCAGCCCATTGGGCACGGTGGCATTCATCTGATAGGCCCCGCCGCTGGCCGATCCGGTCCCGGCGGAGACGATCGCGGCTGGTATTCCGCCGATCGAGGCGGTAATGGTATTGGTCGCATTGCCGGCCATATCGATGGCTCCGATCCCGGTAAGGTAAATCAGCAGGATTTCGCCGGCCCGCGCGGGGTGCGAGGAATTTACCGGGCTGTAATCCGCGTGTTGAACCGCGGGAACGCTACCGATGCTATTGAAGACGCCCGGCTGGGTTTCGCCCACATAATTGAAAACGGTGTTGGAGGAGCCCCGGTCATTGGTCACCTGGAGCGTCGCCACAGTTGTGGTTTTGGGGTCGAGATTGATCGGAATTACCGCGTTGATCTGGCCCGAGGAGACAGAATAAATGGGCGCCGGTACTCCGTTTATCAGCACTTGAGCGCCCCCAAGCGCCGTAGGCAGGGTGCCATCCACCGTCGCGGCGGAGGCGAGGTTGGCGCCATAGATGGAAATCAGTTCCCCAGGCGCCCAACTGGCGCTGAAAGGAGCGTCACTACCGGCGTTGACGATACCGTTGGGGTAGATGTACACGCTTCCGGACGGCGCGGCTGCAGGCGCGGCCACGAGGACTTCGATCCCCAACGAAGATCCATTCCCAAGCCCCTGGAAGCCTACACCGAAGGTGCCGCCGGCGCTGAATGAATACTGGTTGAGCGAATCGCTGTAGCTCCCGGCCGAGCCGCTCAGCGAGCTCGAGTCCGTGAGGTCGTACTGATGAACGGCGTTCGGCGAAGCACTCATGATTCTACGATGGCCGATAAGCGTTCCGCCGGCGATGGCATTCAGGGCGCCGTACCAACTGTTCAAATTGACGTAGCGATGGGCAGCCGCCGGCGTATCATCCTGCGAAATGCCGGCCCTGTAATATAGACCGCTAATCACATCGGACGATTGTCGGACACCCACAATCAAGTCCCATCCATTTGGGGAACCGCCGAAGACAAATTTCCCGTCCGGGGAGATGTAGAGGTACTTGTTGCCGCTCATCAAATCGGAATCCACGTTAAAGGTGGTCAATTCGGCGCCGAAACTGACGGCCTCGGCGCTGTTGCTGTAGGTAAACCTGATGTCGGAAAAGCTTTGAGTCGCCAACGTGCCGCCTTTGAGGGCGAAATACCCGGAGAGATGCGCGGAGGGGGTGCCGAACGTCAAAGACATCTGGTACGACCGCGTGTCGGCAACGTTCAGAGTCGGATCATCCACGCCGATCAGCGTGTAGGTCCCGTTGAATAGCGTGCTTGCCTGGGACACCAGGGGAGCTGCGAGGAACAGATCGTTGTAACCGGTCCCAGGATTCCTGCTGCTGCCCACAATCAACCCGCCCGCGCCCGATACGAGGATATTGACGGAATCTCCAGGGGTAAACAGACTGCTCAGAAGCCCATAGCCATTCGGAGAAATGGAATATGTCCCGGTCACAGTCCAGGATCGGCTTACTTCGCTTTGGCTGTCGAATTCCTGCGCCTGCGAAAGGGTGTAGGCGCCATTATTGAAAACGATGTTGCCGTAGACCGCTATACCGTACTTGAGGTTGTTCGTGGCGTCGTATTGGCCTTGCCAGGCCACATACCGGAAATAATACGTGCCACTCAGCAGGCCGTTGCCGCCCGTATCCCAGACCTGAGCGCGCAACGCGGCAGAGAAAACCAACAGCCACCCAATCCACAAAATATGCCTGCCGTTCAACGCTCGTAGGACCCCCTCGCCTATGTTGCATTATGTCAGCATTTGTCCGTTGAAGTGCACGGTTCGGAGACACAGGCCGTCTGATTGCGGCGGCGGGTTACTGCCAGACCGCGCCCTATGGGTCGTCACACCTGGCGGAGGGCGACGATCGGCTGGATGCGAGCGGCCTGGCGCGCGGGCAGATACGTCGCGGCCAGTGAAATCAGGACGATCAGGCCGCCGGATGCCAGCGCGGTGAACGGGTCCTGGGCGGACACGCCGTAGAGCAGCGTCGATATCCAACGCGCGCATATCAACGACCCCGCGGCGCCGGCGAGCAGGCCGAAAGCTGTCAACCCCATGCTTTGCCGGAAAACGAGCTGGAAAATGCTCATCCTGGTGGCGCCCAAAGCCACGCGCACGCCGATCTCCTGCGTCCGGCTGGCCACCGAATAGGCCACCACGCCATAGAGGCCGATGGAGGCCAAAGCCAGCGAGAGGAATCCGAAAACCACCAGCACCTGCATGGCGAAGCGGCGCGTGCCGATAGAGGTTTCCACCAGTTGCCGCATGGGATTGATCGCCAGAATCGGCTGGTCGGGATCGGCTTCACTCGCGGCGCGGCGCAAGGCGGCGGCGAATCCGGCCGAGACATCGGCGGTGCGCACCGCGAGGAACTGCGGCGGAGCGAATCCCTGTTCCATGGGGACGTAGAGAGCGGGTTTGGCGGCTTGATCCAACGCCAGGTCGGAGGTGTCCTTCACGATTCCCACCACCTCCCGCCACTTGCCGGCGGCATCGATGGGGCTCAACGCCAGGCGCTTGCCGATGGCCCCGCCATCGGGCCAAAACTGGCGGGCGGCGGCTTCGTTGACGAGCACGGCGGGGAAACCGGCGGCGGCATCGTGACGGGAGAGGGGGCGTCCGCTGACCAGCGGAATGCTCATCGTGGACAGGTAATCTTCGCTCACGGAAAAAGACTCGGCCCAGAGGCGATTCTCGCCGCGCCCGGTCTCGGGACGGCCTTCGATCCGTACCGGCGCGCTGGTGATGTTACCCGACAGAGGCACGCCATTGACGGCGCCGGCGGAATCGACACCCGGGATCAGCTTCACGCGGTCGAGCACCCTGCGATAGAAAGACACTTGCGAGGAGGTGTCCGGATAGCGGGCATACGGAAGGACCATGACCGCGGTCACCACCCCATCGGCGCGGAAGCCGGAATCCTGCGTCAACAGCCGCACGACGCTGCGCACCATGAGGCCGGCGCCGGAAACCAGGAGCATGGAGAGCGCCACCTCGCCGACGATCAGCAGACTGCGCGCGCGAGAGCGGCGCGGACCGGCGGTGGAACGCATGCCGCCGCCCTTGATTTCGCCGGCTACATCCAGGCGCGCAGCCTTCCAGGCGGGAAAACCGCCGAACAACAGGCCGACGAGCAAGGCTACGCCCGCATTGAAGAGAAAGACGGCGATATCGAGGTGAGTCTGCGCGATGCGAGGCGTGTCCTCCGGCGCCAGCTTCAGCAGCATGCCGGTTCCCCACAGAGCCAGCGCGTATCCGAAAGCGCCGCCGAGCAGGCCGAGCAGGACGCTCTCCGTGAGCCACTGGCCGACAATGCGCGTCCGGCTCGCGCCCAAGGCGACGCGGACGGCCATTTCGCGCGTGCGGTTCATGGCGCGGGCGAGCAGGAGGTTGGCGATATTGGCACAGGCGATCAACAGGAGCAGCCCGGTGGAGGCCAGAAGGAGCAACAATGCCGGACGGGTCCGCCCCAGAACGTAGTCATCGAGGGATGTGAGGCGAACGCCGCGGTCGGCGTTGGTATCGGGATATTCGCCGGCGAGCTGTGCGGCGATACGATCCATTTCGCTTTGCGCCTGGAGCATGGCGCGGCCATCGGCCAGACGCCCGACGAGCATGGCGGTCCGGCCGTCGCGGCTCACTTTTGCGGGGTCGAGGCCGAAGGGAATCCAGAACGCCATTTGCCGCGAAGGCAAGCTAACCGCGCTCGGAATATTCAGCGGAAAATTGAAACCCGGCGGCATCACGCCGACCACGAGGTATTCCTCGGCGGGCTGCCCCACATTCACCAGGTGGATGCGGCGTCCGACGATTTGCGGGTCGCCGCCGAAACGGTTCGACCAGAGCTGATGGCTCAAGATGATGACGCGATTGCGGCCGGGACGGTCCTCTTCCGGCAGGAAGTTGCGGCCAATGGCGGGAGCTGCGCCGAGGGTGGGAAGCAGGTCGGCGGATATGGTGGCGCCATAGAGGGCTTCGGGATGGCCCGACCCGACCAGGTCGAGGATCGCGAATGCATAGCTGCCCATACACGAAAAGCTGCGATTGCGAATGCGCCAATCGACCGCATCGCGCCAGGAGACCCAATCGCGCGGCTCGCCGGTTTTCAAGGCGACGGCGGCCACATGGACCAGGCGATCGGGGTGCGCGAAGGGCAAGGGCGCCAGCAGAACCGACCGGACGACCGTGAAGATGGCGGTATTGGCTCCGATGCCCAGCGCGAGCGTGAGCGTGGCCGCAACCGCGAACCCGGCGTTTTTCCTCAATTGGCGGAAGGCGAAGCGGAAGTCCCGGAGAAATTGCATAGCGTCTTATGGCGAGACGCAATGTTGACGCCGCGGGTTCCAAAGGGCGGACTGCCAGTCCGCCGGGATGCCATCCTGCCCTACGAGGCTAGCAGGCCATGGCGCGGCGGGGTTCGAAGGTGTATCCGAAACCGCGGACGGAATGAATCAGCACGGGAGCCGCGGGGTCCTGTTCCACTTTCTGTCGCAGGCGCAAGACGTACACATCCACTGCGCGATCGGTGATGGCGCGATCCTGCCCCCAGACCGCATTCAACAACTGCTCGCGGCTGAACACCACGCCCGGACGGCTCATCAGGAACTCCAGCAGGCGGAACTCGGTCGCGGTGAGCTGCAGGGGCGTGCCATTGAGGCGGACCTGGCGGCTGGTGGTATCGAGCTCGAGGCCGCCGGCTTCGAGCACGCGCGCCGGCTGGGTCTGATTGCGGAATTGCAGCTTGATGCGCGCGATCAGCTCGCGCACGAAGAACGGCTTGACGACGTAATCGTTGGCGCCCAGCTCCAGGCCCACGATGCGATCGGTTTCGGACGCGCGGGCGGTGAGAAAAATGACGGGCACGGCCATGAGGTCGGGATCGCGGCGAACGCTCTTACAGATATCCAGACCGTCGGCATCCGGAAGCATGATATCGAGCAGGATCAAATCGGGCTTGGTCTGCCGGCACAATTCCAGGGCGCCTTTGCCGGTCTGCAAACCGGAAACCGCGAGTCCCTCTTTTTCCAGATTGTATTTCAGCAGTGAATACAAGTCGGCATCATCTTCGATTACGACGATTTTCTTCATAAGAGTACCGAGGCTGTAAGTTCAAAGGTACCAGGGGTGATATTACAAAATCGTTACGACGAAATGAATTCGAGATTAAGCAGTGGCGTTACGCCGGCTCTTCGAAACGGTATCCAAATCCACGGACGGTCACCAGGTATTTCGGCTCGTCGGGGTGGGTTTCAATCTGTTCGCGCAGGCGGCGCACGTGCACGTCAACCGTGCGCGGCGTGACATATCGCTGTTCGCCCCAAAGCGCCTCCAGAAGCTGTTCGCGGCTGTATGCATGGCCCGGGTGGGTGAGGAAGAACTCGAGCAGATTGAACTCGGTGGATGTCAGTTCGAGGGGTTTGCCCTGCATGAAAACCCGGCGGCCGGTGCGATCCAGCCGGAAAGGGCCGATGGCTTCGGTTTCCGTGCCCGTATCCATTTCGCCACGCCGCAAATGGGCTTTCACGCGAGCCAGCATTTCCCGTGGGCTGAACGGCTTGGTCATATAATCATCGCCGCCGATTTCCAGGCCGAGCACGCGGTCCACTTCGTCGGCGCGGGCGGTAAGAAACAAAATCGGGGTGCGGCCGATGGATTGCGAACGGCGAATTTCGCGGCATAATTCGAAGCCGTCCATATCGGGCAGCATGACATCGAGCAGAATCAGGTCGGGCTTCCAGCGCTCCAGTTCCTTGAGCGTGCCTTCCGTGCCGCGCCAGATCTGCGCCAGGTAACCACCCCGTGTGAGGTTGTATTCCAGCAGCGGCCCTAATTCGGGATCGTCTTCCACGACGGCGATTCGTTTCGGCATTCCTTTAGAGAGCCGGCGTCCGGCGGCGGTCGTTGAGCCATACCAGAACGAAGAGCACGAAGGCGAGTGCGAGCGCGATGGCCGTCAGCGTCCAGCCGTTGCGCAGCAGGAATCCCTGGGCGTCCTGGCCGAGATTCACTCCCAGGTAAGCTTCACCAACGTAGCGAATCAGGCGGCCGACCAGCACCACGGCGAGGAATTCCAGAAAGCGCGTGCGCATCACGCCCGCGGAGACGACAAATGGCTTCATAGGAAGAGGAAACGGGACCAGCGCCGGAATGAAGACGGTGATCAGGCCATAACGGTCGAACCATTGGCGGAATTTCTGCGGCTTATCGGGGTCGGGTTCTCTGACGAACCGGCGCACGCCGTGGCGCGCGGCCAGGAACAGGCCGATATTGCCAACCAGCGATCCCAGGACGGCGGCCGAAGCGGTCCAATAGGCGAGCGCAGGCGAGTGCCAGGCAACGTAAATCAGCGATGCATCCATGGCTCCGGGGAGCGGCACTCCACAGGAGTCGAGCAGGGCCAGCACCAGTACGCCCAGCGGACCGAAGGCGATCAAAGCGACTTTCAGTTGCTGGAGCAAGCGCCTATATTCTAGCAGGGGGTGCCGAGTCCGGCTGGTTTGCTTGCCGGATATCGTCTCGCGAGTCGTGCCACAGTGCGCGCCCCTTGGCGGATTTGATTGCACCTCTGCGGCCAAGCGCGGCGAGCAGGAGTAAAGATCGAGGTGAGGGGAATTCAACAGCGCTTCAGCGAGCGAACCCTGCTGAAAGTCAGGTTCCGGTGTCGGCCCGTCGACCCTCAGGCCGCGCGGACCACGCACGGACGCCGTCGCTTCGCATGTATGGTACCTGCTTTCGAGGGCCGAATTGGTGGCACGCGGCGTGCCCGCACGAACTCGTACGATGGCTACTCGGCTGATGCATTAAGACCAGGCGGAAGCTGAATGAAGTGGTGAAGACGGCGTTCCGGAGTTCATTCCGCAGAGGAGGGAAATGTGAACGCGAAACCGCAGCTAAAGCAGTCCACGGAAACGGAAGAGGAACAAATCCGTGCGGCACTGGATCAGCATTGGGCGGCGTCCGATTCCAACGATTTTGAAGCAGAGCACCGCATCTATCTCGACGACGCGGTGCTGGAATATCCGCAGTCGGGCGAGCGAACCCGCGGTCGATCCAACATACAGAACCAGCGCGCCAGTCAGCCGAACAAAAAGCGGTTTTCCATCCGGCGGATCATTGGCAGCGGTAAGCTCTGGGTCACCGAATTCATCCTGACATACGACGGCAAGCCGTCCTACACCGTAAGCATCATGGAGTTTGAAGGCGACAAGGTCGCGCGGGAAACACAGTACTTTGCGGATCCATTCGCGGCTCCCGCATTCCGCGCTCAATGGGTCGAACGGATGGACCCATAATCCCGACAGATCCTCCGATAGAGACACAAGAGATGGATTGGATACCGTTGTTCAGGTTTGCGATGCGAGGCAGCAGTGGTTTGGAGCAATATGGCATCCTGCTGGTGCGGGTTTCGATCGGGCTGTTCTTCGCCATCTCCGGCGCAAACAAACTGTTTGTCGCCGGCGGCACGAAACCTGTTTACGATACGCTCGTCAAGGCCAAGATCCCCTTTCCTCATTCGATGGCCTATTTCGTATCGGGTGTCGAGTTCGTTGGGGGGTCGCTGGTGGCGGTGGGGTTTCTCTCGAGCCCGGCCTCCGTGGCGTTGTTGATCGACATGATTGTCGCCACCCTGACCGAGGCGGTTTCCACCATGCCCAAAGGGGTTTCGGGTCTTACGTGGCTCGACGATTTCCTTTATCTTCCGGAAGTCCTGTACGTGCTCTTCTTCACATGGCTGGTCTGCTCCGGTCCGGGAAAGTTCAGCGTCGATTGCTGGCTGGCCGCCAGGTTACGGATGTGATCGAGCGGGCGTGATTTCCCGAGACCGCTTTCGACACTTCAGATAAAGCATAGGAAGGAACGAATCATGCCCCAATCGAAGCCGCCCGTTCTCGAACCGCACACACAAGCCTTCATTGCTGCGCTGGCAGCCCAGGGCGGGGAGCCACTCTACAAGCTTTCCTACCCGGCTGCCCGCAAAATGCTCGAAGATTTGCAGGCAACACCAGTCGCCGAGTTGCCTGCGGACGTCGAGGAGAAGGTACTGCCTGTTGGCCCCACTGGAGAAGTTCCCGTACGCATCTATCGGCCGCAGGGAGCGAGAGGGCCGCTTCCGGTCGTGATGTACTTTCACGGCGGCGGCTGGGTGCTCGGCAGCAAGAATACCCACGACCGTCTGCTTCGCGACCTCACCAACGCCGCCAACGCCGCATTCGTGTTCGTGAGCTACACGCGTTCGCCCGAAGCCCAATTCCCCGTGCCCATTGAGCAGGCCTATGCCGCAACCGCCTACGTCGCCGAAAATAGTGGGAAGCTGAATCTCGATTCCACGCGGCTCGCGCTCGCAGGCGACAGCGCCGGGGGCAACATGACCGCGGCTGTCACACTCCTGGCCAAGGAACGCAAGGCGCCTGAGATTCGCTACCAGGTGCTCTTCTATCCTGTCACGGACACGAATTTCGATACCGCTTCGTACCTGGAGTTCGCCGATGGTCCGTGGAATACCCGGCCTGCAATGGTCTGGTTTTGGGAGGCTTACGCTCCCAATGCCGGCGATCGTGAGAAGATTACGGCCGCTCCACTTCAGGCGACTACCGAACAGCTCGCGGGGCTGCCGCCGGCACTGATCATTGCGGTCGAGAATGATGTCTTGCGCGACGATGGTGAGGCCTACGCGCGCAGACTGATCGCGGCTGGAGTGGAAGTCACGGTACTGCGCGTCCTGGCGACGGTCCACGATTTCGTAATGCTGAACCCGCTTGCCGCCACGCCGGCAGCGAGGACCGCGATCCGCCTCGCCGCGCAGAAGCTCAGCGAAGCGCTAAGCTCGGCGGCGGAAAAACCAGTTTCAGCTTCCGTGAGGTGAGCCTGAAGGCCCAAGACCGGCTGCCAGTAGCGAAGACCGAGCTTCTTACAACATGTCGGCAAACGATTTGCGCAGCTTATAAAACCAGGCATGGCCGGCGATGAAGACGACCAGGGCCAGCACCCAGAATTTCCAGAGATGCTCGAATGCCGGCGTCTGGTTCCAGAGAAAGATCGACCGGTAGCCACTTACGAGAACGTACATCGGATTCTTGAATAGCAGCCGGGCGATCCAGGGAGCCTTGTGCAGAAGCTGGTCGTCGTAATAGCAGATGGGAGTCAGAAAAAACCAGATGGTGAGGAAGAATCCGATGATCTGTCCGAGATCGCGGACGAACGCTCCCAGTCCGGCCATAAACCAGGCCAAACCGGCGGTGAAGAGGAACTGCGGAATCAGCAAGACCGGGAGCCACAGAATCGTCGGCGCCAGGCCGTGGCCTGAAACCAGCAGGAATACGCAATAGATCACCAATGCGAAGCATTCTGTCACGAGGCCGGCGAAAACGAGGTTGAGCGGCAGCGTCTCGACGGCGAAAACCAGCTTCTTGACGAAATTCCGATGCTCCAGAACGACGCCGGGAGCACGGCCGACAGCTTCGCTGAAGGCCAGCCAGGGCAGCATTCCGCCCAGGAGGTAGAGGGCGAACCTGGTGTGGTCCTGCTCCGGGTTCAGCACGTAGCCGAAGACAAAGAAATACGTGAGGATCAAAAGCAGCGGATTGAAAATCGTCCAGAACGAGCCGCCGAAGGAGCCGCGATAGCGGCCCAACACGTCACGCCGCACCATCACGCGAATCAATCCGCGGTTACGCCAGATGGTGAGCCAGGGATAAATGAACGCGCGGCCGGCCGCGCGCAACAGGTTCCGGCGGCGGAGCCGGGAGATGGTCGTCACGCGCGGGGAGTCGGCGGCCGGCGCGCCGCCGGCGACCGAAGCTTCCATGGCTAGCGCCGGCCAGCCGGAGTCGTAATACCAGCAAACCCCTTCGCGCATGGGCGAGATCAACAGCCGATAGCGGCCTTCTTCCGCGGGCCATTGGAAGCTTAGCCCGATGCGGGCCGATTCGCCCGGCTTCAGATCGGACGGGAGCTCGATTCGCTCGCCATCGACGATCAGCGTGCCGGTATTGGCGTCGAACAGGTGATAGCCGACGCGAAATCCTTCCGCCGAGCGCCACACCGCGCCGGAGTCGTTGCGGAGCGTGAATTCCACGAAAGCGGCGGGGGAACCGGGCTGGGAGCGGACGCGCGGATCGAGGTAGGCGGCGCTCATGAATAAAGCCACGTGGGATAGCGATCGAGAACCGGACCTTTTTTGCGGCCGACGGCATAGATCCCGTCGCCGCGGAGGTCCGTCTCGAGCCAGTAGCGCCGCAGCAAGTGCAGCACCCAGGCAAATTCGGGGTGCGGCGCATCGCGAAACTCGCCGGTCTCGAGCAGGGTCACCTCGAATCCCGCGCCTTCGAGCAATTTGTGGATCTCGCGCGGCGTGTATTCGCGATTGTGCCGCGCATCCACTTCGCCCGAGGCCGCGGGTTTGATGTACGCCGGAAAAAAGCCGGGATGGTAGCCCTGCAGAATCGCGGAAATTCCACGCAGCGAAGCCACGTTGGGCGTGGTGATGACGAAGTGGCCGCCAGGCTTCAAAATGCGGTTGACTTCGCACATCAGGTGCATGGGATCTTCGAACAGGTGTTCGATCAACTCGCCGCACAATACGGTGGCGAAGTACTCGTCGGGGTAGGGAAAGACGTCTTTTTCGGCGTCGAAATGGTCGATATCACAGGCGAAGGTCTCGCCTTCGGCCGAAGTGATTTCGCGATGGTCGACGCGGCCGAGCCGGCCGAAGTAGCAGCCGCGGACTTCGCCATAACCGAGCCGGGTGTGAAGAGCCGGAGTGATTTGCAGATACGCGCCCATTTCCAGGACGCGGTCGCAGGCGCAGCCGGGCGGAGTGATTTCCAAAGTCCTCACCAGGCGCGTGGTATGGGTCGCGAGATACGACTTGGCTTCCGGAGTGCTTGCCCAACCCGCGAGGTAGCGGGCCAGTTCGTTCGCGGGAGGCGCCGCGGACGGTTCGGACGGGGCGGCCGGTGCGGCGGCCTCCGCGAGAACCCTGGCGGGCTCAGGGTACGCCGGCGGCGTCCATTCCGTGCCCGCCACCACCGACTGTAAGAAATCGGCATACTGGCGGGCGACGGCCGGCCAGTTGCAGCGCTCGGCGACGAAATCCCTGGCCCGCCCGCCGATTGCCCGCGCCAGGTCCGGACGCGAAACCAGCAGGTTGAGGTACTCGAAAATCAGGTCTTCCTCGCCGGCCCCGACCGCTACTTTAAGGCAGACGTCATCGGGGAATTCGGCGAACGATCCGATTTCCGAAACCAAAAGAGGCCGGCCCAAACCCATGGCGCGCAGCATGGTACCCGAGCTCTCTCCCACGGTCGGATACCGCAGGTTGAGGATGATGTCGCAGGCCGCGAGGTAGCCGGTGAAGTCTTCGATGGGGGTGAAACCGAGGACGCGCACCTGCGCGGAAAGCCCCATCGAACGGATCATGGGCTCGATGGGAAACTCCGGGTGGGGCTCGCCCACCAGGATCATGCGGGCGCGCGGTTCGATCTTCACCAGCCGGCGAAAGGCGCGCAGCGATTCGGGGATCCGCTTGTACGGCTTGAGAAAACCGAAAATTCCAATGAGCGGCGAATCGAGATCGAGGCCCAGTTTATGGCGGTACGCGTGACGGTCGCCGGTGGGAATCCAGGCGCCGTGCGGAATCACCGCGATCGGGCCTTTGAATCCGGCGGTGCGGACCTCGGTCTCCATGAAATGGCTGTGGACGACGACGGCGCGGGCTGCCGCCAGCAGACGGCGCGTCATGGGCACGTTTTCGTAATCGGGACCGATTTCCAGCTTGCGGACGCGTTCGGCAAAAGCCCGAGCCTCTGTGCCGCCTTCGTATTCGCACTCGCGCACGTACGAATCCCAATCGCCGCGGCGGATGGTGAGATCGGTGATGAGGTGATGAAGGTTGGATTCGTGCAGCACCACCACGCCCGGATGGCGCAGCGCCTGTTCGTAAACGAATGCGTGGAAGGCGTTGTTGCCCATCTGGTACAAAGCGACGTCGAAGCGGGCGGGGTCGAACGGCTGGTCCGGGCCGGAGAACACTTCCACTTCGGCCAGCGGCCGCAGACTTTCCAGGAGGGTTTCGGAATAATCGGCGATGCCGCTTCGCGCGGGAGGCAGCGGCGAGAAAAAAGCGACGCGCATTACGGCCGGACGAGATCGAGCGAGAACGTGCCCATACTCAACGGCACGCGAATCTGTAGGGGAGTGCGGGCCGGGTCGCGCGCGTAGAAGACCTCGAAATGGAAGTCCGACCGCGGACCTTTGACCGACACGTTGACGTGATCGGTGGTGGCTCTTTTGGTTCCCGCGGGAATATCCTGCGCGCCGGTGTACACCATGCTGACCGAGTAGGCCGAGCCGAAATACGTGGTGACGCTGGGAGGCACCCGGCCCTGTCCCAGTTCCTCGCGGGCGAAGTAGGAATAGGCAATGGCATCGCGGGCGCAGGTTCCGATATTGAAAGTGGACTTGCCGCCGCCCTCGGGTAACTGGGTGGCGCGTTCGGCCGTGCCGGCCTTTTGATCGAACGTGGTCTTCTCGCGTCCGCTCCTGCCGGCGTGGGTGGTGTCGCGTTCGAGCTCGGCGGAGCACAGATCGGGCGCCGGACCGGCGGAGGAACGGTAGTGGTCGTTGATCGAGAATCCCGGCACGCCGGCATTGGCCGCGACGTCGAAATCCCATCCGGAGGAGGTCTTGTGGGCGCTGAACGTGACGTCGCCGACGGAGAGGCCGCTCTGCCAGCTCATGGTGTAGTGCAAGGTCTCATTTTGCCACGGGAAACCCGTGAGCTTGGGAGCGGGCTGCGCCGGTGGCGTGGCCCCGGGGTTCTGCGTTTGAGCGGACGCCTGACAGGCCGTTCCGCACAGGGCCAGGCAAATAGCAGCCCATCGGTAACCGTAGAATTGCATGGGAATCACCTGTGGGCGATGGGGGCGGGCGCCACGGAGACTCTCTCCATGCGCACATCCTCCAGCACCCCACGGAAGACGTTCAAAGTCCCTTCGGCGGTCTTCTGCCAACTAAAGTGGGCTGCCCGCTGCAGGCCGAGCCGTTCCATGCGCGCGCGCAATTGGCTATCGAGCAGCAGGTCGGCTATAGCGCGGACCATCTCGTCCACCACGTAAGGATCGAAGACAATGGCCGCTCCGTCCACCACTTCAGGCAGGGCGGTCGTGTTGGCGCATACCACGGCGCGTCCGCACGCCATGGCCTCCAGGGCCGGGAGACCGAACCCCTCATAGAACGAGGGAAATACGAAGAGATCGCAAGCGTTATAGAGCTGCAGCAGATCCTCGTCGGAGACGAATCCGAAGAACTGAATCCGGTCGGCGACACCCGATTCGCGGGCAGCCTCGCGGACTCGATCGGCAAACCACGTTTCTTTCCCGGCCAGTACCAGGCGCTGTTTCAGTTGGGGATAGGCGCGCGCCAGCCGCGCAAACGCCTGAATCAATCCGATCTGATTCTTGCGCGGCTGCAGGTCGCCCAC
>Ga0335078_10008730_pt1 | contig 15056 bp, 6 predicted proteins | sample Lox_Sample_32_FD_206711 | JGI IMG/M metagenome (GOLD analysis project Ga0335078, IMG submission 206711) | Soil microbial communities from Loxahatchee National Wildlife Refuge, Florida, United States - Lox_Sample_3.2 | ecosystem: Environmental > Terrestrial > Soil > Wetlands | place: USA: Florida...
GACCAAGGATTATCAGGCTCTTCACCCAAGAAAACCTCGCCGCCGGCGAGCCAAACGGAAGAAAACCGATTCTATAAGGAACTAACGGGACGATGCACTAGGGTTGGAATCCTCGGACGGCATCTCGGACGGCATCTCGGCAGACTAAGGCTTGTTTCGTTCGTCAGCAAATATCCAGACCCCCCACTTTGGTATCACCGATGTATAACGGTCGGAATCGGGATTGGCGCGATCATTTTAGGAATAGCGGGAGTCGCTGTCGCCGTTTTTGGAGCGCGCTGGCTGTTGCCCTTTGTCCTCTAGCCCGAGCGCTGGCCGCGCTCGGGGTCACTGTGTGCTGAGGCGGGGCAAAGGGCTGCCGCCCCTTGCCCCGCGCCCCTTTCTCTGCTTGCGGCATCATTCCTCCGCTGCGCTCCGGACAGGTTTCACTTGACGAAGCCGAACACTTCTTGCACAATCTAGATGCCAGCGTCGCTACGCTCCGATGGTGTTCGGGATGATCCCGGAATGCCGTTCGGATTAATCCCGGATTCAGCGTTCGGCTTCGCCGGAATCCCCAACTAGGATCAGTAGAACAATTGGGCGGTTCACAAAAGGCGTTCATTTCCTGAATCTAATGGTAGCTGATCCGCCCGTAGGCGAGCCCCGGTGCAAGCCGCGCGCTCCTGCAAATAATAAGTGGTTGCGTTTCTGACTCGCAAGCGCGCTGGAGGTTTACTACCGTGTGACTCCCGCCACCGCTCTTTACAGTCGCGGCTCGGGAAATGCCTTACTGAGCCGCGACAGCCATGGAGCGGTGTCTTTCTTTCGCCGCCTACGCCACCGTCTTCTTCGGCTCGTGGATCTCCTGCAGGCTCCAGACGCGGATGGGGTCGCGGCGCAGGGCGGCGACCGCGTCGGCGGCGGCACGCGCGCCACTCATCGTGGTGATGCACGGCACACGGTACGTCACTGCCGCGCGGCGGATGGCCCGCTCATCCATAAATGCCGGGGCGCCGGTGGTGGTATAGATCGCGAGTTGTACGGAACCGCCCTTGAGCAGGTCGACGGCGTTGGGGCGCCCTTCGTTTACCTTGAAAATGTTCTTCACTGTCATGCCCGCGGCGCGCAAAGCGGCGGCCGTTCCGCGCGTGGCCACCAGGCTGAACCCGAGCTCCGCGAAGCGCTTGGCCACACTGACGGCCTCGGCTTTGTGGTGATCGTTCACGCTGATGAAGACGGTGCCCTTTTCCGGCAGCGGGCTTCCGGCGCTGATCTGCGCTTTCAGGAAGGCTTCGCCGAAATTGATCCCCACTCCCATCACTTCCCCGGTGGAGCGCATTTCGGGGCCGAGAGCGGGATCCACGCCTTGGAACTTGTTAAACGGGAACACGGGCGACTTTACGAAATCCTGCGAGACGGTCAGCTTGCTTATACCCGCCGCTGCGCCGAAGCCATAGTCGCGCAGTTTGCGGCCCCACATCAGACCAGCGGCGATCTTCGGCAGCGCCACGCCGGTGGCCTTGCTCACGTACGGGACCGTACGCGAGGCGCGCGGGTTCACTTCGAGGACGTACACCGTGCCGTTCTGGATGGCGTACTGCACATTCATCAGTCCGATCACCTGGAGGGCTTTCGCGAGGCGCACAGTATAGTCTTCGATGGTGCGCAGCGTCTTCTCGGCAAGCGATTGCGGCGGCAGCACGCAGGAGCTGTCTCCCGAGTGCACGCCGGCCTCCTCGATGTGCTCCATAATGCCGGCGATCAGCACATCATCGCCATCGGCCAGCGCATCCACGTCGACCTCGGTGGCGTCCTCCAGGAAACGGTCGACCAGCACGGGGCGGTCCTGCGAGAACGTAACGGCTTCGCGCATGTACTGCCGCACCATCTCTTCGTCGTACGCGATCACCATGGCCCGGCCGCCGAGCACGTAGCTGGGCCGCACCAGCACAGGGTAGCCGATGCGGCGGGCGACCTCGCAGGCCTCTTCCACGCTGGTGGCAGTGCCGTTGGGAGGCGCCGGGATGGCCAGATCGTCGAGCAGCTTGCCGAAGAGCTTGCGGTCTTCCGCCAGGTCGATGTGTTCGGGGTCGGTACCGATGATAGGGACGCCCAGCCGCTTCAAGGGCAACGCCAGGGTCAAGGGCGTCTGGCCGCCGAACTGCACGATGACGCCGTCGGGCTTCTCGGTGTCGTAGATGTTGAGTACGTTTTCGAGCGTGAGCGGCTCGAAGTAAAGGCGGTCGCTGGTGTCGTAATCGGTGGAGACGGTCTCGGGGTTGCAGTTGACCATGATCGATTCGACGCCCAGCTCATCGCGCAGTGCGAAGGAGGCGTGGCAGCAGCAGTAGTCGAACTCGATGCCCTGGCCGATGCGGTTGGGACCGCTACCCAGAATCATGACTTTCTTACGGTCGCTGGGATCGGCCTCGCATGAGGCTTCGTAGTTCGAGTAGAGGTACGGCGTGAAGCTTTCGAATTCGGCGGCGCAGGTGTCGACGCGGCTGAACACGGCTGTCACGCCTAATTCTTTGCGGCGGGTGCGGACGGCGATTTCTTGGGCGTTCCAGGATTTGGCTAGCTGCGCGTCGGAGATGCCGTAGCGCTTGGCGGTGCGGAAGGTGTCTTTCGAAATTTCCAGCAAAGACACAGGCCTGGAGGCCTGTGCTACTTCGAAATCTACTACCTCCTTAATCTGACCGAGGAACCAGCGGTCGATGGAGGTCAGCTCGTGAATTTCTTCTACGCTGTAGCCGTTGGCCATGGCGAAACGGACGTAGTTGAGCCGGTCGGGCGTGGGCGTGATCAGCTTTTGCGTGACCAAATTCTGGTCGAATTTTTCCGAGCCGAAGGCTTTGCCTGTCTCCAGGCTGCGGATGCCCTTCCACAGCGCCTCCTTGAACGTGCGGCCGATAGCCATCACCTCGCCTACCGACTTCATCTGCGTACCGAGCGTGTTATCCGCGCCGGGAAATTTCTCGAATGCCCATTTGGGAATCTTAGCGACGACGTAGTCGATGGTCGGCTCGAAACAGGCGGGTGTCTTGCGCGTGATGTCGTTGCGGATTTCGTCCAGGCGGTAGCCGACGGCGAGCTTGGCGGCAATCTTGGCGATGGGGAACCCCGTGGCCTTCGAGGCCAGCGCCGAGCTGCGCGAAACTCGCGGGTTCATCTCGATGATCACCATCCGCCCGTTCTGCGGGTTGATGGCGAACTGCACGTTGGAGCCGCCGGTATCCACGCCGATCTCGCGCAGGCAGCGTATGGCGGCGTCGCGCATCATCTGGTATTCGCGGTCGGTAAGCGTTTGGGCCGGCGCCACGGTGATGGAGTCCCCGGTGTGCACGCCCATGGGATCGAAATTCTCGATGGAGCAGATGATGATGCAGTTGTCGGCCAGGTCGCGCATCACCTCCAGCTCGAATTCTTTCCAACCCAGCACGCTCTCTTCGATGAGCACTTCGTGCACGGGCGAGAGGTCGAGGCCGCGCTCCAGAATCTCGGCCAGCTCTTCGCGGTTGTAGGCGATGCCGCCGCCCGTGCCGCCCAACGTGAAGCTCGGCCGCAGAATCGCGGGGTAACCGATGCGCTCGGCGAATTCGAGGCCGCCGGTGATGGAATTTACGAGCTGCGATTGCGGCGTCTCCAGGCCGATCTTGCGCATTGCGTCCTTGAACAGGAGCCGGTCTTCAGCCTTCTTGATGGCGTCGATCTTGGCGCCGATGAGCTCGACGCCGTACTTCTCCAATATGCCGGCTTCGGCCAGCGCCACGGCCAGGTTCAGTCCGGTCTGGCCGCCCACGGTGGAAAGCAGCGCGCCGGGACGCTCGCGGCGGATGATCTCTTCCAAATAAGGAACGGTGAGCGGCTCGATATAGGTCTTATTGGCCAACTCGGGATCCGTCATGATGGTGGCCGGATTGGAATTCACCAGCACCACATCGTACCCGTCTCCCTTCAAAGCCTTGGCCGCTTGCGCGCCGGAATAATCGAACTCGCAGGCCTGGCCGATGATGATGGGGCCGGAGCCGATGATCAGAATGCGATGGAGGTCGTTGCGTCGGGGCATCAGGCTACACCGCTGACAGGCCAGGAGACCTCCCCTACCATGAGCTGGACGAAATCGTCGAACAGGTAGTGCGAATCGTGCGGGCCGGGTGCGGCCTCGGGGTGATACTGCACGCAGAACACCGGGTGACGGCGGTGGCGGAAACCTTCAAGCGTATGGTCATTCAGGTTGAGGTGGGTGATCTCGACATCGTTCGGGTTGAGGGAATCCGGATCGACCGCAAATCCGTGGTTGTGCGAAGTGATCTCCACTCTCTTGGTCAGTTCGTTGCGAACCGGGTGGTTGGCGCCACGATGGCCGAATTTCAACTTGTATGTCTTTCCGCCCGCCGCCAGGCCGAGTAACTGGTGGCCCAGGCAGATTCCGAATATCGGCTTTTTCCCGATCAGCTTGCGGATATTGACGACCTGAGGCTGAAGCGGCTCGGGATCGCCAGGGCCGTTCGATAAGAAGATCCCATCAGGCTGGAGCGCGAGCACGTCCTCGGCGGAAGTCAGTGCCGGGACCACGGTGACACGGCAGCCCACCTGCACCAGGCGGCGCAGGATGTTTTGCTTGATTCCAAAATCGTATGCGACCACGTGATGGCGCGGCTCGCGCGGCGGCCCGATCAATTCCGAAGGCGAGCAGGGATCAACGGGCTTGGTCCACGAATAGCGCTCTGCGGTGGAGACGCGGCTGGCCAGATCCAGGCCGGCCATAGTCGGAATGCCGCGCGCTTTTTCGATGAGCTTCTGCGGATTGGTTTCCACCGAAGATAGAACGCCGCGCATCACGCCGCGGCTTCGCAGGTGACGGACGAGCGCGCGCGTGTCCAGATCGGAGATCACGGGAATGCCGTTGCGGTTCAGAAAGGTGCCGGCTTCGGCATCGGAGCGCCAGTTGCTGGCGATGGCGGAAAACTCGCGCACGGCCAACCCTTCGATGTATGGGCGCCCGGCTTCGTTGTCTTCCACGTTGGTTCCGTAGTTGCCGATCTGGGGATTGGTGAGGATCACGATCTGTCCGGAATACGACGGGTCGGTGAAGACTTCCTGATAGCCGGTGAGAGCGGTATTGAACACCACCTCGCCCGAACGCTCCGCAGACGCACCAAAACTCCTGCCCTCGAAGACCGTGCCGTCTTCCAAGGCTAGAATTGCAGAATTCAAGTTACGTTGATTCCTTCCTGGAGTGGGTAACTTCCAGTTTACCAGGGAGGAACCCCGGAGGATATACCGGCAGCGGGTGGCCATTTTGCCCCGTTTGCTACCGTTAGTTCCGCGCGCTCCATAACCTCAGATAACGCGTCAGTACCAACAGTACCTGTCGGTCTTTTCGAAAACAGATTTGCGTGCAACACTACCAGCAGTTTCGAGGAGCCGTGGCCGCGAGGTCACGAAATCAACACCTCTGATTCAAGGAGTAATTAATGACGATTTTGAGAAATCTATGGCAGGAAGAACAGGGTCAGGATCTAATCGAATACACACTCCTGATGGCCTTCGTGGCCTTGGCATCGGCGGCTCTCTTTCTGGGAGCGGGCGGCAATATCAAAGCCATCTGGTCCACCACCAACAGTCAGCTCACGCAAGCCAATACCCTGGCGAGTTAGTGCAGCGCACCCGTCAACCGGTCCACGACGTTACCGGCTGCACAAGCACCTGCGTTCCCATCGGGGCAGGTCAAACCTGCCCCTGCTTTATCCTCCCGTAAGCCTCTAGCCCCGCTCCCTACGGTCACGGCTCGGTAAGCAAAGCGGTCACGGCTCTTAACTGACTCCAAGGTCTGATCGGTCACGTTCCGCTCGGATTCCGTCGAATAGCCGCGGTAAGGTAGTATCCATGGCACTTCATCCGCTGGCCGGCAAAGCGCCGGTGGCCGCGATGCTGGTCGATGTCCCGCGCTTGATCACGGCCTACTACACCGAAAAGCCGGATGTGAACGTGGCTGCGCAGAAGGTCAGCTTTGGCACTTCGGGACACCGCGGCTCGGCGTTTCACCGCTCGTTCAACGAAGACCACATTCTGGCCATCACCCAGGCAATTTGCGAGTACCGGGGCGAGAGCCGCGTGGAGGGCCCGCTGTTTCTGGGGAAGGACACGCACGCTCTTTCGGAACCGGCCTTCGCAAGCGCGTTGGAAGTGCTGGCTGCCAATTCCGTGGCAGTGATGGTCGATCAGGCCCTGGGATACACGCCCACGCCGTCGCTTTCGCATGCGATTCTCACCTACAACCGCGGCCGCACGCAGGGCCTCGCGGACGGGATCGTGATCACGCCTTCGCACAATCCTCCCGAGGACGGCGGCTTCAAGTACAACCCGCCGAGCGGCGGACCGGCCGACACCGGCGCCACCAAGTGGATACAGGATCGCGCCAACGCCATTCTCGCCGACGGCCTGCGCGCGGTGCGGCGGTGCGCCTTTGCGCCGGCATTGAGCGGCGCGCAGCGGTTTGACTACGTGACCGCATATGTAGAGGATTTGGCTTCGGTGCTGGACATGGATGCGATCCGCGGGGCGAGGCTCTCGCTGTGTGCCGATCCGCTGGGCGGCGCGGGCGTGGCGTATTGGGGGCGGATCGCCGAACGCTACGGGCTGTCGATGACCATCGCGCACGATCAGGTCGACCCGACCTTCCGCTTCATGTCGGTGGATTGGGACGGCAAGATCCGCATGGATTGTTCGTCGCCGTATGCCATGGCGGGGCTGATCGCGCTCAAGGACAAGTTCGACGTGGCGTTCGCGTGCGATACGGACCACGACCGGCACGGAATCGTGACGCGCAGCGCCGGCCTGCTGAACCCCAATCACTATCTGGCCGCGGCAATCTCGTACCTATATCGCAACCGGCCGGGCTGGCGCGCGGATGCGGGAATCGGCAAGACCATGGTTTCGAGCAGCATCATCGACCGCGTGGCGGTGATGCTGGGCCGGCCGCTGGTGGAAGTGCCGGTTGGTTTCAAGTGGTTTGTGGATGGGCTGCTGGCGGGCTCGCTCGGTTTCGGCGGCGAGGAGAGCGCGGGCGCATCGTTCCTGGAACGCGAAGGCAGGCCGTGGTCAACGGACAAGGACGGCATCATCATGGGGCTGCTGGCCGCGGAGATGCTGGCCCGCACCGGCAAAGATCCTGGCGAGATCTACGAAGGCCTCACCGAACAGTTTGGTGCGCCGGTGTACGAACGGATCGATGCGCCCGCCACGCCCGAACAGAAAGCTAAGCTGCTGCAGCTTTCTCCGGAACAAGTGGGCGCGCATGAGTTGGCGGGCGATCCCATTCAAGCGATGCTCACCAAGGCGCCCTCCAACGGCGCGCCGCTAGGCGGGCTGAAGGTGGTGACAGCACGCGGGTGGTTTGCCGCGCGGCCCTCGGGCACAGAGGACGTGTATAAGATCTATGCCGAGAGCTTCGCCGGCGAGGAGCACTTGCGGCGGATTCAGAAAGAGGCGCAGGAGCTGATTGCGAAGGTGGTGGGTTAGAGCTATCGGTCCGGCCGAAGCCTTAGGGTGTTCCTGCCCGGCGGGAACGGTGATCGGTGTCCAAGGGGACTGGGCGCCCATACGTCAGGCTGACTACCTGAGTTTTCGTTACACCCCCGCCCGTTGCGCTCACGGTCAGGGTGCACGTGCCGGCAGCGGTTCCCGAAGCTACTGACAACGTTAGAATGCTTGTGCCGCTGCCCGGCGACGCTATGCTGGCCGGCGCGAACTTGGCCGTGACTCCCTTCGGAGCTGAGCTTACCGACAGGGTGATGGCCGATTTGAATCCATTCACCAGAGCGGTGGTCAGCAGGATCGTCTTGGAGCCGCCCGCCGCCACAGTGGCGCTGGAGACGGAAGGAGTCAGCGTAAAGCTGGACGCCAGTACTGTAAGGCTGAGCGTCTGAGTCTTCGTCACACCGCCGCCTATGGCCGATACCGTCAGGTTGCAGGAGCCGCTCGTGGATCCGGACGCCGCAGCGAGCGTCAATGTGCTACTGCCGCTGCCCGGCGACGCAATACTGGTGGGCGCAAACGTGGCCGTGACTCCCTTAGGCAAGCCGCTCACGGACAACGCCACCTGCGAGTGGAATCCGTTCAACACAGCTGTGGACAGCGTGATCGGCGTCGAACCGCCGGGCGCCACCGTAACACTGGTGGCACTGGGCGTCAGCGTAAAGGTTGGCGTCAATACCGACACGTTGAGTATCTGGGTGATCGTCACTCCGCCGCCTGCGGCCGCCAACGTCAGATTGAAGTAGCCGGTGGCGGACCCGGCAGCCGCCGACAGCGTCAACGTGCTACTGCCGCTGCCGGGCGACGCAATACTGGTGGGCGCAAACGTAGCAGTGACGCCTTTAGGCAGGCCGCTCGCGGATAATGCCACCTGCGACTGGAATCCGTTCAACCCAGTTGTGGTCAGCGTGATCGCCGTCGAGCCGCCCGGCGCCACGGTCACACTCGTGGTGTTCGGCGTCAGGGTAAGGCCGGGCGCCGCCACTGGAGAACTCGCGACGGCGGCTCCTGTGAGACGAAACGTCTTAGGGCCTCGCGAGACGCACGTCAGGTCATCGCCGACGTGAACCGTTAAAGCCTGCTTGATGTCGTCATAGGCAGCCACCGTAGTGTAGGCGGGGCCGGGCTGGATGGCTGGGAATTGCTGCACCCACGCCGAGCCAGTCCACATCCAGGTTTCCCGGCGAAAATCGTAGTACCAACTAGTGTCGGTGATCTGTTTGCCTCCGGAGCCCCCGACCATGACCACGGCCTGCAGAGCCGGATCATATGCAAGGACATGACTCGCGCGGGCCGCCGGCGGCGTGTCGGATAATTTTTGTTGCCACTTGCTGCCATCCCATACCCACGTGTCGGAATAAAAGGTGGGGACAGTCCCCCACAGAGCCCCGCCGAAAAGAACAAGCTCGTTGTGTACGGCGTCAAAAGCCATGCTGTGCCACTGGCGTGGCAAGGGACTCGTTGGACTGACAACCTGAGTCCAATTGGAGCCATCCCAAGTCCAGGTGTCGTTGGTGTCGGTGTAGTTTACCGCTCCCCCAAACAGTACGACCTTCTGAGAAGCGGCATCGTACGCCATGGCATGGCCTTCGCGCGCCGGAGGACTCACCTTCGGCTGCATTTGCCGCCAGTTGGTTCCGTCCCATATCCAAGTCTGGTTGGTATCCGCACCGTTCGCGCCCCCCGCGCCGCCGAACAACACAATCTGCCCGCGAGCGTCGTCGTAGGCCATCGCATGCCCTGAGAGAATCCCCGGATTGTTGGCCGGGTGCAGAAGGGTCCAGGTGGTGCCGTTCCAAAGCCACGTGTCCGCAAAGCGCGTAGTGTTCCAATTGCCACCGTACAGGATGGCTTGTCCGGAGTGCCCGAATGGGACCATTGCCGGGAACAGGCGCGCGGAGGGCGCATTCGCGGGGGCCAGCAGGTTAAAAGCGAGGCCGTCAGGGTCCGTTCCGCCGCCTTGCTGGGTCACCGTAAACACCTGGCTGCCTATGGTGATGGTCCCGGTTCGTTGCGCCCCGGTGTTCACGGCCACGACGTAGCGGAGCGTCGCAGAACCAGTGGACATATAGCAGGAGCACTCGACGTCTGTAATCCAAGCGGCGTTGCTCATAAACGCCCATGTAAAGTCCGGCGCGCTAGTGGCAACCGCGATCTCCCCCGTGCCGCCCGCAGCGGGGACCAATGCGGTTTGCGGGTTGATGGCCATCGATCCGGAGGCGCCCGCCTGGGTGACGATTACGAAAGCACTGCCCACGGTGATCTTGCCCCACCGCGGCGATACGTTGATGTTAGCGGCGACCGTGAAGTTCACAGCGCCATTGCCGGTTGCCGAGCCAGCCGATCCCAGGCTGATCCAGGAAACGGAGGGGGCCGCACTCCAGGAGCACGCTCCCGATGCGGTAACCGGTATCTGGCCGGTTCCCCCGGCCGCGCCAAACGACTGTGCGCTGCCTAGCGAACTCGGGCACACCGGCGCCGGCGCATAGGACACGCTCACGTTCAGCCCGGCCGACGAAGCCGAGTTTACGGTGAGGCTCAGGCTGCCGTATGGATCGTTCCAGGTCTCTCCGGCGTGGAGAGTGGGGTCGGCTGCGTAGGAAGTCGCCGGGTGGAAATTCACCAGATTGGTGTACGTAGTCAGGTCCGCGCCGCTCAGCGTGGCCGTCAGGGCTGGGTCCACGTAATGCACCAGCGCTCCGGCGAAAGCCGCCGCCGGCAGCGTGGCATCGAAGGTTCCTTGCGGCTGCCGGTATTCAACCCACAGCCAGTCACTGCCGCTCGCGTTACGGCTCACGCGGATCACCTGCGCGCTGCCGGCTTGCTCGTATGGCGACAGGTGGAAACTGCCGCTTGCGGTTACGGTTTGAGTATTTATGCCAGCCTGTAGCCAGCCCAACAACTCCTTCTGCGGCGCAGCCCACTGACCGGACTGTCTTCCCATACTCGAGAAGGAATCCCCGTAGTCGTGAAGCTGGTCCCACGGCGCGGGCGCTTGCCCGGCCGGTCCGAGCGACTCCGTTCCATAATCGGCCCACCGCGCGTGTTCCAGGCCGAAGCCATGGCCGAATTCGTGGGACGCGGTAGAGACTACAACGGATTGGGTGATCATGCTCTCGGCCCCGAGCCACATGGACGATGCGTACAGTTCTCCTTGCGGCGACGAAATCGGCCCGCAGCCGATCAAGGCCATGCCACCCGAGTCCATGCCAGTCTCGCCTTGGGGCGCCACGATGAAGATGCGATTGTACTGCGTCAAATTGGCGCTCGACGCGGCTGCCCGCAGAGCCGCATCGCGCGCTGCCAGCGGTTCGTCGAAGTAGTCCGCGTCGAGCAAAAAGGGGCCGAGCACGTCCCCGGTTAGCGAGGTCTGTCCGAAAGAGGATTCCCGCAGGAAATTGTCCACCGTCAGCCCGGTGCCGAAGAAGCTGGCTTGCATGAGCGCGGGAGTTACCGTTGAGAGCAGCGCCTGGCTAGGATAGGACACGAGAATGATGACGGCCTTCTGCGCTCCGATGGCCGAGCACGTTCCCGTTCCGGAGTCGGCAGGTTGGGCGGTCAGCTGTGACACCACCAGCCGTTTGCCGGAAGCCCTGCCTGTGACCTCAACGAGTTGGCCCGCGCGCAACGAGGAGTTGCCGGCCATTTCCAATTCCAGAGTCTCCCGCGGGGTGCGCAGAAAGAGCCGCCGGCGGCTGGTTCCGGCCTGGAAGTTATCGACCACGAGAGTCTCGATCCGGCCTTGCCACGTCCCAGTGACCTCTGTCTGATTTCCGGCATTCGAAACCGGATCGTGTGACTGACCCGCTGGAACGGGCGGATTGGGGCTGGCTGACGACGTTACCGTCAATACGAAACCGGCGTACAAGGCCGTCAACGCGCGATTGGGGAGCATAGCGTTCCTCATGAAAATGAACCGTCAATAGGTCAGGCTGATTGCCTGAGTTTTCGTCACACCCCCGCCCGCAGCGGTGACGGTCAAGGCGCAGGTCCCGGCAGCCGTACCCGAGGCGACCGACAGCGTTAGAACGCTCGTGCCACTGCCCGGTGACGCGATGCTGGCCGACGCAAACTTAGCCGTGACTCCTTTCGGAGCCGAGCTGATCGACAAGGCTATGGGCGATTTGAATCCATTCGCCACAGCGGTGGTGAGAGTTATCGTCTTGGAGTTGCCCGCCGCCACGCTGGCGCTCGTAGTGCTGGGCGTCAGCGTGAACGTGGGCGGCAATACCGTCAGACTGAGCGCCTGAGTTTTCGTGGTACCGCCGCCGGCGGCCGTAACGGTCAAGGGGAAGGTGCCTTGAGCCGCTCCGGAGGCCGCCGCGAGCGTCAACGTGCTCTTGCCGCTACCCGGCGACGCTATGCTCGCCGACGCAAAGTTGGCGGTAACTCCCTGCGGGAGTCCACTTACCGAGAGAGTAATGGCCGACTTGAATCCTGTACCGCCGGCAGTGGTCAGGGTTACCGGTGTGGAACTTCCCGGCGCCACACTGACGCTCGTTGCGCTGGACGTTAGAGTGAACGTGGTTGCCAATACGGTCAGGCTGAACGTCTGGGTTTTGGTCGCTCCTCCCCCGACCGCCGCCAGAGTCAGGGTGGAAACGCCTGCCGTTGCATTAGCGCCCACCGACAACGTCAACGTGCTGCTGCCGCTGCCCGGCGCTGCGATGCTGGTTTTGGTAAAGCTCGCCGTGACGCCCGTGGGCAGTCCACTGACTGACAGGTAAACAATCGAGTTGAATCCCGCTCCCGGTGTGGTGGTTAAGGTGACAGGTGTCGAGCCGCCCCATGACACACTCGCACTGCTGGCACTCGAGGCCAGCGTCCAATTGGGAGTCGCTACGGCCAGGGTGATGATTTGAGTTTGCGTGATACTCCCGCTGGTACCGGTGACTGACAAAGCGGTGGTTCCCGCCGGAGTCCCCGAGGCTACGGCCAACGTTACGGTACTGGTGCTGCTCCCGGCAGCGATGCTGGCGGGCGAGAAGGTTGCCTTGACACCTTGCGGGAGGCCACTGATGGCCAAGCCGACTGCCGAGTTGAAGCCGTTCAACCGGGCCAAGCTCATGGTGATCGACGCCGAGGTGCCGGCAGGCACAGAGACGCCCACCGGGTTCGGCGTCAGCGTGAAACTGGGGGCCGCGGCCGTCAGGTTGATCGCTAGAGTCCGTTGGAATCCGCCGCCTGTCCCGATTACGGCGATCGGCCAACTGCCGGAAACGACGTTGGCTGCCGCGGTCACTTTCATCGTCACCGGGGTGGACGCAGTAAGGCTGGAGGGAGAGAAGCTTACGGTTACGCCGGCAGGGGCTCCGGCTGCCGACAGAGTGACCGGCGCACTAAACCCGTTCTGTGCGCTCATGGTGAGGGTTGCAGTTTTCGAGACGCCCGGTGAAACGCTCAAGGTGGCGGTATTTGTGGCCAGCGTAAAGTTCGAAGCGCGGCTGTTGCTCCAGCCATTGACTAGCAGAAACGCATCGATGGAACCGAGTCCGGTGACCAAATCGTAACCAGGGCCCGCGTTATAACCCGTGACGCCGGGCACGCTATTGTTGCCGGAGGTGATGTCGTGGAAGATTGCCGGGCCTCCGGAGGCTTGCTGGCTGGCCAGCGTATACAGTGACGGGTTTACGTTTCCTAACGGCGCCCCGGCGCGCTGCAGTACAAGGGCCATGACACTGGCCAGCGATGGGGTCGACGCGGAGGTGCCGGCCACATAGAACGGTTTGCCCTGAATCTGAATGACGTAGCCATCGTGAACCGCGGCCGTCGCCGAAATATCGGGCACAAATCGCATACTACCCGCGGGAACGCCCGGTGCCGACTGCCAGCCGGGCAACGCGTAGACGGTGCTGACACCACCTCCCGACGATGTGTTGATCATTCCGGAATAGTTGGTTTCATTCCAGGCCAGCTCGGGAATGTAGCTGAGCACGGAAGCCTGGCCCGCTCCATTGGTTGCGGTCCAATAAGTGCCTTGATTGTACGTGTCGTTGAATTGCGTGCCGCCCACGCAGGTGCTGTTGGGGCTGGAGCAAATGGCGTTCACGGCCTTGCCCTGGGTCGCGGTTTGCTCGATGGCAAGATCGCAGCCGGCGGCGCCGCTGTCGCCCGAGGCCACAAATATCGATTGCCCCTGAGATGCGGCTTCGGCCCACAGGGCACCCCACAGACTCTGTCCTCCATCGGAGAGCGTCTGCTCACAGTGGAGGTAACTCACCGTCACGATCGGTGCGACCTTATTGTTAACCGCATACTGTGCAGCCAGGACCACCCCGTCGGTCGCGCCGGACTGCGCGGTGACGAATTTGATGGTGGCGTTTTTGGCAAGGGCGCCCGCCCACTCCACATCCAGAGCGGACTCGGACTCGTCCTGACAATCCGGCATTCCAGGGTTGACGCCGTTTACGAAGATCTTCTGCGGGTCGTTGGCCGGAAGCCCGGCGTTGGAGCGGAAGGTCTCGACATCGGTTAGAGCCACATCGGTGCGTCCCACGACCGCAATACTCTGGCCGGTACCGTCCAGACCCTGGCTATAAAGCGGCGTCACATCGTAGATCGTGGCCCAGTCCTGAGGCATGAGGAGGTTGACGCCATTGGCGAGGGTGTAGGCCGGGTCGTAGGGAGTTACGGCAGTCTGTGCCGGCGCGCTGCGAAAATCGTGAAGCGAAACGATTCCCTGCACCACTTCCGCCAGTGCTTGGGGAATCTCGGGATCGGTCGCATTCGCGAAGTGGATTTGTCCGCGGACCGAGTACTTTCGCATCTGTGTGTGAAATGCCGTCTCCACCTGCCCGGCCGTGCCGCTAAAAACGAGGGAGCGGCGTGACGACGGGGTTTCATTCACTTTCAGACCGTACATCTCCAGCCAATTCGACACCTTGGTCAAATCGCTTTGCGAAATTCCGAAATGCTCGCCGAAAGCCTCCGGAGTGAGCCATTGATGGTAGTACGGTGAAGCCGGGTCCTGCTGGGCCCGGATCAGCTCCTGGAGGGCATCTTGCTGAGCCGGGTCCGGCCGCAGCACGAGCACCATGTGCTCCAGGCGCTGATCCGGCGAAATTTCACCGATCATATTCTCGGGCTGCGCCGAGGGATGCCGATTGCTGGGGAGGGCAATCCGCTTCTCTAGATCGATTTGTCCGGCAACTCTGCTAGTGGGGCGAACATCCAGGGGATGCCGCACCGCTTCGGGCAGCTGAGATTGTGCCCATGAGGCCAGCGAAAGACTAAGAAGGAAGAGAACCGAAAGAACAGACCATTTACCATACATGTGCGCCTCGTAGAAAGACCGGCGTTGCTTCACACTTGTAGGGTAGGGCGGCAGCTGCTGTGGCTCAATAGAGCTATGGTCCCGTTAACTCTTTAATAGAGCTTACCGCCTTCGGTAAAGAACTTATTGCTGCTAGATTATCGTTCTCTTAATAGCTATACAATGAAGACTTCATCCATCTTGTACTTCCAGCGAAAGACCACCGGATCGGCGTTGATCTCCTCGAAGTATTGATGGATGCGATCGATCAGTTCTTGTT
>Ga0335078_10008731_pt1 | contig 15053 bp, 17 predicted proteins | sample Lox_Sample_32_FD_206711 | JGI IMG/M metagenome (GOLD analysis project Ga0335078, IMG submission 206711) | Soil microbial communities from Loxahatchee National Wildlife Refuge, Florida, United States - Lox_Sample_3.2 | ecosystem: Environmental > Terrestrial > Soil > Wetlands | place: USA...
GGCGCTCCAGTTGATGTAGGCGGTGGCGAAGGAAGTGATCACGGCGGTGGCGCCGAGCGCGGGGCGCGTCGCGGTTTGCCGCGGTGGCGCCGGAGAGGGGTACTCGTGGGTGGCGTTGGCCTCGGCGACCGGGGACGGCTCGGGGGGCGCGCCGTGCCCGCCGCATCCCGCGCAGGCGAGCGCGCACAGCAGGATCAGCTTCCTCACAGTCCCGCCGGGTGCCGGGCGACGAATCCAGCGTCGCTTCGGATCAGCGGGTGCCAGCCGATCCCCGTGCTCCCGTCATCCGCGCCGGCGGCGTTGTGCGTGTCCCACCGGAGCCCGGCCACGTACATGAACACGTGGTCGGCGTTCGCGTACAGGGTGACCCACTCGCCGGGCCTGGGCTCCCCGAACGACTCGAGCGTGCCCGACGGCGCGTCGTAGTCGACTGGCAGGAGTCCGCCGCCGTACAGCAGATGCTCGACGCTGCTCGAACAGTCATACCCCGGGGCGATCGTCGACAGCGCGAGGCCGTGGCCGCCCCCGTACACGTACGGCTTGCCGACGATCTGGTTGCCGGCCGCGATGACCTGCCTGACGGCGAGCGGCGCGTCCGCCGGCGCGGCGGCGAGCCCGTTCGGGAGCAGCTGGGCCCGGTCGGCGGTCGTGACCGGGACGCCCTCGACCGCCTCCGGCGCGCACGCCGCCGGATCCTGCTCGGCGGTCGGGGTCGCGATCAGCTCCGGCGCAGCTTCCGAGGAGGAGGCCTGGCCAAGGACGTTGCCGGCGCCGGTCTGCGGAGGGCGCTCGATCTTCACCGGGCCCGACCACAGTCCGTCCTCGTACGGGATCCCGAGCTGTCCCGCGAGCTCCCACCACAGGTCGAGCACCCGCGGGAGCCCATCGATCGGTCCGCCGCCGAGGCCGATGTCGCGCTTGTAAGCGACCGCCGACCGATCGCCCCACGTGATACGGAGCGGGGTCAGGTACGGGAGCCCGCCCATCGCGGTGGCCGTCTGGAACGTGCCGCCGCCGAGCTCGGCGTAGCTGTCCGGGAGCTGAAGCAGGTTTGCGCCCGAGGACCCGACGTAACCGCTGCTCGGGTCGCCGGGGCCCCCGTACTCGGTGGCGCCGACCAGCTGGCCGGCTCCCGGTGGGCCGAGCACGATGCCGGCCCCGGCGCCGGCCTCGGCCCCGGTCGCGGCGCTGCATGCGTTGCCGCCCGGCGTGAACACGCTCGTGATAAGCGCGAGCACCGCGACCCCCAGACCGGCGACTACGACCGCCGCAATCGCGCCTGCGAGGGCGAGGCCGCCACCGGTTCTCCTGCCGACCACGGCGCCGAGAATATGGGCGGGCGAGTGGTACTGAGTCTAATTGAAGCTAATTTGTTGCACGTCGCCGCGCACGCGGAGGTGGCGTGCGCAATCGGCGCGCGCTCACCTTGGCTCCGCCGCTAACTTAGATGGTTCATGGCTCGGATCCTCGATGTAGAGCAGGCGATCCTCCTCCTGGAGCTCGAGCCGCCGTTCGATCAGCGTGGAGTGCAGCTCGCGCGCCGGCGAATGGCCAAGCGCTGGCACCCGGACATCGCGCCTCCCGGGCGCCAGCATGAGCATCAGCGCCACCTCCAGGCGATCAACGAGGCGGCCGACCAGCTCGAGCAGCTCGCCGAGCAGTCACGGGGCGGACGGGTCAGCCGCAACGCCGTCAAGGTGTCCGCGGCGGCCGCGCGCAAGGCCCGTGAAGACGAAGGCCGGCGAGCGTACGAGGCCGAGCAGCGCGCGCGTGCGGCCGCGGCAGACCGCGCCAAGCACGACCCGTTCGGCTCGCGCGTGCCCGACCATTCCGTCGTCCACCGCTACGCGCGATGCACGTCCTATCCGGAATGGGGCGTCGGCAGCGTGACCGGGATCTACTTCTCGGGCGACGGGGACGACGTGCAGCAGTGGGCGCGCGTCAAGTTCGCGGTCGGCATCCGGACCGTTCCGGCCGGCTCGCTCCAGTTCGTCGACTTCTCGAAGCCCGACGCCGCCGCCGACCGTGTGGAGCGGTTCATGACCGCCGCCCAGCACGCGCTCGCCGAGGGCGACGCCGCGCTCGCCGCGCAGCGGCTGATCTACGCCCGCGACGCGGACCCGACGAACCCGATCGTGCTCCGGTTGCTCACGAGCGCGTTCTGGCAGGCTGGCAACCTCCCCGCCGCCGCCCGCGCCGCCCGCGACTGGGCCCGGGTCGAGACCGATCGCCCCACGCCGGAGCGGTTCGCGGCGCGGATCTACGAGGACATGGGCGCGGTCGACCTGGCCGCCGAGGCGGCCGAGCGCGCCGCCAACCGGGCGCCGAACGATGCCTCGGCGTGGGAGCGGCTCGGGCGCCTGCGTCTCCGGCTGATGGACCGCGCCGGCGCGATCTCGGCGCTCGAGCAGGCGCGCCTGGTGGAGCCGACGATCGAGGGCTTGCTGTCGCTGGCGCTCGCCTACCACCTCGCCGGCGACGTCGGCGCCGAGGTGTCAGCCGCCGAGGCCGCCACCCGGCTCGACCCCGAGTCGCGCAGCGCCTGGGCCAGTTACGCCCACGCGCTGGCGCGCACCGACCGGATCAACGAGTGCATCGAGGCCTGCCATCGCGCGCTGGCGCTGGGCGACGATCCCGAGGTGGCTGATCTGCTCGCGCGCGTTGAGGCCTCGCGGCCGCGGGCGCTGTCGGAACGCGCCGCCTAGCCGCCCAGCGCCGAGCTACGGCGAGGCGATCGAGCCTTCGCGGCCGCACACCGGGCACGACTCGCCGGGGTTGAGCGGCCGGCCGCCACACCCGGGACAGTTCTCGACCGTCTCGAGCACGCCGAGCAGCTCGCCGACCCGGCACACCAGCAGCCGCTCCTCCTCGACCTCGATCCAAACCCCGGCGGAGGCCGGGAACACAACATGGTCGCCGGGGCGGACGGGCATCGCGATCCCGACGTTCTCCCACCAGTCGAGCCCGGGGCCGACCGCGAGCACGATGCCGTGCTGGGGCGGCGGCTCCTCGGAGCCCGGCGGCACGATCAGACCGGAGCGCCGGACCCGATCGGGGTCGAGTTCCTTGATCACGACGCGGTCGAATAGCGGGCGAAGCTGGTTACGCACAGTTGTCCTCGCCGCTGATCATAGGGCGGCGCGACCCCCTCGATCGTCGCACCACCGGGCCGACGTGTCGGCCTATTCGCCTGCAGGCTGTTTGCCCTTGCCGATCACATCGAGTGGATCGGGCGGCCGGACCGGCTCGTCGAACGACGGCCGGACGGTCTCGTTGCAGCCCTCACAGCGCTCCCGGTCCTCGGGGTTGACGGTCCCGCACGCGGGACACTGCCACTCCCGCACTCTTATCCAGCGGCCTGTCGGGTCCGGCATCGAAGTCCTCCCGTCTGGTTACCGCTTTCAGGTCGGGCCGATTGTAGATCGGTCCGGTCGCGCCCGTACCGTACGGCGCCATGCGCCTGATCGTGGCCCGCTGTGAGGTCCGGTATTGCGGACGGCTCAACGCCCTGCTTCCCGAGGCACTGCGGCTGATCATCGTCAAGGCCGACGGCTCGGTGCTCGTGCATGCCGACGCCGGCGGCTACAAGCCGCTGAACTGGATGACGCCGCCGACGGTGATCGAGGAGTCGCCGAGCCAGATCGTGGTCCGCAAGCGCGCGAAATCCGACGGCGACCGGCTGGAGATCGACATCGCCGAGGTCCTGTCGGACGTGAACCACGACATGGGAACGCCCGACGAGGACACGGCGCTCACCAAGGACGGCGTCGAGGCCCACCTCCAGGAGCTTCTGGCCGACCGGCCGGCGTGGTGCGGCGAGGGGCTCCGCCTCGTCAGGCGCGAGTGGCCGACCGACATCGGGCCGGTCGACCTCATGTGCCGCGACTCGAACGACGAGTGGGTGGCGGTCGAGATCAAGCGGATCGCCGGGATCGAAGCCGTCGAGCAGCTCACGCGCTATCTCGAGCGCATCCGGCTCGATCCCGCCTTCGCCTCCTGCAGAGGCGTCCTCGCCGCCCAGACCATCAAGCCGCAGGCCAGCGTGCTCGCGACGGCACGCGGGATCGACTGCGTCGAGGTCGACCTCGCCGTGCTGCGGGGCGAGCGCGAGCCTGATCTGAGATTGTTCGCGGCGTGAGCGCCGACACCGAGCCGGCGGTGCTGAGGGAGCGCCGCGGCCGAATCCTGATCATCACCCTCAACCGTCCGGAACAGCGAAACGCGGTCAACGCCGCGATCGCGCAGGGCGTCGCGGCCGCCCTCGACGACCTCGACGGCGACCCCGAGCTGAGCACCGGGATCCTGACCGGCGCCGGCAAGGGGTTCTGCTCGGGCATGGATCTGAAGGCATTCCGCGCCGGCGAGCGGCCCCACGTGGAAGGCCGCGGCTTTGCGGGGATCGTCGAGCGTGCCGCCGACAAGCCGCTGATCGCCGCGATCGAGGGATTCGCCGTGGCCGGTGGCCTCGAGGTCGCGCTCGCCTGCGATCTGATCGTGGCCTCAAAGGGAGCACGGCTCGGCATCCCCGAGGTCAAGCGCTCGCTCGTCGCCGCCGGCGGGGCACTGCGCCGCCTCCCGCACACGCTCCCCCGCAACGTGGCAAACGAGCTGGCGCTGACCGGGGACCCCATCGACGCCGAACGCGCGCACGCCCTCGGCCTGGTCAACCGTCTGACAGAGCCGGGCGAGGCCCTGGACGCCGCGTTGGAGCTCGCCGAGACGATCGCGGCCAACGGCCCGCTGGCGCTGGCCGCCACCAAGCGAGTCATGGTCGAATCGGCCGACTGGCCGGACTCCGAGTTCTTTGCCCGCCAGCGCGAGATCATCGATCCGGTCTTCAACTCGGAGGACGCGCGGGAGGGGGCCACGGCGTTCGCGGAGCGGCGCGACCCGGTGTGGAAGGGGCGCTAGCCGGACTCTCCGTGGAGAGTGGCGACGACCGACCGTGACCCACCGCGGTCGCGGTGCTCGCACAGGTAGATCCCCTGCCATGTGCCCAGCGCCAACCCCCCGCGGGCGATTGGCAGCGTCAGCGTCGGCCCGAGCAGCGCGGCCTTGATGTGGGCGGGCATGTCGTCGGCTCCCTCGAGCGTGTGCGTCCAGTACGGAGCGTCCTCGGGCACGGCCACGTTGAAGTAGGTCTCGAAGTCGCGCCGGACGTCGGGCGAGGCGTTCTCGTTCAGGGCCAGCGACGCCGAGGTGTGTTGGATCAGCAGGTGGAGCAGCCCAACCGTCACCTCGCCGAGCTCCGGCAAAGCGCCGACGACCTCGCGCGTCACGAGATGAAAGCCGCGCGGCCGCGCGTCAAGCGTTATCTCACGTTGGACCCACATCACAACTCGGGAAGCCGGGCTACCCGCATGTCGACCCGCGAACCGCGAAACGGGACCCCTTCGGCCTCGAGCAGCCGCCGCTGGCGATCGCCCTTGGCCAGCGATCCGTCGGCGCGCACCACCCGCTGCCAAGGGACTCCCGGATCGTGACAGGCGTGCAGGACCGCGCCGGCGACGCGAGGGGCGCCCGGCGAGATGTCGCCGTAGGTCCGCACGAACCCGATCGGGATCGCCCGCACGCGCGCGATGATCCGCTCGGCCCGGACGTCAGCTGCAGTCAGGGCAGTCCCCGCGCAGAGTGACCTCGTGGTCCGTGGTCCGGAAGCCGAGCCGGCTCGAGAGCTGGTCGATCGAGCGTTCGAGCGCGGGGTCGTCGAACGGCACGAGCTTCCCGCACTGGTCGCACAGCAGATGATGGTGGTGGTGCTCTCCGGCGGGGTCGGCGGGCTCGTAACGGGCGATGCCGTCGCCTACGTCGACGCGGCTGACCAGATCGTGAGCGTGCAGGAGCTCGAGGACGCGGTAGATGCTGGCCCGGCCGACGGCGCGCTCGCCTCGCCGTCGGCCGCGCAGGGCGTCCTCGATCTCGAGCGCGCTGAGCGCGCAGTCCTGGCGAGAGAGCAGCTCGATCAGCCTGTCGCGGGAAGCCCCGCGGTGGTGTCCCGCGCGCTGGAGGACCGCACGGGCGTGCTCGGCCCACTCCGTGTCGGCATGCGTCCGCACCGCACGAAGCTTAGTCGCGGCCACGTCGCCACCCGCTCCGGGAGGCCCGCCGAACAGGAACCAAAGATTGAGAATCGGTCTCATTCTCTGTTAGACCAGCGCACCGTGAGACGACGGTCGGCCCTCCCCACCCTCGTGGCGCTGGCGGCCGCACTCGCGGCCGCAGGATGTGGGACGACCGCGCTGGCTAAGCCGATCGGGAACGGGCCGATCAAAGCCGTCGCCGCGGAGAACGAATACGCGAACGTGATCTCGCAGATCGGGGGGCGCTACGTGACCGTCACGGCGATCGAGAGCAACCCGAGCACCGACCCGCACACGTTCGAGGCCAGCCCGAGCGTCGCGCAGACGGTCGGGGCAGCGCGCCTGGTCGTCCAGAACGGCGTCGGCTACGACACGTTCATGAACAAGATCGAGGCGGCCTCACCGACCTCGTCGCGCAAGGTCATTGACGTCCAGAAGCTGCTCGGGCTGCCGGACTCCACTCCGAATCCCCACCTCTGGTACTCGCCACGGACGATGCCGGCGGTCGCGCAGGCGCTGGTCAAGGACCTCTCGGCGATCGACCCGTCGCACGCCGGATACTTCGCGAACAACGCCAAGCGTTTCGATGCTTCGCTGCAGCCCTGGTACCAAGCCCTCAGACGGTTCGAGACGCAACATCCGCACTCGCCCGTGGCGACGACCGAGCCCGTCGGGGACTACATGCTCGAGGCAGCCGGCACGACGAACCTCACCCCATTCGCCTTCCAGGCCGACGTCATGAACGGCGTCGACCTCGCACCGCAGGCGGTGACCCTTCAGGACGACCTGATCTCAAAGCACCAGGTCAAGGCCCTCGTCTACAACCAGCAGGTCACCGACACGCTCACCCAGTCGTTCCTCGCCGAGGCCAAGCGGGACGGCGTGCCGGTGGTCGGGGTGTACGAGACGATGCCCACGCCGGGCTACAACTACCAGTCATGGATGCTGGCCGAAGTCCACGCGCTCGAGAAGGCGGTGGCGAACGGGGTCTCGACGGAGAAGCTCCAATGACGGCCGGCGCTCTCGTCCCAGCCGAAGCGACGACAACCACAGCGCCAAACGCGCTCACCGTCGACGACGTGACCGTCCGTCTCGGCGGCCGCACCGTCCTCGATCACGTCAGCTTCTCGCTCACCCCCGGCGAGTTCACCGGCCTGATCGGGTCGAACGGCGCCGGCAAGACCACGCTGTTCAAAGTGATCCTCGGCCTCCACCCGACGACCTCCGGCAGCGTCCGGGTCGGCGACGGCCGGCGATCGCAAGCAGACATCGGCTACGTACCGCAGAAGTTCCTGCTCGATCCGGACATGCCGCTGCGCGGCCGGGACCTGATCGCACTAGGTTGGCTTGGCGGCCGGAACGTTCACGGTTGAGTCATCTTTCAGGTGGTGAGGTGGGCGTCGGCGATGCGGGCGTCGAGGGCGTGCTCGAAGGCGCGCCAGGCGCAGGCGAGTGGTGAGCGTTGGGCGATGTGGTCGGGAAGGGCGGGGTCGAGCTCGGCCAGAGACGGGTTGAGGATGCGGGTGTAGGTCTTCGTGAAGAAGACGGCGATCCGTCGGCCGTGGTCGGTTAGCTCGTAGTGTTGGCTGCCGGGGACACGGAGGAGGAGGCCCTTGCGCCTGAGGCGGCGCAAGTCGTAGGTCATCTGCCGGGCGGTGTACTCGGGGATGATCCCGGCCACGAGCTCGCGCAGGCTCTTGTTGGTCAGCCCGGCGAACAGGTGGCGGTAGGAGCACAGGCAGGAGAGCAGGGCCATCACCCGGTGGTCGCCGAAGCGCAGGCCGGGTGCTGGTAGGCCGTCTTCGATCGACGGCGACACGACGCGGTGGAGCGTTGTCGAGTCGGGCGCGCAGTCGCAGGCTTCGAGTTGAGCGGCCATGAGCCGCTGGTTGATCTCGTGGCCGATGCGGGTGAGCGCCAGCCAATTCTCTGCGTTGAGCGTCCGGCCGACGCCGAAGTCGTTGGGATCGTTGATCGTCGTCTCGGTGCGGAGCGCTCGGCCCTCCTTGAGGTACTGCTTGACCTTTGAGTGCTTGTAGTGGGCCTGGAGCTGCGGCTCGACCCCGTCGTTGATGACCCGCGTGCGGAACCGGCCCGGGGTGCGGCGGGTGATCTTTCGGCCGAAGGTGATCTGCACGTGGTCGGGACGACCCAAGGCGAGCTGGTCCTTGAGTGTCAGCTCAAACCACTCGCGGACCTGGGCGGGGCGCTCGGGCACGCGGGTGTCCGAGAGCTCAAGCTGACGGACCGACAGGCGGTAGCGGTAGCCGCGCTCACGATCGGCGGCGGTCAGCGGCGAGGGCAGCCGCTGCTCCCAGTACGCGAAGAAGCGCTCGATGTCGCCCCAGTACAGCGTGCCGCAGATGGCCTGCAGCGCCTCGGCGTCCTCGACGGAACGAAACCCATTGTCCAGCGCCTCGAACGCGATGCCCCGCTTGGCGGCCTGGCATTTCGCCCACTCGTGCCCGTTGAGGTAGATCCACACCCCCCACGGCGCGTAGGCGCAAGTCTTGATAAACGCGGGGCCGAACTCGCGGTCGCGGATGTAGACGTAATAGAAGTTCGGGAAGATCGACATCCGCCGGTAGCAAAAGTGCGGGTGGGCATCGGAGCCGCCTTGGCGATACCCCCGCCACGCGGAGCTCTTCTCCTGCGCCACCCCGATCATTACCACCCCGAACCGCCCCTCCCGCGCGGCCTTCTGCATGTACCGGCGGGCGACCAGCTCCTTGGACTCGCCCTTCTTGAAGTGCACTACCGGGACCCGGTTGCGCTTGGCGAACCGCTCGATCGCCCGGACGTACGCCTGACCGATCTTCCCCAGCGCCGCCGGCGAGGGGATCGGAAACCCGCGGTCCAACAGGAACCGCACGATCTGCCCCTCGGACTGCAGCTTCGGGATGTAGCCGGCGAGGAAGATCCGATCGACCGAGTTGACCTGGAGCGAGACCCGGTCTCGCAGTAGGCTGGCGATGGTGGCCATGGCAGCTGCCTCCTAGGCGCCCCGCCAAGAGCGGGCTCGCAGCGCACTTCGCGCTCTACAGACGACCCTGCGTCGTCACTCTGGACGGAGGCTATGCCTGGCCACCGCCCGCCGCCAGACCCACCGACCGACAGCCGCTGCGGCCTGCACGCGACCACCGCCCGGGCACGACCGCGCACCGAAGGCGCGCCCGTCGAGCGAGGCTCATGCCCGACCCTCAACCACCGCCCGCCCCTCGGCCTAGGCGGTATGAGGCTCGCTCGTTAGTTCTAGTCGAAAGCGCCCTATTGGTGGGCTTTTCTCGCTGCTAGCGGCTCAATGGCACGACCGGCACGACAGCCCGACCCCAGGTCGAGTTGACGACCGCGGCGAACGACGCATACCAGGCAGCGATCGCAGTCGCGAGGCCGATCCAGCCGCCCAGCTTGATCGTGCCGTTGGTCACGTGCAGCGTATTGGTGAGCGCAGCGTTGCCGATCCCCAAGACAAAGAACGTGATCGCCAGCAGCAGGAACACGAGCGCGACCGCCGCCGTGGTCCGCAGCGCGGCAACGAACATGTAGGCGGTGAAGATTCCCCACATGTACAGCCACAGCGAGAGCCCGCTGAAGACCTCGGTGGACGCCCTCGCCGCCACGATCCCGGGCACTCCGAACTGGACGATCATGAAGAACGAGATCCAGAACGCCCCGTATGAGCAAAAGGCCACCGCCCCGAAGGTATTTCCGGTCCGGAACTCCCAGAGGCCCGCGACGAACTGTGCGATCCCGCCGTAGGCCAGCGCAAGACCGGCGACCAGCGGCAACAGACCCCCACCCACGAGGGAGCCCTTGCCGACCAGACCAGCGTTGATCAGGCTGAGCACGAACGTCGTTCCCGCGAACGCCGCCAGGCCCAGCGGGCCCGGGTCGGCCGGGGTCCAGCCAGCCGTCCGACCTCCGGTCGGATCAGCAGCCGGCGCTAGGTCTGCTTCGGGCCCGCCGATGTTTGCGGCTTCCATCTATTCCTCCTAATGAGGGGTTGATAGTCGCCGCGAACGTTTGCACTACCAGATCGCTTCACAAGAGCCGGATCGGTGAACGGGGGCAATGCTGCCGCGAGCGGTCGAAGGCGCACGATGAACGGTGACCGCCGGACGGCGTTTGGCCGCCCGACGGTCACCAACTCGAGCCCGCACAGCTCCGGGTCGGGCCCCGACGCCCCAGGCGAGGTGCCCCAGGACCGAACCAGAGCTGAGTGTTGACGCCCCTCCAGATACGGCTGGCGAAGCGAACCTGTCCCGGCCCCCGGCGTGGACAGGAGCCGGGACAGCTTGACCAATGATCGGCAGCCCTGCGAAGCGCCGATGCCCGGCGGCCCCGGTTGCGGACGGATGTCTGATCGCTGCGAGCGGACGGCTGGATGCCCTCCAGACGTCCCCCTTGCCGTTGAGGGACGTCTGGAGGGCAACAGCCGGCAGCGAGCTACTTGCGGCGCTTGCGCTTGCGCTTCGGCGTCGTGGAGCGGGTCGTCGCCGGGGCCGGCGCGCCAACCGCCTCCGGCGCGGGCTTCGGCGCCGGCTTGCCGCGGCCACGCCCGAGCAGCGGCTCGCGGGCCGGGCGTTCGCGGGGCGTCTTCGGCCACGGCTCGGCGCGGCCGCTGGTCCACGCCGGCGGCACGCCGCTCGGCCAGCGACCGCTGAACAGATACGCGAGCGCCAACAGGTAGTAGGCCTCGACGATCGGAATCGGCACCAGCGGGATGATCGTGAGGACGCCAGCGATGATCCCGAGATAGCCGAGGAAGCGCGTGAGCAGGCCGAACCGCATCGCGTTCAGCGACACGAGCACGAGGGCGACCGCCACGAGCAGCAAGCCGAGGTCGTTGGTGATCTGCGGAATGACCAGCCACGGCGTGGTCAGGAGCGCGTTGGCCTCGGGGTATGTCTGGCTGCCGTGGCTTACGAAGTGATGGGCCTGAATGCCGTACGCGATGACGTACCAGATGACGCTCACGCCGGACACGACGCCGCCGACGATGGCGATAATGCCGGTGAAGGTCGGCTTGGCGTTGGGTTCGCGCGCTCGCGTGGATCCCCACAGGTACCACAGCGTCCACGCCAGTGCGAGCGAACCGAGCCCGCTGGCGATCGCGCCGATCAGGTCACGGCCGAACCGCTTGTCCTCGGTGACGAGGCCGAGTGTCTGCTCATTGACGTTGACGTGCGGACCGCCGAGCTGGACGAGCACGGCAGCCATCACCAGGATGCCGGCAGCAGCGGCGAGCACGACCTGTCGCGTGCGCACGCGCGACTCATATGCGAGCCGATCCTCGGGCGTCATCAGACGCCAGTCTAGGTGCTGTCGGGCCCGGCCGAGTCTTGCCGAGTGCCCGGGCGGGGTACCATTGCAACCATGGAAGGAAGTGGATTCGGAGGCCTCTTCGGCGATCCCGACGAACTCCAGCGCCGTCTGGGCGAGTTCGCCGAGCAGATGCAGGGCGCTCAGCGCCTGGCCTGGGCCGATAACGCGATCAAGCTCGCCGTCGATCTGACCGTCGCGGCGATGAACCGCATCAACATTCAGGGGACGACCGAGCAGCAGGCCGAGCAACTGCGAACGGTGATGGCGCACATCTTCCCCGAGGCCGTGACGCTCGTGCGCGAGGCCCGCGAGGGTCTTCAGTAGAGCGAGCTAGCTTCCCGCAAGCGCCCCGAGCACGAGGCCATCGTGCTCGTCCGGCTTGACGTTCCGGAATACGTCCTTGATCGTCCCGTCGGGACCGATCACGAACGTGGTGCGCTCGTTGCCCATGTAGGTGCGGCCGTACCGGTGCTTCTCGACCCACACGCCGTACGCCTCCGCGACCGAGTGGTCCTCGTCGGACAGCAGCGGGAAGCCCAGGCTGAACTTCTCGGCGAATTTCGCAATCGGATTGACCGGATCGGGCGACACTCCGAGGACGACCGCGCCGGCCTGGTCGTAGTTCGACTGGTGGTCCCGCACGCCGCACGCCTGCGTCGTGCACCCGGGCGTGTCGGCCTTGGGATAGAAGTAGAGGACCACCGTCTGGCCGTTGAGGTCCGACAGCTTCACGGGGTTGCCGTGCTGGTCGGACAGCGTGAAGTCGGGAGCCTGGTCGCCGGACGCGAGTGCCATGGGCTCCGGATCCTATCCGAGGCCCACCGCCCGGGGCCCTCGGGCACCTCGTTTGACGCCCAGGGGACCGGCCGGCACGGCACCTCGCCGCCGTGGCGCCGAGGTGCCGCCGCCACTACGTCGTCACGGCCGCGGACTCCATCATCGTGGCCTCGACGAGCAGATCCTCGATCGTCGGCTCCCCGCTGCGCGGGATGTTCTCGAACACGGGCCGAATCCGCGTCTCCATGAACTCGTCGCGCGCCGCCTTCGAGGTCCAGCCGTCGATCACGCACCATCCGCCCTCGTACGGGCCGTTCACGTGGAAGGTGATCGCCGCCGGCATCTCGTCGTTCGGCCGGATCTTGCGGTCGGCAGCGTCAAAGGCCTGGCGGTCGAGCCCGGGCATGATCACGCACTGCACGAGTGCGGGAGCCCCACCGCTGCCCGGCTTATCCTCGTCGATCTCGAGCATGCGGACCTCCGGCGCCGGTAGACCGACCGCCTGTGTGTGCGGCCCGATCTGGTCGTCGCTGAACCGGGCGAAATGCTCCATGTCCTCCCATATGTCGATCACCCGCAGGCCGCCGCCGTAGCTGCCGGCGACGTGGATCACGCCTCCCGGCGCCATCCGCCCGTCGAGGTGCATGCGCTCGACGACCTGGTTGTACTGGTCCATCGTCCCGCCGGGGAAATCGAGTACGAACGCAACTGCCATGCCGCCCTCCTTCGGTGTTGTCTGACCGCTGCGGACAAGGATCTGCCGCCCCATAGGCGAGGCGCATCCGCCAAATGGCCTAACTTCGCCGCCGGCAATGAAGAGATGACAGCGGTGCCATGCGGCGAATAGGATCGCCACCGAGTTGGAGGGGGCACTTCGACTAGCCGAAATCCTGGGGGCACTGTCCCTTACGACAGACCTCGGCGCAGGCGTGCCGTTCGAGAAGGGACTGCGGACATGCCTCGTGGCCTCCGGCCTGGCGGAATTGCTCGAAGTCCGCCTCCAGGAAAGGCGAGATGTGTACTTCGCCGCGCTGCTCAGGTCGCTGGGCTGCACGACGCACGCTTCGCTGTTTGCCGAGCTATTCGACGACGACGTGGCGATGCAGCGAGAGCTCAAGCTGTTCGATCTCGCGGACCCCGCTGCGATCGCGGCGCAGACGCGGCGCTTTGCCGGCTGGGCCGGGCCCGAGCGCGCCCGGGAGCTGACCGACCGCTTCCTCGCCGAGGTGCCAGCCCACGGCCAGGAGCTGAGCCGCGCCAGCTGTGAGGTGAGCGCGGCACTGGGCCGGCGGCTCGGCCTGCCCGATGGCGCGATCGTGGCGCTCGATGAGGTCTACGAACGGTTCGACGGGCACGGCTTCCCCGCGGGCCGGGCAGGGGACGATCTGACGCTCGCGGCGCGGATCGTCCACGTGGCCGAGCAGGCCGTGCTCGCCCACTACGACGGGGGCCCTGGCGCGGCGCGGACGCGAGTCGCACGGCGCGCCGGCGGGCAGCTCGACCCGAAGGTGTCGGCAACGTTCCTGTCGAACGCCGAGGACCTGCTGTCGCTGCTCGACGGCGACGACCTGCTGGCGGCCACACTCGAGGCGGAGCCGCCTCCGCGAGCCAATGTGCCCGCCGAGCAGCACGAGCCCGTGAGCATGGCGTTTGCGACGTTCGCCGATCTGAAGGGGCGATTCCTGCTCGGCCACTCCGCGCACGTCGCAACCCTCGCCGGAGCCGCGGCTGAGCTGTCGGGCTACGACGCGGACGCCTGCGAGACCGTCCGAACCAGCGCGCTGTTCATGGACATCGGCAGGGTCGGTGTATCGAGCGCGATCTGGGACCGGGCCGGTCAGCTGGGGCCGGTCGAGTGGGAGCGGGTGCGGCTTCACTCCTACTGGACCGAGCGGATCCTCCGGCGCTGTCCCGCCCTCGAGCGGCTCGCGCCCCTTGCGCCCGCCCACCACGAACGGCTCAACGGAAGCGGCTACCACCGCGGGGCCCGGGGCATCGAGCTGTCCGCCGGCGAGCGGTTGCTCCAGGCCTCGGATGTGTTCGCCGCGCTCACCGAGCCGCGGCCGCATCGCGAAGCCCTCACGCGCCCGGACGCCGCCCGCGCGCTGCAGGACGAGGTGTCCGCCGGCCGCCTCGATGCCCAGGCAGTGGGCGCGGTGGTGGAAGCAGCCGGCTTGCCGCACCGCCGCGCGAGCTGGCCGAACGAGCTCACCGATCGAGAGGTCGAGGTCCTGCGCGTGCTCGCCCGCGGGCTCAGCAATCGCGAGATCGCCGATGTCCTCGTGGTGTCTCCGCGAACCGTTCAGCACCACCTGGCCAGCGTGTACGACAAGATCGGCGTGCGCTCGCGGGCCGGCGCGGCGGTGTTCGCGATCGAGCACGGGCTGGTTCCTGCGGTCTCGTAGACCCGGGCCCGCGGAAATAGGCCATTCAACCGATGCGGCTCGCGGCCGCGAGCAGGATCCTCGCACCTCGAGTCAACCGAACCGAGGAGCCGCCATGCCGTCTGACAACGAGACACTCGTCCGTCGCTTCTTCGAGGAGTTCTGCAATCAGCGCCGCAGCGAGGTCGCCGACGAGCTCATCGCCGACGATTACGTCTCCCACGGCCCGCAGGCGCCGCCCGCCGAAGGTCCCGACGGCGTGCGCGAGCGAGTGGGCCTGTATCAGGAAAGCGTTGACGGGCACTGGAACGTGGAGGAGATCTTGTCCGCCGGGGATCGGGTGATCGCGCGGTGGACCGGGACCGGAACCCACCGGGGCGAGCTTATGGGCATCGAGCCCACCGGGCTGCCGATCGCGGTCGATGCGATCTCGGTCTTCCGCATCTTGAACGGCAAGATCGCCGAGGAGTGGACGGTGTGGGACGCG
>Ga0335078_10008732_pt1 | contig 15053 bp, 17 predicted proteins | sample Lox_Sample_32_FD_206711 | JGI IMG/M metagenome (GOLD analysis project Ga0335078, IMG submission 206711) | Soil microbial communities from Loxahatchee National Wildlife Refuge, Florida, United States - Lox_Sample_3.2 | ecosystem: Environmental > Terrestrial > Soil > Wetlands | place: USA...
GGAGCGCCTTGTGGAGCCGCATGACCACGGAGTGCTCAACGGCGCAGTCCAACTGTTGGGATATTAAGTTGCCGGCTTCAGCAGCCGTCCCGTTCCAAACTGGATTCTCATGAAGGCGGACGAAATGGCGGATCTCAAGCTGTCGGACAAGACGTTTCCCGGTGGACGGCCCACGGCCTCCGGCAAACATCTTCGCTGGGAACATCCTGTTCATCCGAGTTCAACCGCCCGCTGAATCATCGCCCGGATAGGCCCATGTTCGCGGTCTCATGGGTTGGTCTGACGCTTACGGTTGAAACTGTCCGAGTTCAAAGCAGCGTACCGTCAGGCGCGCTTCGGTCAGGCGATAGCCCGGCTCCAGCAGGCAAGCGGCGCAGCTGTCTCAACAATGCTGAAGATCATGGTGGATACCACCGCACCGGCCTCGACTCGGGTCAGAGCGGCGGACAGCGTACTAGATCATGGCGCCAAGGCGATTGAAATTGAAGATCTCGATGCGCGCCTCACCGCTTTGGAGGAAACAGCGGCCCGGGGAGGCTCCAAGCGATGAAGAACATCGACGGGCGGCTAAACAATCTGGAGCGCAAGTTCGGAATTGCGGGCAACGAAGAGAAATACGTTATGATTTTGACCGACCGAGACATTGAAGACGCTAAGCAGGACGCCTATGTCCAGATCCTCTATGACGGCGGATTCCTTCCTACGAGAGGCTTCGGCTCGGTCGATCTCACGCTGATTCCGCGCGGACTGAGTGCCCAGGAAGAAGAGAAGTTCGTGCGAGAAAACGGCGCCGAGCTTTGTCGTTCTCCCTTGCCGCTTATCACTAAGTCGCGCTGAGGTCCAGAACCACCCTGGGCGCGCGCGCGGCCAAAATAGGCTACTTGCCTTTTTTCTTCGCTGCCCAATATGCCTTCATCCGCTTCGCCTGGGCTATGCGCTGCTCGGCGGTGAAGATCCGCTTTTTGGTCGCCGATGCTCCATTCGCCTGAGAAGCAACTGTCGTAACGATGCTATCGGGATTCTTGGGTGGACGACCTCGGCGTTTGGCTGGCCCTTGGAGGACTTCGATAGCCCGGTTCAAGCGGTCGCGCTCCTGAATCAGAAGGGCAACGATATGTTCGGTTGGCATCTAACGCAGCGTATCACACCGGCTGGAAGATCGAGACCACTCCAATCGCGCACGCACATGGCGCCAGTTGAGGAATGACCTCGAGATCGGCGTAGCCGTGAAACCCCTGGAAATACCTTCCGATAATGTGAAATAACGGGCTGCTCTGACGAGTTCCCCATCGGTCCAGCAAGCTTTCCATCAGTTCTCCGATGGGCCTTTCAACAGAATCTCCGTGCCCCTGGTGACTATAGAGGTAACTGGGATTTGGGACAATCGAAGCAGGGCTAAGGAGGAGGAAGAGAAGGTCGTGCGAGAGAACGGCACCGAGCTTTGTCGTTCTCGCTTGCCACTGATAGCTAAATCGCATTGATGTGAACGCGACTTTGCCAACTGGCGCGTTTGCTACAACTGTGAGAAGGACGCTGCAGGCCCGCCTGGTAGATGTTTTCCTGTTAAAGCAACAGCCCAAGAATCGAGCAGTTCAGCCTTAGCTGACTGCTGCACGCTACGATAGATGAGCGCAGCAGACTGCCAGTTGGCAAATGCTCTATCAATTTCGCCTTTGGCCTCACAAATACTCCCAATGTGGCTGAGCTGATCTGCTTTGTAGGAGTGCATCTGCAACAACTCGTAAACCTGCAATGCCTCACAGTGCATTTGCTCGGCTCTGTTTAAATCCCCTTGCTCTTTAAACAAGAGACCAAAATAATTCTTAACGTGAGCGACGGAGCTCCGCTGTCCCGAGGACATGCTTAGACGGAGACCTGTGTTCAACAGATCTTCCGCCTCCCGAAGACTACCTCTTTTCAAATATACGATCCCAAGGTCCGCGTACTGATCGCACGCGACCGCAACTCGGCCAAGAAGTTCGTTTATCTTGAGCGCCTCTCGGAGCAGCTCTTCTGCGCGATTTAGATTGCCGGCCGAACGAAGGATCAAGCCCAAAGTACTCGTCACATCCGCGATCGAGTCCCGGCGGCCCAATCGCTTCTCTAACTCCAAGCCTCTGCACATCGAGGTTTCAGCGGCAACTAACTCATCGCGAGCGAGATAAAGGCGGCCCAAATTGCCATGCTGGGCGGCGAGGATCGTAATCCACTGCGAACCTTCAGCCAACCGCAAAGCCTCATGAAAATGGCGTTCGGCGCTATCTAGAGAGCCACGCATCTGGTCGACAATGCCCAGATTTCCGAGAGCAATCGCGACGCCTCTAGTTCGTTCGAGCTTTCGATCGATATCCAGTGCTTGATTGAAATAAGATGCAGCACCTGAAAGGTCGTGTTTAACTCTGCAAATCAAACCAAGATTTGCGAACGCCATTGAATACCACTTCAATCCAGCCTTTGCAGCAAGGGCCTCCACTTTGCGAAACATTACGGTCGCCTGAGGCACGTGATTGCATCTGAGCAAGAAGACCCCATATTGATTAAATGCCGCCGGACTCTGATACTGAGCGATGCATCTTAAGTAAACTGCGTCGGCATCATCCGCGTATCCCTCATTCGCTAAGCGGTCTGCTTCATCGAGCGCCAACTTCAAATCGTCCGATGTTTCGGCATCGGCCTCATCGGTGGAAGGTGATGCCGATCCGGAGATCTCTGCCGATACGAAGGTCCCCTCTTCCATTCGAGTGCGACGTTCGACATGGTCGTTGCGGACGAAAGCACTTAGACGACTTAGCAGTTGGAGGAAAGACCGAGAGTCCTCTTGGCCAGAAAATCCCGCTGCGAGCACTGGTGGGCTCTCCCGCACGAAACGACAGATAGACTCGCAGATCTGATCCGAGTAGTTGGCGGGTTTAGTAATCGTGATGTGGTTCGCATCGATTGGAATGACAACGCAACCGGCCACACCGGGGTCAGCATCCGTCAGCTTAACGATCGGAAAGCCAGCTGTCTTTTGTGTCTCAGCAAACGCTACAGTCTGGATTTGGCTTTGCACCGCGGCTTCGCGGTACCAGTCGTTGAGGTCCCGAAGGGCAGGATCGTCGACGCCTAACTGTCGAGCTTCCTTTGAGGCTATACCGAATGACACCAATAAATCCGCCGCAACTGAACCGGTGTGAGGCGTTGCCAAGAATGCAACGGAACGCGTAGCACGAAAGATGCAATTGAAATTCTGATGGTGCTGAGCGATGCGCAGGAGCTGCTTCACGATTATCCCGCCCAGGCTGTGGCAAATGAAAACGATCGGTTCGCTACCGAGATTCTTGTTGAGCAGGCAGTCCAGTACATTTTTCGCCCGTTCCTGGTAAGACATTCCCCTTCCGAACAAGGCGTGGCTCGAATAACCCAATAACCATATTCTGTGATCTTGAAAGGTATCAGCCATCCACTCAGGCCAATTTAAGCCATAGGCCGATTTCCCCCATGTTTCCTCCGGGTCCCCTCCCAAGCCGTGAACGAAAATGACATCAGCGCGATGTTGCGGTCGAGCCAGAAGATTTCCAAAAACTCGGTGAAGACTAGCCATAAAGGTCAATCGACGACAGAGTCTAGTTTACCGACTTCAAGAATCGTTACCACGTCCCTTAACGCAACGTCGCCTCCGCTTAGGCTTCGTGACAATTTGAGGATGCGGTCTTCGGCGCTTTCACAAGCGAAGAGTGCCGAGGAAGGTGTGACGCGCACGCGGCACTAGCAACAAGGACAGTGGTAAGATCGACTCACGATGACCGTCGAAATCAAGCGCTGCTTCTTTTGAAGCGATATCCAGGCGTAGGCCGTGAGTCTGAAAGAGAGCGTCGAAGCCAAACTGAAGATCCCCACTCGCATCCGGGTCGGTGGGCCAGGGGCATTAGACGTTTTTGTCGACGGTCAAAGAATCTACTCCAAGAAGCAGACCGGCCGGCTGCCGACCGCAGATGAAATTATTGAGCTGATTCGCGGGCGCAGATGAGGGTTGATCCCCAAGGGTCCTGAGGCTGCTTATCTGCCTTTTGACGTGTCAAGTTCGACATCATCGGAGGGTAAACCACGCACTCATGTTCGGAATCGGGCGGCAATTCGGAACGATGGTTGTGTGGAGTCAAGTTGACGGGAAACGCCTTAGTAGGAGAGTCGAGTCCTTGTCGCAATGAATAGTCGCCGATAATACGTCACAACGGGCGGATCCTTCGCCGACCACCACGAACATTTAGGTAAGATGAATAAGTCACCGAGATGCAGACCTTGTTCTGGAAGACAAAGAAGGCAGTCAAGACTCTATCGCCGACCGCTTTCGGGTCGGAGGACCAATTTGAACGGGGAATCTTTGAAACACCCGAAATTCTTGATGATATCTTCCTGATAAAGCGCCAGGTCCGCGGCGGTAACAACCAGGCATACCCGACATCGTTGGTTTGGACAATGACGGGAATATCTGCATCGTCGAGATGAAGAACGTTCCTGTCGACGCAACAATTATTCCTCAAGTCCTTCAGTATGCGATTTGGGCCGAGACAAATCCGGATTCGGTCAGGGCGCTGTGGTTAGAATGTCAAAATAAACCGGATGGCCTATTGCCGACGTGGGAAGACTTCGATGTGCGAATCATCGTCATCGCTCCTCATATACTTAGGTCCACGCTAGACAGCGTGAAGCGAATCAACTATGAAGTAGATCTAATTGAAGTCAACCGTTGGGTCGATGGCGATAATGAGCTACTGCTCGTTAGTAAGCTAGAGCCCGACGGAAGAAGCCGACCAAAACCAACCGGCGGTCTGGAAACGTACGACCTTGAGTTCTACAAGAAGCATTTCAACGCCGATAGCGCAAAGGAGTTCTTTAGATTCGTTGGCGAAGTAGAGGAATTAATTAAAGACAGTGGCTGTTGGAAAAGAAGCAGAACAAATACTATTGTGCCTTCAAAGCGGGCTTCTTCAATGCTTTTGGAGTGCACTGGACCGGCACCAAATCTTTCGCTTTCTTTGCGAAGCTGCCGGAGGCAGCAGCCAACAAATTGAACCCGGCACCAACAAAGTATGAATCGCAATGGAAACAAGCCGTCTATTCCATTGACCCAAGAACCACAACGACAGCGAAGTTTCTCCCGGTTTTTCGAGCAGCATACGAGCATCTGACCGGCAAGTAAAAAGTGCCCTGGTCTCGCGTGCGGGCCGCTCTCGCAAGGACTTCGCCACGGCGGGGGCTTCCCGAGCTTACGCCGCTAGTGCTTCCGAGTGGCCGGTTGTTCTGTGTCTAGGGGACTGCTATCATTCTCGCTACCTAATGCCCCAACATCCGCCCAGGGTATCTGCTGGCTGGAAACCCGATTGGCCCCTTCGCGTTCCACAGGGTGAGCTTCCCGGACCTGACCCTGAGATTACGAGACCGTTCTGGATGCTCTACGACGCGGTCACAGACATGATCCGGGAGCGAAGCATGCACTGGACGCCGCCGGATGACCTTTTCGTGGAGTACCTCATCGCAGGATTCTTCAAGTATTACAAGGAATGGAAGCAACGGCCGGAATTGCTCTCCTATTTGTCCTTGTTTCACCAAGAGAGCGCCTATCGGGCACTTCAGTTGATTGGCCAGGCTTACCTACACATGGCGTACGACCTTCCACGGACGATTGCCAATGCCTACTCCGCTGTCGCCGGAATCGATCGATCGCGGACGACGGCATACTATCTTTCCCTGGAGCCGGGCTTTGTGCAGGTCGCCGAACAGAGCTTCAAGCGTCGTGAGATTGTGGGAGTCTTCGCGTTCCTCGGAGCCTCTCGTGTTTCGAGAAGGACGGCTGCGGGAAATTTCTGTTTCTGGATGAAGAATATCCGGTCGAACGCGCTCCACCATGCCAGCATACTCGCCAGCCCTCCCTCCGGGATGTCAAGGGAGAGGCTTGAGCAGAGTCTGGTCGAAGAAATACAAGCTGCGGCGGAAAAAGTTCTGAGAAGATCCTGGAACCCGCTTTGCTGGCTTCCTGCATTGTCATCGCCCTCGATCTTGGCGATCCTGGGCCCGGTGGCGCTGTTCGCCCAAATCGATGTTAGAAGAAGGTTGCCGTTAGTTGCAATTGGAATTGCACTGCTGGTGATAGGCTTGGTTGCCTATCGCGTGATTCTCAACCGAGCGCTCGTCCGGATGACCGAAGCGCTGGGTGTTGCCATTTCTCGCGCGGCATGGAGGGCGCGTGCGCCGGAAAATACGGGAGAGTCAAATCAGATATAAATCGACCCTTTCCGGGATCGCGGTAGGGTAGGGATCGCGCCAAGATTCCCTTTTTGTCGCATTGACCGCGCTGCGTTGAGAGCGGAATACCCGCCCGGAGCTTTGGGTAACTCAGGTTCTCGGAAACGTCCAAGTCGGCGAGTCGCAGTCCCGTTGGCAAAACATAACGCCGATAATGTTGGATATCAGGCTACTTCCCGCGACGGCACTTCAGGAGAGTAATCCCGAAGGACGGCGGAGGTGACCCTACACTAGGCGACTTATGCCGGGCCATCAATCGAAGAGGTATGCTTACGCCATGCGGTTCTTCGTTTTTGGGCTTTGCATGTGCGCTGCCCTCTTTGTAGATATACCGATGCCCGCTGCGGACATGAAGCCGGTTTTTCCCGGCGAGAACTGGGAGCGAGTGAAGCCGGAAGCAGTCTCAATCTCGAGTGCGCGCTTGGAGGTTCTCCGTAGCTGGCTCAAAACCCAGAAGACCACCGCGATGATGATCGTTGTCGGGGGACGCGACATTTTCGAGTATGGCGACGTGACCAAGGCCACGAAGATAGCATCCGCCCGGAAAAGCATCCTTGCGATGATGTACGGGAAATATGTCAACGAAGGAAAGATCGACCTTAATAAGACGGTGAAAGAGCTTGGCCTGGATGACGTTCAGCCATTCCTGCCGATCGAGGAGCAGGCCACGCTGTTGCAGTTGCTCACGGCTCGATCCGGGATCTACCATCCATCCGGCAACTCTGGCCTGGATGCCGCCACCCCCAAGCGCGGATCGCAAGCGCCCGGCACCTTTTTCCAGTACAACAACTGGGATTTCAACGCAGCCGGCACAGCTTTTGAGAAACTGGTCGGCAAGAATCTCTACGACGTCCTCGAGACGGACCTGGCAAAGCCGCTCGGCATGCAAGATTTTGACCGTTCACGGCAAAAAAAGATCAGCACTATGCCTCAGTCCGTTCACCCCGAATACGCCATGTATCTCTCCACTCGCGATATGACGCGGATTGGTCTTCTGATGCTCCGCAAGGGCGAATGGAATGGAAAGCAGCTCTTGCCGCCGGGGTGGGCAGAGCGGATCACAACACTGGTGACGCCCGACGACCAGATTCGCCCGCTAGGAGCCGGAGGCGGGCTCGGGCTGGCCACCATGGCCCAGCGCTGGGGATATGGAATGCTGTGGTGGGTTTGGGATGCCCCGTCCTGGCCAGGGGTTGTAATCGGGGATTATCAAGGAGCGTTTACAGCGATGGGATCGAACGGCCAGTTCATAACTGTTTTGCCGGCGGCGGATGCAGTTGTCGTCCACAAGGTCGACATCGACACGGACGAAACTCCCGATGTTTCTCTTGGCCAATATTCAGTGAGCTTGGGTATCTTCCTGGAGTCCTACTGCGGCGATTGCAAATAGGCGATTTCAATGTCGCCAAGCTCTAGCATAGTGCGCCGCCACGTCAACTGAGTAGACTCCGATAATAGTTGTTTAACGGGCCCTCGTGAGCAAAATGGGTTTCCCGCATCCGTCGCACACAAACCCGATCAGTTGTGAGAATCCCGGGGCAAGATGAACGGTGCCGCAAATGCGGACAAATCCCGCTGGCGATCACCTCTGAGTTTCATCTCGGCCGGCTGCTTGTGAGCAGAAAAATGTCCAGAACTGTGAACGGTTTGATCATAATCCAATCTTCGGTCGCTCGCGATTGCGGTTTCCGCTGGCACCCTGACCGCCCTTCCGACCACTTCTCCGGTTTGCCGAAACAATACCTTTGAAACCTCTGGCGTCCCTCGGTCCGATTCACGCGCCACAGGGTTCCCTTTTCCGAAAAGCGGACATTGCGGTTGTCGAGCGTTGATGGCGACGAGGGCTCTAGTCCATTGCGCTGGTTCGCTGGCGCCTTGCAAGACCTACGTTTCACACTCCGTCTGTTCCGCAAGATCCAAGCCTCTCCCTGATCGCGATCCGGATCGCCTCGTCAGCCTCTCTGAAAAACATCTGTCAATCCCGGCGTAGGCCGCTTATCGTATGCGGACGGCCTCAACTTGCTCCAACATAGCGGGAAAAGCGGATTTGGGCCAGAGGCCTGCGGCGAGATCGGTACTTTCGGCGACGACGTTATCGGAAACTTGCGAGCAGAAACTCTCGCGCATTCTGCAGTACTTTGTATCGCGCAGGCTCGGGCAGGAGGCGCGCCAGTTCGATCGCGCCAATCATCGTTGAGAAGATGGCAAAAAACGCCCGATCCTTGTCCGTGGTGGTACGGCCCGGCATAAAGGGCAGTATCCGGCCTTTATAGGTTGCGAGTTTCTCGAAAATCTGTGCCCTCATTGGATTCTCGGCCCGTGCCAACTCCGATGCCAGCGCCGCCACCAGACATCCTTCTTCGGGGTGATCACAGTGCTCCGGGCTCATATAAGTTTGGACAATCGCCTTCACGCCGTCCCCGGCGCCGCGTCTTTCGTGGCCTTGGCCAGATGACCGGCAAACTCCTGAAATGCTTCGTCGAGGGATTCGCTCAGCAACTCGTTCTTGTTCTCGAAGTGCCTGTAAAACCCTCCGTGCGTGAGCCCATTGTCCCGCATGATGGCGGCGACCGCGGCGCCGGTCAGGCCCTCGCCCCGCACCCGACGCGCGGCGTCTTTAACGAGCCTCTGATGGATCTCGGCTTTGTGTTCCGGCTGGTAGCGCATAGCCTATCTCTAGGATGCCGGCGATCATTTCAACGCTGCAACCGCTAAATGCGTTTCTTGCATAGAAACTCGACTCTATAAGATGATCGCGATAATCCCATGAGTAGGAGGTTCTCATGCCATCGGAAGCGATCTTCGGGCTCCATCTTGTGCTGGGCTATGTCGCCTGGCTGCTTTCCTTCTTTACTTATGCTTGGCCCCGACTTAGGTCGATCAGCGGGTTCGAAGCGCAGCGCGCCATCGCTACACTGCATAGTTTTCGTTTTTTCGGCCTTGTCTTCATTCTTCCCGGCATGATCGGTCCCCAACTGCCCGCCGGTTTCGGGACCGTCGCGGCCTACGGCGACTTCGCCACCGGAATATTGGCAATCCTGGCGTTAACCACCGCGAACACACGTCGCCTCTTCTCGTTATTCGTCATAGCGTTCAACGTCGCCGGAACGGTGGATATCCTCGTCGATTACTACCACGGCATCAAGCTGAACCTCCCCGCCGTCGCGGGACAACTGGGCGCCGCATACGGGATCGTCATCATCTATGTACCGCTCCTGATGATCACTCACGTCGCGGCCTTTTATTTGTTGTTGCGACGCCAAACTGTTACAGCAACCGTTCCCGCAGGCGAGAGCGGCCGCGCTCGGCAAGCAAGTAGCTACCGATAATGAACCATATCAGGCCGCTTCCTCAACCGGCGTTTCACCGGGGCAGTCTTTGTACGAGTCGCGCGTTATCCGAGCGCTAACCGCTTTCCCCGATCCGAATATGCCCTTGCCGATCAAGAACTCAGTAGGTTTCAGTAAGTTATTGTTTATTGCCTGATACTCGACAAAAAATGAAGGCCTCCACACTGATGGCTCTTGACCAGACCCAGAACACGATTGACGCCGTGAATACTTGGGCCCAGTTTGCACCGCTCACACGCTGCTCGGCGATTCGCCGGGCCTTGCGGCAGTGCCGCACAGCGAGTTCGTCGCCCTGGCGCGCCTGGCGCTCAAATGGCATGACCTGGCCCTTGGCGGGCGCCTGCGATCTGATCAACAGCTCCGCCTATTTCGTGGCCTTCCCGTCTCTCCATACATCCTCTTCCCCTGCGTGATCGGCGAGGGAGGGCTCTGCCTCTGGCTCCTGGTGGCCGGAGTGAACAAGACGAAGTGGTGTGCCATCGTGGGCGATACGTTCTTCGAACGAGGTAAGTTAAGTGATTCCGCTCAGAACCTCTGCAACCAGACTTAGGGCCAAACTAGAAAAAAATGTCTGAGCCGCTTACCAGCGACTTAAACTGACGCCTCCGCGTTATGCGCCTATCATGCTTATTTGTCGTCAACAAAATCTCACCGCACCGGCCCCTTGACGGGGTCCCCGTGCCGCGAGAAACCGCGCAGGCCGAGGCTGGTCGCGCAAGTAATCGCGCCATTTCGCTCAGTTAGGCCTTGATCGAAGCCAAAATCGTGGTTTAACACAACGAGCGGCAGGTTTCTAATCGCCCACCTCTACGCCGCACACGCTCGGATTTTCGCAAATCTTCGCGATGGGAAGGCCGATTGCACGCTTTCGCTGCCATGAAGGACTTCTTCCGGAATGGCGAACACCTGATCCGGGTCCTGCTTTTGCTGGCGGTGGCACTAATTGCCTTCCTAATAATAAGGCGAACAGTCATCCCGGCCGATTTTGGCAAGTACGGGCACTTCCGCCCCGGCGCCATGGATGATATCCGAGCGCGCCAAGTAAAGTTCGCCGGCCACCAAACCTGCGAAGCCTGCCATTCCGACCAAGCCGAAGTAAAAAGCAAGGGAAACCACGCCAACATCGGCTGCGAAGCCTGCCATGGCCCGCTCGCCAAGCACGCTGAAGATCCGGCCTCGGTTGTTCCCCAGCTTCCCGATACCGCGGTCTTGTGCGCGATTTGCCATGAGGCCAATCAGGCTAAGCCGAAATGGTTCCCGCAGGTGGTGACAGCGGAGCACTCGGGCGGCGTGGCGTGCAATACGTGCCACAAGCCGCACGCTCCGAAGATCGGAGGCTAGCCATGGACATGACCCGGCGAGACCTACTGAAAAAATCCGGCAAGTTCATCCTGCTCACCTCCGCGGCCGCTGCCGCGTGGGACTTTGTGCTTGCGGGCAAGATGGAAGCATCGCCCAACTATGATGTGACAAAGCACTGGTGGGCCATGGTGATCGACCCGGAAAAATGCATCGGCTGCGGCAACTGCGTGCGCGCCTGCGAATCCGAGAACGACGTTCCTACCGGCTACTTTCGCACCTGGATCGAGCGCTACCACGTCGAGGAAGCCGACTTCGAACATCCGCAGGTGGATTCGCCAAACGGCGGGCACGACGGCTTTCCCGAAAAATACAAGGACGCAGGCAAGACCTTCTTCATTCCCAAACTTTGCAACCACTGCGCCGACTCGCCCTGCGTCCAGGTCTGCCCGGTCGGCGCGACCTTCGTAACTCCCGATGGCGTCGTACTGGTGGATAAACAATATTGCCTCGGCTGCCGCTACTGCATCCAAGCCTGTCCCTACGGCTGCCGATTCCTCAACCCGAAGACCAACACCGCCGACAAATGCACGCTTTGCTATCACCGCATCACGCAGGGCCTCACCACTGCGTGCTGCGAAGTGTGCCCCACGCAGGCTCGCGTGTTGGCCGATCTTAAAAATCCCAAGGACCCGATCCACGAGTTCCTCAGAACCCACAGCGTGCAAGTCTTGAAGCCGCAAATGGCTACCCACGCCAAGGTGTTCTACAAGAACCTCGACGGATCGGTGCGATAAGGAGCAATGTATGCACCCCCTCCTGCCCGGCGTTGAAGGCTACATGTACCCCAACGAGATCGAGCTGCAGTGGAGTATCCTGATCGTGCTCTATCCCTACATCACAGGCTTGGTGGCGGGGGCGTTCATTCTGGCATCTCTCGAACGCGTATTCAAGGTGGAAGCCGTCAAGCCCACCTACCGCCTGGCGCTGTTAGTAGCGCTCGCGTTCCTGCTGGTCGCGCCCCTGCCATTGCAGCTTCACCTCGGCCATCCTGAACGTTCGTTCGAGATGTACCTGACTCCACACCGCTCCTCCGCGATGGCTATGTTCGGCTTCGTTTATCTCTGGTACCTCATGGTCGTGCTGCTGATGGAAATCTGGCTGGATTATCGCCAGGAGATTGTGGAGTGGGCCGAAACAGGCGTTGGCTTCAAGAAATGGATTTATAAGATCCTCACGCTCGGCTCGCACAACATCAGCCCGGCCGCGCTGCGCATCGACGATAAGGTCGGCTACTTCATTACCCTGATCGGCATTCCTTCCGCGTTTCTGTTGCATGGCTATGTCGGCTTTATCTTCGGTTCAGTGAAGGCCAATCCCTGGTGGTCCTCACCGCTGATGCCAGTCGTCTTCATTTTCTCCGCCATGGTCTCTGGAATCGCGGCAGTCATGTTGATATACATGCTGACCTCCTGGCTGCGCCGCGTCCGGATCGACATGCGTTGCATGGATACCATCGCGCGGTATCTGCTCTACACCTTCATCATCGATTTTTCGCTCGAAATGCTGGACCTTGTGCACCGTATCTATGAAGCTGACGAGTCGCTCAGCGCACTTGACTTCATGGTGCACACGAGGCTGTATTTCTCCCAGGTGGTTCTCCAGATCTTCATCGGAACCCTGCTTCCTGTAGCCCTGCTCGGGCTCACCCAGATCGTCGAGCTTTCCGAGATAGCCCGCAAGGCTATCTACGCGACCACCGGCGCGCTGACGCTGATCAGCATCTTTGCCATGCGCTGGAACGTCGTCATCGGCGGCCAGCTTTTTTCGAAAAGCTTCCTCGGATACACATCCTACAAGATGGGCTTTGCAACCCGCGAGGGTTTGTTGCCCGCCATTATTCTTACTCTTTTGCCGTTTGTCATTCTCTACGTGCTGGTGAAATTGTTGCCGCCTTGGCCTAAGAGCGAAGCGGCAGCGTAAGGAGGCGCCATGCGTGGGCCTTCCACGACGGAAGAGACCCATCAGATCGAAGCGCTGGCCGAGGCGGTCGAGGAGCTTCGCCGCCGCGTCGCCGCGCTCGAGCAATGGTCAACCAGCGTCGCATCCGGGGCGAGCATCCCGGCCACGCCCGCTCCGACCGCGATTTCAACCCCCGATCTTCCGGAAGTGTCCCCTGGCATTCTGGCCGCGCTCGGCCGCTTGCTACTCGGCATCGCCGGCGCCTACCTGCTGCGTGCCATCACCGAAGCCGGACTCGTTCCACAACTCACCGGGACCATCCTCGGACTGCTGTACGCCGCAGGCTGGCTGGTATCCTCTTTCCGCATTCCGACCGAGGATCGGCTTTCCGTCGCTATACACGGCATCGCAGCGGCGTGCATTGTCGCACCGCTGCTTTGGGAAGCCACGGTTCGCTTCCATACTGTTTCGACCATTGCATCCGCATCGGTACTGACGCTGTTCGTAATCTTGGGGCAAACTTTCGCCTGGCTACACTATCATTCCGCTCTCGCTGGTGTCACCGCTTTCGCGGGTTCAGCCACAGCTATCGCATTGATCATGGCGACGCTCGATCCGGTTCCCTTCACCATCGCATTGATAGTTGCCGCAGTGGTGGTCGAGTTTGGAGCATGGCGTGGCAGTGCATTGGGCTGGCGCTGGATCGTTGCCCTCACATGCGACTGTTGCGTGTTCCTTGTGCTGTACCTGCCAAGCAGGCCGCAAGGACTTCCGGAAGGCTACGCACCAGTTCCGATTCCCACCGTCGGCGCGCTGTTGATCGCGCTCGTCGCCATCTACGTCGGCAGCACCACGATGCGGACGCTCTCGCGCAAAACGAGTATTACTTGGTTTGAGCTCCTGCAAGTGGCCGCCTCTGCGTCGTTGGCCATCGGAGGCGGATTGCGGATCTCGCACGGCGCCGGCCGTACTGCGATCTTGATCGGCATTGCATGTCTGGGCCTTGCAGCGGCCAGCTATCTGGTCGCCTTCAGCCCTCTCGCCCGCGCGAATCCGCGCAATTTCCACGCGTACGCAACATTCGCGCTACTGCTGATGCTGGCCGTAGGAGTTCTGACAAATTCCGCCGCTGTGCCACTCTGGATCGCGCTCGCGCTTGGCACGGCAGGGCTTCAATCGATCAGGCGCGGGAACACCCTCGCCATGCACTCAGCGACTTACTTACTCGGCGCCGCAGCGGCGGCCGGTTTACTCACATATTCCAAACACGGACTGCCGCTGAATTCGGCATCGCTGTTTTGCGCCGCTGCCGCAGCGGTCAGTTACGGTCTCCTTCTGCGGATCAGAAGGGACCGCGCGCTCGATTGGCCGGACCGCGTCCCTGGCGCGCTGATGGCGGTGCTGCTCTGCTGGAGCTGCGTGGGCCTCGCTGTCGGATTCCTGCAACGCGCCCACCTTAGTCCACCCGTGGCGGGCACGCTCTCGACCACGCTCATTGCGTCGGTGGCTGTCGCGCTGGCCTGGATCGGCACTCGCAAAGGCATGCGCGAGTTGATCTGGATTTTGTTCCCTTGGATGATTTTCGGCGGAATGAAATTGGCCGCCGAAGACTTCCAGCAAGGCAGCCCGGCGACTCTCTTCCTGTCGCTTCTGGTCTACGGCGGGACCCTGATCGCTCTTCCGCGTCTCTTCCGCCGTACCCCGCGCTACAGGCCGAATGCGGCGAAAGACTTCTAATGATAAAACTTCCAGCTTGAGTCGCTCTGAGACCCGCAGACGCCCGCTCGCAAACCGGCAAAGAAGGCTGCGTCGCCTGAGGCGAAGCCTTTCTCCGGACGTCGATTTTGGCGGGCAGAGTGGCCGAAAGGGGCGCCTAGGCATCCTCACCGTGTTCTTTCGGCGACCTCCCGGCGCAAAATGGCCAGGCACTTGTCGAATAACGCCCTGCTCGTTGAATCGGTCCCTCCTTCGCCACGGACTATGGTGTTGAACTTCGAAAGCTCGTTATTGGAGGGTTGGCGAGATAGTGTCTGGATCGTCGCTAGCCTTGATCGGAAACGCCTCGGCGCAAGATACCAGGGGAGCGAGAAATGTACGGCCGAGGCGTTTTCGATAAGGAGACTAGAAGGAAGGCGCTGGCGTTTGCGGCGGACGCTG
>Ga0335078_10008733_pt1 | contig 15051 bp, 14 predicted proteins | sample Lox_Sample_32_FD_206711 | JGI IMG/M metagenome (GOLD analysis project Ga0335078, IMG submission 206711) | Soil microbial communities from Loxahatchee National Wildlife Refuge, Florida, United States - Lox_Sample_3.2 | ecosystem: Environmental > Terrestrial > Soil > Wetlands | place: USA...
TTGGCGCCAGCGGCAGCACATCCTCTGCAGGCAGCCCCTCTGGAACTCAGTTGAACGTAACCGCTTAGACCGTGACCGCGTAGGCGAACAAGGTTTGTCGGCCGAAGCAAAAGGGCACACAAGAGAAGGCTCCCACCCCCCAAGAGCTTTCACCTTGTGTGCCTTTTTGGCAGCGGCGGCACTGCGGTGCCGGGAGATAACTCACGAATGCGATGGAGCAAATAAAACCACCAATTTCAACGTCAGCGGCAGCGTCACGTTACTTGGGGCCGTGACTATAGTCATCTTGTTCCACCCCAAGGACATGCCTCACTCTAGTACGGATCGCTATCACCAAAGTCATCCGGGCTGAACTCTCGGACCTATGCCTCGATCAAAGTCATCGTCAGCTTCCTCTTCTTTGGGCGCGGACTGGACTCGCCTGCTGGCGGATCCTGATCTTCTCTCTCACTTGGGGGAGTTGCTGCAGACTTACCGCGAGGCCTCTGCCGAGCAGCGCGACGAGGCGCTGCTGCAAGTGCTCCGCAAGATAAAGCAAGGAAAGGGGAAAGCCGCTCGCGCGGCTTCGGCGTCTGCCTCGGCATCAACCCCGGCGGCAACGACGACAGCCGAATTGCCCCCAGCAACGCCGGTGGCCCCTGAGCCCGCGGCGCTACCACCGTTTGAACCGAGTCTTTTCTCCATGTCCACGGGGCAGGACCGGCGGCGGCATCCCAGAATCAAGTGCTTTGTCGCAGTCGAACTTCGGCCGGAAGGGTCTTCCTCCCCGATTTGGGGCAATCTCTCCAATACCAGTCTGGGAGGCTGCCTGGTGGAAACGCCCACGCCGGTTCCCACCGGGGTGAAGATGGAGATTGGCCTTTGGCTGGCAAATGGCAAGATCTGGGTCAAAGGTATGGTGCTGAACGGCGTCGCCACCCGCAGCAACCCGGCGGTGCGCATCCGCTTCGCGGACCTCGATCCCAACGAGCGCGAGAGCTTGCGCCAGTTCCTCAAGTACGTAGAAAGCACCACCCGCGGATACGCTTCCGAGAACGGCTATCTGGCCCAGCTGAAACGGTAAATCTCTTCAGAGAGACTTAGCCCTCTGCCCGTCCCCTTCGCAGCAGAATAGACGTGAATCCTTGTTCAGCTCTAAACATCCGAATAAGCAGTGGAAACCTGCTTTTGTCGGGTTCTCCACACCCCGCTGCTGCGGGAAATTGATACACTGAGAGAGTAGAGCCCCCCGGATTTCAGCCGCAGTCTGCAGGCTACTCTCAACCGAGGTGACCCACAAGAACGCCTGGAAAGGGGAATTTCTTAAATGGTGGCAAGCGAGACGCTGCTGACCGGCCAGCAACTGGACACCCTGAGCATCAACACCATTCGCACCCTGAGTATTGACGGAGTGCAGAAGGCCAATTCCGGGCATCCGGGCGCCCCTATGGGCCTGGCGCCGGTGGCTTACTCGTTATGGCAGCAATTTCTGCGCTACGATCCGCAGGATCCGCTCTGGCCTAATCGCGACCGCTTCGTTCTCTCCGCCGGACACGCCTCGATGCTGCTGTATTCCATGCTGTATCTCTCCGGCGTGCGGCGTCTGGATGCCAGCGGCAAGATAATGGACGCGCCGGCAGTTTCGCTCGATGACATCAAACAATTCCGGCAGCTGGATAGCATCACTCCGGGACATCCGGAATACGGCCTGACCACTGGGGTCGAGACCACGACCGGACCCCTGGGACAGGGCGTGGGCAATAGCGTTGGCATGGCCATCGCCGCCAATTGGCTGGCGGCGCGGTACAACCGTCCCGGCTTCGAGATTTTCAATTACAACATCTATTCGATTTGCAGCGATGGCGACATGATGGAAGGTGTGGGCAGCGAAGCTGCCTCCCTGGCCGGCCATCTCCGGCTGCCGAATCTTTGCTGGATCTATGACGCGAACCATGTAACCCTCGATGGTCCCGCGGCATGGTCGTTCAATGAAGATGTGGGCGAGCGCTTCCGCGCCTACGGCTGGAATGTTCAGCACGTTACCGACGCGAACGATCTGAATGCCCTCAACGCCGCCTACCAGAATTTTCTGCAGACCAAAGACCGGCCGACTTTCATTATCGTGAACAGCCATATCGGCTATGGCGCTCCTCACAAGCAGGACACCAATGCCGCCCACGGCGAGCCGCTGGGCGAGGAAGAAGTCCGCCTGGCGAAGAAGTTCTATGGCTGGCCTGAGGACGCGAAATTTCTGGTTCCTGAGGGCGTGCTGGAAAATTTCCGTGAGGGAATCGGAAAGCGCGGGCGCGATTTGCGGGAGAAGTGGGCCAAACTGTTCGCGGAATATAAGAAAGAACACGCCGACCTTGCGCTGCAGATCGAGCAGATGCAGCGCCGCGAGCTGCCGGCGGGATGGGACAGCACTCTGCCCGCCTTCCCCGCTGATGCCAAGGGCGTGGCCACGCGCGAAAGCTCGGGCAAGGTGCTCAATGCTCTGGCGCAGAAAGTGCCCTGGCTGATTGGCGGCGCCGCCGACCTGGCAACCTCCAACAAAACTGATCTGAAGTTTGATGGCGCTGGAACCTTTGAGCCGGGAAGCTACGGCGGACGCAATTTTCACTTCGGCGTGCGCGAGCATGCTATGGGCGCGGCCTTGAACGGAATGGTGCTTTCGGGGGTCAGGGCCTTCGGCGGCACATTCTTCAATTTCAGCGATTACATGCGGCCCACGATTCGCCTGGCCGCCATCATGGAGATTCCGGTCATCTACATCTTCACTCACGACTCGATCGGGCTGGGCGAAGACGGGCCGACCCATCAGCCCGTCGAGCAACTGGCTTCACTGCGCGCCATGCCCGGCCTCACGCTGCTGCGGCCTGGCGATGCCAATGAAGTGGTCGAGGCGTACAAGCTGGTGATGCAGCTGCGCCACCGGCCGGCGGCGCTGGTACTGAGTCGCCAGGCGGTGCCTACGCTCGATCGCACGAAATATGCCTCTGCTTCCGGCGTAGCAAAAGGCGCCTACGTTCTTGCAGACGCCGCTCACGGCAAACCCGACGTCATTCTCCTGGGAACGGGCAGCGAGCTTTGCTTGTGCGTGGCGGCTTATGAGCAACTGAAATCGGAAGGCGTGCAGGCGCGCGTGGTCAGCATGCCGTCGTGGGACATTTTTGAGCAGCAGAGCGAAGACTACAAGAAACAGGTGCTGCCGCCGGCGGTGAAAGCACGCGTAGCCGTCGAGATGGCTTCCACCTTTGGCTGGCCGCAATACGTCGGCCCGGCTGGAGTCGTGATCGGCATGCACCGCTTCGGAGCTTCCGCGCCGCTGAAGGACCTGCTGAAAAAATTCGGTTTCACGGTCGAGAATGTGGCCGCGGCGGCGCGTGAGGCCATCAAAAAAGCAAAGAGTTAGCGGAAACTGGCATTGTGGCACCTGGCCCCGTGTCGAATCTTGAGCCCCAGAGGATGCCGAGATCGCAGAGGCCAAGCAATCAAATTTCGGAGAAGAGCATGAACCCTACCAGCACGCTCGAAACGGCTAAAGCTGTCAACCCAGTAAAGGAACTGCAGAAATTCGGCCAGTCTGTCTGGCTCGATTACATTCGCCGCGATCTGCTCACCGGCGGTGAGCTCAAACGCCTGATTGAAGAAGATGGCGTTCGGGGCATGACGTCGAACCCGGCGATCTTTGAAAAGGCCATTGCCGACAGCAAGCTCTATGACGACATTCTGGCTTCGCTGCGCGGCAAGCCCGGCCTTTCTCCCACGGCGTGTTACGAGACCATCGCCATTCGCGACATACAGGATGCCGCGGACATTCTTCGCGGCGTCTACCAAAGCACCCAGCGCCGCGACGGCTACGTGAGCCTGGAAGTCTCTCCCTACCTGGCCCGCGAGACGAAGGCAACGATCGAGGAAGCGCGGCGGCTGTGGAAAGCGGTGGGACGCGAGAACATCATGATCAAAGTTCCCGGCACCCGGGAAGGCATCCCGGCGTTTCAGCACCTGATTAGCGAAGGCATCAACATCAATGTCACGCTGCTGTTTTCCCGGCAGGTCTATGAGCAGGTCGCTGAAGCCTATGTTGCCGGGGTGGAACAGCTGGCGGCCAAGGGCGGCGAGGTGGCCAAGATCGCCAGCGTGGCCAGTTTTTTCATCAGCCGCATTGACACTCTGGTCGATTCCATTGCCGAGAGCAAACGCAAAGCCTCAAAAGACGCCGCCGAGCAGCAAAAGCTGAAGAACATTGAAGGGAAAGTGGCCGTGGCCAACGGCAAGCTGGCCTACCAAAGCTACCAGCGTATTTTCGGCAGTGATCTGTGGAAGAAGCTGGCTGCCCGCGACGCCAAGACGCAGCGCGTGCTGTGGGCCAGCACCAGCACCAAGAATCCGAATTACAACGACGTGATGTACGTCGAAGAGCTGATTGGGCCGGAAACAGTAAACACCATGCCTCCCAACACTCTGGAGGCTTACCGCGATCATGGAAAGCCCCGCACCAGCCTTACCGAAGATCTTCCAGGCGCAGAACGCACCATGAAAGAATTGGCGCAGCTGGGCATTTCAATTGACGAAGTGACCGACAAGCTGACCCAGGACGGGGTGCGTCTGTTCGCCGAGGCCTTTGACAAATTGCTGGCCGCCGTCGAAAAGAGCACCCAAGCGTAAGGAAAGGCGCCCGTGAACGAGCTGAAGTATGCATTGCCGGAGGCTTTGTCGGCAGCCGTCAATGCGAACCTGGAAGATTGGAACAAAGGCAAGAAGACGCGCCGCTTGTGGCAGCGCGACGCCTCTCTCTGGACCGGCTCTGACGAGGCCGAGTGGCTGGGGTGGCTTTCGATTACCGAGGACCAGCTCGCCGGCATCGAGCAATTGCGCCGCGCTGCGCAGGACGCCAAATCGAGCGGCTTTCGCAATGTGCTGCTGTTGGGCATGGGCGGTTCCAGCCTGTGCCCGGAGGTTTTCGACAAGACTTTCGGCCATATTGCCGGCTTTCCCCGGCTGCTGGTGCTGGACTCGACTGATCCCGCCCAAATCAAGGCGTTTGAAAGAAAAGTAGATCTGACGCAGACGTTTTTCGTGGTCTCGAGCAAGTCCGGCACCACCCTTGAACCCAACATCTTCAAGCAATACTTCTTCGAGCGGGCCAAGCTGGCGGTGGGCGCGGAGAAAGCCGGCAGCCGCTTTATCGCCATTACCGATCCTGGCTCGCATCTGCAGCAGGTGGCGCAATCCGACCGCTTCCGTCACATTTACTTTGGCGTGCCCAGCATCGGCGGGCGCTATTCGGCGCTTTCCAATTTTGGCATGGTGCCGGCGGCGCTGATGGGTGTGGATAGCGCAAAACTTCTCGATCGTACACAGAAAATGGTGGAGGCGTGCGGCCCGAATGCGGCCGTCGAGGAAAATCCTGGCGCCCTGCTGGGCGTGATTCTCGGCACCGCCGCCCGCCACGGACGCGACAAGGTCACCATCATCGCTTCCCCGGGCATCGCCGACCTGGGCGCATGGCTGGAACAGTTGCTGGCCGAATCCACCGGCAAGCAGGGCCATGGCATAGTGCCGGTTGACCGGGAAGAACCGGGCGCTCCTGAGGTTTACGGCAACGACCGCCTGTTCGCCTACCTGCGCCTGGGGCCCGGGCCCGATGCACAGCAGGACGCAAAACTTGCCGCCCTGGAAAAAGCGGGGCAGCCGGTCGTGCGCATTTCGCTCGCAGATGCCTATGACTTGGGCGCGGAGTTCTTCCGTTGGGAGATTGCCACGGCGGTGGCGGGGGCGATCATCGGAATCAACGCTTTCAACCAGCCGGATGTTGAGGCCAGCAAGGTGGCTACGCGCAAACTAACCTCGGAATATGAAAAAAGCGGCGCCCTGCCCGCGGAAAGTCCTATCCTGGAAGAGAAGGGCATCAAGCTTTTCACCGATCCTAAAAACGCCGAGACCCTGGCCCAGGCCGCAGGCACCGACAAGTCCCTGGCCGGCTACTTGCGCGCCCACTTCAATCGCATCAACCCAGGCGACTATTTTGCGCTGCTGGCCTACATCGAGATGAATACCGCGCACGAAGCCGGCCTGCAGCAGATGCGGCATGCGCTGCGCGACAAGAAGCGCGCCGCGACCTGCCTGGGCTTTGGGCCGCGCTTTCTGCACTCGACCGGGCAGGCGTACAAGGGCGGACCGAATTCGGGAGTGTTTTTGCAGGTCACCTGCGAGGATGCCGCGGATCTGCCCGTGCCGGGACAGAAATACAGCTTTGGGACGGTCAAAGCGGCGCAAGCGCGGGGAGATTTTCAGGTGCTGGCCGAGCGCGGGCGGCGGGCCTTGCGCGCGCATTTAGGCAAGGATCTGGAGGCGGGCCTCAGCCATCTGCAGCAGGCGTTTCGCCAGGCGCTGGGGTAAGCGCTACAAATCCATACAGAAACGATTTAATATTGGCAGATACTGCGAAGGAGCAGCCATGCGATTGGGAATGGTAGGTCTGGGCCGGATGGGCGCCAACATGACGCGCCGCCTGATGCGCGGCGGCCACGAAGTGGTGGTCACCGACCTGAGCGCGGAGAACGTGAAGAAGATCGCGACCGAAGGCGCCATCGCCTCCACCTCGCTCGATGATTTTGTCGCCAAGCTGGGCAAGCCGGGCATCGCCTGGCTGATGGTCCCGGCGGGCGGCCCCACCGAGCAGACCGTGCAGGCGCTGGCGCAGCGCATGCAGACTGGCGCCATTCTGATTGATGGCGGGAATTCTTATTTCAAAGACGACGTCCGCCGCGCCAAAGAACTCAAGACCAAGGGCATGCACTATGTGGACGTCGGCACCAGCGGCGGGGTGTGGGGTCTGGAGCGCGGCTACTGCATGATGATTGGCGGGCCCAAAGACGTGGTGCAGCAGCTCGACCCCATCTTCAAAACTCTGGCGCCCGGCCGGGGAGACATTCCGCGCACTCCGGGCCGCGAGAAAATGACGGGCACCGCCGAAGAGGGCTATATGTACTGCGGTCCTTCGGGCGCCGGCCACTTCGTCAAGATGGTGCACAACGGCATCGAGTACGGCATTATGCAGGCCTATGCCGAGGGCTTTGACATCTTCCGCAACGCCACCAGCAAAGAATTGCCCGTGGACCACCGCTACGATCTCAACCTTCCGGATATTGCCGAGGTCTGGCGGCGGGGCAGCGTGATCAGTTCCTGGCTGCTCGATCTCACCGCCATTGCCCTGGCGGAGAACCCCACGCTCTCGGAATATGAAGGGTTCGTGCAGGATTCGGGCGAGGGCCGCTGGACGATCGAAGCGGCGATCGAAGAAGCCGTGCCTGTAGATGTGCTTTCTGCGGCGCTTTTCGTGCGCTTCCGCTCGCGCCAGCAGCACACCTTCGCGGAGAAGGTCCTTTCTGCCATGCGGCAGAAGTTCGGCGGCCACGTGGAACCGGCCCCGGTAAAGAAGTCAGCATAGCCCGGCCATACAGGATTTTCTATGGTTCAAACCGCAGTCATGCCCGTCACGCAGCGTGTTGGAAAGGTGAGCGATCCCTGCACCATGGTCATTTTTGGGGTGGCCGGCGACCTTACCGGCCGCAAGCTCATTCCCGCGCTCTACAATCTGGCCAAGAGCGATCTGTTGTCGCGCGAGTTCGCTGTGGTAGGCGTGGCCCGCGCCAAGTGGTCGGAGGACGATTTCCGCAATCACGCTTCGGAGGCGATCAAGGAGTACGCCACCGACGCCGTGGACCCCGATATCTGGGAGTGGTTCGTGCGCCGCCTCTACTACTTCCGCGCCGACTTCAACGACAAGAGCATTTATCCCGCGCTCAAGGAATTTGTCGAGAAAGTGGACAAAGATCATTCCACCCATGGCAACCACCTTTATTACATGGCGACCGCGGCCAATTATTTCGGGCCGGTGGTCGAGCAGATGGCCGCGGTGGGCATGATGCGGCAAGAGAATCAATCGTGGCGGAGAGTAATTATCGAGAAACCCTTCGGGCACGATCTCGATTCCGCCCGCGAATTGAACCAGCGGCTGCTGCAGGTGGCCGAAGAAAAGCAGATCTACCGCATTGACCACTACCTGGGGAAGGAAACCGTCCAGAACATCTTGGCTCTGCGCTTCGCCAACGGCATCTTCGAGCCCATCTGGAACCGCCGCTACATTGACCATATTCAGATTTCGGTGGCGGAAACCGTCGGGGTCGAGCAGCGTGGTGGATACTACGACACCGCCGGCGCCCTGCGCGACATGGTGCCCAACCACATCATGCAGCTCATCAGCCTGACCGCCATGGAGCCGCCGGTCTCTTTCCGCGCCGATTCGGTGCGCGACGAGCAAGCCAAAATTCTGCACGCCATTCAGCCGCTGAGCGCGGAAGAAGTTCTAAGCAAAACCGTGCGCGGCCAATATGGCGAAGGCCAGGTAGAGGGCAAGCGTATTCCCGCCTATCGCGCCGAAGAGGGCGTGCCCCCGGAGTCGCGCACCGAAACCTTTGTCGCCATGAAGCTGCAGATTGACAACTGGCGCTGGGCCGACGTGCCGTTTTATCTGCGCACCGGGAAAGCGCTGGCGGCGCACAACACCCACATCGTGATTCAGTTCCGCCGCGCGCCCTTCGTGCTCTTCCGCGATACGCCGGTAGAAAACCTTCTGCCCAACCAACTGGTGCTGCACATTCAACCGGAAGAAGGCATCTCGCTGCGCTTTGCCGCCAAGGTACCGGGCCCGGCCATGCGCCTGGGCGCGGTGGATATGAACTTCGAATACGCCGATTACTTCGGCCAGCAGCCCTCCACCGGCTACGAGCGCCTGCTGCACGACTGCATGATCGGCGATGCCACCCTGTTTCAGCGCGCCGATATGGTCGAGGCCGGCTGGTGCGTGGTCAGCCCGGTGCTGGATGTCTGGCGGGCGCTGCCGCCGCGCAATTTCCCCAACTATTCGGCAGGCACCTGGGGGCCCAAAGAGGCCGATGAGCTTCTGGAGCGCGACGGCCGGCGCTGGAGGAACTTCGAAGAATGATTCTCGCAGGCGACATTGGCGGCACCCACGCTCGCTTGGCCTACTTTGAGCTCAATAACGGCCACTTCAGCCTTATCTCGGCCTCGGTTTTTCCCAGCCGCGAATACTCCGGCCTGGATGAGATTGTGGCTCGCTTCGTAAGCGACGCCAAAATTCGTCCCGATGAAGCCTGTTTCGGCGTGGCCGGGCCGGTGCGCAATGGCCGGGTGGAAACCTCCAATCTTCCCTGGATCGTCGAAGCCCGCCGGCTGGCGGCTGAGCTGAAAATTCAGGAAGCTCGGCTGATCAACGATCTCGAGGCCAGCGCCTGGGGAGTGGGCGAACTCACCGCCAAAGACGTGGTCGCGTTGAACCAGGTGAAGGGCGATCTTTGCGCCAACCAGGCAGTCATCGCCGCCGGAACCGGGCTGGGAGAGGCCGGCATGTTCTGGGATGGCGCACGCCACCACGTAGTCGCTTGCGAAGGCGGGCATTGCGACTTTGCCCCACGCAACGAACTGGAAGTGGAGCTGTTCCGCTACCTCATGGGACGCTTCGGGCATGTCAGCTACGAGCGCATCGTCTCCGGCCCCGGACTGGTGAACGTCTTCCATTTTCTGCGCGACAGCGGGCGCGGCACCGAAGCCAAGTGGCTGCGCGAGCAGATGCAGGAGGGCGACCCGGCGGCGGCCATCTCCCGCGCTGCCATGGAAGGCAAGTGTCCGCTCTGCGAGCAGGCGCTCGACCTTTTCGTCTCGGTTTACGGCGCCGAAGCCGGTAATCTTGCGCTGAAAACCTTGTCCACCGGCGGCATGTACCTGGGCGGCGGCATCGCGCCCAAACTGCTCTCGAAACTGACCGGGCCGCTATTCATGCAGGCTTTCGTTTCCAAAGGCCGGCTGCAGCCGCTGCTCGAATCCATGCCGGTCAAAGTCATCACCAATGACCAGATCGCGCTGCTGGGCGCGGCCCGTTGCGCCGCGGTCAAGGCGGCGGCCTGAGGCAGATTTCCGTGGCGGCTACTCCTCAGCTTCGCGTGTTCCCTTCCCCGGCTGAATTATTTCGCGGCACCGCCGAGGAGTTTTCCGCCTTGGCCGCGCAGGCAGTACGCGAGCACGGAAGATTTTCGGTCGCACTCTCCGGTGGATCTACTCCCAAGGGTCTGTATTCCCTCTTGGCCGACCGCTTTCAAGATCTCCCCTGGAACAAGATTTATTTCTTCTGGGGAGATGAGCGCCATGTTCCCCCCGAGAGCCCTGAAAGCAACTATCGGATGGTACGCGAGGCCCTGCTCTCGCGAGTTGCCGTGCCGGAAGACCACGTTTTTCGGGTTCGCGGCGAGGAAACCGATGCCGATGCCGCCGCCCGCGAATATGAAAGGGCGCTTGCGGGATTCTTCGGCCTGCAGCCGGGCCAGTTTCCCCGCTTCGACCTGATTCTTCTCGGCCTCGGCGAGGATGGCCACACCGCCTCTCTCTTCCCCGGCTCCAGGGGCCTGCAGGAAAAAGGCCGTCTGGTGATCGCCAACTGGGTGGAAAAATTCAAAGACTACCGCATCAGCTTCACCTATCCCGTGCTCGACCACGCCGCCTGCGTGATGTTTGTGGTCAGCGGCGCGGCCAAAGCGCCCATCCTGCGCCAGGTGCTCGAGGAGCCGCTGGCCGGGCTTCCTTCACAAGCTGTACAAGTGCGCCAGGGCAGCCTGCTCTGGTTCGTGGATGCCGCCGCCGCCAGCGCATTGCAGAAGCCCAACGTGGCCTGACGGTGTCTGCGAATCCGGGAAAGTCAAAACGGGAGGCAAAAACTGGGAAGCTTAGCCGCTCTCAGAACACCGGCACCAGCTTGTGTTTCTTCTGGAAGATCTTGCGGTCCACGGCGCGCATCACTTCAGTAAAGTCGCTGCCGGTCACATACGGGGCCACGCCCCAGGCGAAGGACATTTCATATGCCTTCTGGCTGGTGACGTTCCACTGCTCCACCGAGTGCAGCAGCCGCTGCACCGGATAATCGGCCTGCTCCTCGCTGGTATCGGGCATCAGAATCAGGAACTCATCGCCGCCCTGGCGGAAGACCAGGTCGCCGCCGCGAAACACCGCCCGCAGCATCTTGGAAAATTCGATCAGCAGCTTGTCGCCTTCCAGCGTGCCGAAGCTGGCATTGATTTTGCGGAAGCCGTTCAGGTCAATGGTCATGAAGGTCAGCGGGCTTCCCAGGCGGTTGGCGCGGGCCACCTCGCGGGGAATCAGCACGTTCACCGCGCGCCGGTTGAGCAACTGGGTCAGCGGGTCCACCAAGGAAAGGCTTTCCAGCCGTTCATTGAGCACCAGTTCGCTGATCAGGCGGCGGCGGGTGGCGTTGAGGGTGAGCTTCTGGCCGAGCAGGTAAATGTTGAACAGTAGAATCAGGGAAATCAGGCCGAAGAAGAGCTGCGGCAGGTAACCCTGCTCGATCCTCACCACGTGGCGTGTCCACACCACATTGGGCACCAGCAACGCGAGCAGGCCGGTGGTCAGTACAACGATGACCAGCAGCCCGATGGACCAGAGCTGCAAGTCGCGGCCGGAAAGTTGTTGGATCTGGTCCTGAATCTCTTCCGCGCGCATCAGCATGGTGGGCGGCGCAACCTGCTCATCCTTTGCTTCGGACATTTTCCTCCCCCCGGGCCCTGCGCACACGCCGGCCAGCGTAGCTGAAGATCATTTGTAATGGATGCGGAACCCGGATGCAGATGGAAAACTGCCCGTGATTGTTACGTCGGTAATGCCCGAAAACCCGCGCCGGACCGGGTTCAGCGCGGCTCAGGCGTAGCTGACCTCGGCCAGAACGTTGCGCCCGTCCTCTTTGCGAACCACGATTTCGACCCTCCGCCCGGTAGGCAGCGCGTTGCGCACATCGCCGTCGAGGGCCAGGGTGCGCGCGGGGGCGGCGCCGTCACTGAGCGTGACAATCGAGGTATTAGGCTGGCCCACTCGCGACTCGAAGAACTCAACCCGCTCGACCAGGCCGCGCTGCAGCAGCCCGCCGCCGCTGCCGGCTGAAACGCTCCGCACACTCTGCGTTGCCGGCGCGCCGGCGCCGGATTTCTTGCGGCGCAGCTCGAGCGCCGTGTTGCCCGCGAATGCGCCCGAAATCGCAAGCAGGATGAGCGACATGAAGATTCCGTCCACGCTGAGCAGCGAGCCCTGCAAAGCAATCCAGAGAACACCCAGCAGCGGAAGCAGCGCCATCAGCGCGGAAAGCATCAGGGTCATAGGTCGTTCAACCGGCCGGCCTCTCTGCGCGCCGTCTAAGCATGCGCTGGGCGCGCCTTTGGCAGCCCGAGAACCGGATTTTTTCCATGGAGAAGTTACCGCAAAAGCGCGTGGCGAGCAAATCGAGAGAGCCGGTCGCTTGGAAGCTTACTAAGCGGCGCGCCAGTCGCTGATTTCTTTGAGACCCTCGCCCCGGGTCTGCTCGAAGAGGCGGACGCGGTGGCGGCTGTGCTCGAATTCATGGATATCGGCCCAGACCTCGGCGCGCCAGGCTTCATCGTGCATGGCGGCCTCTCCGCAGGCGGCGCAGCGAGTGTACAGCCGTCGAGCGGGTTCGGTGGCCACGGGCGCGAGCGCCGGCAGCTCCAGAAAAACGCAGCGCACTTCCTGAATTTCGCCATCCTGGCCGAGGATGTGTTCGTACCGCAGCAGGAAGTCGAAGCCCAGGCGGCGGGCCTCCAGTTCGGCCTGAGACCGGCTGGGAAACGGACCGTACTCGGCCCGCAGCTGCTCGGTCGAATCGCATGCCATCCAGAAAATCTCCCTGCGCGCCATAGCTTGTCCCCTTAGGCCCCCCGCGCCGAAACCTCAGCTTTCGCAAGCGCGGCCACTGCCCTGGAGAAGGCAATTCGGCAGCCCATGGGCGTCCGGTAAGTGCAAGCGGCACAATAGGTTGCTGACCAAGCGCGAACCGCCGGCCGGCGAAGCTGCAAGCTCTTGCACTATTTCGCCCCACCGCGTCACCCCCGCTTGGCGAAATGCCAGCAGCCGCCACTTGGCACTCCCCAAACACTGCATTACCATCGCTTTAGAAAGCAGAAGGGCGCCTCCGCCCGCCCTTCGTGTTGAAAACATGGGTCAACGCCGGGAGCTCCGCAAAGAAGTCCGTCTCCCTGTCCGCATCTTTGGCACTGACGCGTCTGGGCACGTCTTCTCCGAGAACGTCTTCACCCTGGACATCAGCCGCTCGGGCGCGAGACTCGAAGGGGTGCAGGCGCAAATCAAAGTCGGCGAAATCATCGGACTCAGCTACAAACAGAACAAAGGACGTTTCGCCGTGCAATGGGCGGGCCAGCCCGGTACCCCGCGCGCCGGGCAGCTCGGCTTGCGGAACACTGCCCTCGACAAAAACATCTGGGAAATCTCTTTGCCGGTGGTGACCGTGGATCCGCACAAGCCCCAGGGCATCGCCGCCGGAGCCGACCGCCGCCAGCACCCGCGCTTGAAATGCACCAACTCGGTGCAGCTTCAGCCCGAAGGCCAGCCCGCCCCCATCTGGCTCAAAGCGCTCGATCTCAGCAGCGGCGGCTGCTTCATCGAGATGCCCATGCCGCTCAAGCAGGGGACCAAGGTGAAAATCGGCCTCTGGGTCAACGAGAACAAGCTCTGGCTCAGCGGCAAAGTGGTGAACAGCCGGCCTGGCTTCGGCATTGGCGTGCAGTTCACCGAGGTCTCCGAATCCGACGCCGAGCGCCTGCAGCTGTTCCTCAGGAGCATCACCCAGCTGCGGGTGTAGTGGGGAGAGAACCAGCTTTCAGCTTTTAGCTTTTAGCTTTTAGCTTTTAGCTTTCAGCTTTCAGTTTCAGCTCTTCGCTCATTTTCTGGCTCGTCGCTTCTGGCTCCTAGCTTCTGGGGCTGAAGCTTCGATTGCGGCTTTCTCTGCTTGTCGGTCCCGGTTCTTCGTTCCTTGGCGGCCAGGTTGAGCTCTGGTTCAAACCTCAGGTCCACTCCTGTCCCAGCTTCGCCGGGGCGGGCAACGCGCCGCTACGTCGGCCAACGCCGCGTGGGCCGGACAACTCTGTTCCGCCAGAATCCGGTGTGAATACAACTCTCTGGCGCCCACGACTACCATCCCCGGAAGCCCGAGTGGATTAGCGATGTCAGATCAACACTGCCATGGGGATGACAGAGCCGTGGGGGGCACGCGCCGCCAAACTTCAAGATGGCGGCGGCGGCACGTTGACCGGGGAGAGCGCGCCCGGCCGCTGCTCGGCGGCGGCTTCCTGCTGCCAGCCTGCGCCGCCGTGGCCGGCCACATAGAGCGCCAACTCCAGGCGGCTCCAGACCCCGAGCTTGTCAAAGGTGCTGCGCAGGTAGTTCTTCACTACCTGCTCGGTGGTGCCCAGGCGCAGGGCAATATCGCGATTGGTCAGGCCTTGCCACACCAGCAGAGCGACCTGCACCTCCTTCGTGGTCAACCGGTCACGCGGTGGCATGCTTCCATCTGCTCCTTCTGGAAGATGGCGGTGGCCAGCTTCACCCGCTTCCGCCCATCCCGAATGCCCGCCCGCAGGAACAGCGTGCGCAGGTGCTGTTTGACCGTGCGCGGGCTGATTTTCAATTGCGCCGCGATCTCCTTGTTGCTGCAGCCCTGCACCAGCAGCTTCAGAACTTCGCGGTCGCGCGGCGTGATCTTGATGTCCGAAACGTTGCTCATGGCTGATTCATCCTGAGTTGGCTGCACCCGCATCGCACCCGGCGCGGCTGCATGACTTGTTCCTGCCTATCTTCATCGCTCGCGAACCTGATCTCGCGCGATGCCACAATGTCGTCTGCGAATCTTTCAAATCCTTCTCTGCCTCTGCATCGCCCCGTCAAAACTCTTTCCCCGCAGAGTGCAACTCCTTCGCCATTCCTTCACCCCGCCGCTCGAAAGGCTAAAGACCTTTTGATTGGTTAGGCTTGCGAAAAAAGGGAGGAGCCCTGGCCCGCTTCCCACATTCCGTTCCGGGAACTTCCATCCCACAGTGGGCCTCCGCCAACGTGCCACCCAGCCTCCCAGGGCAGTGCAGATTGTTGCATCATCTTCGCGCGGTCCTGCCGCGCCAATCC
>Ga0335078_10008734_pt1 | contig 15051 bp, 9 predicted proteins | sample Lox_Sample_32_FD_206711 | JGI IMG/M metagenome (GOLD analysis project Ga0335078, IMG submission 206711) | Soil microbial communities from Loxahatchee National Wildlife Refuge, Florida, United States - Lox_Sample_3.2 | ecosystem: Environmental > Terrestrial > Soil > Wetlands | place: USA: Florida...
AACGTGATCGGTCACCCGCAGCTGCGCGGGATCCTCGACGGCGCTGAAGAAAAGGCCCTGCGGGCGATGCTCGCCACCCACCCCAGCCCCGTGGGTCCAGGAGGGGCGAACTCGATCACCGATCAGCCACCGCTGTACTACGCGCTGGAGACCGTGCCGTACTGGCTCTCGCCCTCCAGCAACATCCTCGCGCGCCTGGTCTTCATGCGCCTGCTGTCGGCGCTGCTCGCGGCCGCGACGGTGCTCACGGTCTTCATGTTCCTGCGCGAGCTCTTTCCCCGTAACCCCTGGAGCTGGACGGTGGGCGCCCTCGTGGTCGCCTTTCAGCCTATGTTCGACTTCATCTCCGCGGGCGTTCAGGGCGACAACCTGCTGTTTCTCGCCTCGGCCATGACGCTGCTGCTGTTGCTGCGCGCGTACAGGCGCGGGTTCACGCGTAAGCGGGCGGTGGCGCTTGGCGCGGCTATCGCCGTAGGGCTGCTGGCCAAGCTGACGTTCATCGCGCTGGTCCCCGGGATAGCGCTGGCGCTGCTTCTGCTGACGGTGCGTGCGCTTCCCGGAGGCCGGCGACACGCGCTGGGCTCGCTGGCCATAGCCGTGCTCGTGGCCTGCCTGCCGTATGGCGTGTACGCCCTGCTCAACATGTACGTCTGGCATCGCGGCGGTCCCACAGCCGGTGGGATCGGCGCGGCCACCACCAGCAGCTTGCCAAGCGGCTCGACGGTGACGCTGAAGGAAACGCTCGACTTCACCTGGGAGCTGTACCTGCCGCCGCTTTGGTTCATGCACCACCGCTACTTCGTGAAGTACCCCGGTTGGGAAATCTGGCTCAATGGCCTGATCGGGCAGTTCGGGTGGCTCGACTACACCTTCCCGGCGTGGGTCTACGAATATTGCCTGTACATCTTTTACACGCTGTCAGCGCTTGCGCTCGTAGGGCTGGTTCGCCTGCGCGATCGGCTCGCGAGCGTGCTGCCGATCTTCGTGTGTTTCGGCGTGATGGGTCTGGGGCTGCTCTGCTCGATCGGCTACGCCGGCATCCGCTACCAGCTGGGCACCGGCGCGCGCTTCGAGCAGGCACGCTATCTGCTGCCGATGGTCACCTTCTACGCCGGCTTCGTGATCCTCGCGGCGCGCGGTGTGGGGCGACGATGGGCGCCGGTTCTCGGCGGTGTGCTCGTCGTTGCCGCGATGGGGCTCGGCCTGTTCGCCGAGACGCTCACGATCTCTCGTTACTATGGCTGACCCGCGGCGTGGCGCTGCCTCGGTGACGGTGGCGATTCCCGTGCGCGACGGCGGCCATCAGCTCGCGGGCGTCCTCGCTGCCCTGTCCGCGCAGACGGTCGAGCACGAGCTGCTCGTGTGCGATTCCGGCTCGACCGACGGTTCGCTCGCGCTGGTGCGATCTCACGGCGCCCGCGTCCTCGAGCTCGCGCCGCGGCGGTTCACGCACGGCGGCACACGCAACCTGCTGATGCGCGAGGCACAGGGGGCGCGCGTGGCGCTGCTCACCCAAGACGCCGAGCCCGCCGACGAGCGCTGGCTCGAGAGTCTCTTGGCGGGCTTCGAGCTGGGCGAGGACGTGGCGATCGTGTACGGGCCCTACCGTCCCCGACCGCGGGCCAGCGCCGTCGTCCGTATCGAACTCGACCGCTGGTTCGCTGCGCTGTCGCCCGACGGCAACCCTCGCGTGGACCGGCTCGAACCGGCGGAGCGCTCGCTGCCCGCACGCGAGCTGGTCGGCGCGCGCGGCTTCTTCAGCGACGCCAACGCATGCATCGCCCGCGCGGCATGGGAGCGTGTGCCGTTTCGGGAGGTTGCATACGCCGAGGACCGCCTGCTGGCGCTCGAGATGCTGCGCGCCGGCTACGCCAAGGCTTTCGTTCCCTCGGCCGCGGTGCTGCATTCGCACACCTACACGGCCCTGGAGGAGCTGCGACGCTGTTTCGACGAGTGGCGTGGCCTGCTCGAGGTCTACGGTTGGCGTGAGCCGGCGACGCCGGCTCACGTGCTGCGCAGGCTCCGCGGCGAGCTCGGCTACACCCAGCGCGAGCTGGTGCGCGCCGGCGCCTCGCGCGCAAGCCGTCGTCTGACGCTGGTTGCGGCCGGCCGCCACAATATCGTGCGTCTGGTGGGCGCCCTGCTCGGCTCGCGGGCCGACCTGCTTCCCGCGGCGTTGCGACGGTGGCTGTCGCTGGAGCGGCGCGGGAGCTTCGCGGCGCTCGAGCTGGACGCGTCCGCAGCGCAAGCCCCAGCACAGGAACGCGCACACGCATGAGCGACGATCACTCCTCCGCCGAGCGCCACGCCGACGGCGCCGAGGTCGAGCCGAGCGCCTCGGACGCGCTCAGGGGCAGCTTCAGCGGGCCGTTCGCCGACCTGCGCCGGCGGGTGTACCTCACCTACCGCTACCACGGCTGGCGCGCGCTGCTGTTCCGTGTGATCACCTTCCCCCTGCGCTTCACCCCGCTGAAGCACCGGCTGCGACTGCGCACCCATGTCCGCGAACTCGAGATGCAGCGCGCGCTGGCGTGGTATCGCGCTCACGGCCGACCCGTGGACATCGTGATCCCCAGCTTCCGCGACGCCGGCCGGGTGCAGACGCTCGTGCGCAGCATCCGCAGGACGGTGCCACGCGGGATGGCCCGCGTGATCGTCGCCGACGACGCCAGCGGCTCCGAGCACCTCGCGGCGCTGCGGCGGATCGCGGGAATCGAGATCGTCGAGGGAGCCGAGAACGCCGGCTTTGCCGCCAACGTCAACCGCGGCTTGAGGGCCGCCGGCGCAGACCGAGATGTGGTGATCCTCAACTCCGACATCCAGGCGCGTCCGGGGTGGCTCGCCTGCCTGCAGTACGCCGCCTCCCAAGAGGACGACGTCGGCATCGTCGGCGCGCAGCTGCTGTACCCCGACGGGCGCATCCAGTTTGGCGGAACCGTGCGGAATCGCGACGCTCCAGAGTGGTTCGACCACCGCTACCGCTTCAAGCCCGAGGGCTGGGGTCCGGCGTGCCAGGCGGGACCGGCGTTGGCGGTCACGGGCGCGTGCATGTACGTCAGGCGCGAGCTGCTGCAGCGCATCGGCCCGCTCGACGAGCGCTATCCGATGGCCTATGAGGACGTCGACTGGTGCCTGCGCGCGTGGCAGGCGGGCTTCCGCGTGCTGTACTTCCCCGCGGCGAGGCTCACCCACCACGAGTCGGTGACGCGCGGCACTGCGGTGGGCGAGCGGGAGCTCGCCTCGCAGCGCCTGTTTTGGAAGCGCTGGGGCGCGTTCTTCGACGCCCGCAGCGCATGGACTCCCGCGGGCGCCCTGCGCGTCGTCTACGTGACCGAGGGCACGGGCATCGGCGGCGGGCACCGCGACATCTTCGAGCACCTCAACCGTCTGCTCGACCGCGGCCACGAGGTTGCGCTGTACACGCTCGGCGACGCGCCCGACTGGTTCGATCTGCGCGCGCCGGTGCGCAGCTTCGAGCTCTACGACGAGCTCGTGCAGGCGCTCTCGGAGTTGGACGCGATCAAGGTCGCCACCTGGTGGAACACCGCCGCGCCGGTGTGGCGCGCGAGCGTGCTGCGCGGCATACCCGTGTACTTCGTGCAGGACCTCGAGACCTCCTACTACCCCGACCACGAGTCCGCGCGCCACGCTGTCCTCGACTCCTACAGACAAGAGTTCCGCTACATGACGATCTCTTCGTGGAACCGCGAACGGCTGCGCGAACTGGGACTCGACGCCGAGCTGATCCCGCCGGGGATCGACCTCGACACGTTCCGCCCGCTGGCGGGCTCGAGCCGGCGCACGGACATGGTGCTGGCGCTCGGGCGCTCCAACCCGTTGAAGAACCTGCCGCTGACGATCGACGCATGGCACGCGCTCGCAAGTCGCCCAGGCGCCGCCGGGCGAGCAGAGCTGTGTCTGTTCGGGATCGAGCCGCAGCTGGCGAACGAGTCGGGGATGCGTCACGTGCAGGCGCCCACCGACCAGCAGGTCAACGAGCTGTTCAACCGGGCGACGGTGTTCGTGCAGACCTCCACGCACGAGGGCTTCGCGCTGCCTCCGCTGGAGGCGATGGCTGCCGGCTGTGCGGTCGTGTGCACCGACGCACACGGCAACCGCGACTTCTGCGTCGATGAAGAGAACTGCCTGATGCCGGAGCCCACCACGCAGGCGGTCAGTGCCGCGCTGGCGCGCCTGCTGGAGGATCCCTCGCTGCGCGAGCGTCTTGGCCGCGCCGGCATCGAGACCGCACGAGACTACGCATGGGAGCGAAGGATCGATGCGCTGGAGGAGTTCCTGACGGGCGTCGCCGGCGGGCGAGACCTCGCCCGCGCCGAGCCCGCAGCGCCCGCGGCCCCGACTCCCACCCGCGACAGGCGCTAGCGCGCGGGGCGCTCAGCGGGTGAAGGCGGAGTTCGTCACGCAGCTGCGGTGCACGGCCTGTCTGACCGACGGCGCGCTCGAGCTCCGTGAGCAGGCCAGCGACGATCGCGAGGTGCGCGAGGGCGCTCTGGTGTGCCGGGCGTGCGGCACGCAGTTCGCGCTGCGGCAGGGGGTTCCCGAGCTGCTTCACGATCCCCCCGACCACATCCGCCAGGAGGCCGCCGGGCTGGAGCGCTTCGCCGCGCAGATGCGTGCGCAGGGGTGGGATCGCGCGCTCGTGCGCCGGCTCCCCGACGTCGAGCATGGCTACTGGTACGTGCAGGCGCGTTCGATGCACCAGCTGCTGACCACCGTCCCGTTCGATCCCGGACAGAGCGTGCTGGATGTCGGCTCCAACACCTGCTGGGCGTCCAACCATTTCGCCGAGCGGGGACTGCGCGCGGTGGCGCTGGACATAGCCACCGCCGAGCTTCAGGGCCTGTACACGGCCGAGTACTTCATCGACGACGGGCACGTCTTCTTCGAGCGCGTGCTCGGCTCGATGGACGCGATCCCGCTGGCCTCGGACAGCATGGACTACGTGTACTGCTGCGAGGTACTCCACCACAACGACGAGGACGGACTGCGCCGCACCTTCGCGGAGATATTCCGCGTGCTGCGCCCGGGCGGGCGCCTGCTGATGGTCAATGAGACGCTCAAGACGTTGCGCGACCGCCACGGCGTGCACCTCGACGGCGTCGAGCAGTACGAGGGCTACGAGCACGCGCACTGGGCCCTGCGCTACCGCTGGGAGGCCGCTCGCGCCGGCTTCTTCACCGAGGTCGCCGAGCCCCATTACCGACCGTTCTTCGGCGACTCGGAGCCGAGCGCCGAGCCCGACGGCGCGCCGGTGCTGGCGCAGGCCAAGCGGCTCGGCTTCCGGCTGCGCTCGCTCGGTCCTGCACGCAGAGCGTACCTTGCGTGGTTGAACCACGTATGGGGCGGGGTCTCGATGAACATGATCGCGACCAAGCCGCGGCGCTTCAGCGATGGACACAGGCAGATCGGCATGTGGGGGCGCCTTGCGCGCATGGTCCTCGCCGGAATGCTGCTGCCCCTGGACCGTCTCCGGGGTCGCGCGCCGAAGCGGCTCCCGCGTACACCGGAGCAGGCGGCCGCTGCCTTTCGCAAGTCCGCCTAGAGTGGCCGCGAGGATTCTCGGCGGTGAGGGCGGGACGGCGTCAGCCCGCGCCAAGCGTGGTGCTGCGCTCGACCGTCCAGGCGCGCATGTCCCAGCTAGCCGCTTCGTCCACGGCGCGCTCGCCGTTCGGGGCCAGCTCCTGCCGTTGGGCGACCGCACCGCCGCGGAAGGCGTCTTGCCATACGTAAGTCGGTTCGAAGCCCGAGCCGCGCAGCCAGCCCTCCAGTGCAACGCGGCTGGGCGCCCAGTGCGAGGTGGGATCGCGGCCGAGCATGTCGCCGGGGTAGTACTGCACGAGCGAAAGCGTCGACAGGTCGGTGTGAAAGTGGCGCAGGTGGTGGAAGCCGCCGTCGGGGGCCACCAACCCCTCGTCGATCATATGCGTCTCCAAAACGAGCGTCGCGTCAGGTGCGCACACGTCGTGGATGCGGTCCAGCGCCAGCAGCGGGTGGCGTAGATGGTAGATGACGCCGAGGAGCAGGACGACATCGAAGAGGCCAAACTCAGCTGGGTTCAGCGAGTAGACGTTCTCGGTGACGTAGGTTGCGTTGGAGTCTAGGAGCTGGGCGGCGATCGAGAAGCCAGTGCGGCCGGGCGGCTCGTTGTCCAGCGCGACGACCTCGCGCGCGCCGCGCCGCTCGGCCTCGAACGTGAAGAAGCCGTCGCGGGCGCCAATGTCCAGCACCCGCATCCCAGTCATGTCCTCGGGCAGGTGCACCTGCTCCAGCAAGCGCTGGGTGTCCTGCAGGCCGGGCGTCCAGACGCCTGGGGCCACCTCGATGCGGTGGTGCCACTTGTCCTGGCGGGCGACGGCCGCCTGAGCATCGACGGTTCTGTCGTCGGGCACGCTCGGCAGTCTACGACGCGGCGGGGAGCCGTCGCGGTGTCGAACGCGGCCTCACATCCGCTCTAGAGGTTCTCCGCCACCAGCGGGGCGGAGCGGTTGAAGACCCAGAAGCCGAGCGCGAACACGCACAGCACGATCGCCAGCGGCTCCGCCACCGCCACCCAGCCGCCGAGCGCCTGGCCTGCGCTGATGGCGGCGTGGTTGATCATCGCGTGGCGGAACTGCTGGAAGATGCTCACCAGCGGGTTGAGCAGGTAGATGCGGTAGAGGACGTGGAACAGGCCCACGTCGGTGAAGAAGTGATGGACCACGCCGCCACGGACGACCTTGTGGTATTTGCCATACGCCAGCTTCTGGCGGACGGTTTCCACGGGGATGATCAGCGGTGATGCATAGAACAGAACCTGGCTGAAGACTTCCCAGATCGGCTGGATGTCCCGGAAGTTCACGAACCAGGCCGACAGCAGCATCGCGATGCCCGTGGAGAACACGGCGAGCACCGCGAGGATCAGCGGCAGCTCCAGCCAGCTGAGCGACGGGTGCACGCCGGAGGCGAGCGCGAAGATCAGCACCACGATCAGGTTGAGGCTGAGGTTGAACAGCGCCAGCAGCACCACCGCCAGCGGGATCACCAGCCGCGGGAACTGAATCTTGCGCACGAGGTTCTCACGGTCCACGACGCTGCGCACCGCTCCTGCCGTGGCTTCGCCGAAGAAGGTGAACAGGACGATCGAGCTGAGCAGCTGCACGCCGTAGTCACGTTCGCCCGGATGCCCGCCCTTGCCGACGTGGGCTACGAGCACGAAGAACACGTACAGCACCCCGAACAGCAGCAGCGGGCGCATCACCTGCCACAGGTAGCCGAGGACCGAGCCGAAGAACTTGAGCTTGAATTCGTTGCGCGCGATGTTGTAGGTCAGGTGCCAGAACCGCGTCCAGTCGTCGGTCAGCGCCCTCGGTCCCTTGATCGGACGTCCGAGGCCCTCGCGGGAGATCGTTGGGGAACTCACGCGCGAACCTGCGGCTGCACGGGGGTCTCGGGCCGGCTCACGCCGACCTCGACCGGAAGGTCGATCACCCCGCCGTTCGCCGCGACCGCGGTGACCACGAACGAGGAGCCGCCCTCGAAGCGGTCCATCAAATCCAGCCCGCTGCCGCGGTGCGCGAGCGTGACCAGCGGGCTGTAGCGCCCGGGCGCGAGCACGTTGTCGAAGGTGAAGGAGAACAGCGCCTGCTCGCCCGCGTCGAAGTGGCCGCTGCGCTCGCTCTCGCGCGAGCTGGTGGCGACGACGATCGCCACGTGCTCCTCGTTGAGGACGTACAGGCTCGCCGCCGGATCGTCCACCGGGACCATGAACCGCACGAGCGCCTTGAACGTGATCCGCCGGCCCTGCGCCACCGACGTATGGCGCTCGCCGTGCTCGTCCTCGATCCAGGCCTCGACCACGCGCGCCTCGCCGCCGCCGCCGCGCTCCTCGGCTGCGGCCGTGGCCAGCGGATCGCGGCCGAAGTTCAGCTCCAGGTAGCGGTCGGCGACCTCGTGCGGCTCGCCGATGTGCACCATCGAGCCGCGCTCCAAAAGCAGTGCGCGGTGGCAGAAGCGGTTGAGAGCGCCCATGTCGTGAGTCACGAACACGATCGTGCGGCCTTCGTCGCGCATGCGGTTGAACACGTCGAAGCACTTCTGCGCAAACGCCGCGTCGCCGACCGCCAGGACCTCGTCGACGAGCAGGATGTCCGCGTCGACCTGGATCGCCACGGAGAAGGCAAGCCGCACGTGCATGCCGGAGGAGTAGTTCTTGAGCTTCAGCTCCTCGAACTCGCGCAGCTCGGCGAAGTCGATCACAGCGTCGTAGCGCGCCCGCGCCTCGCGCGGGGACAGGCCCATCATGATCCCGTTGAGCACGACGTTGTCGCGCGCGGCGAGGTCGTGGTTGAAGCCGACGCCGAGCTCGATGAACGTCGACAGGCGCCCGTCCACCCAGATTCGCCCACGGTCGAGCGCGTAGATCCCCGCCATGCACTTCAGCAGCGTGCTCTTGCCGCTGCCGTTGCGCCCGGCGATGCCGAAGAACTCTCCGCGGCGAACCTCGAAGGAGATGTCGTCGAGCGCCTTGAAGCTGTGGTGGCGGATCCGGCGCATCGGGTGAAGCGCCCGCTCCTTGAGGGTGTGGGTGCGCTCCTCCGGCACCCGGAAGGTCTTGGTGGCGCCATCTACCGCCACGGCGAGGCTCTGTTGACCCGAGGACGCTGCGGGCATCTGCTGCTCCAGAGCCTAGCGAGCGCGGGGCGCAGGCAGGCATCTATGCTCATCCGCGGTGAGGGCTCGGATCCTTGGTCTGAACGACTCGTTGCCGGTGCGGCGCGGGCAGGCGGTGGTGTGCCTGGTGTGCGGCGAGCGCGAGGCGCCGTGGCGCGACTCTCTCGCCGCGCTCGCCGTGGAGACCGACCCGGGCACGCCGATCGTGCTGGTCGGGTGTGCCGGCGCGAGCGTCGCCGCGGCCGACGAGCTGCCGGCGCTGCGGAGCGCGCCGTGGCTGATCGACGACGGCTGTGACCGCGCTGTGACAGGGGTGAACCGACTGCTGGCTGCGGCTCCCGATGGCGACGTGGCGTTCGTATGGGGCGGCGCCCAGGTCGGTCCGGGCTGGCTGGAGCGCATGCGGGCAGCGGCCCACTGCGACAGCACGGTGATCAGCGCCAGCGCGCTGTGCGAGCGCGCGGGCGCGCTCGCAGTCGCCCCCTCGTGTTCAGCGGACGCCCGCGCATCGGCGGCGCGCGCGAGGCGGCGGGCGCCGTAGCGCGCCTGGCAGGGCGGGGATATCCCCGCATCTCGAGCATCGCGGGGCCCTGCGTGTACGTCCGTCGCGAGGCGTTCGAGCTGTTGGGCGATCTCGCCGGCGCGGGTGACCTCGAAGGCTCGCTGCGGGAGCTCGCCACGCGGGCGCTCGAGCGGGGCATGCTCCACGTCGCCGCCGACGACGTGTACGTGGGCGCGACGGGCGAGCCGCTGGAAGATCCGTCCCCCTCGAGCCCAATCTTGCCAGGGGACTCGCGCGAGCCGCCGGCGGCCAGCCTGCTGGACCTGGACCTCGGCGATGAGACGAGCGCCGTGCGTCGAGCGCTCACGACCGCCCAGGTGGCGCTGGGCGGGCTCTCGGTGACGCTGGACGCGCGAGCGCTCGGTCCGGCGCTCGGTGGGACGCAGGTCTACACGGTCGAACTCGCTCTCGCCCTCGCGCGGCTGGGCGGCATCTCCCTGCGCGCGGTCGTGGCCCCCGACCTCCCGTCCGCCACCGCACAGGCGCTGACCGATGCGTCGATCGAGCTGGTCCCCTACGCGGCGGCCGCGCACGACGGGCTGGCGCGCTCACACGTCGTTCACCGTCCCCAGCAGGTGTTCAGCGCCGACGACGTCAACCTGCTGCGGCTGCTGGGCGAGCGTGTGGTGATCAGCCACCAGGACCTGATCGCCTACCGCAATCCCGCATATCACGCGCGCCTGGAGGACTGGCAGCGACATCGGCGCGTCACCCGCATGGCCCTGGCGGTCGCCGATCGCGTCGCGTTCTTCTCCGGGCACGCCCTGCGGGACGTGGTTGGGGAGGGGCTGCTGTGCGAGGAGCGCGCCGTCGAGACCGGGATCGGCTCCGACCAGCTGTGGTCGCGCGGCCTCGGGTGCGCGCAGCGACCGCAGCGCGCACCCGAGGGGGAGTCCTACCTGCTGTGCCTCGGCGCCGACTATGGGCACAAGAACCGCCCCTTTGCGATCGCGCTGCTCGCCGCGCTGCGAGAGCTGGGCGGCTGGCAGGGATCGCTGGTGTTCGCCGGCGCGCACGTCGAGCACGGCTCCTCTGCGGAGGAGGAGCGGGCGTGGCGTTCGGCGCACCCGCAGCTCGGGGGCGCGGTGATCGACTGCGGCCCGGTGAGCGAGGAGGGCAGGGCATGGCTGATGGAGCACGCTCGTGCGACGGTGTATCCGAGCCTGTACGAGGGCTTTGGGCTGCTGCCGTTCGAGGCCGCGCGCGCGCGCGTGCCGTGCCTGTACGCACCGCAGGCCGCGCTGGCCGAGACCGCCGGCGAGGCGGCGGCCACGCTCGTGCCCTGGGACCCGCGGTCCAGCGCCCGTGCTGTCCTGCCGCTGCTGGAGGATGGCGCCGCCCGCGAGGCGCACCTCGCGCTGCTCGACCAGGCCGCGCGTCGCCGCAGCTGGCGCGATGTGGCCGCCCGCATGCGCGAGGTCTACGAGCAGGCCGTGAGCTCGCCGCACCGCGGCGGCGCGAGGCGCGCCTGGCAGGAGCTGGGGCGCGAGCAGCAGATGGTCGAGCTCTCGGACGCCGCGGCCTCGCTGGGCGTCAAGCTCCGCGAGCTGCAGGACAGCGTCGGGCTGCTCGCGGGTGCCGAGCACGGGGGAGTGCTCACGGAGGCCCAGCGGCGGGGGCTGCTGCGCGTGGCCTCCCGCGGCTTCGCGCGGCGCGCGGTGCTCGGCCCGATCAGCTTGCTCGGGCGACGTTGGTAGCTTGAGCACCGTGAACGCCTGCACGATCATCGCCAAGAACTACCTCGCGCAAGCGCGCGTGCTGGCGCGGTCGTTCGCCGAGCACAACCCGGGCGGGCGTTTCTGGACGCTCGTGATCGACGAGTCCGACGGGTACATCGACCCGGCCGCGGAGCCGTTCGAGGTCCTCACGCCCAGCGACATCGGCTGCGCGCCGTTCGCGGACATGGCCATCCGCTACAACGTGCTCGAGCTCTCGACGGCGGTCAAGCCGTGGCTGCTGCGTCACCTGATGGCCGAGACCGGCCAGCCGATCACCTACCTGGACCCGGACATCGGGGTATATGGCTCGCTGGAGGAGCTCGACCGCCTGGCGCGCGGGCGCCGGCTGGTGCTGACGCCGCACTGCAGCGTGCCGATCCCCGCCGACGGGCGAAGGCCCACGCAGATCGACATCATGATCGCGGGCGTCTACAACCTTGGATATCTCACGCTGGCGCCCGGCGAGGAGATCGACGGGCTGCTCGACTGGTGGTCGGACAGGCTCACGCGCGACTGCCGGGTGGACCCCGTGTACGGCTACTTCGTCGACCAGCGCTGGTTCGACCTCGCCCCGGGGCTCGTCAGCGACCGCGCGATCGTGCGCGAGCCCGAGTACAACGTCGCGTACTGGAACCTGCACGCGCGTGAGCTGGCTGAAGACGGCGACGGCTACACCGTCGACGGCAGGCCGTTGGCGTTCTTCCACTTCAGTGGCTTCGACCCCGACGAGCCGCAGGTCCTGAGCCGCCACCAGAACCGTATCCGGGTCGATCCGGGCTCTCCCCTTGCGCGCATCCTCGACGGCTACGCCGAGAGGGTCCGCGGCGAGGGCTACGCGAGCGCTCGGCGATTTCCGTACACCTTCGATGCGCTTCCCGATGGGACGCGCCTGGATCCCGTCGTGCGCGAGATGTTCCTCGAGGCGGAGTCCTCCGGCGAGCTGACGATCTCGCCGTTCAGCCCGGGCGGGACGGAGGCGCTGCTGGAGTGGCTCGGCACCCAGGAAGCGGCGGCCCCGCCGGGCGTGCACAGGCTGCTCGCCCGCCTCTACGGCATCCGCGAGGACCTGCGCGAGGCGTTCCCCGACCTGGGCGGCGGCGACCTGGCGGGGCTGCTGCGATGGGCGGGCGACGAGGGCGCCACGGAGGTTCCGGTGCTCGGCCTGCTGGCGCTCCCAGAGGCGCCAGCCGGGGGCGGCGCTCGGCGGCGCGCGCGCCCGCGCGCGCCGCTGTGGGGGGTGAACGTGGTCGGTCACTTCCGCTCGGAGCTCGGCATCGGCGAGGCGGCGCGCCAGATGCTCACGGCGCTCGACGCGGTGGAGGTCCCGGCGCTGCCCGTGCGCGCCACCACCGTGCCGCTCAGCCGCCAGGGGCACGTCTTCCGCGCCTCGGACCATCGCGACGCCAGCTTCCCCGTGAACCTCATCTGCATCAACGCCGACATGCTCCCCGACTTCGCCGCCAAGGCCGGTGCGAGCTTCTTCGCGGAGCGCCACTCGATCGGCCTGTGGTTCTGGGAGGTCTCGCGCTTCCCCGCCACGTGGCAGGGCTCGTTCGAGCTGCTCGACGAGGTCTGGGCGCCCTCCGCGCACGTTGCCGAGGCGCTCGCGCCGGTCTCGCCGGTCCCGGTGGTGCCAGTGCGCGTCCCGGTGCAGATGCCGCCGATCATGCCTCGCTCGCGCGCGGACATGGGCCTGCCCGAGGGCTTCGTGTTCCTGTTCTCGTTCGACTACCTGAGCGTGTTCGAGCGCAAGAACCCGCTTGCTGTCGTGGATGCGTTCGTGCGCGCGTTCCCCGACCACGAGCAGGGACCGAGCCTCGTGTTGAAGTGCATCAACGCCGAGCACGACCCGGCGAGCCATGCGCGGCTGCTCGCGCGCGCGCGCGAGCACGAGCGGGTGCAGGTCATCGATCGCTACCTCGACACCGCCGACAAGGACACGCTGATGGCGAGCTGCGACTGTTATGTGTCGCTGCACCGTTCGGAGGGTCTCGGCTTGACGATCGCCGAAGCGATGTACCTCGGCAAGCCGGTGATCGCGACCGGCTACTCGGGCAATCTCGACTTCATGACCCCCGTGAACAGCCTGCTCGTCGAGCACACGCTGGTCCCGATCGGACCCGGGTCGCCACCGTATCCGCCGGACGGAGAGTGGGCCGAGCCGGACGTCGATCACGCCGCGACCCTGATGCGCTGGGTCGTCGAGGAGCGCGGCGGCGCTGCTGCGCTGGGCGCGCGCGCGGCCGTCGACATCCGCCGCACCCACTCGCCCACGGCCGCGGGCGAGCTGATCAGGGATCGCCTCGACTACGTGCGCTCGCGGCTCGCCGGCTCGGCGACTGTGAACGGCCGCAGCCCGCGGGCTGCGAGCGTCGTCAGCGCGCGCGTACGGGGCGGTCCGCGCGCGTTTGGCCCGGCGCCCACCAGGCTCGTCGACCGTGCGGCCCGCCGCGGCGCGCTGCGGCTGATGCGCCCCTACACGGCCTTTCAGGAAGCGGTCAACGAGGAGTTGGCTCGGGCCCTGGACGAGCTCGCCGACGGGATCGAGCGGGTGGAGGACCGGCTCGACCTCGACACGGCGGCCACCCAGGCGCAGCTTCGTCCGCTGGGTGCGCTGGCGATGACACCTGCGATCGTCGACGCCCGCGGCCAGGACCTCGACCGGGTCAAGGACATGGTCTTCCAGCTCGGCGACCGGCTCGCCGCCGCCGAGCAGACGCTGGCACAGGGAAGGTGGCAGACCGACCGCACCCTGTACGAGGGGCTCGCGCGCCTGAGCGAGCGTTATCGTCACGTGTGCAGCGAGCCCAGCAGCGAGCCGCGCAGCGGTCCGCTGTCCGCGTTCGAGCTGCGCGCCTTCAGCCAGAACGGCGAGGACGGGGTGATCGCGGAGATACTCGCGCGGGTCGGCGACGGCGGCCGCTACTTCGTCGAGTTCGGCGTGGAGTCGGGGGTCGAGGGCAACTGCGTCTATCTCGCCGATGTGATGGGCTGGCGGGGACTGTTCATGGAGTGCGACGAGCGAATGTTCGCCGAGCTCGAGGCCAAGTACCGTGCCAACCGCTCCGTGCTCACCCATCGAGCGACGGTCACGCCGGAGAACCTCGAGGCGCTGCTCGACGCCAACGCCGTGCCGAGCGAGCCCGACGTGCTCTCGATCGACGTCGACGGCGCCGACTACTGGCTGTGGAGCTCGCTCGAGCGGTATCGCCCGCGGGTGCTCGTGATCGAGTACAACAGCATCCTGGACCCCGCCCGCAAGCTGGTGCAGCCCCCGGACGCGCCGACGGCGTGGGACGGCACGGACTACTACGGCGCGTCGCTCGGCGCCCTGCGCGAGCTGGGCGAGCACAAGGGCTACCGCCTCGTGCACACCGAGCTGTGCGGGGTCAACGCGTTCTTCGTGCGAGAGGACCTGGCCGAGGGGCGCTTCCCCGCGCACGAGGGGCCCGCCCTGCGCGGCAGCCCCAACTACTTCCAGGGCGGGCACGGCCACCCACGCCATCTCGGGCCTCAGCGCTACCTGGACCTCGAGGCCGGCGAGCTGGTCGATGTTGCCGCCGGCGCGGACTAGGGCGCGGGGAGGCTCGCCGATGGGCGTGGCGGTCATCACCGGCTCGGGCGGGCTGATCGGCTCGCAGGCGGCGCGCGCCTTTGCGGAGCAGGGCATGGACGTGATCGGCATCGAGAACGACATGCGCGCGTACTTCTTCGGGCCCGAGGCCACCACCACCCCGTCCTCGGAACGGCTGTGCAAGGAGCTCGACGGCTTTCGCTGGGAGCGGCTCGACGTCCGCGACGCGGAGGGGATCGATTCGCTGTTCGCGCGCCACGGTCGGGAGATAGAGCTGGTCGTGCACACGGCCGCCCAGCCCTCTCACGACTGGGCGGCATCCGAGCCGCACACCGACTTCGCGATCAACGCCAACGGCACGCTCAACCTGCTCGAGGCGACGCGCCAGCACGCCTCCGACGCGACGTTCGTGTTCACCTCGACCAACAAGGTCTATGGAGACCGCCCCAACCAGCTTCCCCTGGAGGAGCTCGAAACCCGCCTGGAGCTGCCGCGCGAGCACCGCTGGTATGAGGGGATCGGCGTCG
>Ga0335078_10008735_pt1 | contig 15049 bp, 16 predicted proteins | sample Lox_Sample_32_FD_206711 | JGI IMG/M metagenome (GOLD analysis project Ga0335078, IMG submission 206711) | Soil microbial communities from Loxahatchee National Wildlife Refuge, Florida, United States - Lox_Sample_3.2 | ecosystem: Environmental > Terrestrial > Soil > Wetlands | place: USA...
GATTTTGCCCTATTATCGCGCCGCTGATCTCTGTCTGCTCACATCGCTTCACGACGGCATGAACCTGGTAGCCAAGGAGTTCGTTGCTGCCAGGGAAGACGAGCAGGGCGTGCTGATTCTGAGCCGCTTCGCCGGGGCCAGCTACGAGCTGGCCGACGCGCTTGTCGTGAATCCATACGACACGCAGCAACTTGCTCAGGCAATCCGCTACGCGCTGGAGATGGCGCCCGAAGAGTGCGTGGCTCGTATGCGCAGGATGCGGGCGATTGTTCGCGAACGCAACATTTATCGCTGGGCCGGGAATCTCATCGGCGAGCTTTGCGCGGTGCGAACCAGCAGCGCCGCATCGCCGTCCCAGCGGGCCGTGGGTGTCGGCTAAGAGTGCGGCACCTTTTCAAGCACTGGCGCGAGATCTCTGCGCGTGTGTCCTCCGCCAAAGTGATCGCGCTGTTTCTCGATTTTGATGGAACCCTCGTCCGCCTGCGGCCGCGGCCCGAGATGGTCTGGATGGACGGCTCGGTGCGCGACGTCCTGGCTAATCTGGTCAGGAAACCTCGGTTCCGGGTGCACATCATCAGCGGGCGCCGCCGCGGCGATGTCCGTGCGCGAAGCGGCGTGGCGGGAATTCAATATCTGGGGCTGCACGGCTGGGAGGGGCGCGTGGATTTGCTGCACGAGGGTACGCGTCGGGGTTTGCGCGCCATTTCATCCGCCCTCGGCGCCAGACTGGTTGACATGAACGGCGCATGGATCGAGGACAAGCGGTTCGCCCTGACCGTGCATTACTCGGACCCCGCTGCGCGGGAGATTGTGGAGCAGATCGTCGCGCCCCAGTCCGCCCGATTTCGTCTTCAGGATGGCCACAAAGTCTGGGAGATCCTGCCTCGCGAGATCGAGGACAAGGGCGCCGCGGTGCGCCACTTGTTGAGACGAATGGATCGCCGTGCGGTGCCCATCTACCTCGGTGACGATGAAGTGGACGAGGCGGCGTTTGTCGCGCTTACCAATGGCATCACCGTCCGTGTCGGGTGTGGCTTTCGCAGCCATGCCCGGTATCGTCTCGCCGGAGTCGCCGAAGTGAGGCAATTTCTGCAGCGGCTGGCCAGAGTCTGACCGTCCAGCCTATACCAGCACGGTGAATGTCGTCTCGTTCCGCTCTACCGGCCGGTACAGCGTGTCGCGCTCCACCGGCTCGCGCCCGGCTTCGCGAATCAGCCGCAGAAGCTCTCCCCGGCGCAGGGACTGTGAAGTTGTCGCGCCCGCGTCGTGGTAGATCTTCTCTTCCACTACCGTCCCGTCCAGATCGTCCGCGCCAAAGCGTTGCGCGATCTGCGCGATGGCCGGCGTCATCATGATCCAGTAGGCCTTAATGTGGTCGATGTTATCGAGCAGCAGACGCGCCACCGCGATAGCGCGAATATCGTCGAAGCCCGTGGTCCTCGGCAGATAATCCAGCGGCGTGTTCTCGGGATGGAAGGCCAGCGGGATATACGTCTGAAAGCCGCCGGTTTCATCCTGCAGCGCGCGCAGCTTCAGCAGATGATCCACGCGATCCCGTTCGGTCTCAATGTGGCCGTAGAGCATCGTGCAGTTCGATTTGAGGCCGAGCTTGTGAGCTTGACGCGCCGTCTCCAGCCACTCGTCGCCATCGATTTTGTGATCGCAGATGATGCGGCGCACGCGCTCCGAAAAAATCTCCGCGCCGCCCCCGGGCAGGGAATCCACCCCGGCCGCTTTCAGCTTCTCCAGTGTCTCGCGGATGGAGATCTTTCCGCGCCGGGCCAGATAGGCGACCTCCACCATGGTGAACGCCTTCAGGTGGACATTCGGAAAGCGCTGCTTCAGCCCGCGCAGCATGTCGCAGTACCACTCGAGCGTCAGCTCGGGATGCAAACCGCCTACGATGTGGAACTCGGTTATCGCCTCTGACCAGCCTTCGCCCGCGCGATGCCATACTTCCTCATGCGACCACGTGTAGGCGCGCGGATCTTTGGCCTTCTTGCCGAACGCGCACAGGCGGCAACTGGCTACGCAGACATCCGTCGGGTTTATGTGCCGGTTGACGTTGAACCATGTGACATTGCCGCTCTTCCGTTCGCGCACCACGTTAGCCATATAGCCAACGGCGAGTATATCGGGACTTCGGTAGAGCGCCAGGCCGTCTTCAAAATCCAGGCGTGCACCGGCCTCGACTTTGGCGAGAATCGGATGCAAACGCGTGTCTTCGATGGAAACCGGCATTGGTTAAGCGCGCCGAAACAGGTACATGTCCGCCGCCCAAAACAGCAAGAATAGCACGCTGACATAGCCGTTCACGGTGAAGAACGCGGCGTTGACGCGCGAAAGATCGCTCGCTTTCACAAGGCTGTGCTCATAGAGCAGCAGCGCGCCCACGGCAACGAGCCCAACCAGACTCAGCCAGCCGAGATGAAACTCGCGCACCAGCACCAGCAGGCTGGCCATCATGATTACGTGGAGCGCGCGCGCGATGACCAGAGCGCCCGGGATGCCGAACCGCCGAGGCAGGCTGAACAATCCCGATTGAACGTCGAATTCGTAGTCCTGGCAGGAATAAATTACGTCGAAGCCCGCCGTCCAGCACGTCACGGCGAGGGTGAGCAGCAAAATACGCGGGTCGAGTGAGCCGGTCACCGCAATCCACGCTGCCGCCGGCGCGATGCCCAGTGACAGACCAAGCACCAGATGAGAGAACGACGTGAATCGCTTGGTGAACGAGTAGAAGAACACTACGCCCATGGCAACCGGCGCGAGCTTCATGCAAAGCGGATTCAGCATGCGCGCCGCGAAAAGAAACAGGAACGTGGAGACGCCCGTGAAGGTCCACGCAAAACCGGGACCCAGAAGGCCCGCGGGAATGTGCCGGTTGCGCGTTCGCGGATTGCGGGCGTCGATGTCGGCGTCGAGAATCCGGTTGAACGTCATCGCCGCCGAGCGCGCTCCTGTCATGGCCGCGACAATCCACAACAGCTTCCATAGAAACGCGCGCGTGTCCAGCGGAGACTCACGAAAGGCCAGCAGCGCACCAGTGAGCGCAAAGGGAAGCGCGAACACGGAGTGCTCGAACTTAATCATTTCCAGCGTCAGGAGCAGACGTCGAAACAGGCGTGCGCCCTTGGCTTCCGGCATCGGATAACATTTTAGTGCAATGCGTTTGAAAGCCGGAGCACTTCGTTCCGTCGCCGTATCCGGGCTGCTGGCCCTGTTGGCCGCCTGCGGGGCCTCCCATACCGCGACGATGGCCGACATAGCCACCCGTGATGTGACGATGCCCGGCGGGCAGGTCGTTCACGCCGAAATGGCCGTAACGGATGCCCAGAGGCAGCGCGGCCTGATGTTCAGGACATCCCTCGCGCCGGATCGGGGAATGCTGTTTGTCTTCGAGCAGGAAGGCAATTATCCTTTCTGGATGTTCCAGACTCTGATCCCACTGGACATCATCTGGATGGATTCCGGGCGGCGAATCGTGGAGATATCTGCGGACACCCCGCCTTGCAAAACGGACGAGTCGCAATGTCCCAACTACGGCGGCCATGAACCGGCTCAGTTTGTGCTGGAACTGACGGGCGGCGCGGCGGCGAAACTACATTTGAAGGTCGGCGATCGGATTTCATTCTGATGCGATTCATCGATCTCAGCCACACGGTCGAGCACGGCATGACCACTTACCCCGGTCTCCCTGGCCCGTTGATCTGCGACTTTCTCTCGCGTGAAGAGTCGCGCTCGCACTATGCTCCGGGCACCGAGTTTCAGATCGGGCGAATCGACATGGTCGCGAACACGGGAACTTACGTGGACGCACCGTTCCACCGGTTCGCGCATGGCAAGGACCTCTCCGAGTTGCCGCTGTCGTCCCTGGCGGACCTCGATTCCGTGGTAGTGCGCGCCCCTTCCAAGGGAGATCGGGCCATTCACGCCAGTCTGTTCTCTGGCATTGACGTGCGAGGTAAGGCGGTGCTCCTACACACCGGATGGTCGCGCCACTGGCGAACGCCGCGGTATCTTGACGGTCATCCTTTCCTCACCGAGGAAGCCGCGCTGTTCCTCCGCGATGAAGGCGCTGCCCTGGTAGGCATCGATTCCCTGAACATCGATTCGATCGAGGATCGCCGGCGTCCCGTTCATACGGCCCTTCTCGGCGCGGACATTCCGATTGCCGAGCACCTTCGGGGGCTGGAATTGCTCCCCGGCAAGGGCGCTCGCTTCTTCGCCGTCCCCGTCAAGGTCAGTGGCTTTGGGACGTTCCCGGTGCGCGCGTTTGCGATTGCAGGCGGGGATCGTCCTTAGCGTGGCAAAGGTAGCAGCTTTCCGGCCCGTTGCCGATTTTGTGACATGTGAGGCATTCGGACATTTTCGGGAATACCGCTGGAGTCACCGAATCCGATTCCAGAAGACCGTGATGGCAGGAGTCGCAGGCGCCTGTGTGCGCAGCGTGGCTGAAGTGAGCGATGGGCGGCGCCGGCGCCGGTCTCAGATTCAGGATCGCCTTGCCATGGCAGTCCAGACAGGTGTCTGAGGAGAAAGCAGCCTCGTCCGGGGCCCTCGGGTGGGTGCTCTTCGGCGCCCCGGGATGACAACGAACGCACTCCAGGCGCAGGGTCAGGTGAGTGCGGTGCGCGAAGTTGTAAGGCTGCGCGGTCACAAAGACCGCTGCAGACAGGAGAGCCGAAGCTCGAATCGAAGGGCGCTGGATACCGACGATCATATCAGTGCTCCCGAACCTGGGCCGCTGGAAATGCGTATCCTGATTCAGAGGCCACCAATGACCAGTACCAGCGTGATGCCGGCGCAATCCACCATAGACCGCATTTTCGGCACCGTGCTCGAAGCACAGACGTGGCGGAACCTGTTGTATTTGCTTCTTTCCTTTCCCCTGGGGCTGGTCTATTTCGTCGTGACCATCGTGTTGCTTTCGGTGGGATTTGGTTTGATCGTAATCGTGGTTGGAATCCCCATCCTGATCGTTGCATTCACTCTGGTCCGGGGTTTCATCGCGGCCGAACGCGTGCTTCTGTGGAAGCTGCTGGGGGTTTCAGTGCCCGCCCCCGTTTCCCGGCCACGCCCGACAGGTCTGATCGACCGAATGATGTCCTACATCGGCGATGCCCAGCTTTGGAAGGGATTGGTATACGTTCTGTTGCACTTCGGTTTCGGCGTCGTGTCTTTTGGACTGGTCATGGGGTTGATCCCGGCGAGCCTCGGACTGCTGACGGCGCCTCTTACGTACCAGTTGGTCCCCATGTACTTCTTCGACAATCAGCCGATCAACACCTTCGATCAAGCCGTGCTGTGCTGTTCGGCCGGGGCAATCCTCGGTCTTCTCTCATTGCATCTGCTGAACCTATGGGCCTCCCTTTGGAAGCGCGTTGGCGCCGCCCTGCTGACCTGACCGCCCTGCCGTTGCGGACCACCGGGGCTGCCGTTCCAGGGCCATTCTCTTGGTTCCACTTTGCGAGCAGCCAGCCGACGCGCTCCCGGTTCTTTAAGGATACCCAGCCAGCAGCGCGTCAAACTGAGCGTCAGTGATCCAGTTCCGCGCCGGGTTTCCGCTGGCGTAGTCGGGTAGCCGCCAAAGAGGAAGCGCTGAATCCACATAGACCTGGCCCGACTGGAAATCGTAGAGTATTCTCACGCGGTTGCCCTCCGCGGCGCTATTGTCTGGTGGTTTTGACAATAGATTCAGATAGATGGCGCGGCCGCCGGAGAGCCATTGATCGTCACTGACCTTCTCGATCGTCATGTCCGGAAGGGTGTAGGTAACGTTCAGACCGTGATCGGTCCACAGGTTCAGATGGGCCAGTCTGCGAAACTCGTAACGGTCCAGGCGGTAACCCCAGCAAGCGCCTCCGTCGCAGCGTTCCCCGTATCCCACCGTGTCCCGAACGAGGTAGAAAAGCGCTACCAACGTCGCCGCCAGAACCACCAGAATGCCAATGGTCACCGGTACGAGCTTCTTTACCCCAGTGTCGAGCCGCAAGTAACATTATGAGTGCCGGGGAACCGGGAAGGAAATCGCATACGTCATGAGTTTTGTGTGTATCCCACGCAGGCTCCTAAGCCTGACCCTCCTGCCCGCGATGGCGTGCGTGGCCCAGACTGCCGTCCATCGGAAGAATCAGGCCCCTGCAGCGGCCGATCAGTCATCCTGGCCTCTTACCAGCCTGGTTGTCTCCGGCAATCACGCCTATTCCCGAGAACAGATCCTCGCGGTGGCCGGCCTCCGCATCGGTCAGGTGGTGTCTAAACAGGCATTTGAGGCTGCCCGCGACCGGCTGCTGGAAACCGGCAACTTCCGCACCGTGGGTTACAACTACGAGCCGAACGCTCAGGCCAACGGCTACGCAGGGAAGCTCGAAGTGACGGAAGAGGAACAGCTCTACCCGATTGGATTCGATTCATTGCCGGCAACCGACGCCGAACTCCGTGAGGTGCTGAAAGCGAAGGATCCGCTTTACGGGGACAAGGTCCCGGCAACCGAACCCGTGGTCAAACGGTACCTGCAGTATCTGTCGTCATATTTGGCCGGCAAAGCCTATCACGAGAAGATTGTTGGGGCGCTGGCTTCGGAAAGCTCGCCCGACCTGGTTCTGCTCTTCCGCCCGGCCGTCCGGCCCAGCATTGCCCAGGTGAGGTTCACGGGGAACAAGGCATTGCGCGAGACGGAATTGCAAGCCGCCATCGCTAACGTTGCCATCGGGACCATCTACGTCGCCCCCCGTTTTCAGGCTTTTCTGGAAAACAGCGTGCGGCCCGCCTATGAGGCGAAAGGGTACCTGCGGGTAACCTTCCCGAAGGTGTCAACCGAGAAGGCCAGCGATGTGAACGGCATTATCGTCACCGTCGCGGTGGACGAAGGCCAGGTTTACAGGCTAACCGCCGTCAAAGCGCCTGAAACCGCGGAGCTGATTAAACTTGCCGCCTTACGGACGGGCGACGTGTACGACGGCAATCTGGTGGCGGCGGCTCGGCAGAAGATCGTGGACACCTGGCATCGGCGAGGATACCTTCGTGCCTCCACTGTGGCTGATAAGCAGATTGATGACAAGGCCAAAACCGTTACCGTGGTTCTGCACGTGAATTCCGGTCCCCAATACACTTTCCGGTCTCTGACGATCAACGGTCTGGATGTGGTCTCCGAGCCGGTGATTCGAAAGATGTGGGGGATGCCGGCCGGACACGCTTACAACGTCGATTACCCCGAACGGTTCCTGAAAGTCGTCCGCGAAGAGGGCATCCTCGATAACCTCGGAAAAACGGACTCCGAGACAAAAGTGGACGAGGAAGCTCACGTCGTTGACGTGACCCTGACCTTCAAGGGCGCGCCCACCGAGCGTGCGAAAAAGCGAAAGGAAGGCGATCAGGACCAGACCCCAAGCGACGGCAACCCATCGCCGGAAAACCGGCCATTTCCTCTCATCTGAGTCGATTGCGACCGTTTATATCAATATTATCAATTACTTACAGGTAGACATAGCGATGCCGGTCTGCTATAATTAACCTCATGTACCAGCCCAGTCCACGCTGATTCACCCCGTAGGCTCTTCCAGAAGGTAGTTCAGTTTTCTAATTCTGCGGCGTCATACCGGCTGTAGCCGAAGCAGTTCAAGCGACAGCAGGAATCCCAGGTTGAGGAGGAACAGGTCAAAGGATGAGTGTTGCCCAAAGACTGGCCGTCATGGCTGGGTTGCTTTCTGTGCCGGTGGTCACGGCTGTGGAGTGCAAGGTGCCTGCGCCGGTACGTGCATGCGATCCCCAGGTCGACGCCAGGCTACTGAAACTACAGAAGTTCTTTCGCAACTCTCCGTTGCGCTCCGCTTCGGTCGATTTCCTTGAGGTAGCCGATCAATACGACCTCGACTGGCGCCTCCTGCCGAGTATTTCACTGGTGGAGTCAAGCGGCGGGAAAGTCTTTAAAAACAATAATGTACTGGGCTGGGATTCGGGGAACCGGCACTTTGGGTCCGTGCGCGCAGGAATCCACGCCGTGGGAGCCCGAATCGCCACTTCGTCCCTTTACCGGGACAAGGACGTCAACGAAGTTCTGGCCACCTACAACCCGAATCCCGCCTATGTGGCCCGGGTCACATCCATCATGCGAAAAATGGGCTCGACGGCCGTCGGTCCCGTGACAAGGCTCAACTAGCCCTGAAGCAGGTGGACGCCAAGATAGAGCCCACCGAAGACCAGAATTGCGATCAGGATACCCAGCCCCCAGCCAAGCATACGGGAGCCGGATGTTTTCCGGTCGTCCAGTTTGATTTGATCGTCGAGGCTCTCGAACATGGAAGCACCTCCTGTGCCCGCGAAATAAGGCCCCAGTGGATCGAATAAATCTCAGCCTGAGTATATTCCGGGTCCTCGAAAAAAGCACGGAAAATAGTCGCCCTGTTTGCAACGCTACGCGCGGGCTGAGACCGCGTGCGGAACTGGGGCCGTGCGTCCGCGTCGTGCAAGCAGGGGGAGTGCCAGAGATACCACCATTACAACAGCGATCACCTCAATCGCCTGCTCATAGTGGCCGGTGCTCTGGCGCACATGGGCGATCAGGATCGGTGAGGGAATGGCGCCGGCCCCCCACGCCAGCAAAATCCATCCGTAGATGCCACCCATGTACTTCGCTCCGAAGAAATCGGCCGTGAACGAGGGCATTGTGCCAAAGCCGCCGCCATAGCACAGACCAATCACTGAGACGGCGGCCGTGAACAGCATTGCGTCATGCAGGCGGGGCAGCGCGAAGAAGATCGCCGCCTGAATGGCGAACAGCAGAAAATACACCGTCGCCCGCCCGATCAGATCGGAGACGAAGGCCCAGAACACGCGCCCTATCGCGTTGAAGATGGAGATGGTGCCCACGATGCCTGCCGCGGCAACCGCCGAGAGCCCGATCAGTTGCTGAGCCATAGGCGAGGCCTGGCTGATAATCATGATGCCGGCCGAGACATTCAGAAAGAGCATCGCCCAGAGAAGCCAGAAGCGCCAGGTGGACATCGCCTGAGCCACCGTAAAATCGACTTTGCTTGCGGCTTTGGATACGGCCGTTCGCGGTTCCCAGCCAGCTGGACGCCAGCCCTGCGGCGGGTTCGCGTAGAATTGCGCCGAAAGAACCACCAGTACGAGGTACGCGGCGCCGAGTGCCGCGAAGGTCGTCGGAATACCCCGCGCGATGATCAGCCGGGCGGCGATGGGGCCCATCACCAGGGCGCCGGCGCCGTAGCCCATCACCGCAACGCCAGTCATCAGGCCGCGGCGATCCGGGAACCATTTGGTGATCGTCGCCACCGGGCAAATGTAACCCATGCCCATGCCGATGCCGCCAATCGCGCCGTAGCCGAGATAGAGCCCGTACAGCGAGTGATTGGAAACCGCCCAGGCCGATACCAGAAAACCGATTCCGTAAAGAACGCCGGCGACAGTGGCCACCCGGCGCGGGCCCACGCGATCCTGCCATAGCCCACCGACCACGGTTCCGAGTCCGAGGAAGGCCAGCGCGACGGTGAAGGTGAGCGAGACGTCGGTGAGCACCCAGTGCTGGCTGGCAATGAGCGGCTTGACGAACACGCTCCAGCCGTAGACCGCGCCAAGACAAATCTGCATCACAACCGCGGCGGCCGCTATGACCCAGCGGTTGGCCAATCTCTCGTTAGCCATCTTCTGCTCCGTTTCGCACGTGGAAAGGTCAGGCCGTGGCGCACGCCACTGCTCTGCCGGTGACGATGACTTCCACAGCCGAGTTGTAATCGGGAACTCCGCTGGGATCGAGGCGGCCTGCTGGAACAATCACGTTCACTTCGGGCCAGTGCCCCTGAAGACAACCGGGCTTGATGCGGTCGATCTTCACTCGGCCGCGATATTCTCCTAGTTCATTGCGCAGTGTGATCGCCTCGCCATCCGCCACGCCCAGCCTCGCGGCATCCTCGCGCGCCATGATGATGTGATCGCGCTCCGCGCCGTTCAGCGGGTCGGTTCCTGCAAGCACCATGTTGTTGAACTGTTTTCCGCGGCGCGTGGCCAGCAGGAACCAGCCGCCCGGGACGTGTTCCTCGGGCAGTTCGACCACGGAGAAGTGTGCCTTGCCATCCGGCGTCGGACAGCGTTCCTCAAGCAGGCGCGGCCCGCCGTACTGGAACTGGTCACCTTTCTTCGTGAGGGCGGCGATGCCCTTGTAATTTCCGCACAGCCGGTCGATCTCGCTGCGGATGTCCTGTGTATCCCGCCACGCGAAGGCCATGCGGGCCCCACCGGGGTCGAGAGCTTTTGCCACCAGCACGGGGATCTCCCATTCGTCCCGCGCTTCACCCGGCCGCGGCCCTGGGATCTCCGGGCTGTAGATGACACGCCGCTCGGTGCTCGTCTCGGTGCCGCCGCCACGTTGTTCGTAGCGCGTGCGGGTGGGGAAGAGAACGACGGTGTCGGCCGGCTCCACCAGCATCGACGGACTGACGACAATGTCCTGATGGATGCGCAACCGTAGTTTACCCATGGCGCGCTCCACGCGATCCGGCTCGGGCAGGGTACGGGCGAAGTCTCCTCCGCATTGCCACATGGCATCCAGATCGCCGCGCTCCGCGGCCAGAACCATCTGCGCGGCGCCCATGCCCTTCCATGCCGGCGGCCGAAAGCCCCAGGCGTCCGCCTCGGAAAGCTTCTGCGCGTTGTCCTCGCCGATGGGCCATCCCATCATGTAGGCGCCTGGCTGCGCGCCCATTTCCGCGCCTCCCTGGACTCCACTGTGACCGCGAATGGGCATGAGGCCTGTGTGCGGGCGCCCGATGTTGCCGCGCATGAGCTGCAGATTCACAAGAGCGCGGACGTTATCGCTGCCATACCGATGCTGCGTAATACCCATGCTCCAGACCAGAATCGCGTGCCGGGCGGCGCCGAAAGCCTCCGCAAACCGCAGCATCTCGGCGGAGGAGACTCCCGAGCTTTCCTCAAGCGAGCGCCAGCTCAAATTACGCAGACGATCCTCGAGCGCCTCCCATCCGGCGGTGCGCGCGGCAATAAAATCGCGGTCGACACGATCCTGTTCCAGCAGATGCTTCATAACGCCGTGGAAGAATGCAATGTCCCCGCCGGCATGGATCTGGAAGAAATCGTCAGCCATGCGTGATCCGAACAGCGCGCTCTCGGTGACTGAGGGTACCCAGTAGCGGTCCAGGCCCGGCTCCTTGTAAGGATTGACCACGAACACCTTTGTGCCGGCCTTTTTCGCGTAATAGAGGTACTTCATGGTCACCGGCTGGTTGTTCGCCAGATTCGTGCCGACAAGGATCAGCAGATCCGTTCCGATCCAGTCCGTGTACGAGCAGGTTGTGGCTGCCACCCCCACGGTTGCCGTGAGAGCGGCGGTGCTGGGAGCGTGACAGATTCGCGCGCTGGTATCGATGTGGTTGGTGCCGAGAAACCGGGCAACCTTCTGGTGGGCATAATAGGCCTCGTTCGTGAGGCCTCGCGAAGTGACGTACCAGCCAAGGCGGTTCGGGTCCATGCCGCGCAGCCCATTGGCCGCTTCGGTGAGCGCTTCCTCCCATGAAACGCGCCGGAAACCTTTCTCGCCCTTTCGCCGGATCATCGGGTACGGCAGCCGGCCGAGTTTGCGCAGCTGCTTCTCGCTCTTCGCGCGCAACGCGGGGACATCTTCCAGAAGACCGGTGTCCATGGCCGGCATGGTGTTCAGCCGAAGCAACTGCAGCCGCAGGTTGCAGAGGTGGACGCCATCCATGGTCCAGTCGTGGATGCCGGCAGTGCCAAGCGAACAGCCGTCGCAGCAGCCGTCGCGCAGGATGCGCCAGGCGTAGCCGGCATGATCGCGGTTCTCCCAAACCACTTTGAGAATGTCTTTGTAGTGGTTCGGGTGCTGCTCGTTCAGCCCGTACGGGACTAAGCTCACCCGCTGGTTGGGCGCTCTTCTTGGAGCTTTCTCCGCCACGGCAACCTCCAGGTGTGATGGCGAGTGTTTCTGGTGAAACCAGATACTGAGGCTGGAAGTATAGCAGAGGAGCCGGTGGACGACACCCCGGAAATTGTTACAAATTGGCGAATTACTCCATGCGCGCCAGTACTGCGCCCCAGTGAAACCCGGCGCCAAACGCGGCGAAACAGACCGGCGCGCCCGGAGGCAGGTTGGCCGTGGAGGACCACTCCGCCGCGGCGATCAGCATGGACGCCGAAGAGGTGTTCCCGTAGCGGCGGATGTTGGAGTAAAAGCGCTCGGCCGGCGCGCCGACGGCCTTCGCGACGCGATCCATCAGGTTCTGATTGGCCTGATGCATGAGGAACGTGTGAACATCGGCGGGCGCAACGCCGGCTCGTTCAAGGACCGTGAGGATGGCGCGAGGGATCTTACGCGAGGCCTGCATGATTACCGAGCGTCCATTCATCTCCACCGGTCCGGCAAGCGGCAGCCGGAGATCGGCGGCAAAGGCGCCGTCCGAACCAAGCTCCCGGTCGAGGATCTTTAGAAGCCCCTGGCCTTCGCGCACCAGACAGGCGCCAGCGCCATCGCCGAACAACATTGACGTGGCCCGCTGCTCCGGCTGCATGACAATCGCGCTGGACATCTTCTCCGCCGCTATCACCAGAACCGTGCCCGCGGAAGGGGCGAGCTGAGACGCCAGAGCGAGACCGAAGAGGCTACCGGCGCTGGCCACGGGCATGTCCATGGCCGGGGTTTCACCGAGTCCGAGTTGCGCCGCAATTGCCGACGCGGGCCCTGGGAATCGTTGTGCGGAAGATGCCGACGATACGATCAACAGGCGCACGTCGGCGGCGGGGCAACGGGCGCGTTCAAGGCAGTCCTTCGCCGCGGCCGCGCCCATGGCGGCCACGTCCTCCTCCGGCGCCGCGTAGCGGCGTTCCTCGATACCGGAAACCTCGAAAATCCATTCGGGCGTGCAATCCAGCTGTGCTGACAGTTCGGTGTTGCTGACAACGCGGGCAGGAAGATAAGCGCCGAATGCGGCGATCGAAGCCACTACCGGTGCGCCTCGATGTACTGTCCGATCTTGTCGATGGACTCAAACTTACGGGGGTTTAAATCGGAGTCGGGAATCTTTATTCCGAATTCCGTCTCCAGCGCCGCAACCATGTCGGGCAAGGCAAATGAATCGAGATACCCGCTGTCGAACAGCGAATCGCCGTCCGCCGGCACGTCAGGGTTTTGCGACACCGCTTTCAGGATTTCCCTGATTTTGTCCTGGTTGTTCATTCTGTGGCTCCTCGCGCACCTTCAGGAACGTATCGTATTGCAACATCAGGTCCGAGAACAGCGCCTTGCCCAGCAGATCGTATCCCGCGCCGGTAAAGTGGACGTAATCGGGTTGAGCGTACCCCGAAACCACCCACTCGTGTTTCGAACCCGGCCCGCCCATTCGCTGCCGCCAATCCCAGAATGCGCAGCCTTCCTCGATGGCGACCTTGCGCTGGACCTCAATTACCTGATCGAGCCATGGGAAGGGGCCCAGATGGCGCCAGCGCCGGAGATAACAGTCCGGCGGGCCAACGATCAGTATACTGGCCACCGGTGTCGCCTTGCGGATTTTGCGAATGGCGCTGCGCAGTGTCTCCCGGTACTCGTCCGTGCTGAAACGCGGGCTCAGCGCCTCATTGGTGCCATATGCCAGGATGACCAGGGCCGGCGCGCGGCTTTGGACGATGCCATCGAACAGCGTGTCGTCCCACCCGTTAATAATCCCCATCTGCGCGCCGTTGATACCCAGCGTCTCCCAGGTGATCCCCGTCGGGTTATCCACCGCCCAGCCAAGCAGGCGCACCGGACCGGAGGACAACGTTCCCACCGTGAATCGGGCGACGCCAGGGCCGTTGTCGTGCATCCAGGTACCGAGTGCTGCATCGCCCGACGCAACCACCGTGGCGGGGTCGGTCTCGCCCGCGGAAATCTCCATGCTGCCGCCGCCGGTCTCCTGCAGATAATACAGCTCGGTGCGCGCCCCGGCAGCTTCCAGCGAAGCGGTCTGGTCGGCTCTATCCGCTTCGATGCTGATGCCGAGCCCTACTCGGCCGTCGCCGGGCGAACCGGTGGTGCCATCTGTGTGCCACCAGGATGAGCTGGAGCCGCGAGCGTCGTAGCGGCGAAAACCGGGGAACGGGTGACCCGGAAACACAAACCCGGGCCCACCGTCGCCGAACTTCGCCTGCGCGAGCTGGCGCATCGAATTCACCCAGTCGTCGGATGCGGTATGCGAGTCGCCGAACTGTAGAACGTGCACGGGTGTGTTGTGCAACCTGGTCTGGTAGAGGCTTTCGAAGAACGCGATCAATCCGGCGGGATTATCGAACGCGAGCGGTTCGGCAAGTTCGTGAGTGACCTCATCGACGGCTTTTGCGCGCGTGGCCGCCGAGACGCGGACGGGAGCCCATCTGGCGGGCCTTCGCCGGCGCTTCTTCGGCCTTCTCTTTTTTGCCGCGGATGACACCGGTGTGGGAGCGCCGTCCATCGGCGCAATCACCAGCAACGCGAAGAGGGCGACTGCGATTGCCTTCACGTTAGTGCGAATTCTTCTTTGAGACGCTCGATGCCGCCGCTCGGTTAGCGGCCTTGTATCCGGCGTATCCCTTCATCAGGGCTTCCTCCACCAGACGGCCCACGATGGCGGCTCCGGCGGGCATGGGATGCATGAAGTCGGCATTAACAAGGCGCGGCTGATCACGATACCATTTTGCCATCGTGCCCGCGCCACCCATCATCTCGAAGGTGTTGAAGAAGGCGCAGCCGGTGTCGGCGGCCACTTTCTGCTGGATCGCAATCAGGCGCGGAAACACCGGCGGCGTCACAATGTCGCCGCTTTCGTCGCGCGTGCCGCGGTCCATCGGGCTCATAATCAGCACCGAAGCCGTGGGTAACGCCGTGCGTATGCGATCCACCAACGCCCGCAACTCCTTCCCGTAGCTTTTGTCCACATATGCCGGATACACGCTCTCATTGGTCCCGTAGTTAATCACCACCAGGTCGGGGTCTTCGTGGCGCAATTCCGTGGTCCACTGCTTCGCGTCGAAATACCAGAGAGTGGCT